>JAABUL010004976.1_pt1 | contig 17109 bp, 15 predicted proteins | sample 5559151 | NCBI WGS metagenome assembly JAABUL01 (sample SAMN10711876, study PRJNA513368) | rock metagenome | isolation source: Antarctica rocks | place: Antarctica: Victoria Land, Pudding Butte sud | reverse complement strand
ACCTGATGCGCGAGGAGACGGACGCCTCGCTGCCAGGGATCGGTCAACTGCTCGGCGGGCGCGACCACAGCACCATTATGCACGGCTGCGACAAGATCGCCAAAGAGCTCAAGAACGAGAACCCGCAGCTGCGCAGCGACATCCGCGCCATCCGCGCCATGCTCTACGACATCTCATAGGCGCGGCGAGTATGCCGTCGATAGCCTCCTGCTAAGTCACAATCATGACCGCATAGGGTGCGATCGTCAGGGGAATTATTATCGCATGGAACGCGATCGCGAGGCACAGCGCGAGGCGCAGCTAGCTCGCGCCGCCGCCGACCGTCGCCTGCATCCGACCGTGCCCGAGCAGCAGATGATGAGTGTACTAGCTGAACTGGGGGAGCGCTACCGCATCGACTATCAGCGCGAGTATGAGATCAGGGATGCCAATGACCGCTTGCTGACGCACGTCGACTTTGCGTAGCCGAGAGACCACCTGGCCGTCGAAGTGTACGGTCCCCCGCACTACGAACCGTTCGGAGATCCCAAAGGAGACTGCGCCGAGAAAGACGTCCGGCGTATCCAGACGATCAACTCAGTTGGCTGGGAGGTGCTGATTGTGTATGACTACGAGATAACTCGGGACATATGGATCGACATGGTCGACAAAGTGCAGGCGTTCCTACAGGAGGGGCGTGGCCGCTGGCCAGGGCAAGAAGGAGAGTGAAAGCTATGGATAGGGAAAATGGGGACCAGCCGCCGCGCGCCGAAGGCTGTGTCATTCTGCTGTATGACCATACGTGGGAGGACCGCTTTGAACTGGACGCCTTGGGCGCACCGATCCCGGTCGATGAGTGGGTAGCGGCGACTCGGCAACTGGGGTACACGGTTGAGTGGACGCCCGAGGCAGTCCTCACCGTAGGGCCGTATCGTGGCGGCACAGTGGTCGAGATCGTGGATGAGCGCGGCCGGTCTTATGTTGCCGTGCCACCCGAGGCGCTGGATGCGCTCGCGAGATTGATGACCCCTGAAGATTACCGGATGGTGCGGGAGGACATCGCGATTATCCATAACCACGAGGGGCACGGAGCGACGGTCATACCGCTGAAAGCGAGAGTATAGCGCTCGTTCGCTCATAGGCGGTAGATAGCGAGAGGGGCGTGGTGGCCGGTTAGCGCGCGGCGTCGAGGACGGTCACGCTGCCGGGCGCGAGGCGGCAGCGGGTGCTAACCTGCCCGTAGCTGTTGCAGGGCGGCGCCGGCCACGAGAGTCCCGGTACGAGTGAGCGGGCCGCCGCCAGCGTATCATGGCTGTCGCCGGCTACGTTGACGACAAAGGCGCGTCCGGCGCGCTCATCGACCGCGATCACGGCCGGTTCCACGCCCACGGGCACGGTCCGCAGCAGCATCCCGCTTTGGGCGTCCAGCACACTGACGCTGCCTGGCCCCGTGAGGCGGCCCGCGGCATCCATGGCGCCCAGGCTGGTGACGAAGACGCGGCTACTCCGTCCATCGACCGCCATGACGAAGGGGTGTCGGCCGACCGTGACGGTGCGCAGGAGCGCCCCGCCACGCGCGTCGAGCACGCTTACTGTGCCGCTGGCGTCGTTGGCGACAAAGACGCGCCCGGTCCGCGCGTCCACGACCGGCGTCACCGGCAGGGCCAGACCGCCCACGGGGGTGTTACCCACGACCCGACCCGTCGCGCTGTCGAGGATGGTCACCGCGCCGTTGGGCGTGCCACCCCCCGCCGCCGTTGAGGACGAAGACGCGCCGGGTGCGTGTATCCACGGCCAGCGGTCCGGGTTGCGTGCCGCCGACCGTGCGCAGCCGCCCACTCGCCGCGTCGAGCATGCTCCCGCTATCGGCATAGGGACTGCTGACGAAGACGTGGCCGCTCTGGTCATCCACCACGATGTGGCCCGCGCCCTGGCTGGGCATATTCGGCCACGCGGGTCGTGGGCTACGGCGACGGCGCGCAGCAGCCGCCCACTCGCGCTGTCGAGCGTGCTGACCAGCTTGGTATAACCGGGAAAGCCGCCGCCGTCGCTGTAGGACGAAGACGCGCCCCTGCATTGCATCGACGGCCAGATCGCCCTGGGACCATGCCGACGCCGCTGGTCCGCAACAGGGCGCCGCTGTGCGTATCGAGCACAGCCACGGTGTTGGCGCGGGGGATCGCGATGAAGGCGTGGCCGGTACGCTCGTCAATGGCCACGGTCGTGCGCGCCAGGAGTATATGGGGCGATGTACGCGCTGTGGGGCGACGGGGGAAGGTTGTTCGGCGCAGAACGGCGCCGCTCCGCGCGTCGAGCACGCTCACAACACCAGCGGAATCTCCGCCGGTCGGGTCTGCACGCGCCACGAAGACCCGACCGGCCCGCTGATCAACCGCCACCGCACTGGTCCCGATCCCGCTGGCCGTGCCCAGCGCCACGGCGCCCACGAGCGCGCCCGTCGTGGTGTCGAGCACGCGTAAGAGCATTCGCGGGAAGCGTCCCTCTTTACGCTACGCGCCTATCATGCATCTCTACGTTGGAAGGCCGAATTTGGTAACGGTGGCTGGCGAAGGCGGCGCAACGTGGCGCTATCATGTGTGGATAAGCGCCCTTATTCTGTGGATAACGGGCCTTTGTGGTGGACAAGTTACCCTGCTACGTATAATTAGCTGTGGTTAGCCGCAGGGCAAGTGGGGATAAAATGCTAGCTGATATGGCGCTTTCTCCATCGTTATCCGCAACACCCCACATTCATCCACAGTTTTCCCCACACCGCCAACACGGGCGGCCGCGATGACGACGGCTAGATAGCGCAGTTATCCGCATATCAACGCGACTACTACGGCTACGACGACTATCTATACAATAAGAAATGTCTATAGTAGAGATACGTAGCGTCGGGGATAACCTGCCGCCAGTCGGCGATCGGTCGGTGGCCGCTTGGCAGTCCCAGCGCGCGCTGGTACCCTACGGTTGCCCCTACTTTTCGCCAACAGCTAACGCTGGCGCGAAGAAGTGAGGACATCTCATTGTTGTATTCGTCCCCTGTGCTTCCTATGGCTACGGACCACGCCTCGTTACCAACACCTTTTCTCAGCGCTACGTCCGGCCAACTCGTGGCGACGCCGCCGGCGGTGGAGTGTGAGGTCTGCGTTATCGTCCCCGTGCGCGACGAGGCCGCGACCCTGGATAATACGCTGCGGGCGCTAGCATGTCAGGCCGATGGCGCCGGCCGGCCTTTCGCGTACGAGCGCTATGAGATCGTGCTGCTTGCCAACAATTGCCGCGACGAGTCGGCCGCGGTCGCGCGGCGCTTTGCCCACGCGCATCGAGGGCTCGCGCTCCACGTCGTCGAGCGGACGCTGCCCGCCGAGGCCAATGTCGGTTACGCACGCCGTCTGCTGATGGATGAGGCCTACCGCCGCCTGGCGTTAGTGGGGCGTCCGCGCGGCGTGATCGCTTCGACGGATGGCGATACAGCCGTCGCGCCGGCGTGGCTCACGGCAACGCTGGGTGAGATCGCCCGGGGAGTGGATGTGGTGGGTGGGCGTATCATCGTCGATAACGTCGGCGGCATGGGCATGGGGGCGGCCTACGACAGGGGCGTCCGGCGCTACCACTTGCGCGATGTCGCGTATCGGTTGCTCGTCGCCGCGTACGAGGCGCGGCTCGACCCGGACCCCTACGACCCCTGGCCGCGCCATCACCAGCATTTCGGCGCCAGCCTCGCGGTGACCATAGAGACGTATCAGCGCGCCGGCGGCCTGCCCGACGTGCCGATGCTCGAAGACATGGCTCTCATTCAGGTTCTACGGCGCCTCGACGCGCGCATCCGGCACAGTCCCGCCGTGCGTGTGGTGACCTCAGGACGGCGCGACGCCCGCGCGTGCATCGGGTTGGCGACACAACTCGGCGAGTGGGCGGCGATGGAGCGGACAGGGCAGCCATGGCTCGTCGAGTCAGTCTCCTCGCTGGAGGAGAAGCTCTGTGCGCGTCGTGTACTACGCCGGCTATGGAAGATGGCCCGAGCAGGGGCGCGCGCCTGTGAGCTGGACGTAGACGCCCTGGGGGACACGCTGGGACTCGACCGGCGCTGGCTGTCCAACGTCATAGCGCGTCCGACCCCGTGCGGCGTGCTGATCGATGACGTGGAGCGGCGGCAGGCCGAAGAGGGTATCTGGACGCTCGACATCGTCGAGATCACCCAGGCCATCGCGGACCTGCGGCGCCGTCTGGCCTGCCCTCATTACCACAGGACTCGGGAATCGTCGTAGGGCCGTATGGCATACGCCCGTGGTCTTGAACGCGTGGGCGTATGACACACGGCTCTACACCGCGCCGGGCGTCTTGGTCCCGTGGATAATTCAGGCTAAGTATGAGCTTGAAAGTTCTTGCACGACTCTCACGCCTGGCCGAGCGTGTCCCGCAGGCGCTTTGGCATGCACGAACTTAGCAGCATCTACTTAGGTCATTCCGTCAGAGACAGCGTCGTACGCTGTTGATGGTAACGCGAGTGGGAACGCGCTCAGACGCGCATGTCTGCTGTCGCCTCGGCCACCGCGCGTTCCAGTGGCAGACTCCGTCCCGCCGCCCAGGCGGCCGCGAAGGCGCCGCCCAGCGCCTGGCGCACGGACGCGATCGTATGGTCATAACTGGCGCGCTCGCCAGGTGGTCGCGGCGCGCCAATGCTTTCCCGCAAACGGGCAGCCGCCGCGCACAGACGCGCGGCGCGCTCCGGCTGCCCCTGCGCGCACAGAACACTCGCCACGTCCTCCAGATCATAGGCCAGCATCGTCTTATCTCCCACCTCGCGCGCCACGATGAGGCTCTCTGTGAGCAACGCCAGCGCACGGCCGTCGTCGCCCTGTTCGTGGGCCAGCACCCCCAGATTGTTGAGCCCACCCGCGAGGCCCCACGCGTCCCCCAGTTCCCGTCGTAGCGCCACGCTTTCCGTCCAGAGCGTCAGCGCCCGGTCATAATCGTCCTGCCCACGGACCACTGTTCCGAGGTTATGGAGCGCCAACGCGATGCACCAAGTGTCTCCCGCCTCTCGCGCCAGGGCCACGCTCTCCTCAAGCAGCGCCATTGCCTGACGGTTGTGTCCCAGGCAGTCGGCCACGATCCCCTGGTCATTGAGCGCCCACGCGAGGCCCCACGCGTCTTCCAGGTCCCGCCACAGAGCCACGCTCTCATCGATCAGCGCCGTCGCCCGGTCATAGGCGCCCTGCTCGATCGCGACCATCCCAAGATCGTTCAGAGCCCGTGCGATCGCATGCGCTTGCCCCACGTCCCGCGCCAGTATCAGGTTCTCCTGAAGCAACACCTCCGCACGTCCCAGGTCGCCCTGCCGGAAAACCAACCTGCCTGTCGCTTCCAGCGCCTTTGCCCACACCGATACGGCCACACTGCTCCGCGCCGCGGATGTGAGCAGCCGTTCCAGCCAGGTCCGCCCCTCGCGTAAGTGGCCGTGCAACTCCCAGAACCGCCCTAGCGCCCCCGCCAACCGCAACCCTGTTTCAGCCTCCCCTCGCTCATGTGTCCAGCGCAACGCCGCGCGCAGGTTGTTGTGCTCCCGTTCCAGCCGCGCCAGCTCCTGCCCTTGCGCCGGCCCCCTCAGCCGCGACCGCGCCTCCTCGGCGACGGCCATAAAGTAGACGGCGTGCGCACGCCGTACCCCCTCCGCCTCTCCACTTACCTCCAACCGTTCGAGCCCATACTCGCGGATTGTCTCCAGCAGTACCACGCGTGTCTCCCCGTCCGCTTGCTCATCCGCGCTGGCCAGGCTCTGATCCACTAGCGCTCTCAGCCACTGCAGCAAGTCCCCTACGAGGTCCACCCCCACGCCACAAATTGCCTGCAAGGCCGCCAGGTCACATCCCCCCGCAAACACGCTCAACCGGCGGAAGAGCGTCTGTTCAGCCGGGGTCAGCAACTCGTAGCTCCAACTCAGTGTGGCCCGCATCGTCCGCTGCCGCTCCTCTACATCGCGCGGCCCGCCCACTAGCAGCGGCAGGCGCCGTTCCAGCAGCCCTAAAAGCGTGCGTGGCGTCAGCAACTTGATCTGGGCGGCCGCCAGCTCCAGCGGGAGGGGCAGCCCATCCAGTCGCCGGCATATCTCCGCCACAATCGGGGCGTTGGCCCCCGTGAGCGTGAAATCGGGTTGGACGGCCCGCGACCGCGCCACGAACAAAGCCACCGCGTCGCACGCGGCCACTGCCTCGACCGTGGTCGCGCCAGGTGGAGGTAGCGTCAGTGGACCCAGCGCCACCTCCTGCTCACCCTGTACATGCCATGGCGCCCGGCTCGTTGCCAGGACCGTGAGCCGGGGACAGGCCGCGAGCAGCGCGGTGAGGTCGGGCCCGGCGGCCCGGACGTGCTCGCAGTTGTCCAGCACTAGCAGTACTGTCCGCTCCGCCAGCACGGCCTGCACGGCCGCCAACGGGGCCTGGCCGCCCTCGCGCACGCCCAGGGTTTGGGCGATCGTGGACGCCACCAACGCGGCGTCGCGCACGGCGGCCAAGGAAACGAAGACCAGCGTGGCTCGCTCCGCCTCACGCTCCGTCACCTTCGCCGCTACTTGCAGCGCCAAGCGTGTCTTGCCCACTCCGCCAGGACCGGTCAGCGTGAGCAGACGCACCGCTGGGCGCGCCAGCAGCGCGAGAACCGCCGCCTGCTCACGCACGCGGCCCACGAATGGGGTGAGCGACGCCGCCAACACTGCCCCGATCCCTGCGCCATCCGGGGGCGCCGCCATGGAAGGGGTCGTGACCGGCAATCGGCGCGCCGCTGGAGCGGCGTTCAGCAGGCGCCCGGCCTGGCCACTTAACTCGGCGGCCTCCTCTTCCGTGAGCCACTCGTCCGTGCCATGCGCCTGAGCCAACTCGGCGAAGCGCGCCCGTAACGCCTGCGCGAGCAGCGCCCGCGTCGTGCCATCGGCGCCCCGGCCACGACCCCGCGCCGCCCGCACCACCCCTCGCTCGATGTGGCTGACCGTCTCAGGGGAGAGCCCCGCTGCCTCCGCCAACTCTACCTGCGTCCAGCGCGCCCGTCGCCGCAGGGACGCTAACCAGCCACCCAACGTAAGGGTCGGGGCCACGGCGTGGCCGTGCCGCTCCGTTTGCTGCTTCTGCTCCTCGCTCATCGACCTGCCCTCGCTTGACCACCGCTCACTCCTGTCACTGTTTTGCCTGTTGTGTGTATCGTACAGCACTTTGTCCGGGCATCGCGTACGAATTGTACGAGCGCCGGTGGGCGTGAGGAACCTATGCTGGTTGTGTGCTCAGAGACCACACGCTGAACCGAGGACTGTTTGACCAATACGCGGCGTACGACGCGTTTATAGAGATAGGATAGCCATCTATAGAGGAGACACGACCATGGACGACCGTACACAGACCAGACCATTGGACACTATCATCGACGCCGCGCGCCGGCCCGTCAGCCGCCGCGGCATGCTCAAGCGGCTGGGCGCCGCCGGCCTCGCCGCCTCCACGCTCGGCGCACTGGACAGCCTGGCCTGGGCGCCCGACCGCGTGACACAGGTCTCCGCGCAAGGCTACCCCGCGATCCAATTCGACCTCGGCGCCTACGTCCCGCCCGCCCGTCAGGTCGACGGCGTCGCGATGGCCATGCCGCCGGTCTACACCGTCTTCCTCACGGCCCAAATCGCCCGGCGCGGCGCGCCCACCCGGGACGACCAGCAGGTCCTGGCCGGCGCCATCGACGGCATTGAGGCCCTCTATCCCTTCCACCCCGCAGGCGTCTTCACGCACATCGCCTACGGGCTGCCCTATTTCCGCCGCCTGCCCCAAGGGCTCGTGGCCGCGCACCTGCCCGTCTTCCGGGCAACGGGCCAGGCGGTGCTGCAAGAAGCCACACCTGGCCCGACCGACGTGTCGCCCCTCAACCCCGGTGTCGCCAAGGGGACCTTCAACGTGCCGGTGCGTATCGAGGCGAACGACGTGCTCATCACGTTGCGCGGCGACGATTTGACCCACCTCACCGACGTGGCGCGCTGGCTGCAAGGCAGCAACCGCTTGAACGGGCGCGCCTTTGCGTCGCCCGCGTTCGACGGGCTCTTCCGCTTCACGTCGCTGCGCGTGATGTTCGTGCAGATGGGGCTGCCGCGCCGCGTCGCCGAGCAGTACGCCCTGCCCTATGCCGGCCGCGTCAACCCCCAATCGCCCATGTGGATGGGCTTCTTCAGCCAGCAGGCCACCGGGTTCGGACCGGCCGAGATCGCCACGTTCCAGGGCAACGCCTCGGCGCGCTTCGTCGGCATGCTCCAGCCCGATGGGTCGGCGCGCATGGTTAACACAAGCGATTACTTCCTCAACGGCGCGATCCAGGTCCTCGCCCACGACATCCTGGACCTGGCCGCGTGGTACGCCGACGACCACCCCTACGCCGACCGCGTCCAGGCCATGTTCCGCTCCAACCCGGCGCCCCACGCAGGCTACGCCGACCAGTACGCGGACGGAGGCGGGCCGGCCGCCCTCCCGAATGTGGTCCCGCCTAAGCGGGCGGACGGGTTCAGCGAGGCGCAGAGCGAGGCCGCGACTAACCACCGGATCGGGCATGTGCCCGCCCTGCAGCGGGTTACACGCGCGCCCGACGGCACGATCGTCCCGCAACGCATCGACGGACCCGGCTTCGACGCCATGGACGTGCCGGGCGGCGCGCCTCAGCCCAAGCTGCAGTTCTCCGCCTTCGTGCCTTCGGCGCAGAACTTCGCCAAGGCGCGCCTGAACGCGGCGGCCCCGGATCTCTCACCGAGTCAGGTCCCGGCCGCCCACAATGGCATCGAGCTCTTCATCACAGCGACGCGACGGCAGAACTTCCTGTGCCCACCACGCGCGCACCGCGCCTTCCCCTTGCTCGAACTCGCCTGACGGCGACAGGATGAATGGACACACAATCGGCGTTTCCAACCGCCACTAGCGGCGTGAGCGACATGTCAAGGAGTAGCGACATGGTAACGATGAATACAGCCCCGGATTACACGGCGATCAAGGCGAAGCAGCGGCAGACGTGGGCGACCGGCGATTATGCCGTGATCGGCACGACGATCCTGTACATGGCGGAGACGCTCTGCGAGGCGCTGGACTTGCATGCGGGGCAGCGCGTCCTCGATGTGGCGGGCGGCAGCGGCAACGCCGCCCTCGCCGCCGCCCGCCGCTTCTGTACGGTGACCTGCACCGATTATGTCCCCGCACTGCTCGATCGAGCGCGGGAGCGGGCCGCTGCCGAGCGGCTCCCGATCACCTTCGAGGAGGCGGACGCCGAGGACCTGCCGTACCCCGACGGGCTGTTCGACGCGGTCATCTCCACCGTCGGCGTGATGTTCGCGCCCAATCAGGAGCGGGTGGCGGCGGAGTTGCTGCGCGTCTGCCGGTCAGGCGGCAAGATCGGTCTCGCGAACTGGACGACGGACGGCTTCATCGGCGAACTCTTCCGCATCGTCGGCAAATACGCGCCGCCACCTGCGGGGGTCAAGCCCGCCGCCCTGTGGGGGACGGAGGAGCGTCTGCGCGACCTCTTCGGGGATGGCGTTGTGTCCCTCGACGCTGCGCGGCGCGCGTTTGTCTTTCGCGCCCGTTCGGCGGAGCACTGGATCGCACTGTTCCGCGACTATTACGGCCCGATCAATAGGGCGTTCGCCGCGCAGGACACAGCGGGGCAGGCGGCGCTGGTGGCCGACCTCGACGATCTCCTCCGCCGCCACAACCGGGCGACGGACGGCACGGTCGCCGTCCCCGCCGACTATCTCGAAGTAGTCGCGATTCGGCGGTAGCCGATGGTCGCGCCGCCGTGACGTCCTACGCTCACGGATGTAGGCGAAGTACTACGCGCGCTCAAACAAGTCGAGGCGGTACTGCTCGGCGCGGCTGCCGGTCAGGTGGCGCAACTTGGAACCCGCTTGACCGGCGTAGGCCAGGAAGGAGTCGTGGACCTCGTCGCCCGTTAGGGGATAGTCGGGCACGTACGGCGTCCAGTGTACCAGCAGCAAGTGGCCGCCGCGCTCCAGATGCGCCACGATCAGGTCGCGCGCGCGGTCGAGGTCATCGTGCGACAGATAGTAGCCGACCTCCGAGACCAGGATAAGGTCAAATGTGCCGTCGGGGAACTCTCCCGGCACACGCAATAACTCGAACGTGACTTGTGGGAACTCACGGCAGCGTTCACGCGCTTGCGCCAGGGCCTGAGCCGAGACGTCGACGGAGAGGAGTCGGTCGCAGCGTGGGGCCAGCCGCGCGGTCAACACGCCGATCGAGCAGCCAATCTCGAAGGCGTTGTGGTAGCGCGGACGCGGCAGCGCCGCCAATGTGGCCGCATACTTACCCTGTTCATAAGGGCTCGTCGCGAACCCCCAGGGATCGGTGTTCGCCGCGTACACGTCGTCGAAATAGCTTGGCGGCAACGATTGCTTGTCCTCTTGCATGGCTATCCTCACGGGCCCGCGATTTTAGTCGCAGGCTCTGGCTTCCAAATACACTTCCCACGGATGCGCGAAGTGCGCCAGGATATCCGGCGTCAGCCGGAAGCCCGTCGGGTCGTCGTCGATCAAAGCGGTCGTCTGCGAACGGTGGGCGGCGATCGCGGCGCGCTTGCGCGGCAGCGCGGAACCGATATCGAGCCGCCACGGCGCCGCTTCGTCTGGCCGTGGCGCGTCGCCGGCGGCGGCAAGCTCCCACAGCCAGATAAGGTATTCGACGCGTCGAACCTCGTAGGTGGGATCGCGGGCGAGGGCGGCGTCGATCAAGCTCCACGACGCACGGTGGTCCGGATGCGGGTCGCGCCGCCACGGCGCCAGGATTGTTTGTGGGCCTATATCGTCGATGAGCGTACGACAGCGCTCGACCGCCGCGTCGAAGTTCGCCGCGCCGGGCAAGGGGACCGCGCGATCCTTGAGGCGCAGGAACGTCGCCGACTCCTGCTCGACGCCGAGCGCGGCCAGAGCGGATAGAGCCTCATCTTCACGCAGCGCGGCCAGCCTGGGGGCCGGGTAGTGGCGCGACGAGGGGTGTGAGAGCGTGCCATCGCTGACGAAGAGCACATGGACGGCATGGCCCCGCGCACGTAGCAGTGCGATGGCGCCGCCGCAGCCGAGCGACTCGTCGTCGGGGTGCGGGGCGACGACAAGCGTGCGGCCAAAGAGGTCCAGCGCGTCCGGCGGTCGGAGCGGCAGCGCATCGGGGCGTCCTAGCGGCGAGGACGCCAGGACGTCAGCGGGCCCCATTGGTCCACAGGGCGTCGAACGCGCCCGCGCGCTCCAACGTGTAGGCGCCCACGTCGTCGAGCGCGGCGTCGGGGGCCGGTTGGCGTAGGTACACCGTGAGGTCGCGGTGTACCCGCTCGAACGGCCGGGGCTGTAGCAGCCCGCGCGCGCCGACCGACCGCTCGACCAACCGCATCACGTCGAGGCAGACGCGCTCGATGGCCGTGCGCGTCATGTTAGCGTAGGCCACCAGCCGGCGCGCTGTGTCGTCCGCATCCGGTTGCTCCGTGGTCCCGTTCGCCAATAGCTCCGCGTGCGCGTCGAACAGGCTGGCCGCGCCGCGCAGCCACAGGTCGCCGCTCTCGACCAAGATGGCGGCCTCACCCAGGCGCGCCCGTTGGTGCGGATCACTAGTGCGGCCCAACTCGCGCAGGTAGTCGCGCGCCGCGTCGAACAGCGCCTCGGCGCCGCCAAGCTGCACGGCGGCGAAGCGGATGGCGCCGCCGCTGAACCATGGCTGGCGATAGTAGTCGTTGGGCTGGCCGATCAGCGCCTCAGCCGGAAGCTCGACGCCATCGAAAAGGACGCGATAGCTGGCCGAAGCGTGCATCCCGAGCGGCCGCCAGAACGAGGGGTCAATCTCCGTGCGCACGGCGTCCATTGGCACGAGGCACATCTGCCATCCGATTACCGGCGCATCGTCCGCCGCCGACTCGACCAATGCGCCGGGGACCAGCGCGCGCGCGACGTGGCCCGCCCCCGACGTGAACGTCTTAGCTCCCATAAGACGATAGCGACCATTCCCCACCGGTATAATGCGCACGCCGCCGGCCGCCTCGGTGTTCCACACGCCGAACAGCTTGCCCAGGTCGCGCGCGTCGGCCGCGGCGCGCGCGACCTGCGTGGGGGTGCCGAAGGTCTGGATCAGCTGTAGAGCGTTGACGTGGCCCTCGTAGACCCGCCCGACCGATAGATTGCCCCGGCCCAGCTTCTTGAGGACCCGCAGAAGGGTGAGCGTCGAGTTTTGCTGTGTATCGGCGCCCAAGCCGAACCCGACGAGCGTCCGGTACAGCGGCGCGGCCAGCAACCCGCTCCGTGCGATGAGGGCGAACTCCTCGACAGGGAACGCGCCCTCATAGTCGACCGCGGCCGCGTTTTGGGCGCAGAACGCCGCTACGTCGTCCGCAATCCACAAAATATCCGCCTCACCCCGTTGCCGGACAGCCGCACTATTCGTCACTACTTTCGACCGGCTACGCCGTGGGAGGCGCCGGCGCGGGCGGCCACACTTTGCTCTCGTCGCTGGGCTGCACGAGGATACGCCCGTCACGCTCCTGGACATCGAACGTGCGCAGCGGGGCCGAGGCCGGTCCGTTGAGCGGGGCGCCGTCGTCGAGGCGGAAGCACGACTGATGCCAGGGGCACTCCACTGTAATACCCTCGAATTTGCCGTCCACTAAAGGGCCGCCTGCGTGAGGGCACCACGCTTCCACGGCGTAGATTTGTCCCTCACGGCGCAGCAGCATCACGGGAACGCGGTCGTCCTCGACGACGACCGGCTTACCCTCGTGCAACTGGTCGGCGGCTATGACGTCTTTGTACTCGGTGGGCGGCTTGGGATAGAGCAGGTGGGTCACGTTGACGCCGAGGTTGTAAACGAGTTCGCCGCCGAGGGCGCCGCCGAGTGAGACAGCGCTAAAGGCGAGCCCGCCTATCGCTTGGCCGGCGCCGCGCTTGCCGCCCGCGCGCAGGGCCAGTGAGACCCCGTAGAGTGTGAGCGCGACGTCATTGACGAGCGCGTGCGCCATACCGACGCGCCGCTGGTGGTCGTAGGTGTCGACCCAGTCGGCCAGACCGGCCGCGACCGTTGGCAGCGCGCTACCGACGCCAAGCCAGATAGCGGCGTCGGCGGCCGACGCGTATTTTTCGTCCGCCGACAGGGCGTCGAGCGCGTCGAAGAGGGCCGCCGTCGTCCACGCGCCGATGGGGATGGCGACGAGGGCGGGGTGCATACGGTGGCGCAGCGGGACGCCATTGAGCCAGTTCTTGGCCACGCGGCCAGCCTCATTGGCGCGGAAAACCGCGTGGACGCCCTGCTGGAGCGGTGTGGCTATCTTGTCGAGCCACGCGTAGGGGTTGGTTCCGATGATCGAACTGAGGGTTGTCGCTTGTCGTGACATGCGTCCACGATCCCTTGTTACACTTATTGGTTAGGGGCGTTCTGTTTAATTGTCACTTATGACGGGTACAGCAGATATCGTGCCTCGTGTCCGCTCCCTCGATGATAGCGTATCATCACGGGCGCGCCCCATCATTGTGAGCGGAGCCTGGCCTTAAAAGACCATGGCAGCAGACGGACCTTGAAAGGTCCGGGTGGGCGTGACAGGCGCGTCCGTCGTCAATGCGGGGCACCGCCGTAGCCGCCGCCGGGAGACCTTTCAAGGTCCGGTTCCTGCCATGACCTTTCAAGGTCAGGCCCACGGCGCCCTAAAAGGCGACGCCTCGTTATACTGCAAGCAGTCACGATACACGATAGATGATGATAATGATCAGAGATAGACGAGGCTACGAGGCTATGCCCAAGAGTTCATTCGAGGATTTCGCCGCTACCATCGCACAGTATCAGTCGCCGCCCACCCACGAGACGTTGCAGGAACTCGTCCTCGCCACCGTCGACGTCCCGCCGGACGACGTCGACGAGCCCGTGACCGACTTCGCGCGCGGCCGCATCGAGTTGGCCTACCGCAGCGGGAACGTCGAAACGCACCTGCGCCACCTCTACGACGTGCTCGCCGTTATGGAGCGCGAGATCGCGGGAGGGTAACGTCGTCGCCGCCTTGCTCCAACCGCTCCCGCAGGCGTTGGTCCTTGGCGCGTGAGCCGGCGGCTAACTCCTCCTTGTAGGCGTCCAGGCGATCGAGCAGGGCGGGGTTGGCGGTCGCCACGATCTGCACGGCGAGCAGTCCGGCGTTGCGTGCCCCGCCGATTGCTACTGTGGCGACGGGAACGCCTGCGGGCATCTGTACGATGGAGAGCAGCGCGTCGAGACCGTTCAGCGCCGTGATGGCGACGGGGACGCCGATGACGGGCAACGCCGTATGCGCGGCCAGCATGCCCGGCAGATGCGCCGCCCCACCCGCTCCGGCCACGATAACGCGCAGGCCGCGCCCTCGCGCGGTCCGGCCATACTCGGCCATGTCCAGCGGCGTGCGGTGCGCCGAGACCACGCGCAATTCGTAGGGCACGCCAAACTCGCGGCAGGCCGCGGCCGCCGCCTCCATCGTCGGGAGGTCAGAGTCGCTGCCCATCACGATGCCGACCAATGGTTTCTCGTCCATTTGTACCCCAATCCTACGTCTACACACTGATATACCCGGCGGCGCGGGTGGCGATGGCTGTCGCCTCCGCGCGCGTGGCGCCGAGCGCGGTGACGTGGCCCATCTTGCGGCCGGGACGCGACCCGCGCTTGCCATAGAGGTGGATGTGCGCGCCAGGGACGGCCAGGGCTTCGGCCAGGCCGCGCGGTTCAGCGGGCGAATTGGGCGCGCCAAGCAGGTTAACCATCGTCGCGGCGGGGGCGAGCAGCTCCGTCGCGCCGAGCGGCAGGCCCAACGCCGCGCGCACGGCGTTCTCGAACTGCGACGTGACGCAGGCTTCGATGGTGTAGTGGCCGCTGTTGTGCACGCGCGGCGCCAACTCGTTGACCGTGAGGGCGCCGTCCTCGCCCAAGAACAACTCGACACCGCAGATACCCTCCAGGTCCAGCGCCGCGACCGCCGCGCGCGCGATCTCCGTCGCCCGCGCCGCGACCTCGGGGGCCACGTCCGCCGGGGCATAGACGTGGTGGCAGATGCCGTCGCGCTGCACGGTCTCGACGACAGGGTAGTCGGAAGTCGGAAGTCGGAAGTCGGAAGCACGGTCTGGTGAAGCTATCCCTGGAATGGCGGCATTAGTCGCGCTATCGCCAACCGCCGCGTCCCCTACAGATAACTTCCGACTTCCGACTTCCGACTTCCGACTTCGTACGACCATCACGGCGAGTTCGCGCGAGAAGCGCACGTAGCCTTCCACCATGAGGGCGCGCTCGGCCTCGGGACGCGCCGGGTCAGGAGTACCGCGCAGGGCGATGATGGCGGGCGCGATGTCGTCGGGGCTGTGCAACACGCGGTTGCCGTAGCCATCGTAGCCGTTGCGGCGGCGCTTGAGCAGCAGCGGCCAGCCGAGCTCGCGCGCGGCGCGCAGGACATCCGCGGCGTCCTCGACGGGCATGAAAGGTGGAACAGGCAGCCCCGCCCCATCGAGGCGCGCCTTCTGGTGCAGCTTGTCTTGCGCGGCGGCGAGCGCGGCCGAGCCGGGGACGACGACCACGCCGAGTTCTTCCAACAAATAGAGGGACCGCGGGGGCACGAACTCGTTCTCAAGGGTGACGACGGGAGCGACGGCGGCGAGGCGGCGTAGCGCCGCCTCATCATCCCAAGCGCCTACGATCTCGTGGCGGGCCAGGCGGCCGGCCGGACTGTCGGGCGCGCCCTCCATGACCGCCACGTCGAGGCCGAGACTCGTGGCCGCCTGCAGCAGCATGCGCGCGAGTTGCCCTCCGCCCAGGATGCCCAGGCCGACGCGATCAGTATTGTGATTGCTCATAAAGGGCATGGTAACACAGGCGCGAGTGGCGAGTGGCGAGTGGCGAGTGGCGAGTGGCGAGTGGCAAGTGGCGAGTGGCTACCATCGACCATCGACCATCGACCATCGACCATCGACCATCGACCATCGACCATCGACCATCGACCATCGACCATCGACCATCGACCATCGACCATCGACCATCGACTTTGCTACACTGCCCCTATGACCAATCCCCTGACGCTGCTTGCCGTGCACGCCCACCCCGACGATGAGTCAATCGCGATGGGGGGGACGCTCGCGCGTTACGCCGCCGATGGCGCACGAACCGTCCTCGTCTGCTGCACGCGTGGCGAGGAGGGCGAGATTCATGACCCCGCGCTTGATCCCGCGGAGGCCGCGCCGCGCCTGGGCGCGATCCGTGAGCGTGAGCTGCGCGCGGCCGCGGCGATCCTTGGCGTCGACGATGCGGACGTGCGCGTGCTGCCCTACCGCGACTCTGGCATGGCGGGCACGCCGGCCAACCGGCGTCCTGACAGCTTCGTCAACGCCGACCCCACCGAAGCGGCAGAGCGCGTGGCCGCGATCATCCGAGAGACGCGGCCGGGGGTCGTGGTGACCTACGATCCCGGCGGTGGCTATGGGCACCCCGACCATAAGAAGGCCCATCGGATCACGCTCGACGCCATCGCGCAGGCCGGACGCGACGGAGTTGGCGGTCCCGCTTGGTCCGCGCCCAAGCTCTACTACACCGTTGTGTCCCTGGAGGCGCTGCTGGCCGTCAACGTGGAGATGCGCGCGCGGGGTCTGGCGGCGCCGTTCCGCGAAGATGAGCACGCCTTCGACATCCGGCAGTTGGCCGTGCCCGACGACGCCATCACCGCGCGCGTCGACGTCACGGACTACCTCGACCTGGCGCATAGGGCGCGGCGCGCGCACCGCACGCAACTCACCGGCGACGACCCGCTGCTCGCGCTGCCGTCCGATCTCGCGGCGCGGGTTTTCGCCGTCGAGAGCTACATGCGCGCGTTCACGCTCGTCCCGGCGCCCGAGCGCGAGGACGATCTGTTCGCGGGGCTGCGCTAATACCCTGCTACAATTGATACCTGTGCGCTTACGGCATCGAGCGGCAGGGCGGCGGGGCGTAACTTTTCCGCGCCGCCTGCATTGTACTGGTGAGAGCTATCGCGCCTGAATTGGGGGATAGCTGTCCCATGCCGCTGGTACAGGTCTTGCTAGATAAGGGCTTTTCAGTCTAGCGTTGATCTGGCAAGGGCCTGCGCGCAACG
>JAABUL010004975.1_pt1 | contig 17114 bp, 18 predicted proteins | sample 5559151 | NCBI WGS metagenome assembly JAABUL01 (sample SAMN10711876, study PRJNA513368) | rock metagenome | isolation source: Antarctica rocks | place: Antarctica: Victoria Land, Pudding Butte sud | reverse complement strand
CACCCCGAGAGGGTAGCGGGCATAGCGGAGAGTACCGCGACGGTAGCGGAGGCGCCCTGTGTATCATGCGCTCCGGCATGAAGTCGTTTCGCCGAAGGCCTTCAGCGCCATGGAAGCGCGCGATGTAACCTTTGCTCCCGAGGCTCTCATGACACCGCCGCCGTGGTGGCGCGTTTGGCCGCCTGCAGGCGTTTCGTCGTGGCGCTGGTGGCATAGACGGCGATGCCCTCCACGCGCGGGTCGAGGGCGGCATAGCCCTCGATGATGGCCGTGTCCTCCGCGTCGGCGGCGAGCGCCTCGGCGACCTTCGCCCAGGGCTTGCGGGCGACGAAGACGGTGTAGCGCGTGCCGGCGGGCGGCACGGGCAGCCCCTTGGGCAGGTCTGGCACTTTCTCGCTCACGAGCGCGACGGCGACGGCCTGGCCCTGCTCGACAGCGGCGCCGGGTCGGCCAATGACGGTGATCTTCACGGTGGTTGCCCTCCTTGTCTCTTGTTGTAGTGCGGCCATGACAGGGCGGTAGTCGTCGTCTGCCCAGGCCGACGACGGCGCGGCTGCCGGCGCGGGCGCGGTCACTGACGCCGGCGTGGTCTGTGTCAATGCGGCACCCGCTGCCCTTGTGCGCCCGCTGCGCCCGAACTGGGGCGGAAAGATGGAGACGCGATCCTCACGGCTGAGCGTGTCGTCGGCGCGCACGAGATGGAAGAAGACGCCGCCGGGGGTGCGCCGGCGCGAGCCGTCGGGGAGCATCAGGCCTCCCGCCGCCTCGATCTCCTGGGTCCGCGTGAGAAAGGCGCGCGCCCGGTCGGCGCCGAGCTGGCCGACGACGCGGCCAACCTGTCCGAGCGGGCCGCGCTCTGTCTCGCCGAGCTGGGCAGCGATCTCCTGGGTGGCCCGCCACTCCTCCGGTCCCAGGCGTGGGCGGGCAGGACCGCCTGGCCCCGGATCATGTGGCGCGTTATTCTGCCTGTCGCCATCGTCGGTTGAACGGACCTGCCCTTGCTCTTTCGTTATGTCGAGTGACATCGGCGCTTCCTCATCCGTCCAGGGCTTCCAGGTCTGCCCACAACGCGGCCTGCAGCTGCTCCCTTGTCGCACGACCGTTCGTAGCCTGGAAGAGGATTATTGTTCGCAACTCCTCCATACGCATCCATTCCTCAGTGGCCTGATGGTGGTGCCTCGACGTCGCGTCGTTTATGCCAAAGGTGGTACGATTGTCCTCCCGCGCGTCGGCTTGTGGCGTGGGGCGCTCGCTCGGTGACGCGCTCGATGATGATGATGGTGGCCCGAGTGGTAAATTATTTACCACCGGCGGGGGGGCGAGGCGGTCGCGCCCCTCGGATTGGTCGAAACGGTCGCCGGTCCTCTCGCTGGGATAGCCCGGTGCCGTGGCCTTAGCGAGCGGTAATTGATCTACCGTCATCGTGGCCGTCGGCAGCTCCATGCGCTGTCCGGAGTCCGTGCGCGTTGGTGGATCTAGGGGAGCGAGGGCGGGGACAGCTGGTAAATTATTTTCCACTTTGGGCTGGTCCGCCGCCGTGCGCGCGGCGCGGGCCTCCTCAACGGTGATGTGCTCACCGGCCTGAGCGCGCTTGAGGAGGTCGTCGCGCGCCGGCCCGGCTACGCGGTCTACCGAGAGGGCGACGGTGGGCGAGAGTGCCCCGCTGCGCACCGCAGCGGTGATGTCGGGGTTGTCGAGCAGGCGCAGGCGTTGCACGACGTGGGCGTGGCTCTTGCCGATGAGGTCGCCCAGTTCGCGCGTTGAGAGCTTGCGCCGCTCCATGAGGTTCCTGAACGCCTCGGCCTCATCGGCGGCGTTGAGGTCGGTGCGCTGGATGTTCTCCAGCAGGCCGAGCAACTCCATAGCGGCGTCATCCAGGTCGCGCACGATCCCCGGCACCGTGTCCAGGCCGGCGAGTTGCGCGGCGCGCCACCGGCGCTCACCGGCGACGATCTGGTAGGCATTGGCCGCGCCGGGGTCGGGGCGCACGAGCAGGGGCTGGAGCACGCCATGTTCCCGGATCGAGGCGGCTAACTCGTCCAGCGCCGACGCGTCGAATGTCTGGCGCGGCTGGAACGGGTTTGGCGAGAGACGATCGACGCGCAGGGCGCGCGCGTCGTCGAGGGCGTCGGCCTCGCGGCCACCGACGAGGTAGCCGATAGGGCCAAGCGGGTTGCGGCGGGGCGGGACGTTAGTGCGCGCCATCGGCCACCTCCATGCGCATACGGTCGCGAGGGGAGTTATGGGCGCCCGCGCCGGCGTCGCGTCCCCAGGCAGCCAACAGGTCGTCGGCAATGCGCTCGTAGGCCTGTGCGGTCTCGCTCTGCGGGGCGTACCGCGTGATCGACAGGCCCCGCTCGGCGGCCTCGCTCACCGCCACGGCGCGTTTGACCTCGCCAAGTAGGGGGACCGCGCCCAGGCCGTCCTTGACCGTCTGAACCATCGTGCGCCCGTGGTTCGTGCGCGCATCGACCATGGTCAGGACGACGCCCCGGGCGGTCAGGCGCGGATTGAGGCGCGTGCGGCGGATCGTCTGCAGCGAGTCGAGGATGAGGCGCAGCCCGCGCACGGCGGGGTACTCCGGGGACACGGGGATGATAACCTCCGTGGCGGCGGTCAGGGCGTTGATCGTGAGCAGGCCCAGGCTCGGCGCGCAGTCGATGAGGACGACATCGTAGACGTCCGCGGCCGGGTCGAGGGCCTGTTGGAGCACATACTCGCGGCGCACGGCGCTCTGTAACTCCATCTCGGCTTGGCCCAGGCCGATGTCGGCCGGCAACAAATCCAGGCGCTCGTCGAGGGCGCGGACATACGGAGCCAGATCCGCGATGTCGCCCGTCGCGCGCGCCTGCGCTAGAGCGTCGTAGACCGTCGGGCTACCCTCGGCGATCTCCGTCCCGGTGTTGTCGGTCAAGCTGCTTTGGGGGTCGAAGTCGACGAGGAGGACGCGCCGACCGCGGTCGGCGAGGACGGTCCCCACGGCGTGCGCGGTCGTACTTTTGCCCGTGCCGCCTTTCTGATTGGCGACGGCAACGATGGTGGTCTTGCTCATAACATATGGTCCTCGTGTGTCGATAGTCTCTGCCATACATGGTACTGCGTCGGGTCGATACACCTAGAACGGAATCTTTTGCCATCGGCCATGGCTAGAGGCGGGCGAGGTGTCGGTGCTGGGAGGGGCATGGGTTTGGGGTGCGCACCTCCCGCACGAACGCTTGGATTTCGGCCCACGCGGCATCGGCAGTGGTCATGGTCGGTCTCCTTCGTGCGCCTCACCGCTTGCCTCCGCAGCCGCTGTTGCTCTGACGGCCTCAGTGGTCGCCTTCTTGCGCCGTTGCTTCTTGCGCGTGGGATGTCCGACTTGCCCCAGGTGGTTCGCGCGGTAGGCGTCGATCGCGGCCTGCGAGACGACACGGAGACGCGGGCTGAGGAGCTCGGATTCCAGCGTTCCACGCATGATCGCGGACTGGACGGACTTGCGATCGATACCCAGGATCTCGGCGACTTGGACGGTCGTGAATAGTGTGCGTTTCTCGGTCATACCCCTAGCGTACCGCCTCACGTGGTGTCCTGGTATGGGGCGGGCGCAGGGAGGTGGCTGTGCCTGCATCGTTGCCATCACTGCCGGTATGCTCCGTCTTCTGGTGCGTTGTCGGTGTCGGTGGAGTCACTGCCGCACCATGTCTTCATGAGGCGCCCCACGTCGTGGCCGTGCCCTGCGGTCGTGCCCAGGCCTAGGCCTCGATCCTATCGACGGCCTACTCCAACAATAGGAGGACGTGCTGCGCGCTGTAAGGGGTCGAGCCCGCCCCCTCCTGCCGCTCGTGCAACGCGACGGCCTTGGCCAGACGATGGCCAAGGATCGTTCGTGGTTTTAGTTGCCTAGTGTCCCTGTCGTTGGGTCCTCCTCGTTGTCTGTCTCTGCGCGACGGGTGGGCGGAGTACGCCTGTCTCCGCCCTCTCCTCTCCTCTCCCGCCGCACGTCCTCCTTACGCGGGCCGCCGGTGGGGTAGTGCCTCGGCCTCATAGGTAGCATCGAGCGTCGCGTCGAGGGCGCGGACCATCTGACGCAGGTAGGCGTCCTCGCCCCGCCCGCTGGTTAGCCGCGCCGCGATGATGGCGATGCCATGGAGCACCGTCGAGTGGTCCCGTTGGCCGAGCAACTGGCCGATCCGCTCGCAGGGGAACGCGCTAGTGCGGGCGAGCATGGGCCAAGTCAGGCGCGTGCGCATCAGCCGCATCGCCACCTGGCGGGCCTCGGCACGTTCGGCGACCCGACAGGGAGAGGTGAGCTGGGCCGGGGTCAGGGTGTAGCCGTCGGCGACGGCCTGGCGGATGCGGCGGGCCTCGGCGAGTTGCGCGCGTCGGAGCCGGTGCAGGGCCGCGTGTTGGTCCGCGTCGCGCGCGGGGCCGTGGCCGTTAGGCTGCATCGTCGGAGCCCTCCCCATCGGCGGCGGCGGGGTAGGGACCTAACGCGTCCAGGCCCTCGTCCATGTGGTGGACGCGTGCCCGCTCGGCGTCGTGGAGCGCCGCGAAGGCGGCGGCGAGCAGCGCGCGACCCCAGGGGGCCAGATCGTCGTCATGACGGCCGTCGAGGTCGTCCAAGGCGCGCTCGGCGCGGGCGGCCAGCGCCTCCGCGTCCGCTCGCTGCGCTCTGAACAAGCGGGCGATCTGGCGGTACGCTTCGTGCGTGGGAGTTATGTTAATACGATCCATCGTGTGTCTCTCCTATCCTTGTGCGTTGGGGGCCGGGCTGCGGGGCGGCAGCCCGGCGTCTGCGGAGGGCGCCTAGGCGGCGGCGTGGACCGAGGTATGTGCGGTATGCCCGGTGTCCCCGGCGTCGTGTGGGAGGGCGGGGGGAGGGGGCGGCGCGCTGGTCTGGTCGCCAGTGTAGAGCTTGAACACCGGCTCGGGACCGGCGCTGTTGTCGTTGTCGGGCTCGTAGTCGCGCGCGGCCTGGGCTTGTCGGATCAGCAGCGCCTCTATCGTCGCCTTGACGAGGGCCAACGGGTCGAGCTTGCGCAGTTCTTTGATGTGGTCCGCACTCGGGCGCGTACTCCCGCCCGCGCGCATGAGCGCGGCTACGTCCACGCCGTGCCGCCGCGCGATCTCGCCCCAGTCCTCCTTGTTCAGGCTGATTTTAGCGAGGGAGTACGCGGCCAACGTCGCCAAGTCATGGACCTCGATAGAGGGGATCAGGTCCACGGAGCGGCGCACTGCGAGGACGTTGGGCATGTAGTCGGCCTTCTGCGCGAGACGGCGCGCCCTGGTCTCCTTGCCCTTCTGCGCCGCCGTCTTCTCGACCGGCCGGGTATAGCCGCCGGGGCCGCCGGCAGTGATGAGTCCGGCGCCGGGCATGACGGCCGGCGCGTCCTTCTGGCGCGCGGCCTCGGCCTCCTCCCACTGGGCCTTGCCCTTGGCGTGCAGCTCGGCGTAGTGGTCGGGCATCAGGCAGTAGCCCTCGTAGTCGCCGCCGTAGGGGTTGCGGAAGGCGGCGAAGGGGCACGTCCGGCACACGCTGTAGGTGTCGAAGTAGTGGCCGCCCCACGCGCCGCCCTGCGCGCTGCGCCAGTGAGAGATGCGCGTGACGAGACCCGCGTGCAAGGTGGCGGTGGTGCCAGGGTGGGCGTCGGGGTTGTGCCCCCCGGCCATGTCCTCGACCATGGCCTCGATCAGGCGCGGGAAGCCCGTGTTATCACGGTTGCCGTGGGTGTACTCGTGCAGCTTGAGCATCCGGCCCAGGGTGAGCCGCCCGGTCGTGTCGCGCAGGTAGAGGTCCTGGGCCGCAGCGGGGAGGTCGCACAGCTTGAGGCGGTCCTTGATCCACTCCTTGCCGCGCCCCAACTTCTTGGCGATCTGCTCGACGGTGTAGCCCCGACCGGCGCGCAACTGCACCAGCCCGCGCGCGTCCTCCATCGGGTGCAGGTCGCGCCGCTGAAGGTTTTCCAGGATGGTGGCCGCGAGCGCCGTGTCCTCGGTCAGGTCGTGACGCATGATGGCCGCGATGGTGCGTCGTTTGAGCACGTCCCTGGTGGCGCGCAAGCGGCGCTCGCCGGCCACGAGCAGGTAGGGGGGCGCGCCCTCCCCGGCGTCGAGGTTCGCCCGCACGGTGATGGGCTGCACGAGCCCATGCGCCGTGATCGACGCGGCCAGTTCGCGGAGGCCGGCCTCGCCGTCGAGGTCGAACAGGGTGCGCGGGTTGCTCCCATCGGTGGCGATGTCGGCCACGGCGATCTCGCGCAGTTCGACCAGCGCGGCGGCGTGGGAGGCCGGCGCGGTCGCGGCGGTGGCGACCTCAGTGGTCACGGTCGCGGTCGCGGTGTCCGTGGTGGGGAGCGCTGTCTGCGCGGTTGTTGTCCGTGCCATTGGTCGTTTCTCCCATTATCTACTAATAAAGGGGTGAGGGCCGGCGTCCTGGGGTGGGGCTGGCCCTTCGCACTGCCGTCTTTAGGCCGCCTTGGTCGCCTCAACAAGGGGCGCGATCTCGCCCATGATGGCCGCCACGCCAGCCCGTATGGCGTCTACGTTCGCCGCGAGCACGGGCCGCGAGACCTTGTACAACGCGAGATAGGTCGGTGTGTTCGGCGTCGGGATCGCGAGCGCGGCGCACACGCAATAGGAAACGCTTTCCGCTTGACATTCGACCTGTTGGGTGCTGAAGGTGCGGCGCTCCTCGGCGCGGTGCATGCGCTCGTGCGCGATTTCGTGAACAAGAGTTTTGCAGAGGTTCCCGGCGGGGTTGCCCTGCTTCAACTCGATGCGGCCGTCCCCGTAGCTGACGCCGTTGGCATCCCACACGAGGCGATGCTTGAAGGTGACGCGCAGGCCCCCGCGCTCGGCGATCTCGATAAGCTGCCGGAGCAGGGCCGTGTACCGCTCGCCCTCGACGGCGTGGATCGTCACCTCGGGGAGGTCCGCGCCCTCGGTATCAGCCTGATCGAAAACGTATCCGGTGCGGAATCTCAAGGCGATCACGGCGTCGTCGCCCGCGTCAGTCTTACCCTTGATCGGAGCGGGGCACAAGATCGCGATGCCCTTGGCGCCCTTCACAACCTGGCGGCCGAGCGCCTGCCAGGCGCGGTAGCCGGCGACGCGGGTCGCGGTGGGGCGCTGCATGGCGATCAGGGCGCAATTGTGGGCGCTGTAGGTGTAGAAGCGCGAGAGGGTGGTAAGGTAGCGGGTTAGCTCGGCGCTCTGCGCGGCTTGGTCGGTCTCATCGGCGAGGCGCTGCATCCACTGGTCGATCTTGGCGAGATTGTTGGCGGTAGGATTGGTGCGGTTCTCGGCGTTCTCGGTGGTCATGGGTCATCACTCCGGCGACTGAGGGGGAGGGCTGGCGGAGGCGCCAGCCCTCGGGGCGTGCTACCAGGCGTGCCAGGGGACGAGCAGGGAGAGCGGGGGCGGCAGGACGGGGGCGGCGTCCTCATCCATGGCCGGCTGATCGTTCTCGGTCATGGCCTGCTGATAGGCGGCGCGGTAGGCGGTCAGGCGGGTGATCGTCACGTCCAAGAGGGTGAGCAGGGCGGCATCGTCCACGGGGTCCAGGGAGGTGCTAACCTCGGTGGAGACAATGGGGGAGCAGGGGCGAAACGTGGCGGTCACGGACACGTCGCCGTCGTCGAGCGCGACGCTGGAGCGGAGCGGTATACTGGGGATGCTGGCCGCGACGTGGGTAGCGGGAATGGCCTGGGTCGTCATCTCTGTGTATCCTTTTCCGTAGGTCGGTTGACAGTGGGCGGGGGCCTTAACATCCCGCCCACTTTTTTATGCGGGGTGGCTAGGCTCCGAAGACGTCGAGCAGGGCGGCAGCGCCAGCGGGCCGAGTGAGCGCGGGGGGCGGTGCCGTGTGCGCCCGTTTGGGGGTGATAGCGCGGTAGCCCTGTTCCACCATGAGGGCGAGGGCGAGAGCCCAGCAGTGCATCCCCTGCTGGCCGGCCTCGCAGCTGCATTCGAGGCGCAACGCGTTGATGGTGTGGATGTGGCCGGGGCGGGTGCGGCTGTCGATCTCGAAGGTGTAGGTGCCGGTCCGGCGGATGGTAGCCGCGCGGGCGGTGGCCTTGCTCTGTCGCCGTCGGTCGTGCCGTGTCATGGTGTGAAGCTCCTTAACTGCTTAGCCGTCCGTGGGAGCTCTCCGCCCCTCACATTCTTATTATAGCAGGCGCGCGCCTTCAATTACAAGTTAAAAATGAGCAAAATAGGAACGAAAGAGGTACACGATTATTCGGCGTGCTAACCCAAATGACGGTGATTATTCAGGAGGAAGCGTTTCCTATGGCTTGGCGTTCCCGTGCTGGCGGAGACCCTACCAGGTATCCTGGGTCTCGTGTAGTCTCTGACGCGCTGTGCTAGCCGCTAGCGGGTGCTAGGGCGTGGGGTGGTCCTATTGCCCTCCGATGTCCCTGTGGCACTGACGGGGCTCCTGGGGGCTGTAGGCGCGGCGGGGCGCACGGCGGGCCAGGGCGACGTGAGCGGCGGGCGGTGGTGCGTGCCCGCGACGGCCTAGCGGGCGGGGGGAACTGGGGGCCTCGGCCAGGCGACGAGCTAGCCGGGCACGTCGCGGGCGATCCGGGACCAAGCGGGAGAGCGCGCCCACGCCACGGCGGCGGCTGCAGACGGATCGAGCGCGGGAGTGCCCTGAGCGGGGGAGCCTCCACGCTATGTCACACCGACGCCGGCGCTCCGGGTGTACGTTGTCACAGCGGATGAGGCTACGTGCCACAGAGGTGGGCAACGATAGTCGTCCCGCTATCTCTGGTAGAAGGCGCGTGCCGACGACATTGCCTCAATCTTTATGGCACGCAGCCTCACCCTTTGTGGCAAGAACCTCAACCTTCGTGACAACGTACACCCTGTCGCCTGGCGTGCGAACAAAGTAACATTAAAGTGACATTGAGGCGAAGGCTGTAGGTGATTATAGCTGCCGATGTACAAGATCGGAAGGAGAGTAGCTATGCATACGGATGAACATGGCAATGTCCGCTTGGATAATCCGAATGGCGAAATGGTACCCCTAGCCACTGGTGGGACGGTGTTGGCTAAGGAGTGTCGGGAGTGTAGGAAAATCTTCCAAGTTACGGATGGGCAGGACAACGGCTATTGCTCTGAGCACCGTCGCTCTTAGGATCTACGCCTTTATCACCCGCCCTACTCACACGCGCCACGGCTGCATCGGTAAGCCGTGGCGCTTTTGTATGCGGTTGCCATGGCTGTTAGCGGTGGCGGTGCCAGGGCTTCAAGTTACACGCGTCGCCAAGTGGCATGAGATCTACCTCCTTGCGAGCCAGCGCCTCACCTGGCGACCGACGTGCGCGCGTGCGGTGTGACCCTGGCGTGCGGCCCGTGGCCCCGTGCGGCCTTCGGTCCTCCTGACGGGCGGGCGGCGCTGTGCGGTGCTCTGTGGGCGTTGGGGGGGGCACGGTGGGTCCAAGCGGCCTGACAGCCCTAGCATGGCTTCTGACGGCCCTGAGCGCGTCGCGGCGATATGTTAGGAACGGAACGCATCTACCGACTAGCGATAGTTTGCGGATCGAACGTGCGCAGCGGGTTGACCCATAACCAGTTGTTGAAGGGATAAGTTGGCTGGCATACGCGCACTAGTCGCTGCTTAAGACTCTCAATATCATCGACGCCAAGCGGACGTAAGAGTTGCTGAGCATACCTCGTGTTCGATGCTTGCAACAGATAGCGCGGTGGATGATAGACCTGGGAAGTACCCCAAGGGAGCCAACGCATGCCGCTTGGTTCGTCCCCTTGCAACTGGCCGCGTAAGTAAAGCAGGAAATCAGCATCCGCGAACTGCGGGATGGGTACTAGCTGGGCGAGAAAGCCGCTCGTATGACGGTCTTTCAACAAGGCGGCATGTTGTGAGGGTGTCATGTTGTGAGGGTGTATTGAGGCTTAAATTCAAATCCCCTAACAGCACGACGGGCTGGGCTAGGTCAGTGAATGGCACCATGCCAGGCTGCCCATCGCCAACATTTCGCATGTAGATGTCTTCGTCTAAAAGGTCTGCTAGAAGCTCCCACCGCTCCTGTGTCATTGAAGGATGATATGAACGTCACGAACAGTTCGTGCCCAACAAACTTCGCGACGTCAAAATCGTGAGGCCAAAAGGCTCCCGAGAAACCAGCAGCAGGCTGATATAGGTCGAGTATGCCGGTAAAGCCGTGATACAGCGCGCGCGCTGCATCAGGATCATTGCTTGCTGCGATAGCCTCTGCCACACGAGAGAACTCCGCAACAAGCCCTCGCGTTTGCTCGATTGCGTGGAGTAGCAGATCACCCCATTGGGTCCGATTTTCTTCGGTAGACGTGAGAGTGAGAGAAGTTACCTCGCCAGCCAGCCACACCATGAATCGGTTAACGAGCGCAACCCGATTAGCCTGACCCTCTTCAATTGCGATGCGTGTTTGCTCGCTCACCGACGCGGGTTGTACAGTCTCTCCAATTGGAGCAGCTTCACCAGCGAGGATCGCCCGAAGCGCATCCGTCAGCACTCCTTCGAGCCTGCGCCGTTCCGTCGCTCGCTCCTCAGCCTCACCGGGCGTGTTATAGGGGATAACTCGCCGCATACGGAGGTCAAATGGCAAGAGCTCAGGCCCACCGAAGGACGTGTTTTGGACCATGATGACCCGCTCCCACGTTAGCGAGTGCAAGGCATATCCTAACTCTATCAACACATTAGGGTTAGGAGTTGGCCGGGACGTGGTCTCACCATTGTTGATGATGGACACATCGCAGACGAAGACAGCTGCTCGGTTAATTTTGTCGAAGATGGTGCCAGAGATGTCGGGGGAACCCGGCACACCAGCCGTGTCACGATCAATGACAGGCTCTACCTCAATAGTTTCGTCGTCGCGGAGTGATCGAGCAGCGCGTTCCAAGGCTGTTTGAATAAAGCTACGGTTTGCAGCATTCGGTAGATCCGATTGCCACGAGTAAAAGACAACGCTGGGCATCCCTACTCAATCCCCTTGTATGGCCACAGACAATTACCGGCGTTCGTCAGTTTTAGTATCGCACTCGCGCCTCCCTTTTTATCCCGCCTCCCCCCGGCCCTTCTCTGTGCCTGCTCACCCGGGCTCTAGTAGGCGCTCAGGTCCGGGCGCGGCCGGCGGGGGGCCGGGGGGCGGTAGGCGGTAGGCGGTGCGCTGGTAGGCTCACACGCCCGCGCGTGCGCTGGCGCGGTGCAGTCCCTAATGGGCGTCAACGGGCGTCGTCGTGGCCGTGGGGTCCGTGGGGGCCGTGGGCGTCCCAGGGGCGCTGTGGTGGCCGGAGGCGGGCATGAGGGGCGTGGGGTGGTCCTATGCTCTTGTGGCCCTAGCGGGGCTCCTGGCGGCCGGTGCGGGCCTAGGCGGGTCCCGGCCCGACCGCCCCCAGGCCGGGACCCGCCTAGGCCCGCACCGGTCGCGGGGGCAGCCGGCGGCTCCCTGGGCGTGGTGGCGCTGCTAGGGCACGGTGGCGGGGAGGCGCCAGGGTCCCGGGAGCGGGTGCTGCGTGGTGGGGGCGAAGGGGTTGCCGAGCTGGACGGTGCGGATCGTGAGGGTCAGACGCGTGCCGGGGGGCTGGGGGGGGAAGACGACGGTGATGGCGCAGCGCAGGCCATGGGGGGGCGGTGGCGCAGGCGGTGCCGCGCGCGGCGGCGGGCACGGGGCGGCCGTCAGCGGCGAGGAGGGGGGCAAAGGGGTCGGGCGGGGCGGAGGAGGCGGGCAGCTACAGCTGCCCGCCGGAGTAGGGGATGCCGCTGCGGAGTGTGTAGGTGTAGATGAGGTGGGCGACGCCGAGATCCTGGAGGGTGAGGGTGAGGCCGGCGGCGCGGGCGGTGGCGCATGGGTGGGCGAGGCGGCGGAGAGTCAGGGTGTGCGGGCCGAGGGGGACGCGGATGGTCTCGCCGCCGCCAGGACCGGGCGGGCCGCCGGGTGCGCCGAACTGGAGGACGGCGGCACGGGCGGTGGGGGGGAGCGGGGCGAGGATGATATACCCGCGCTGGATGGTGGGGGGATGCCAGAGCAGCCAGGCGGGGAGGGTGGGCGCCTGGTGTGATGAGCCGTGGCCACCCCGTCGTTGCCCTGATCCTGGCGATCGCCATGCAGGAGGACACTTCGCCACGATCGCCTGGCTCTCCCGACGAACTGGTGAACGGGAGTGAAGCCTTATACTTTGAGTAGTGCATACAGTGTACACGGCGACGTAGAATTGACCCATCTGCGCCAATTTGGCTTGACCCATCTTTTTCAAGTAGCTCGTTCCTGGCGTGTGCCCTCATCTCTGGTAGATGCTGATCGAGGCCTTTGCCATCTGGCCTAATAAGGGTCAAGCTAAATTGGCGATTGCTGGGTCAAATCTCACCGGCGTTGACAACAGTCCCACCCTTTGTCATCAAGAACATGCCTTTACTCACTAAAGTTTTCCCTCAGCTCAAACATTTCCACTTGGACGACATCGACATCACGGGCGACACAATGAGCATCTCCGCGACAGCGAAGACGGCGTCCGCGCGCTGCCCGCTGTGTGGTCGCCGCTCGCGCAGCGTCCATAGTTAGTATGCCCGCACGGTGTCTGACCTTCCCGTGGCCCGCACCGTCGTCGTCCTCCACCTGCGCGTGCGCCGCTTCTTCTGCCGCGTCCCCTCATGCCCCCGACGCATCTTCACCGAGCGTCTGCCCGCGCTCGTGGCCCCACACGGGCGCTGGAGCCAGAGCTTGCGGACGGCGGTCCAGCAGATCGGGTTTGCCCTCGGTGGCGAGGCGGGGGCGCGCCTCGCCCGAGTCTTGGGTATGCGCACCAGCCCCGACACCCTCTTGAACTTGATCCGCGCCAAGCCCCTGCCCGCTGTCGGAGATGTGCGGTTGCTTGGACTGGATGAGTGGGCGTGGCGCAAAGACCGCCGCTTCGGCACGATCCTGGTGGATTTGGGCCAGCATCGCATGATCGCCCTCCTGCCGGAGCGCAGCGCGGACTCGACGGTGGCGTGGCTGGTCCAGCATCCAGAGATTGAGGTCATTACGCGCGATCGCTCGAAACTGTACGCCGACGCGGCAACGCGCGGCGCGCCACAGGCCACGCAGGTTGTGGACCGGTTTCACGTCCTGCGCAACCTGGGCGAGGCCCTCGAAGCGTTCCTGCGCACGAAAGGCGCGTGCCTGAAGGATGCGACGCTTGTCCTGACTGCGGCAACCGAGTCAGCGGAGCCCAGGGCCGCCGAAGATTCCAGCCGCGGCGAGCAGCGACCGCTGCCGCTATGGCGCCAGCGGACTGAGGAGGCGAGCATGGACTATCATCGGCAGCGCGTGGTCGCCTACGAGGCCGTCCATGCATTGCGTACTAAAGGGGCGGATGTAGCCGACAGCGCACGGACCGTGGGCATTAGCCGCCAAACAGCCTACCACTACCTGTCGATGAGTAGCCCACCCGCGCGCCGGCGGCATCGCTTCGAGCGCCGCGAGCGCGTGCTCGATCCGTATGAGGATTACCTGCGGCGGCGCTGGTCAGAGGGGTGCCACAATGGGATGCACCTCTGGCGCGAGATCCGTGTACAGGGCTTCGCCTATTCGTCGAGCCCCGTGTCGCGTTTCGTGGCCCACCTGCGCCAGGACCCTGCCCTCCGTCCGGCGCGGCGGGCGCGCTCGGCGCTGACGAGTGTGCGCGGCCCCTCCGCCCGCGAGGTCGCCCTCCTCTTCCTCCGCCGCCCCGCTGATCGCACCGACGATCAGACGGCCTATGTCGAACACCTCCTGCAGGAGGATGCGCCCATCGCCGCAGCCTACACGCTGACCCAGGACTTCGCCACCATGCTGCGTCAGCGGGAAGGCGAGCGCCTCGACCAGTGGATCGAAGACGCGGCGCACAGCGGGATCGAGGACCTCACGCGATTTGCGCTGGGGCTGCGGGACGACTATGATGCGGTCCAGGCGGGCCTGACGCTTGAGTACAGCAACGGGCAAGTGGACGGGCAGGTCACGCGTCTCAAACTCGTCCGGCGCAGCATGTACGGGCGCGGCCACTTCGACTTGCTCGCGCATCGCGTGCTCCCGGCAGCGTGAGGCGGGGCTGGCGGTCCTCGCATCGTATCGAGGAGCGTAGATAGGGTGGACCACGACGATGGCGCCTCGTATTGGCTGGCCTGCACGGTGGCGTCCTTATGGCCGCTCGACGCGGCGACGCTGGACCAGATCGCCGGCATCCTGGGCTAGACGGATCTCCACGGTCGTATGCGGATGCGTCGAGGGCCTGATCGTCCTCAGCGGGGCTGGCGTGACGACACCCTTACGCATCCGCGAGCTGCGCCACCATCGCGACGCTAAGAGAGTTCCACGCCGCGATGATCTGGTCGTCGAAGGGGTCCGTGTCACTGTCCCTAATCCGGCCATGCGCGTCCAACCACGCGACGACGCGGCACGCCCCTTCCGCCCAGGGGATCGTGTAGCGGAAGCCTAGGTCTCGGCGTGCCGCCGTCGTATCGAAGATGTTCGTGTAGTGCAGATCGAGGGTGGCCAGACGCGCTCGCTCTGGCGTGACGGCATCCAACAGGTCGGTCGGGATATGGACCAGCGTCGGCTCCGGTGCCCCCACGGCCATGGCCACCGTCCGGTGGTAGCGGTCCCACGTCATCCATTCCTCGCCGGTGACGTTGTAGGCCCGCCCGAGTGTCGTCCGATTGCCTAGGGCACCGATGAAGCCGCGCGCCACGTCCTCGGCATGACAGACCACCCAGAGAGACTGCCCGTCGCCCGGCACGACGATCGGCTTGCCTTTGCGCAGGCGGTCGAGGTAGGTCGTGGCGGCGCCAAACGTGTGGATGATCCCGTACCCCTCGCTGTAGGTGCTGCCGGGGCGCAGGATCGTGACCGGGAGGTCGCCCTGTCGGTGGGCCTCCAGGAAGAGATCCTCGCACCGCGCTTTCTTGGCGGCGTAGTCGCCGACGGGGTTCTCACGTGGGGCGTCCTCGGCAAGGGGGTAGCCCGCGCCCACCTTGTCGTAGACCGTCACGGAACTGCAGAAGATATACTGCCCCACGCGGCCGCTGCACGCGCGGATGGCGCGCGCGGCCTCGGCGGGGTCGAAGCACACCATGTCGATGACGCAGTCGAGCGGACCGAGCGCGGCGATCTGGTCCTCGAAACGCGCGCTGTCGGTCCGATCGCCTTGGACTACCGTGACGTCGCCGTCCACCCGTAACGGGGTCAGCCCGCGGTTGTACAGGATAAGGTCCTCCCCACGATCCAGCAACTGGCGCGTGATTGCCGTGCTGATGAGGCCGGACCCGCCGATAATAAGCGTTTTCATTACGTTTCCTCTCGTCCCTCTCTTGTCATTGTGTGGTGAGAGCCCAGACCGCTCGCCGCTCCGGCCATGGCATGCGGGGCACGGCCCCTCCTCGGTGACCATGCGGCCTACACGGTCGCCGTGAAACCGTTGTCGGTCACGGCACGCTGAAACAACGCCTCATCCAGCGAGAGACCAAAGCCGGGCGTGTCCGGCACAAAACACACGCCGTCCTCGACGCGGTAGCCGGACGCGTCGAGCCCCGGAACGAGCGCGTCGTCCCACTCCACGTAGGCGAAGGTGGGCACGCCGGCGGCCAGGTGGCACGCGGCATAGTTGCCGAACGCCGTGCCATAATGGTGTGGGGCCGCCTGTGTCCCTGTCCGCTCAATCTGCTGCCCCGTACTCAACCAGCGCGTGAGCCCATGGCGATAGAGGTCATACTGAACGACGTCGATCAAGCCCTCGGCCGCCCAGTCCAGCAACCGTGGGGCGGCGTCGCCTTCGCCATCGGCGATGCGTACGTCGTACCCACGCCGCTCCATCCACGCGTGGAGGTCACGATAAAGGACAGAGTCTTCGTGGAATGGCTCTTCGAGCCAGCCGATCCGGCACGCGGCCACGGCCTCCAACACGGCCTTGGTCAGGTTGAGCGTGTAGCCGTTGTTGGCGTCGAGCAGGAGGGTGGCCTGCGGGCCAATGGCGGCGCGGACCGCGCGGATGACGGCGATGTCGCGTCGTGTGCCCTCCTCCACCGGCATGTGACGCGCGCCGCGCCCCACTTTCACCTTGAAGGTCCGATGGCCGCGCGCGTAGCCATCGCGGGCCTGCGCCGCGATCAGCGCGGCGCCGGCCTCATCCGAGGGGAGGTGGAGGTCGTCCATGTAGAGCGATGTATCATAGCAGGGGACGCGGTACGGATGGGCCACAGCGCGTCAGGTGAGGGCAGCCAGCAGCGCATAGACGGGGCGTCCAGCACGGCGCGCCCTGAGGTCCCATAGGGCATACTCCAGGGGCAGCCCGGCGGCCCCGACCCCGGACACCTCGTCGAAGAGCGTGCTCAGGCGCTGACCGAGGAGGCGCAGAATCTGATCCGGGCCGGCAAAGCACGCGCCAAAGCCGGACGAACCATCCGCCGCTGTCAGATGGAGCAGGGGCACGCGCACCACCGCGCCATGCGGTCCCAGCCGTGCGTTGCTGCCCGCGGCTCGTGGGCGTTGGCCGACAAGTGTACCGTAATCGACGCGCACAATCGTCACATCATCCATTATCTATCTCCTCCTCATGGCGGGCGCTCGCTGCTGGCACACACGCACCCGCGGTGCGCTGCTCCACGGACGGAGCCGGGACGGCCAGGTCACGGTCGCGTGCCGCTAGCCGTCCCCTGTAGCGGTCCATGAGCTCGATCTGTTCGCGGCGACCTGTCTCGAAGGCAACGATCGCTGCCTCTGCAGGGCACGTGGGCACGTGCGCGCGGCCCGCCTGGATAGGCGGCGCCTGGCGGCTCGCAAAGGCGGCGCGGCGCGCGTCACGCCGTGCGTCCCGTCTCGCCGACGATGCGTCCGCACCAGTTCACCTGTGGGGTGAACTGGTCTCTGATCGTCCATTCCCCACGCAACGCCAGGCGGTGATCCGACCATGTGCATGCTACGAGGATGCCGGTTCATTGGTCGCAATGGGGAGCCAGACCTGCATGGGTCCCGCGTCGCGATTGGCCCAGGCATAGTAGGGGATCGCCGTCAACGGGACGCGCGTCGTGGCGGCCGATGGCGTGTCGAACGACCGATAGAGCTGGCCCTCCCACCCATCGTCAACGCGCGCACGCGCGTCCTCTGTCCGCAGGACCATGA
>JAABUL010004970.1_pt1 | contig 17123 bp, 14 predicted proteins | sample 5559151 | NCBI WGS metagenome assembly JAABUL01 (sample SAMN10711876, study PRJNA513368) | rock metagenome | isolation source: Antarctica rocks | place: Antarctica: Victoria Land, Pudding Butte sud | reverse complement strand
GCGCTGCTCCAGCGGCAGGCCGGGGGCGTTGCGCGCGAGGACGATCTGCCGCACGCGGTTGGTGACTTTGTGCATCGTGACACTCACCATCTCGTACATGTAGGCGTCGCAGAGGGGTTCGCCCTTGCGGAGCTTGTCGCCCAGGGCCCAGAGGATGACGCTGCGGGGGGTGAGGATCGTGTAGTTGAGGAGCTTGTCGACGATGTTGACGCCGGTGCCGGGCTTCTCGGTCCAGTAGGCCATGACGCTGGTGATGATCTGGCGGCGTGCGGCTTCGGAGGCGGGGCCGATGGCGAGGAGGAGGGACTTGGTGCGCTCGATGCAGGAGAGGACGTGGGAAAGGGATTTGGAGCCGAGGAAGAGGATGGAGCTAAGGAGGGCGTCGGTGGATTGGATGAGGGGGTCGGTGACGCCGAGGGAGGAGGCTTCGTTTTCGATGGAGGTCATGGGCTCTTGGATCTCGGGATCGGGGGCTTTGGCTTTCAGGAGGCGGAGGATCTCTCGGCCTTGTGGAGCGTATGGTGTTTCTGTAGAAGTCAGTGAGCTATGTCGCTGCAAATGTAGGTTAGGATTTGGCATACGGTCTGATTCATACTTGAAGTCCGGCCGGTCTTTCTCCTTCGCCTCTGAGATCAAGGGATGATAAGGCTCCGGGAGTGTTCCTCGAATCCTCTGTGCGAAGCTGAGACGGATCTCCTTCTCTAATGCTCCGGTCATGAAAGCTTTCTTGGGGTACACCATAGCTAGGGGTGCATCATCAACCCTGCTGATGGTCAATTTCGGCACTTTGATAGGGTATATGATAGGCTTACCACTCCGTCCATTTCCAGGTGAAGCCGAAGTTACTCAAATGATGCGAAAACCAATCCATGAACCTATATTCCAACTCAAGATCCATTGCGTCCACATTCTTATACAGATATCGTATTGCTCGGCCTAGACTGGGCGCAATTGCTGCTGGAGCAATCTTGCAGGCCTCAGTCAAGACAGAATGAAAGTAGACAAGTTTATGTTCCGGCGACGGAAGCTGAAAAAGCTGAGAGAAGACGGCGTCGACGGCTACGTCCTCTGGCTTCCATGTCGACTTGCCACCTTCTATGTCCTTCAGACGGTCAAAAGGCGTAGCGCGCTTCACGAATGTGTCAGGTGCGAAATAGCAGTCCAAATCGATGAGGAACTTCGCAGTCGCATTGCGGTTGTAGTCAAGTATATTGATCGTATCGACGAGTGAGTCTCGTATAATTATAGATGAGACAGCGGAGAGTGGAGGAACCGTTTCAATATCTTGGTCTGCGTATACTGAGAAGTATATCTCTGGTAGTCGAGCTCTAGGTCCAGGAACCACTGGCGAGGGGATGTTGATTTCTGGTAAAGGATGCTTGGCAGCCCCAGTCAAGGGATCCGAACCCTCCTCCGTGGGCTCGGTCTTGAGCTCAGTCTTCCAGGGTCGAGGTATGCACGCCAATGGCCAGCCTTGCGCAGACTCAGCCTGGAGCTGCTTTTGCAGAAGAACGATTATGCTCTGCGGTTCGCGGGCATCTTCCTCGCCAAATCCAGGATACGGGTCTACGAGGATTTCTAGCGCGTGGGGAGCCGAAGCGATAATATCTGTCTTCTCCAGCACGTCTGTAGCTTGCCGTTCGAAGCCCGTCCCCGAGGATGCCATGACATAAGGAATGGTGACGAGTATGATCTTGACCAGTTCGAGACCCAAGCTCTGCGGCCATACAATTAGCTCGGCCAGAAGGCGTTAGGGATTTGCCTTACATCTTCCGAAGATTCTGTCTGCAAGTCTGCAGCCCTAGAGAAGAGCTCTTCCAGTACCGGGAACACGCCTTCCCCCTCGAGCATACCCTGCATGCATCCAAGGAAGCGTAGTACTAGCTTCACCTCTCGCCATGCGCCGGCCTTCAGATGCTCTTGTATGACTATCGCAGATCTGGAGAGAATCTCTTGCGCGAGTTCGGGCTTTTGTGGGTTTACGGCGAGTACTGTAGCAGCAACGAATGGAATCTTGAACGGTTGCTCAACAACGCTGTAGATGCAATTAGCTTTCGAGGTCTTTGCTCTTGGTACAACATACAGCTGTAGCGATAGATCAAGGAATGTGTTTCGCAGCTCCTCATCCTCGTAGCCTTCTGCGACGGTATTGGCGATGCTGTTGATCTCGTCTTCTGTCTTCTTCAGAGGCTACTCTGCAATTAGCCCCGCGCGCGCTCGTCGGCCATTATGGAGTATACGTACCGATTCTGCAATGCCCAGTAATTGCTTGCGCACTTTAATATGGGCGGGCTCTTCGTATTTCCTACGCTGTGGGCGGCGGTCGTAGTCATCATCATCTAGCAATCTATCAGTCGCTGTTTGACATCTCTGGACCTATAAAAAAGCCTACCTCTGTAGCGCCGCTTGCGATTGTTGTATCCTCCACGTGAGCCTCCATTCCTTCTATCGTAGTCTGCCATCGTGGTGTCGCAATGATTGCGTTTAGTCAGGCACGTTTCCTTGCGAGACTTTTGCTTGGCGGGTGGAAACTTAATGAGAGGACTGCCCCCTTTCTAGCCACCACGCATCAATGAATGTCAAGGTGTTGCAGTATGCAAGCGGTCGTTGAACAAATGGGTTCTCAGAGCTGCTGAGATACTGCTGGTCACGATAACACTAGATCAAGAGACCAAGCAGACGGACTGCACGTTATTTGTGTTCGCTGCTGCTTAGCTCTAAGTGACTTGGCGAACCTTCTCAACTACGGTACTATTCATGTTATTCAAGCATACCTTAAACACCATCCAAGACTATTTTGTAGGCATAAGGTACATCAATGATCAGGTGGGCATTGGACGTACTCGCTCGTTACTCAGGTTCCTGACAGCCACTGCTTGCTCCGAATGATCTGACGTGTGTTGAGCAGACCTCGACGATCTTGATGTATGTCCACCCAGCATCGTGTAGGAAACGTGTCAAGGAACCAAATAACAAAAGTGAGGTTACGTCTTTGCTATTTCTACCTTTGCGCTCGCTGAGCCGGGACATTCCCGCGCCGCAGGTATGTAGGATGTAGAACTAGAAAGAGCAAAAGTAGAGGGGTGAAGAAGGGAAACATGATGAACCTGCTCGTATGGAAGAAGAAAAGCTGCTAAATAAGCATGAAAGCACTGTCATACTTCTAGTGAAGTGAGCTAGCCTGGTGATACCCTTGAAGGCTCACGGCCATTGCCCTCCTATCCATCCTTCCAGCATCCCCAGGTGCAGGCCTGCTTCTCCATTCTTCATGAGAGCCCTGCCCAATCACTCGTAAAAGGTCCATTTCCATGCTTTTGCCCATGATGCCCGAGAATGGCTGCTCGAGAAGAAGCAGCTCCTAATCTTGGTCCATTGATGTAATGCCACAGACATCCAGTCTGATATCGCTAAAAGGCTGAGAGGTGTTTGCACGGGAACGACTGACATGGTAAACGCCACGCTAGACCAGGTGTTGACATCGCTAATGGCGTTGAACTCGTTATGCGTATCGCCATTTTGGGGTTTAGTCCAAGCGGGCCATCATCTCATCCTTCGACATCGGCACGAAGCCCTCGAGGTCGAAACCACGCGCAGCGAGGTTCTTACGCTCATGAGGAGGGACCAAGCGCACGTTCTTCTCAGGGGCAATGGACAGCTCTGTAAAGTTATCAGCAGGAATAAGACCGAGGTTTCTGATATGAACTCACCGTGCTTGGAAAAATCGAAAAGACGAGGCAAGTCCTTGGAACCGCCGTTCGGATGGCGGGAGTCGGGGAAGCGGCAGTGAGGATCGCGGAGCTCGTCAAAGAAGGGGTGGATCATGGCATCGATGGCAGAGAGACGCTGAGTAGGCGTGTACTCGAGCAACGCGGAGATCAGATCGATAGCCTCTGGTGAAGCCTTACGGAACACCTAAGGTCCGGGATCAGCATAGCCATTCATGATCGCACAAGATATGAAACCTACCTTGCTGAATGGATGAGGCTTAATCTGTGGGAATTTGTGCTCCATGTAATTGGGATTCATGGTACGAATCTGCTCGCGAGTGGGCGTGCCTAGTACCTTGATGATTTCCACAAGTTGATCGATGCCAGACTCTCCCGGGAATAATGGCTGACCCAACATCAGCTCCGCCATGACACAGCCAGTCGACCACACGTCTGCAAAAGTAAGGTCAGTATTTAGTATTTACTGTGGCGTTGAGAGATATGAGGGGTTGACTATAAAGGGCAAACAAGGGGTTGAGGAGGATATGATGCTAGTACGTTGAGATTTATGGGGGCTAACTTACCGATCTTGGTGGTGTAGTTAGTGGCACCAAATATCAGCTCCGGGGCGCGATAGTAGCGAGAGCAGATGTACGACACGTTCGGCTCGTTCTCAACGAGAATCTTCGCACTACCAAAGTCACACAGCTTCAAGACACCGGTGCTTGGATCAAGCAGAAGATTTTGCGGCTTGATATCACGATGGCAAATCCCCTGGGAGTGGATGTAGGCCAACGAGCGGAAAAGCTGGTAGATGTAGATCTTGATTTCCAAGATCGGCATCGTGGTCTTCATCTTGTTGAAGAAACGCGAGGCACGGTAAACGGTCTCTGGGACAAATTCGAGTACCAGGTTCAGGTAGACCTCGTCTTTCTGGATTTCCAGTCTTCTGTTAGCTCCATACTTGGTACCTGCCAATCCTGTTCCAGTCACTTACACGTTCTCCGTTGGAGTAGTAAAAAGCTTTGAGCTCTACGATGTTCGGATGACGGACGATACGCATGATCTGCAGCTCACGATTCTATTTCAATTAGTCGGTCTCATACATTTGATGCCTGCCTTTCTGAACTCTTACCTTGAAGCGCTTATCCTGTAGAACGCGCTTGATCGCTGCGTCTTCTCCAGTCGGAGAGAGCTTGGTCTGAAAGACAACCCCGAAAGATCCGTTGCCAACAATCTTGCACTGAGTGTACTGCATTTCTTTCGTATCGCCAGTGACACCATCCTGGACTTTCTCCCGGATCACCTCTGTAGCTTGTCAGCACGTCCTTCTATGCAATAATTTCCTTATACTACTGACCTCCCATGCGCAAGCTAGAGAACCCTGACGGGCGGCCCTGGGTCGACATCTTAATGGAGTCAAACCAGGTGTATGCTTTACTATCGAGAGTATGGAGGGCTTGAATTCAGAAGTTGATGACGAGAGAACTTAAGGATCCTGATGGAGTCCGTCCTGGGCGAAGTGGAATTTCGAGGACTTGAAAGGTGGTGGATGTAGAGGAAGAGGAGGAAAGTGAGGTGAAGCCCTTTTGATTTCAAATGGGCGCGCAGGCCTCGTCGGGACTAGCTGCTCGGCGAGGATGAAGGCTCTCGATTATGTCGTCGAAAGGCCACTGATTTGTCGTGAAATCGGCGAATGGGGTGGTGCTTTGAGTCTCGCGCAGATTGCTTAGAGCACGGCTCCCTGAATGTCCACAACAAAAAAAATTGTATCAGGGACAGCAGTGTTTACGGGGCGCTGGAGGCCCAAGTCTTCTCTTATGATGGTGTTTCTGAAGGCTAATTGGAGACAGTGAAGAACGGTACCGAACAACGCCCAGGCGCTTCCGTGAACGGATACAGGCAGGAGTATATCGCAGACCGGTCGCGAAGAAGATGGTACTCCAGTAGATGTTCTCTGAGATGCTTTTCTGTCAAAGCTTTTCTGAGGTCCTGCTATTTCTAAGGATAAAGTGTAGGTGGAGCGTGTTGTGAAATGCTGTGTCGTGTAGTGACGATCGCGGGAAAGGCTGACGTCTTCTGCAGCTTCAGGTAGTGACTGCTCAGTGAATGCAACGACCCCGGACCACGAAGAGGTGTTTACCAACAAGGCCAAGTCACAGGCAATAGCTCCTTGTGTTGAAGAGTGGAATCGAGGGAGTGGAACAGCGGGCACCAGCGGCAAGCCAAGAATTAAGGCCAGACGATGGCACAGCTAGATTGAGTTTCGGAGGGGTGTATGTATGGATGTACCGTTCCCGACCGACAGAGCAACAACGTGGGATAAATGAAGATACCGGTGAGATGTTCTGTTCCTGGAAATGTTTGGGAGGGTTGTCAATGCGTCGAGATGTTCCACGACGAGCAATTGGGAACAGGCTGCGAGAGGGGGAAAAGAACTTATTTTCGGTTGGTAGCGCTAGTATGGCATTAGAGGGAGGAGGCTTGAGATGATGGGTCATGGGAGCACTTTCGATCCGTTCAATTGGGTACGTTCACGCGGGCCCAGGAACCAAGGCACAGCGTTGGAGCTCGTCTGCTTCTGGCCTTCTACATACCGGCCCTGTCTGCTCTATTCGCTCATCAACGCTCCACCCCGGACACCTCTCACCACTGCTGCCAGAGCTGCATGCCTTCCATGACGACAGCAGATGCTCCCCGGATGAAATACATGCACACAAGCAGTCAGCAAAGCCGTATGAAGAAGCGTAGCCGAGGCTGAGCAGGCGAACTTTCATGCACCGGCTGTGTTCATCAGCACTTGACTTGGGTAGATTCTACAAACAGCAGCTGCTCCTGGTCCCGTGATAACAGTTGCCAGAATAAGCTTCCTTCGTAGCCACGCAGACACCCAATCATGAATTTAGCGAGGCACGGATACAGAAGCTAAATCAATCGCTTGGGCTCGATGTCGTGCATCTCCCGTGCTCCCAATGACTTCTGCCTCCGCCGCCAAAAGTCGCACAGGCCATGGGATGCTCTGTTGGTTATCTTATCAGACAGATGTGATGCCCATCAGTAGAAGATCTCGCTCATCCTTGGTTCCATACAGGTACATATCTATGCTCAGATAGCATCCGGCCGGTTGCGTTGGCCTCGAGAGCCCAAGTGATACACCAAAGTACAGCTTCTTATGAAACGTATGACGTGGGCCCCGTCTTTGCTTTCCAACGAGTGGCAACCGGCGCAGAATGACGGAGTCAAAACGAAGATCTCCAGGCTATCGGTTTCGTTTGACTGGTAGCTGGCTATGTGCAATTGTCGTCCAATTCAACGGCGATGGTTACACCGGATTTGTGTCCTGTAGCTTATTCTCGCTTGCTTGTCGGTGTTGAGAAGGATCTCTGCAGGAGGATGATCCACCAGAATCGGATCCACTGCTGCCTCTAGCTGCTTCCCGTTGTGCAGTCTCACATGTGACATCGAAGCGCTCGTGCAGCAACGAGAATACGGAATGACCGTTTCGCGAAAGGCATCGTTGGAGATGATTGGAGAGACCTTGGGAAGCAGACCCACAGCGGCAAAGCGGTCCTAGGCCGCATCGGATCTATAAAGTACTTTAAGGTTCACCTGACAGCGCAAAGAACATGGTGCAGACGAGTTACCTGTTGCCTGCTTCGAGCATACGAAGGCTTTGTTGAAGTGTATGTAGCCTTGTCACGTTTCAGCGATAGGGACCTGGCATCGCCGAGACAGCCTTGCAGTGGTGGCAGGTTGCACTCGTACTCCGTACTTACCTCCGTTGCCAACGTCCGGCTATAACTCCCTTTGGGAAGGCACAACGCAGGCGGTAAACCGCAGCAGCCGCGATCCAGACTGTGATGCATCGGTTCCAGACCTGCTGGGAACTGCAGAGCACCTTTTGCCGGTAATAAGCAATTTACGGGCGGTGTTACGACCAATTGCTGCAGGCGCTCAGGCTAGGAGGAACCCTTGGTCCGAGCTTTCATGCATATACAACTAAGTCCCGTACGACCGTCTCAAATCCGGGAATCATGTCAATCAGCGGAATAATGGGTTGCCTTCTTTGACTTTACGACCGCCGAAATGCACCATGTTGATGTTCTGCTCTTCCGACATATTGAAACAGCGGACGAGCTCCAAGCAACAAATTTGAAGAGGCGGGCAACCAGACCACTATGTATTGGCGATGGCATGCATGTACGTAGTCCAAAATTGCGAGGCACTAGAGATAAAGTCCACATATATTCGGAGTTAATGCTTCTGTACAATCACTCCAATGAGGCGGAACTACGCCTGGCCATCATTCGGCGCCAATTATGCCCGACATAGGTCCAAATAGGTGTCTATGCGCCACAAAACGAACAGACGCTATCGCTCATGTATGACTTGAAAGTGGCACCATCATGCATCGCCCGTTAAGGACGAATTTCTAGTAAGACACAGGAAGAGAAGCGGCGGAGTGGGAGATTCAAGTCCGTAGAGACGGGTAAGGGGAGGGCCGAGTCGCAGTACGGATCGTGTCGGTGTGCGGACATTAGAATGGCACTGCCGGTGGTGCAATGTTACCTCCCGCTTGCTCTTGTTGCTGCATCAGTTCTTCGCCGGCGGCCTCAATAGATACGGCCAACCCGATTTTTGCTTGTTGCTGCAGCCACGGCTGGGTTAGTACGGACTCTGAATCAATCAATCTGAATTACAGCGACGACATACCTTGAGATGGTCCATCTCTCCTGCGAAAACCAACTGTATAGGTGGAAGCACCCTCTTTTCCAACAGACAGCTTAGCTTACCGGAGCTGTCAACCTGGGCTCGAAAGGTCGAATTCCTGAAGTCGTATTTCGCGCCCATAGTGGCAGTACCCTCTTTCCGCATTCCGCTACCCATCAACCCGCCTTTTCCACCCATACCAGGAGCGAATTGGAGGCTGAGATCCACCCCAGCCTCAACCCTTTCTGTCAGCTTTCGCCAGTATGACGTGCTGACAGCCCCTTGCGGCTGTAGTTGCGCACTTGCGATCCAGTCCGATCCACGGTACTTTGCACAGTATGACACTGCAGCCTCCGGTGGAGCATTCAGTGCTGCTCGTGACCAAACAGCTTCGAGCCCCACAGCCAAACTTGGTGTCAACGACTGAAGATAGCTTCCGATGAAAATGCCACTCAAACCGCCTTCGATTATCGACGGGTTGACGGCTTTCAGACCTGCTGAGAAGTCCTTCCCCGTCAACTCGTTGTCTACCTGGAGCATCGCTTGGCCGTTAGGCTGTATTTGCGTATCGGTCTTTGTGACAAGGGAGTTGTTCCACTGATAATTGGCTCTTGCGGATAGTGAGCCTTCATTGTCAATGTTGCCCTGCATGAACACCTGGGATGTCGTGTCAGTATGAATATGAGCAGTTCTGGGTGACCCTGGCCCACGCACCTTGTTCGTCCCGTACATTGCAGTGAAGTTGTACGGAGGCAGACCCTGCGAGCCCATAGAGAATGCGTGTGAGACTTGGAAGAGCGGTGTCATCGAGAATGGCTTCGTCAAGTCGGCACGTAAGCCGCTGAACATGTAGTTCGTAAGAAAGACATTCTTTTTAGTCTCCCGATCAACGTTCTCGACCGTCCCAGGGTTTGATAGGCCCAAAGCATCTCGTCTCTCCGAGAAAGATGTATATGTGTTTCGAAGTGTTGTCAGCAGTGGGTTCGATGATATGGTCGCTGGTGAACCTATCGGGCTCGCCTTCTCTAGAGCCATGATCGAGTAGAGTGCGCAATGGCCTGCGCTAGGGGCGGTGTCCGCTTCCCAGGCCTGACTCTAGCACTCTAAGACAGATGAAGGCAGCAAGTCTAGATAGAAGATCTATCGCAAATTGAGGGAGAGATGCAGTGGGGTAATGGAGCATACAGTATGGACAGTCGCAACGCTGATGGGTCCCAAATTTTAGGAGACAGCTACTTTACTTTAGGCGACTCTAGCTCCATGTGGACACTGCGCTAGCTCGCCCGACTTATCGATAGCGAAGTCGAGGCAAGGAGAACATGGAAGTACTTTGCGAGAGACCAGAGTGCTCTCTAATCGTAGTGCTCGCAGAGTTTGCATTTATCGGTGGCAATCACTTACTAGACCGACAAGATCCTATATCGGGCGACAACACTGCTCTTTGGGCTGGACAAGAATGGATACGCTTTTGTAAGTCCTATAATTTTCTCCATGCCATATCTCGATGCAGATAACGGTTGACGCTCGCTCTACACATGACCTCAACCTAATATTCGATTCGACCAAACAATATGACTGATCAGTGGCTGCCAATAGGACTGCTGATCTGGCCAAGAATTCTCCTCGCTTCCGGCGAAAGTCAAGTACCTTCGTCGATGCTATCCACGACCTACCGGCAACGGGAGCGCTGGCTCCTGCCCAGCTCTACAGCACAGAGTCTGGTCGTCTTTTCCACGCCGGTCGGATAGCTATAGTGACTGTTGGTCTGCCGGCCAGAGGCAAAACGTATACTCTCGTATTCAATTGTCTGTGCCGGCGACTATTGCTAATCTTCTACGCCCCAGACATATTTCTGTTGCTCTTGCACGCTACCTGCGATGGTATGTTCATCCGGTATCAAATACACCGCAACTCCTGCCTTCTATTGGCTGTCTGACAGGTAAGAAGGCTCGGCGTAAAGACACACGTATTCCACTTGGGAGACTACCGGAGGCGAAATCTAGGACCAGGCCAAGAAATTCCAGATGACTATTTCTTCGTCAACGGTAAGATCCATGTGCCAATCGCAGCAGTGAAAATCACTGTCTTACTCTTGTGCCAGCGTCTGCGAGCTCGGTACTCCTCCGTCAGAAGATTCTTAGGAAATGTCGGGAGGACATATATTATTTTTTGAACCACGAGAACGGGCAGATAGCTATCTACGACGCTGTCAACCCGACTGCTGCGGGGAGAAGGTCACTCGCAAAGGAATTCGCTAAGAATGACGTAGAGGTATGAATCAATCCAAAGTTAGATACGCCGCTGATACTCGTTCATTGGGTAGACACTCTTCATCGAATCAGCTTGTGACGATGAACGTATCATAGAGGAGAATGTACGAAGTGTCAAGATTTCTTCCCCCGACGTAAGTCTCCAAGTGGATCGGTTGTCTTCGTTCCTAATCCCAGGAAGTACATTGGCTGGTCTGCAGAAGATGCAGTCAAGCACTACCTAGCTAGGCTGAGCGCAAACATTCCACACTTTGAGACGATGGAAGAATCCGAACTCAACTACATCAAGGTAGAACACAACCTTTCAATTAGAGACTCTCACCTGCTAGTCTTGGAATGCTTAAGAGAAACGTAGATGATCAACGCCGGGCAAAGAATAAGCGTCAACAATTGCAGCTTCGGTTACCTCTCCCATCGAATCGTATTTTACCTTCTGAACCTGCACATCAAGAGCAGACATACATACTTCGCTCGAGTGAGATTGGGTAAAAGCATCGGATCGAAGTGCTGCGCTGACACAAAGTCAGGCTGGTAAATCGAAAGAGGAAGACTCGTACAAAACCGACGCCTCTCTTTCTGAGGGCGGTGTAGATTATGCGAGAAAGATGACGGATGCTTTGCAGCATCACAGAGAGACCGAAAGAAAAGCTGTAGTGGACCGAGGACGGCCTGATGTACCGTCGAAACCCCTAACCGTCTGGACCTCGACTCGGCGTAGAACAGTCGAGACATCGCAGTTCCTCTATGAAGCTGGGTACAGAGTACGCCAGCGATCACAGATGAGCCAGCTAAATCCAGGTGTGTGCGAAAAGATGTCAGAGATGCGCATCAGGAGGGAATATCCAGACGAGGTAGCCAAACATGAGGCAGACCCATATCATCATCGCTATCCCAGGGCTGAGGTAAGACAATTTGGCACCTTCGCTTATCACAGGCTAACCCTGCTCTCTATGGTAGTCGTACCACGATCTAGCCGTACGCCTTGAACCCATCATTCTCGAGCTCGAGCGAGAACAAAATGATCTCTTGATCATTGCGCATGAAAGTGTGCTTCGAGTCCTATATGGGTATCTTATGGCGTGCAACGCAACAGACATCCCAGGCCTCATATTTCCTCGGAATAAGATAATCGAAATAACCCCCACGAGCTACCAGAACGAAGCTACCCAGATTCTCATACCTAATCTTCCTCCCGAGATGATCCCTTCATCCCCTGAAGATATCAAGATACCAGTTCCCCCAAGTCTTCCTAACAGCGGCGCCGTTACCCCTATGGGCTTAGGCACTCCGAGGCTGGCGGCTGGCTCATCGCGAGCTTCCCCGCGCGAAGGTGGGCAAAGTCCGCAAGAGCCCGGCGATGGCTCCTTGCTATTGGTTGAACGAGCTGTTCGGGACTAAGGATCCGGGCGACGTTCTTTGCGTGTTTGATCCAGGGAGTAAGACACTGGTCCGACATAGAGTGTTTTTGAGTCATTTTTTATAAGCAGAGCCTCAACATGATAGTCGACTATCCTCCATGGAGGGTCGAGACGAATACGATGTTATCACCAATCTTCATCTCATACTCTCCCTCGCCTTCGAGTTCCCAATCAGCGTCATTGATGAGAACCAGTATGCCGGGCCGACTAAACCATGTCATTAAATTTGGAGTACACCCTGGTATGAGTAAAAGCAAGCTTACATCGTATCATCGAGTACGAAGAACTCTTTCCGATGATCAGTCAAGTGATGCTCGCATAAATGGCGGATTAGGAAGTTCATGTTGGCTGGCTTTCCATTTCCATCCCGAGCCGGCAAAGAGACATTGATCTTCCGCTGGTTTGAGAAAAGAGCGTCCAGGCCACCGCTACTGTAGGTTAGTAAGGCCACATTGACCACTATGTAGGCAGATCAACGTACAAGAGTTCTACAGTCATTGTGATACAGTCTGACATAATGTTCAAGAAGCTTTTATGCCAATCAGGTAACGAGCTCCGATTGATGTGTGAAAAGTTTCGATGGCGGCCAAAGATGCAAATTTAGGCCCTAGACTAACCCTAAGCTCCAACAACCAGTCCCGATGTACGACTCTGGCTTCACGAATCTTTTGTTGCATTGTTATTTGGTAGGTTGGATCACTCTCAAGCGCCATTAGATGATAGAGATTACTCCTATCTACTTCGCCGCAGGCGCCAACAGGCACCCTGCAGCGGCTGACTGGGATGCCTCAAGCGGTATACTAGCATTTGGATCAGACAGAAACATTGGTCTATGGGAACCGCTGGTACATTGTCGCGTCGCAACTTACTCGCAGGCTTTGCTTATTTCGTAGACAGAACAATGAAAAGCAAGGCATCTCTACGCTACTACGGGGCCACACAGATACAGTCAATGCTATCAAATTTTTTCTGAACACCAAAGGAGAGCCCCATCTTTTCGTCAGTGGGTCATCGGATGGTCATCTTCGACTATGGCAAACCCAAACTCGTACTGGGAAGGACTTTCGTGAGATTGCATGTCTGAAAGGGCACGCCAGTTCTATTAATTGCTTATGTGTCAATGAAGCTTACAATCTCATTGTATCTGGCTCCGCAGACGGCACGCTCAAAGTTTGGCGGGTGGACCTACAGCAAGAGCCAAAAGCTTTGCTAGTCCAGACCATCGAGGCTAATCTCCAGCTTCTACCACTTGCATTGGCATCGGCTGATCTGGGTTCAGGAGGAAGTGTAATACTTGCTGTGGCTGGCACTAAAGGAGTTGTGCAAATCTGGATCACTAATGCCGACTTCAATTTCGAGCTCCAGGCTACATTGGTTGGACACGAGAGCTGGGTACGATCTCTGGCGGTTACGAAAGAGACAGAGCAGCCTGACTGTGATCTGTTACTGGCATCTGCGAGCCAAGACAAATACATCCGGCTATGGCGTATACGAAGGGACATTTCAGCCAATGGGTTTGTAAGCACGGGAAGGAATTTCATGATTTCTTTATCTAACAAGGCCCATCGTCTGAATGCTGCGGATGGCACGTTCTCACTCACCTTCGAGGCTCTACTCTTGGGTCATGAAGATTGGGTTTATACGGTTCAATGGCGGAGACGACACGATGGTCTTCGGTTACTGTCAGCTTCAGCCGATAATTCCCTTGCAATTTGGGAAGCCGAACAAAGCTCAGGGATATGGGTTTGTAATACACGGCTTGGTGAGATCAGCTCACGGAAAGGGTCAACCACAGCTACAGGCAGTACAGGCGGGTTCTGGATCGGTCTCTGGTCGCCGACTGGGGACAGTGTGCTTAGTCTGGGCAGAACAGGAAGCTGGAGAAGGTGGATCTATGACTGCCAAGCTACTCATTGGACGCAGAGCCTTGGGATTAGTGGACACACTAAGTCCGTTACTGACATAGCCTGGGCCAAAGATGGAGCATATCTGCTCTCCACCGGCCTGGATCAGACGACGCGATTGCACGCTTCCTGGAACCATGGAGACCGTCGCTCGTGGCATGAATTGGCGCGACCACAAGTACACGGATATGATCTAAATTGCATTGACTCCATAGGGCCATCACAATTTGTTTCTGGCGCTGACGAGAAAGCATTGCGTATCTTTGGCGAGCCGAAAGCAGTTGCTTCTCTGCTCCGGCGACTGTGCGGTATTTCGCAACCATCTGACCAATTTCTGCCTGATGCTGCCACAGTGCCGATGCTCGGGCTTTCCAACAAAGCTGTCGAGAAATTGGATGATATAGAGCCCATTGCTGCTAGTAATAACGACGAGCACGATGCTCCGGATCCCGGATTCATCATGTCTGCTAAGACATTGGATCTCGATCATCCACCTCTCGAAGATCATCTTGCTCGGCATACACTCTGGCCTGAGAAAGAAAAGCTTTACGGTCACGGTTACGAAATTTCTGCAGTTGCAGCGAGCCATGATGGTACAGTCGTTGCTACGGCATGCAAAGCCAGCTCTATCGATCATGCTGTGATCCGTCTGTATGAGAAAAAGGGCTGGCGAGAAATTAAACCGGCGCTTACAGCCCATTCTTTGACTGCGACCTGCCTACGCTTTTCGAAAGATGATAAATACCTGCTGAGTGTGGGACGAGACCGGCAGTGGGCCATCTTCGAAAGGGACGAGAGGCATGCAGATGTGTACAAGTTCCGCATACAGAACCTAAAGGGTCATTCGAGGATGATTTTGAACAGTTGCTGGGCACCGCTTGATGCCGGACGGATCTTTGCCACTGCTGGGAGAGACAAGGCTGTAAAGATATGGAAGTTTGCACCTGATCCAATGGAAGTCAAGGTGGACTGTGTCGCCACTTTTACGCTCGCCGCACCTGTGACAGCCATCGATGTTGTTCCACACATTGTGAAGGATGGGCTTGTTATTGCAGTTGGGACGGAGGTTAGCGAGATTATTTTTTATCTGTTGGGGCCCGATATGGGTGTCCGACAAAGATGCAAAATTAATGACGCGTAAGCAGTGATGTTGCTTACAATACACTTTTGCTGACCTTGACAGGCTGTGCCCTTCCGGATCAGTAACAGGGCTAGCGTGGAGGCCGCAGCGTACGAGTGATGCCTCGGATGATAATGATAGCATAGGACCGCATACTGATGAGATGCAATTGGCTGTTGCGAGCGAGGATAGCTCGCTGCGACTCCTATCCGTCAGAACAATGCTTTAGATCCAAGTGTCAGCGGTAAGTTGGTGGTTATTTCACATACTACTAAGTAAAAACCTTGAACAAGCCAAGATATGTCTTTTAGCTGATGTTGTTGAAACTTGCTAGGCGCTAGGTATCTTGGTTCTACGATCTCTTTTCCAGGCCGTAACCCCCCCTACCATCAAGGTTCTCGTACGTCTTGCCTTCACCACGTCTCGTATTTCGCGGTCCTCTGTCCTTCAAGTCGTCCTTCAACCAACGCAACACTAGCTCGCCCAAGTGGCTGTTCCCGCTTTTCTCCATGGCATCCACATCAAAATACTCCATAGGCCCCCATTCCTTGATTCTACCCAAGTGCATATGAACCTAGGAAACCGTCAGCACTATGTCAAAGTTTCCTGTCGCAGTTCGGCATACTAAGTGACTGGGCCAAGCAGCGAGATTATCCAAAATATGCGTTGCGTATACAATGGTGCAAGCTCGGCTCTCAGACTCCCGTTTGAGAAAATTCAAGAAATTACTGCGACTCAACAGATCCAGGTCGACCGTAATCTCATCCAGCAACAACACAGTCCACGGTCTTAAAAGCCCCATGGCTAGCTGCACTCGTCTCCTTTCTCCGTCACTGACAGCGTGCATGCGCCACTCAAGGTTGATATCTAGTATCTCAACCAGTTCGTCGCGCCGCTCAGTGTAGTGATCGCCGCCCACTGAGGCAAAAAGTGTCGGCACATCTATGTCGGTTCGCACGATTGGATTCAAGACCCATTCAGCGCCTAAATAGGTGACACCTTCGAGACCCTCTTTGAAGGGATCAACGCCGGCTATGCTGATAGTACCTTTTGGCGCTAGACGCTTGCCTGAAAGCAGGCGGAGAAGTGTGGTCTTACCAGCACCATTTGCTGGACTGCATCAACAAGGGACGACACGAGAGCATGTCAGATCAGCACGTACCGCCGATGAGCAGGGTACGGCTGCCTTGAGGGAGATCGAGCGCTACGTCTTGGAGACCGGAGCTGCCATCTTGAAAGGAGTACGATAGGTGCTTCACCTTTATCGATACGTCTTCCACTTTCGTTGTACGATTACTGTTCGACATTGGCTGTACCGTCGGGGCGAACAATTGGCAATGTCTAACTTCAAGTTCCTTTTATGGCTTGACTTGGGAGGGTAGTAGAATTAGGTGTAATGAATGTAAACCCCTGGACTAATTATCGATGATGATTGGTAGCAGGTCAATAGCCCAGACTACGTAGAATTCGCGAAAACAGAGTCGAATTTGGTAGAGCACAAGCAGACCTCGCGTAGAAATGAACGTTACTACCGTATTATCTGAGCAAAGAAGTGCGAGGTCGGTGTGAACAGCCTTCTTTTCCAGAGGTTATAGCACACTCCACATCTCATAGATCTTTTGCAGGTCGTCGAGGAAGATGAAATGCTTGGCAATTCTGCAGTTCGGGCCGATTTTTACCCACGATAAAAATGGTAAAGTCTTCGGTGATGATCAGTCGAATCGCACCCTTGCCAGCTAAGATTCGGGCCGCTAGCGGTGGGCTTTGGCGGCTCCGACGCCGGCGGGTAGCGCCGGAGAGCAAGGTCGCTTATCGAGAGCTTTATCTTCTCTCGTTGTAAGATCTGGAATCTGTTACTCGTAAGAGAGTAATCGTCGGCACCGCTATGTATGTGGAAGACGGTACTGAAGTGGATGTCGTCGGTTCCGCAAAGCCCAAGGCGTCCACTGATTGCAGTTGTGGGCGCCACGGGCACAGGTAAATCGCAGGTTAGT
>JAABUL010004969.1_pt1 | contig 17125 bp, 19 predicted proteins | sample 5559151 | NCBI WGS metagenome assembly JAABUL01 (sample SAMN10711876, study PRJNA513368) | rock metagenome | isolation source: Antarctica rocks | place: Antarctica: Victoria Land, Pudding Butte sud | reverse complement strand
GCCCCCCCCCCCCCCCCCCCCCCCCCCCCCCCCCCCCCCCCCCCCCCCCCCCCCCCCCCCCCCCCCCCCCCCCCCCCCCCCCCCCCCCCCAACGGTCACAGCTATGACAGTATTGGTGCCATAAAAATTAGTGAAGGCAAAGCCTCAACAAGAGCCTAAAACATATCTACCATAACTTTTTATTAGTTCCACACAACAACTTGTTTTGCAATTTTACCCATCCACTCAGGTCATGACTCGTTATCCTTCGTACCTTCATTGTATCCTTGACGCTGAAAGGAAGTGTATTCGTTATTCTTCAATGTCTGATCCAGAACTCTTTTGGTGTGGAAAGGCTCATCTTTTGCCCGAGCTTTTACGGTCCAGTATGACTGACATTAGCAAGAAAAACAACCAACACCGCACAGTACCTGGTCTTACGGTCAGCGCATTAAATACATTTATCGCTATAGCAACCCTGCGCCACCGCTTACTCCCAGGAATGAATAGCAAATTTAGTTTGTGGCTGATCAAAAGAGAATAAACTCACGCAGCAGAAGCCCCTAAGATCTCGTGTCGTTTAGCTCTTGTAAACATCGACAGGATAGCCGAAAATACAAGAGTGAACACCAGCAGGATGCCAACGTGGATTGCCACTAGTTTGTCGCTATGGAGAGTGTTGCTGAGCTTGTCCAAAATGTATATTGGAACCACAAGTTGAGCAAGAATTATAAAAGTGATAATGGCAGCGACAAAGTATTCGATGCGTTCCCTTGTGTAGTATACCTCAATACCGTGCGATTTGTCGCGGGTTTCTTTCGAGCAGAAGATATACTTCAGTTGTGGGTTAGGCTTGTGGTTGTGAGGATGCTAGTGTACCCACCTCGATAGGCTTGCAATTAATCACCCTTAGAAACTTCTCTACCCAAGTATCGAGCCAAGCATGTTCTCGGCCAGCTCGCAACGTTACAAGGTCTTCTTTCCGGTATATATAAGAGCCTTCGTCTTCCACAAGCGGTTTGTTGTTATTGATATAGGTCTCGACGCTCTTATAGTCGCCGGGAGCAGGCTTGTTGAAAGACATCAATTGCTGCGCAGCGGAGAGAAACTTGGCTATAATCAAAATTCTTTAATAACTTTAACAATCTCAGTCGGAGTTGCCCTTACCATATTCACAAAACTTGGTTTCGATTCTTTTCAATAGCTCCTTTCGAGGTCTGCCATCCTCTTCGGCAATATCTCTGGTCTGCAAGCTATCGGGATCGGAATCCTTGATTCTTTGGTCCATTCTATCCAGTTTCTCTTCCAGTATTCTCATTTCATCTTGCTTGTCAAGCAAGATACGAGCTTGGATGAAACCGAAGCGGCGATACAGCATGAAATTCTCATCACTATCGAGAAATGCAGCAAGGTTCGGGTAACCACGTGGACAGGCCTCTACTGCTTGACATCAACATCACGACTCCCCGATCCAGTAATGAATGTGCGTATTTACATGCTCTCACAAAAGGCTGTCGATCGACCTCGGCCGTAGGACACCTAAGGAGATCTGCTATCCCGAGCCACGCTTTCCACGCAGCTTCTCGGAGCTTGTAGTAATACGCTGTCTGTAATTTAGCAGGGAAAAAGTAATTTGGTATCATGACTAACCAGGGTTCAGTATATGAGTTTGCTTGGACCGTAATAAACTTTGCTTTGTGCCAAAGGAAGATGTTGTCTTAGTTGGAGACTTCTCGCTAACAGGGATTCCTGCTTCGCATTGCTCCATCGCACGAATGTTCTGATCAACCGACATGTCCATATTGTCTCCAATGGCATTAGAAAAATTCTTGATAAATCTGGTCTCAACTTGACAAAGCTAAATAGCATAGCTATGGCTTTGAACTACTATATACCCATCATTCCTCTGAGCGTTGCTCAAGAAGGCACAATAAGCCTAGCCCGTAAGGCGATTGACTGCTTCATACTGTGAACATCCCATTCGTGTTCACTAGTCTCCTTGCGTTTTCTGCAAGGCAGTCTCCAGCACCCAGGCACCATTGTCATATATGGCCAGGCTCTGCTGCTGTCTTCAGCCAAGCAGTGCCATTCTTCTGAAACTTCGCAGTAAACTGCAACCAGCTAATGAGAATTGAATTGACATCCCAAAGGAGTGTTATCTTACAGACTGGGGATGTCTAGTCTCGGGAACGTACGCCCGGCCGTCAGGAAGCTCTCCCGTCTATAAAAAATCAGCTCCGATTGCTCCAGCATCGCCATCGGGTTTACTTCGTCTTTCTCAGCCATGACCGCTATCAAAATCTGAGTCCAACTAACCCCCACAACGGAAATTGCCTGAGGCAGAGAGGGGTGAGGGTCTCCTGGTGTGGAGCCTAGCTAATGCGAGACTTGCAATAACTGGGTATCGACGGGTGATTCAGAAGCAGTATAAGCATCGGCCGCAGCACTCGGTCAGGCCTTTTGTAAGGCCAGGTCAGCGGGTATTAAGACTATGCTCAGCCTTGCCCAAGTCGCTGTACTTTCAGTGAGGCTCAACAGAAGTGTGTGGTTATGAGACGCAGTGCCTGATCTTTTAGCTTAGGCTTTACCAATCATGGCTCTGTATGACCACACTTGTCGGGTGAGTGAGCGGGGTAGAACATTTTTGATGCACAGCGTTGGCGTCGGGCGTCGGGCGTCACTTGGCTTGCATTGTATCCAAGGCTTACTCTTATCGAAGTGACTTATTGGTCGTCGTTCCACGATAAGAGAAAATTGATGTGAGACAAAGGTCATTGAGATCTATATCAATTTAGTAAGCCATGCGAAGCACAAACTTTATTGCCAAGATCTTCCAGAAATTATACCAACCGCCCTTGTAGGTGATATGCCTAGAAAACAAATGATGCACTAGCCGAACTTCTTCGCAGAGCTCAGAAGAATGGCCCAGAATCTTCTAAGTATGACAAGCGAAAGCAATCGAAGATAGAAACAAATGGTGTGCTCATCGCCGTCATTCTTACGGAATCTTATTCCGCCGATATAGTCCTCGGACGTCATTTCTCTCGGTATATTAGAGAGAGGACTAGGTGATGGCAGCTGTCCTGGGGTGATGCTTGGGATTGCGATGGACGTCACTTTTCCGTTTCTTCTGGCGTGATTCCTCCATTTATGCGCGGCAGCCCGCACTATTTGAGTATGTCGAGTGTCCAGCAGAGCGACCCTGCGAGCTGGCAGAAGGCCTTTCCGGATTAGGTCACTGAAGAAGGCCGACATTGATCTGACCTCATGTTCGCTGAGCGATCTATCCATCAAGACCCTCAAGTCAAGGTAATCGACTATTGTCTGTGATTGGTCCTCGGGGCTTTTGCCTTGTTCAGTGTCGGGTACTGTAGGTTCAACTGACATTGGCGAAATCACGATATGCTTTAAGGAAGCGCTGCCGTGACGCTCACACAGAACGGGGACTTGTTTCTTCGGAAAGCTAGGGGATTCAACAATTTTCCGCCTCAAATCGGAGGTAGTGAACCCGCCTGGCTCATCGGATAGATTTTCCAGTGCCCAGATTAGCCCCGATGTGAATGAACTGTCTCCTGGAATTGGAGTTGTAGAGTTGGCGCTCGTTGCACCCAAGTACTCCGAGCATCGATGAGACCAGCGTTTCTGAGTATATCCTCGCCCTAAATTTCCGGCATGGCAGCAGTCGAAGATGACAAGGACATCAGCTTCCGTATTGTCGATGATACCTTCTGCCGTGAGCCAAACGATCTCAGCTTTGTTCGGGCTTTCAAGTGTTTTCCCCGGTACGCGCTGTCTGAGAACTTGAGTTAGCTGTCGACCGGTAACCTAATTTGAAATACGAGAATGCCCAACCCAGCGAGATTTAGAGTGCCAGCTTTGTCTCCTGCGAACCCATGCCCTGCGTAATAGACTATCAAAAGAGTACGCTCGCCATCCTCCTCATATACAAAGTCGGCAAGATACTTATGAGCTTGGACCTGGGCTGGCTTCTTGTTGTTGATCTGCTTGTGATACACGTTGAAATTGTATTTGTCTTGGAAAACTCGTTCAAGTCGAGCCACCTAATAGGCATTAGTCGAGCCTTTGATCAATAACAGAACGGGCCATAGGCTACCTCTTCTCTCGTATGCAAGTCATCCAGTTCCGCATCCCAAGAAAGCAAAATCACCGCGACCTTCTCATGCGGCGACGTTTTATCCGCATTTACCATCTTCTCGTCCCATATCATCTGCAAGCGAACTTGCTTAGACTGTTCTTGGTCTTGGTAGTCGTTTCTGACTGGCATGCTGTCAGATATCTTGACTATATTGGTGCTAGCTGTCGTGCAGTAGTCCGACATATCTGCGGTTCTATCGAATGATATCTTTTAGAATTGCTGGGAACTTGATACTATTTTACCCAATGCTCTTGAGACGACGTTCACAAAGGAAAGCTTATTGAGAGAGAGACAATGGTGCGATTTTGTTGGAGCTGACAAGGCAAACATAGTCCGTTGCTAGAGCGGTGCCTGCTACACAGCCTTCTTTCATAGAAGCCTGTCCTTGGCAATCAACTTACTAGTTGTATTCAACCAAAAGCATCAAAAGTAGGCGAAGGGCTTCCTTGCCAAGTCATCTATGTTTTAAGATGCATTTGCTAAATATCAAGGCATTGCACGTCACAAAGAGGCGGAGTTGTTTGTGACCTTTGGTAAGGCCAATCTGAGTTGCGCCAGGCACTGCATGCACGCTCTGCTTATAAAGCTAAGGGCCGACCAGCATTAAACTGAGATCTTATGCACAGAGGTTAGGGGAGAAGTATCGCCTCGAAGATACAAGTCACTTGTAACTTGTCCAAAATACAGCGATATAAGTGATTTGACTCTCTGAAGAACGAAAGCATTAGGGAAATTAATTAAAAAACCACTAGGGCCAGGATGATAGGCCAGGGTGACAGACACTTTCTGGTGCAAGGCAACAAGCACTGAATGGAAGTGGTAAAGCACCTGGGGGGTGCAGGAAGTCGGTAAACAAGAATAAGCGGCCAGCAGAGAGATGTCGAGATGGTTGCAGCTGGACTCATCGATTGCTTGGGAAGTAAATAATCTAAGCATTGACCCGGATCCCTTTATTACACGATCAGGGCAGACGGTTGTATGAAAGTAATCAATCTCGAATCCTTACTCTACCTTACACTCAGACCGTTACACAGTACGAGGTACGGAGTACTTACTTTAAGTACGGAATACGGATTAACTGTACCCTGACGTACAGCTGCACGTGACCTGCCGAGGCGTTAACACCGAAGGTAAACGCCGCGACATGTCCATGATTTGGTACCTGCTCAACACATGACCTGAGAATCTTCAAAAAACTAAAGCGCAACAGACACAACGTCTTCCATGGAAAGCTCTACCACGACTCGTGCATACCGGTTTGCTGGTGAGACATGCTTCTCTGTAAAGTAGCTGGTCAACCCCCGATGGATCGGACCTCGGCATAGACGGAATGCGGGCACGCGCTACATGGGAGACTTGCCAGACCTCATGAGCACACCACAGGAGCTTCCCTGGTCATGAGCTTGGTCAGGATGGAGGATCAAGCTACAATCATGGACCATCCCAAGAGAAGACGTCGAAGAAGAAGGGCTGACCGCCAGCCCATCTCAGCATGGCTTGCATTTACTGAGAACATCAGGGGCGACATTGGCGTTTTGTCTGACGACCTCTACTCTGATCTATTCAACCGTCATCCCTCTCGTGACGACCTCGATCATGGAAGTTCAACTTTACTGCATGTCGCTATAAGCCCGTGGTCGCCACTTTCTCCAGACCTTGCAATAGATGCGAAATGGACGATCCTGCCTGTGACCGCTCAAAATCCTGATGTGGACGAAGCTAGCCGGTTACCACCATCTTCTATTCGATTCTCAGCTTCCTCGCTTGCACTTCAATCGTACAGTCAGACTTTCCTGGCGAATCCATCAGTCAGAGGTGTTTTTAAGGGAAGACAAGGCTTTGAGATCCGGGCGTTGGATGTGGAGCCCATTACACTAGACGCTATCTACATAACGGTCGATGGAATTGCTTTACAGAAGCATGATGAGATACAGAAAAGATTTGGTGGGGGCTTTGGAGCACACATTAACGGGTTCGGAAACAAAGATAAAGGGAAAGGCAAAAGCAGGGCATTTCCGCATGAAGAAGAAGTAAATGGTTCTTCCGCTACATCACCGGGTCAAGATCAAGAGATTCGGTTAATAGCTGCTATACGCGAAGCGTTTCCTTCCTCGAGGGTCGTCAGACAGGGGGGTCTACTTCCCTTGCCATTACCAACACACCCAATTACTCATGCACCTTTTCCTCCTTCTAAAATCACCCTTGCCGAACCTGTGAGTCAAGGCTTGTTATCCCCGAACACCAAGATTGTTGTCAATAGAGTCTTTCACCAAGATCATGCAAGTCGGACCTTAACAGGCCAAACAAACAGAAGGCCCTTCCAGAGGGCGATCGTGGAGGAGGACGATGACACATCAAACGAACAATTCTTCTCTGCCGTAGAAGATGATAACCATTCGCAGAAAGCGGTTTCCCAAAGAGATGACCTGATTTCAGATTCAGATAGCTCAGAAAAAGATGCTGGAAGTCTTTCGGATGATTCGTTAGAGAATATGATATCTATGAGTACCCCGGATCTACCAACGTTGTCCTCTGGCGCCCTATCTTCGATGACTGCCACAACATCTCGACCTGGTATGCCTGAATTAAATGATGTTAGTACCCCTGGCTTGATGTTTTCGAATCTCACGGCTACAACTGCTCGTCAAGGTTCTGCAGGTTCAGGAAAGACATTCCAAGTCAAAGGGCTTCTAAGTAAGATCTCCGATGACATACTCCATCCAAAGCCAGCAAGTGACGAGGATGAAGACGCTAGAGTCTTTGTAGACGTCAGAATGCTTGTCAAACTGGGCTGTTTCTCGGGTGATTGGATCAAAGTGGAAGCTGTTCCCGCAACCCCCATGAGCCAACAACGGCATTGGGGAATTGAGGCCTTTGGGCATGTTGACATAGAACCTGTTGAATTTAGAGCCTTGAAAGTCTACGGTATAGCTGATTCATCACCGAACGCAACGACCCAATACCTGAAATCAAACGTTCTGAACAGACGATCTAGTGTGGCTGCACTTGCTAGCCGACCAAAACCGACAGCATGGCTATCACCAATTCTTCTTGCCAGCATTGGTCAACCTAATCTTCTCAGATTATCTCCTCTATCAAATACTGCGAGGAAGAGCTCTTTCCGGACAATGAACGATCGAGGAGGCGCATCTAAAGTTCTGGCGCCTCCTATCGCAAAGGAAGTTACACTACACAGGATATCTACTCCATTGTCTACAGAACGAACAATGCAGATGGGTATATTTACAGCACTGAAGCAACATTTTGAGTACAAGCGACGCATCCTCAGGCAAGGAGATTTCGTAGCTCTCGGGATCGACACGGGAGCTAGCAGGCTGTTCAATAAGAATTCAATGTCCCAGGACACTGATCGAGAGACCGAAGAATTACTGAACGGTTCACAAGATGGTCGTCTAGGCCAGGCTAGCTCACTGGGCGTCGCTTGGTTTAGGGTTGGCGAAGTACTTTTGCCAGCACCTAACGAGGACCAGCATTCCACCGACCAAAATAAATGGGGAGGTGTCGCATGTATTGAGCCGATGAACACGCGGATGGTTCAAGCCGGTAGCGAACAGAGCAAAGTCCCTGCAACTCTAGAGAACACCTGGGAATATTATCTTAGCATGAAATCGGCGCCTATATCACAGCTTTCTCTTGGTCGTTTAGCGGAGTCTACAGCAGATCTACCCAAGCCATATGTCATGCCATTGCGACGTCGTCTCCGCGCGCTGATAGCTGCAGCTACTAGTCCGAGAGCAGTACGCCTTAGCATGGACCCAATGGTCATCCTTCTCTATTCAACCCAGAGGAACATTGGGAAAGCGACATTAGCTTCGCGTGCTTGTTGGGATCTAGGAGTGCATGTGTTCCCCATTGACGCTTACGATATATTATCGGAAGATGGCGCTGGAGGTGCCGAGATGAAGGCGGAAGTATCCCTAAAGAGCAGGGCAGAAAGAGCTATGAGCTGCGGTCCCGAATACACTGCTCTCCTGATCCGCCATTTAGAAGCGTTAACAGGTGATCGCATGGTTTCTGCGCTGAAGGAACTAGTGCAACGCGTAAGGGTACTTGTAGCTACTACTACCGATATTGACAGCATCTCTGATGGGATTCGAAGTGCCTTTACGCATGAACTGGAATACTTTGCGCCAGATGAAGGGGAAAGAGAAGGCACGTTGCGCGAGATTGTCGAAGAAAGAAACCTTAGGCTAGCAAATGACGTTGACCTGGGTGCGATCGCCATCAAAAGCGCTGCTCTTGTGGCAATTGATTTGGTTGACATTGTCGAAAGAGCCGCAGTCGCAAGACAAGATCGACTGGACAACCTTGTAAAAAGGAACACTCATGGTGATCTGCACTCGGCTCAAATTTTGATACGAGATCTGCTTGTCGCTGGAGGCGAGAATGCTCGCTGTGTAACGAAATCCGATTTTGATATTGCAGTAGATGCGGCTCGTAAGAACTTCGCAGATGCAATCGGTGCTCCGAAGATTCCGAACGTCAGCTGGGATGATGTTGGGGGGCTCGAGAACGTCAAAGATGCAGTTATGGACACTATCCAACTACCGCTTGAACGGCCGGAGCTATTCGCCAAGGGCATGAAGAAAAGAAGCGGTATTCTATTCTACGGCCCTCCCGGAACTGGCAAAACTCTCCTCGCAAAAGCCATCGCAACCGAGTTTTCGCTCAACTTCTTCTCGGTCAAAGGCCCCGAGTTACTCAATATGTACATTGGCGAGTCCGAAGCGAATGTGCGGCGTGTTTTCCAGCGAGCACGAGATGCAAGACCCTGTGTTGTCTTCTTCGATGAGCTCGATTCGGTCGCGCCAAAACGAGGCAATCAAGGCGATAGCGGCGGGGTTATGGACCGCATTGTCAGTCAACTTCTCGCCGAATTGGATGGCATGAGCGATGGCGACGAAGGGGCCGGTGGCGTTTTTGTCATCGGAGCCACTAATCGTCCAGATCTACTGGATCAAGCTTTACTCCGGCCAGGAAGATTTGATAAGATGTTGTATCTTGGCGTGTCAGATACACATGACAAGCAACTCACAATCTTAGAGGCTCTGACACGCAAATTCAACATGCATCCTGATGTGTCTCTTCGTCGGGTGGCCCAGTCGCTCCCTTTCACCTACACTGGGGCTGATCTCTATGCGCTTTGCTCAGACGCTATGCTCAAGGCCATCACAAGGCAGGCATCAGCTGTCGATGCCAAAATCAGAGCTTTGCCAAACGGCCCGGTGACGACAGCCTACTTCTTCGATCACCTTGCTACTCCAGACGACGTGGCCGTGATGGTCACCGAGGCAGATTTTTCGGCTGCGCAAAGGGAGCTTGTTGGAAGCGTAAGGTAAGACTCAGTCTCAAACACCGATTCCTATGAGATATCTTACTCATCGTCCCGCAGCGCCAAAGAACTAGAACACTATCAACGTGTCCGTCGGACTTTCGAAGGCCCCGCTACCAGACCTTCAAATGCGCACCCTCCAAACCCCCTACCACCTGCCAACCATACATCCCCACCCATGCCCACTCGCGCCAAAGTCAGACCCAAAAGCAGCATGCTCAAGGCTCCGATAGAACCCTCAAAGGGCAAAGGCAAAGCCACCCAGTGGGACAGCGACGAGGAAGAAGACGACGACGCATACGTTACCAGTAATGATTTCGGAGGAACGCCAGAGCGACCGACAAGAATCCCAAAGCCAGTGGATAGATTTGGGGTGGTGGGAGGGGACGATGATGAGGAGATGTATGCGTAGGCTGGATATAGTCGAAAAAGAGAAGGAGCTGTAAAATATGGCATGTTCGGATTTGTATATATATATCACTTGGCTTGTCGTGGGAACAAGGTGGCTTAGAGTAGAAGTGAAGAGAAGGCTTTCGTATATCCACAATAAAGAGATATTGTCTTAGCCTTTTGGGCATGCTGCTTCCAGAACTCCCTCGCAATACCGCATTCTACTCCGATTATATGAGAAACAAAAATGTCTCGGGTAACCCCCCAAAGAACCCCCCCTTCTCCCACCTCATGTCGCAACAACCCCAAAACCAAAACCCACTCCCCCCCTACCCTTCCACCACCAATCTCTAGAACCCACCAGAAAAAAGAAAAAAAAAACACAAAGCACATAAACCCCCCCCCGCACGTGCCCACCTGCACCACCCGCACGCGCGCATCTCACACCCCCCCCGCACCTTCTTTCTTTAAAACACAGATCACATCCCCCCCACCCGCGACCCCAAGACACTGTCTCTGCGCCGGTCATATTGTCTCTGCAGGCACAATAAACGCTGGTCATTCATTCTTTTTTTGTTCGATTTCTTTGTCTGTTTCAGTGAGAAAGGGCGTGGGGTTGTTGACAATGGGTTTAGGTCATGTTTGTTTGTTTTTGGCTGGTTGGTTGGGGGGGGGGGGGGTTCTGCTTCAGGTCATGGTTTTGTGTTTCTGGCTGGTTGGGGGGGGCTTGTGATGGTGGTATATGGAGGTGGTGGGTTTGCGGGGGGGGGGAGGTCCTTTCTGTTTCTATGCTTTCTTTTGCATGGAATATCGGAGAGGTTTTTTGAGATTTGCTGTTGCTGTTGCTGGGATCGTTCGTTGTTGCGGTGGGCTTTTGTATTGGCGATTGGAGCATTTCTTTGCTTCAGCAGCGCAGCAACCATTCCTCCGCTTTTTGAATCTTCGGTTCTCCTCCTACTTCTTCCTTTCTTCCAGCCCCTCCGTTACTCACCTACGCTCTCAATAACGCTCTCCACACCCGCCTCCCCAGATCACAATGTGCTACCCAACACTGACACGCGTCCCCGCGTCCCCGCGGTCTACCCCTCCCATCCGGCCACTCTCCTCCGCTAGCTGTTCCGCTACGTCCAGCTCTACGAGCACTTGCTCTGCGCTGCCGCCTCGCATTATTGTGCGTACGCCTTCGCACCGACGTCGCGGGTATCCGAAACATCACAGAGGCTCGGATGAGTGTAGCGAGCTGCTTGCGGCGTATATGGCTGCCGAGGAGTTGAAGATGCTGAAAGAGAGGGAGAGGGAGAGGGTAAAGGCTGTCCCGCCACCACCACCGCCATCCCCTCCTCCTCCTCCTCTTCCTCCTCCGCCTCCACCACCGCCTACCCCCATAATCATCAAACTCGAACCCCCCTGTCCACCAAAACCGCAACCGCAACCGCAACCGCAACCGCAACCACAACCCCCACCGTCCTACTCCCCACGACGCCGCCGCACCTCCTGCGCCTCCGAAGTGTCTGTCCGCAGTTTCCGCGACGTCAAACGCAAAGTCGGCACCATGTTCGATCGGTTAGCGGGGCTGGAGGCAGAAACGAAGGGGGTCAAGGAGAGCTTGGCGAGGGAGAAGGCGGTGAAGGCGAGGATGTGGGAGGAGGAGGTCGAGATGAGGAGGTGCGGAGTGGGGAGGGAAAGGCGGAGGGGAGAGAAGAGTCCGAGGAGGGGGTATGAGGGTGTGAGATACTTGAAGGGAGGGTATTGAGATGTGGATAGGGGAGGTCAGTTGGGTTTTGCTTGGGTTTGAGGGTAGGGGTGTGGCGGTTGGCGGTGTTGTGAGGTGGTGTATGGGCAGGCGTTTGGGGTCATATCAGTGGGAGTTTCTGTGTAAAGATTTCATTGCTTTCAACCCTCGGATCAATCCACAAACGTACTAGACCATGTCCAATTCCTGACCTACCCCTGGAGCAGAAATCCAACTCACAAGATGAAAAATTCGCAACCTAAAAACCACCAAAGTTTCCGGCCCTTGAATACAGTAGATTCCCTCCATATACGTATATGCATATTGGTAGAGGAAATTAGCAAAGAGCCTCCTGATTATATCTTAAGGAGACCTACACCACCGCCGTAGTAAATTAGAGTCGAAACCAGATGGCCAACCGGAATCCAAAGGTCCACCAAAACCTAATCCATCCATACAAAGCTTACAATAAACAAGGTGAACAAATTTTATCTCAATCGGCGGATTGGGCTGAAGTCAGACCTTTCTGTTCGTGTTCTCAACCCTTCTGTCGCAATTTCTATGCTTCCGCAGCCCAGATGGCGCTCTCGGAATAGTAAACGCGAAATGTTATAGTCATACAATGAACTTTCTTCAAACGAAATAATCAGGTCCTATGCAAAAAAGTCTTTCTTGAATATTGGTAAGGCCATGGGACTAGGGGAAGATGGCAGATTTGGTGAAACATAATTGCCAGCCTCGAAAATTTCGTGCAGTTTCCAGTTGGCGGTCCAATATAGGATTTGCAATATCTGGTTGATGATGAAGTACTGCACGTAAATGTTCATCACTCGAAAGTAGGCGGGCCAGGTGATTGTTGCCCACGCTTCCGAGACGCTCAGCTTCGATCTTCGTAGGACGGCTGAGACTTGCTTGTTGTTTGATGGGTGGAAGGCGTTCTCACTATTTGATGGCTTGGGGTTCGCACGATGGAAGGGTACAATAGCAACGTCCTCCGGAGGAAGCATCGACGCGTGGATCCTCCTCAAGGTTATGTTCGATGGGATCGATACAAATGCTACTAGCGCAAGATAGAGTAAGAACACAAGGCCAAACTGCAGAACCACCATGAACAGACCACGTTTATCGAGAGTAGTCCACGAAGTTGGGTCGAAAGCGTATTGCCGAAGCCCGAATGACCGACTTAACGCGAGAGGTAAGCTCATGGTTACTTGCTCGGACACTGCCCATGCCAGAGTAATTTGCGCCAACTCCGCCCATATTTGATTGCCTTTGGGGAAATGGTCGAGGACGTTCTTGTTCGAGGGCTCAGTGATGGCATAATGAGTCCAGATTGCTGTAGTACCACCAAAGACCACTGCAACTGCGACTGACGAACAGCCATAGCCAAGTTTCATATCGCTGGGCTGTCCAGACAGGAAGAAGTCCAGGATCTCGGCGATGTACCATTGCGGGATACACATGATCAGATAGGCGTTGACTCCTCGAAAGCAAGACAAGCCACAGATTCGAGCCCACGGAGAATTCTTATGGATTTTCGCCCAGGTTTTCTGGCTGACCAGTTTCTTTGGTCTGAAATCACTCCCTATGTGACCATTTTCTGGTTTTTCAGTAGCTTCCCTGGCCATAGTAGACAGATTATTTATCGGTTCAGGAGCGTCTGAATGTTTATGTGCGTTTGCTGCAGCAACAGTAGACACGCTGGTAGATGCAACCATGACAACAGTTGCCGCAACTTGGTAGGCGTACCATATCTGGAAAATCAGAGGATGATACTTCCATAGAGCATAGGATGAACACTTACTAGGAATGAGAGAGCATAGCGAAGTGTGACTAGAGCAAAGAATACAAAGATGAGCCAGACTGGCATCATCCTCTTGGGAATACCGGTTTTAGTGACTTCCTCCGCCAGCAAGCCACCAGGAGGATCCGGATGAGTCTTGGGCTCGAAGTAGCTGGTCAGAGGCGGTTCGCCAATAGACCTCAGCCCGTGAGATGTACAGAATGCGAGTAGATATGACACAGCGATTTGAGCCATTACTGTCAATTGGACAGATCACAGAGGGTCTCTATGTAAGAATTGACAGACAGATCGGATTTCGGCCTTCAGGAGAGTGCTTTTGACATAGAAGTGTCAGATAAAGAGAGTGGTAGATTATCTAGGATATGTATGAGCAAATTACTCATTTGAAAAGGATACGAAAGTCATACATCTAATTCACGGTGGACTGACACACAAAGTATTGGAACAAATTGAACGATGGTGGGAAGATACGTTAACACCACCTACACCTTGGGGTAGCCGATAAATGTTGGACTTGGGTGCCAAAAGCGCTGCGAAATAGGTAAAGAGAGGGTAGGCGCGTTGAGTAGATGCTCGTAGGGGTTCTGTTCATCTTAAGGCAATAAGTATTTCGCCTTTGCGGCTGAGCCTCGAGCTGCTCCCTTTTCTTACATTCCACCTGGTCTATCTTGACGATCCAATGGATCATAAGAAAGCCAGCGGCTGAAGATTCAAAAGCTGTGCCTCAGGGCTGAGGCTTAGACTAAGATTTGATTACTAAGCTATACCACGCTTTTTGTTGCGCTTCAGCAGGTTGCTCTTCAGCCCCCACCCACGTTACCTCCCAGGAGCCCACCCCCGTAGCCTTGCACTGCTTTCCTGCAGTCTCACATTCTGGTGACTGATCACTTGTACCAATCAATCGTTTGGTACCATTAATAGGGCTGATCCTCGTACCTACAGCCAACTTTGTGTTGCCATACCCCATCATGGCCTTTGCTCCTCCAATCTCCAGGGACGGCTTCTACTACAATGGAGACCTCTATGTCGAGGTCGGTGGCTTGAACCGGCATAAACGGGCTTCGGTCTCTGAACTTACAGCAATCCTACGTCCTGACTTGAAAAAAGCAAAAGCTACCCCTCAACCCAGTAAAGATCCAGTGGGTCACTGGTACGAGGCGCAATTGATTCACTACGGGCTACCACCATCCAAGGACAAAGCAAGAGCAAAGATGCGACTGCTGGAGGCCGTAAATACCTCGAACCTAGCCGTGCCCACTGGGATAATGAGATTAGAGGAATCTTTGAGGAAGGAGTTCAATGCAGCGGAGAAGAAGGCCAAAGCCCTACATAAAGCACAAATGGCTCCACAATCAAAGGAAGCTCCACCTAGCAAGAAGCGAAAGCAACCAGATGCGACCAACATCAATGTCACCATCAACAACTACGGCGCTGTTGGAAGTCAATTCGGGACAATGCCATCAGTAGAGGCGTCGTCACCAGCAAAGAAGGCGAAAACTCAACCGGTTAAGGCTACGAATAGAAAGCAAGCCATAAAAAAAGCAACACCTACCAATCATCCGACACCAGCCAAGAAAGAACCAACAGCTAAAAAAACGGCATCGTCGAAGAAGGGATTATCCATCAAAGAAGTGTCCGATGTGAAGAAAACGACCGTCGCCATGAAAGAGCCCGCTAAGGAGAAGCCGGTCGTCAAGAACGAGCCAACAATGAAGAGAGAGCCAGGAGTCAAGAAGGAACCAGCAGTGAAGAAAGAGCCAGCAGTAAAGAAGGAAAGAGCCCCTAAACCAGAACCTCGAGTCAAAATTGAAAACTCCTCTCTAGACCAGCGTAGCGACCCAGACAAACATACCCTCGGCCTCATCAACGGACACTACGAAATCACTTGCCCCTATATAACTCAGGAATGGAATTGCCACGATCTTTCGCTAAGTCTCTGCCTCGACAGCCCTAAAGTATGGGGCGCCTACGACTTTGGGATGTTCTCAGGCATCATACTCATACCAAAGAGACCCTACCGCGCTTCCGAGACGCCGATTTCATGTCAATGGGCTGGGAGGGAGAACGGAGAAGGTGAAATGACCTTTGGCGATGATTGTGTAGGCGAAATTGCATTCCTGGGCGGTGGTCGAATAAGAGGTACACTAAGACTCCTTGGTGAGTGTGACTTTACCGGCACTCGCCAGCCGGGCCCGCCATCTACATTCAGGTCTGCAGCGAGCATGAGGGCAGAGTGGGAAGGGTATAATGAGGACACATATGAAGAAGAGCGTGTTAGCAGATGGTAATCACAGCTGTGTCCTACGGTCAATGCTCTACTTTGGGTAGAACTTCAGCCCCTATGCGAAACCATCTGTAGGTGAGGGTGTATGATGAGGTCGAGGCCGTCTGGCTACCCTCATCACGTAACCTCTTCAACGCTGCGAACTAACTAAAGCTTCTAATGGAGCGTTGGCGTCGTTCATTCCCTTCACATTCGGAGAAGGACCGGATTGAGCCACATTTACTTGGATACGACGATTGGAATGCTGGCTGGCAATGTTTTGACAATCAAACCAGTGCATTAGCACTCCAGAGCTCGATCGCATGAGGTACGTCCAAAACAACAGGTTTGCAACATGGTATCGCCATAAGCCCGAAAGGTCACGACACAAGCACTGTGTTAGATACGTCTTTATCTACCGAACAAACAGTGCAAGACATAGCTCACTGCAGTGGACTTCTGCATTCTCCGATTCAAACGACTCGTCCCGGTACTCTTCCTGGTCTTTGCTGTCGACACACTGCGCAAGAAATGCTTCGAGCATATGTTCAGGGAAAGCACAAATGTTTCACTACAGAAGCTTCGAATGGCAGAATCATTTAGCTTCAAGTCCATAGTGGAGAAATCATCGCCTACAATGTATGTGAGGACGATATGTAGCTTCACACCGTGACAATCAGCAAGTCGTTCCAGAAGACGCACCAGTAGAGCTCTGTTTCTATTTCCATGTTTGGTAGTTTTCCTTTCATGCTCGCCTTTCAATTTTCAAATGTTAAACAGCTTGACCACCTCAGCGCAACGACCGTAGAACTGGCTCCCAAAAATCTATTCATGGAAAAAGAGGTCGAAATAACGATATCTTACTAGTTGGACCCCTTCACTTCTTATGTAACAGTGCTATACACTCTCTTGGAACATGAGCTTGATTCATCCGAGGAGACGTAGGAGAATGGTCCATAAGTCATGCATAGAGGCCGCAAAGTTTTGTTTACTTTGACCGAGTCCCACTGTGTATCCTGTCTATTGGCTGCAATTTGCTACTGTGGCACATGGCCAAAATAAATAAAACTTTGCGCCTCTATGCATGACTTATGGCCCATTCTCTTACAATTCTCTTAAGCTCTCCTATTTTGAAAGGTTTAGTCAAGTACCAGGGTGACATAATAGAGCGTGGTAAGAAGTCTTGGAAGTGTCGACTGAGCAAAAAATAACTAGAGAGCTGACAGGACCAGGAAGCAGCTTGGTTCCCCGTTTCCACATGTTCTTTGAAGTCCGGAAACCAATCGTAACAAGTCTACAGCATGATCCCCTATTCCAGATAGCAGTAACCCAACCTCGATCTCAGGCTTCGGCCGCTAATGGTCTAAGCAAGAAGCAAACCAGATATGAGCGATCTTATAACCTACTATAGACCGATTAAACAACGACATGTATCGCCACGGATGAAA
>JAABUL010004965.1_pt1 | contig 17136 bp, 12 predicted proteins | sample 5559151 | NCBI WGS metagenome assembly JAABUL01 (sample SAMN10711876, study PRJNA513368) | rock metagenome | isolation source: Antarctica rocks | place: Antarctica: Victoria Land, Pudding Butte sud | reverse complement strand
GCAACGCGAGGCAAAAGGACATACTGAGCGCTCAACGGTCAACGACAAGAAGAGAATGGCGGAAGATGGTGATGAGACAATGAAACGGCGCAAGACTCCCAAGAACACGCACAAGCAGACGCCCCATAGTGAAGTATCTATTCGCTCATCTTTCGGCCGCACTGAACTCGCCGTGCACGCAGACCAGGTGGCGACCAAGACAAATGAGCCTCTGTTGCATGGCAATAGGGTACCTCAGCACACCTGGCGGAACGGTAAACAGAGACCGGTCACCGAGTACGAAAGATTTCGCGTACCTGAAGGAGTTGGAAGGCGGTGCACCTGTCTTTCTTTACCTGAATACTTCAAGCAGACGACACAGTTTGTACCAAGCCTAGCCACCTGGCCAGGTTCCAGACTGGAGTTTCTTAAGCATGTCAAGCAGCTCACCTCCTGTTCTGGCCATCCTCTTTCAGTCAAAAGTGCCTGTTGTCGCATTCTCGAAAAGGAAAAGTACCCTGACAAATTGGGTCCTCATATAGCGATAGACTTCGCTCAAGAAGATCCAGTGTCTACCACCACCACGCCACATTCACAAGGCTTACAGTCCCCTTCAAGCCCAAACCCCAGCATTATGGAAGCTGCTCCAGCTGCCAGCATGCCGAGACGACGTCGGAATCATAGTTCCGGATTGGGAGCGCGCGCAAGAATGCATAAGTATCGTAGCAGGTTACCATCTACGAATCCTCTGCCTCTTGGACCGAGTGCGACAACTAGCAGAGTCTCCAGTACTTCAGCAGGAAGTGCTCCGTCTGCCTCCGGATCTCGTCCAGGGACGAGTGGAGGCAATCGACAGACACCACCATCTTCATCCCCATTTACTAACGGACCGAGGGACGCTAGGATGGACTCTAGTCGGAAGAGTCGCCACGAAGCCCAAGACGATAACTCCAACGGCGGTCACGCACAATCCTCGGATCTACCGGCCGTAGTCCCACCACATTTGCTTCCACAAACACCATTGAGCGTCCAGAAGAAGCGGCATCAAAGCATGCCTGCCACTTCCACTCATCGGAGGCACACACCCTCGCGGGCACGCCGAGAGAAGGCACTGCAGGGTGTCACCGAGCGAATATCAGCCCAGGACGCGATTCCCGGTTCTGATGCCCTACTATACGGATTCAGCGCAATCCTAAGCCAATTGAAGAAGGTAGCCGAAAACTTCGAACAGACAGCAAACGACCACGGCAATCAAACGCAATTGGTGGGAACTGCTCCGCCTCCGCTTCCGCCTCCTCCACCAACTCCTCCTATTGCTGCTATTGCTGCGGCTACTGCACAAGGTGTTCAGCCAGCTAGGAGGAAGGGACGGTCGGTCGCTCAGCGACGAGCTGCAGGAAAGCCTCAGCTCGACAAGAACGTCCCGTACAACCTACGAGAATCAGACGAGAGGCTCCTTGAGATCGGCAAGGAACCCAATGGCTACCAGCGTCACAAATTGGCACCATATGCTTACAGCTATCAAGGTCGTCTCTACACTGAATACATACGGCTCCTAACGGCGCGCGATCAACAAGGCAACGCCGTGTGGGACTATCATGTGATGAGCCGTGTGAGATCCTAAGCGGACTGAGGACGGTGCCGCTATTCGCTTCTTGTGCAATTGTTGCTGCCACTACGGCAGCTCTTTATCTTCATCATGCGTCCTAAGGCAAAAGCGTCAGCGATACCCAAGAAATTTCATGTTCATTCTTCTCATTCCCTCATGTTGGTGCGAGCTCTAGATCGGAGATGTTGATTTCACAATGTTTGTCGAGAGAGATGACAAGAAGCTGGTGGCACGATGGGCGCTCATTTCCAACTGGACATAAGACTCGATTAAAGCATCCGCAATACTCGGTCTAATACGCCAGGGACGCGGAATACTTGTGGCTTTCTTCTCCACTTTCATCAAAGCATGCGCAGCACTCATCCCGATGTACCAGGACCGTGGAGCCCATCCGGCTCTCTTTCAGATTTCCAAAGATTCGATAGCAGCACCCATCTTGATACACCAGGACCGCGGAGCCCTCATGGCTCTAATTTAGACTTCGTCACAGCATGCGTAGCACCATCTCAGAACCGTGAAGCCCTATGGCTTCCTACCACATTTCCAGGTTCGATCGATTATAGCCACAAGCTCAAGCTTCTTTTTCCTTTTCTATAGATGATTCGATTCGATTAGCTAGATTGCATTACATTCTATTTCCTATAGCATGCATGCATTGACTATGTATCTTCCTCGGACTACCGTAAAACCTGGTATGTTCCACCGCCTGTAGATGTGATAACGTACAACCACTGCCTATATTACTAAGTAGTCAACGACTAGCAAACGCCCCAGCCACGCAATAACGCAGCTTGCGTGAAAGCCTTTTGCTAGTAGCCGTTCCTACTAACACATGCACGACATATCAGCGTTTCTCACAACTACGAGGTATAGCCGTAGTAATCTGGATACCGGCACGCGCTCGTAAAGACTAAAAGTCATCAATTGTATACCATGCTCCAGGTATCCAAACGCTTCGAAAATCTCGATACATGCCATACAGGCTATAAGGACCACTTCAACCCATAACGCTGTCCTGTTTGAAGATCTTTTGTTTTCACCTCACCGTCTCTCTCCAACTCCCTCATTATTACTCCATACCACGATTTCAACATTTTTCAAAAGCCAGTTTAAGGAGGTTCCTGAAATATAGTACTGATATGCTGATGCTGGAAGCATAATATTATCGTTTCTTGCTTATTGATAGCTGAAGCTACCAGTCCCAGATCATTCCAGATCTCTTCAGACCCGGCGTCTTCCCATTCAATGTTTATTTGTCCAGTGACATCGCGTGTTCCACCCATCATGGCATTATCCAGTCCCTTGCCCAACGCTCAATGTCCAGTATCCCGCGTGAGCCAGATGACCCATATCCTCAACCGAGCCGTACGAATCCTATGCCGTCAATGCATCTTTCTTGGTGCCATAGGACCGTCGATCGTTGCGGTTCGCAATTGGTTATGTGACTTCACAGCCACCAAGCCAGCCGAATCTCATGTCTCAAAGCACCTTTTCTTATACCAAAGGAGCAATTGCCGATCGCTGCGTATCAGGCTGTATATCCACGCCAGCTGCATCCCACCTGTCAAAGCCCCCTCTCGTGCCGTGCATCATAGCATCTTTCCCATGCCAATGAACCCTTTATCACTGAAGCCAGCCGAATCCCATGTATCAAAGCACGCTCTCTATTTCCACCCCACAAACAGCATCCATCTCTGTTTCAAAATTGTATCTGCGCCCTCAAAAGCCCCACGCCAGCTGCATCCTATGTATCAAAGCACCTTCCCTATTCCGACGCCACAAGCCCCACCTGACACATTGTCTTGAATTGGTGTATTTGCCCTCATGCCCACCAAGCAAGGTAGATCCCGTGTATCAAAACCTTCCCCCCGCCAACGAACCCTCCACCACTGAAGCAGGTTGAATTCCATGTGTCAAAGCACCTTTCTTGTGCCGTGGGATCAAGCCGATCGCTGCGTATCAGAACAGTATATGCGCCCTCACACACCTCAAGCCAGGTAATCCCCACATGTCAACGCAACCTCTCGTGCCATGGAGCAAGCGGCGATCGCTGTATATCAGAACTGTATACCCACGCCAGCTGAGTCCCACGTGTCACAGCACCTTCTCATACTGGAGTAGCAAGTGGCGATCGCTGCGTATCCTATGTGCGTGTGCGTTCGTGAGTGGAAGGTATGTAGGTAGGTAGGTAGGTCGCTCGTTCGATAGGTAGGTAAGGACGTAGGTAGGATCGTAGACGGGTGGGGATGTAGGTTTGTCGGTAGGTAGGTCGGCAGGTCAGTAGGTAGGTAGCGAATAAATAGATCTGTATATGGGTGTTATTTCAATCATCTAGCATTGAAGCAAGCGAAGGAAGCAGGCTCACTGATCTCCTCCATCAATGCCAACTGCCCTCCTGCAACAGTTGGCGCTTGTCCGCCATCAAGGCTCCTTGGAGCAGTGCATCAGTGCAGAGGCCGTACGGATATTTGCCCCTCTTTTATACCAATCGACTTCATTCTCCCCCATTTTATCTTATCCGTCCTTGAAGAACAGTCTCACGTCCGCCTTCGTTCATAGCAGGTGCACCTTCACCCTTGATTGCAACAGTCTCAGTCCCGCTCTCAGTCACAATAGACTTCCTGTCATGACTTGTATTAGTTGAGAAGTCCTACCGATATCTGCCTCTCCTTTGTAACAGGCCTCACCAATCAGCTTTGTCCATCCCATCTTCCCTTGTAAACCAGCAAGCCCACTCCCCCCCTCAATTCCAGCAAGGCGCACATCCACCCGATTCCAACAGTCTCACGTCCGTTCTCAACCACAACAGCCTCACACTCGCCCATATGCATCACTCAAAGAGTCCCACCAACATATCACCCTCCCCTCCCTTATAGCCAGCACTCTCATCTCACATCCTCCCTCAATAATAAGTCCAGCTCAGAGCCCGCGCAGCAATCTTGAAGCCGCCGCGATCTTCATGTCCCTCTACCTCCATCCCACCTCCACCTCCAACGACAAAGGGCTGTCTTTGGCAACACACTAGCTATACTAGAGCTTCACAGCCAACCTGCTCTGCCGTCGGGGCTAGCTTGTGTTATATCAGGGACTGGGCTGGGACGGGGTTGGAAGGATGTTGGTGTATTGGCAGAACCGAAATATACATGGCAAGGCTGCGCTAGTCCTATTCGAGTGGAGAGGTCGACATGCTGATCATCCATATTGGAACTGTGACATCTATACCTTCCGATTGAGGTCTCGAGGTCCCAAATCGTAGTTGTCCATTAGCATGTAGTATGATGCAGATTGGTAGCATTGGTACAAAGTGGAAAAACTATGGTTATGATTACGATCGAGAAACGTAATAAAGGGTATTGGGATATAGATAGACTACTTCAATTCCAAAGGTCTGCGACTCCTCGCAATGGTATCTTAAGACTCCAATGCGTTGTAGATCCTTCCAGTACCATCACATATCAAATTCGATCCAGCCAATCCAAGACGCTGCCTCAAGCACCAGATTATAGATCCAACTGACACACCCTCACTGCTGTTTCTTTCCGCCCTTATACCGAACCCCATGACTGATCAACAAATACTTCTTGAACAGATCCTCCGCAAAGTCATCAAAAACCTCATACTCGGCCCCCATCCGATACGCAGCCGCAATGCCACTCACACACGCCATCTCATGCATATTGACGAGCGTCCAACTGCCCGCGAACCATGTGCTGTTCTTGCCGTTGATGAACATCATGCCTGGCACGACCCGTACGTAATGCTGCCATCGATGGCCCAGCTGATGCCACCATTTGCGTTCGATGATTTTGGATTCGTCGATTTGGTCAATGGTCCACAGGTCTTTGTGGGTTTCGTCGAGGAAGATGGATTGGAAGACGTGCTGGTCGTGGGGTATGGGTGCTTTGTCCGCATCGTGGTCCATACGGAACTGGTGTTGGTAGTTGGTGCAGTCAAAGGCCATTTCTATCTTGGTCATGTCTTCGGGGTATGAGTGGGTGTAGTACATCGGTCTATATCCGCTGGGCTCGCCACCTGGACCTTTCTCTTGATTCTTGGCGAATGCAACCTGCTCCTCTTGTTGCTTGTTCTTTGGCTTGGCACATAGTTCGGGGTTGAAGTGGGTTTCATAATTCTCGGAGAAGTATTTACTGTCCGAGTGTGTGATGGTGATGTCGTTGAAGAAGCGAGCGCCCCCGAGCACGAACTTCTCCCGCCAGGTGGCTGTCTTGCCAAGGAGCTTGAGGGCGTCGTCGGCAAGGACACACAGTACCATTTCGTCGAATCGATCTGTGGTTGAGGCTGGGCCAGTGTGGCGACCCTCGCGCTGTCCTGAGTCCGTCTTGCCCTTTTCCGGATCGAAAGGTGCGGTTTCGAGGACGACGCCCTTCTTTCCCCGTGACTTGATCGCAGTCACATCGGTATTTGTACGGATGTCGACACCTTTTGCTTTGAGATCGTTCGACCAGTCACCGTAGAACTTCTCGAGGTGTGGGAAAGTGACCATTTGTGGAAGGTTGGGTAGAAGGGTTTCAGCGTCGTAGTCCCAAAGCTTCATATTAGGATCATCGAAGAGTCGTTCGAGGATGGCGCAGGAAACATTGGCTGTTTGATTGCCTGCAATCTGTCAGCTTGAGCCTTGTGCGGAGTGGTGGGCCGTGCCTGTGCCTAGGAAGAGAGCGATGAGAGGAAAGACCATCTTCTCGCCAAACTCCTTGTTGAAGAAGAACATGCGTAACATGATCCTGATAGGCACTATGCCTAGTATCGGCATTGTCCACTTTATGATCTTCAGCACCTTCCCAAACTTCTTGATGTCGGCGGAGAATCGATCGACCAGGTTGCTGGGAAAGCAATTCGTCCAGAAGCTGTCCTTGCCCTTGCCAAAGGCTACCTGCAACTTGACATCCTGTTGCTCGTGACCGTATCGCTTGAAGAAGTTGAAGGTGTGCTTGAAGGCCGGAGAGCCGCCCTGGACGCCGTCATTCATCCACGAGGTCCCATACTTGTCTTTGTCGAGAGGGATAGAGGTGGCTTGACCGCCGACAACGGACATGCGCTCGATGATAGTGACTATGTATTTGTCCGGGTGTTTGGAGAGGGTGTCTGCGCATGACTGTCGGAGAGTCAGTATGGATGTAGAGGCAGGCTTTGAGACATACCATTCCTGCAGCACCACCGCCGATAATGACCACGTTCTTTCTGCCATTCTTAACGAGTCCTTCCGTAGACATTCTCTCGGCGTTTGGAGGGTCGTGATCGGAGTCGTAGCTGTCAAGGAGGGAAGCGGAGGAGGGAGGGGAGGAGAGGTGGTGACTTTGTGAGTAGAGCCAAAGGAGAAGGAGACACCCGACGCCTGATCGTAGACATGTCAATATACAAGAGGCGTCGTTCTGCCTTTGTTTGGGCTGGCTTTGGGCTGGCTCAGCGATGCTCTCACTGGCTGAAAACAGAAGTCTATGATGCAAACTCGGATAAACGACATTCCGAGATCTTAGCTGCTCTTGGCACTGAGATCCAGATCTGACAGATGCACTAGCCTCCTGTCTCGTGGCACTTGGTGTGGCGTTCCTTGGCATCGTGGTGGCTGGGCTATACACTGATACTTCACTTGCTTTACTCTGTCATACTCACGCGTTGAATCAATGGACTTGTAGACTGTTACTAATTGCAAATTCATTACAAACTCCTATACAAGAGTTTAGACAAATGTCTTATAGAAGCTAGGGACTACCACTAGTCTTCGTTATTGAACGAAGCTTAGTCTTCGCTATTGAACGAAGCTTGTGCGAATGTTCTCCAGGGCCTTGGATGATATCAATCCAAGCCTCACGCGGTAGCCGCAAGCACGTCCAGTGTACCCTGCTTAGTGAAAGGGTGATTCCTGGCATAGCGCTCAGGGTGCTGGCGACGGATATGGCACTTCACCATGATCCAGCATCTTTTCCCAATCTAACTCCGACCCCTCGCTGACCTATTGGCTCCGCACATGGGACAAGAGGCATGTTCAGCCAAATTCTCTGTGTAGCCCTCGTTCTCGTCCTCGTCCTCGTCGTAGTCCGCTTCAGCGATGCTACCCTCACTTGCGATAGCTTCCTCGTTGACAACGCCCTCGAACGCTTCATCGTCGCTCTGTGCCTCATCATCACGGATCAGCCTCTCAAGCTCACGCCTGATCCTATGAATGGCATAATGCGACTCATCTGTCGCTCGGAACGGTGGTAGGTTGGGCCAGATGGGATCCCACTCAACCCAAATCGGGCGATGCGGCCCATCAGTACCCGTGGGCGCCCAATTCTTGAACGCATCAACCGCCTTCCTCCGCCTCGTGCTGGTCTGGAACAAAACATCAACAGTACCCGCACGGAAACGAAACTCACCACGCTGGATGTTGAGTCCGCCCGCGTTGAGTGCGGGCACTATCAGCTCCTTGGGAAAGCTCATGTCCCTCTGGATACTGGCATCCCTGAGCCTGAGGGCCCACCAACGCGTCTGCACTGGTACTGGTGGCATGTTACTTGTAGCTGCTATCTTCTTACAGATGATGGAGGAAGTTACTTAGCTTTCTAGACTATATCGATTGGCTTGGTGGCTTCAAGTTGAGTGAGACTGTTGGTAAGTGAGTTGAAGCAGATGGGAGCGACTGACGTAACGATCACTGGCGCGTTTAACGCGCAAAAGATGAACAAAGCAGCCAGTCTAGCTATAGAATGTGGACGACTCTAAGCATATCGGTTTTTACAGCCTCTTACTAGGACTCCAAGCATTCTCTCCCTCTTGGTCTCATTATCGCCTTCCTGAGGTTAGCGGTCTGCAAGAGCCTGGTATATTCTGCCATCCTTACAGATTCGGGCATCGTCCTTGGAGAGCTCATCGACTGACGGCTCTGCGTATGGATACCATTAGCTTTGCTGTTCTGCAGAGCTATGAATCTCATGTATCAAGGGCATCAGACACATCAAGGAGAGAGGATTGGAACAACAGACAAGTAGCAAAGTCATGAGGACCAAAGCCTTTTCTGCTATTCGAAAGTCCGGGACTAAATGTTCATCTCAAGTATGCCTATTCTGTCTTCTCGGACACCAAATTCTGCAAGCGAAGATGTGCCGTTGTTCCCCTTGCCAATTGCTACAACCTGTCCGTGCCATATGCCACAGAATCAAGACCGGGCCCTACATCCTCACACTGAATGCCGCTGAAGAACATACAGTCAAAGGTGCGTATTGGATGGCCGGTGTGCCTTCTACCCGCAATATAAAGCCACAACATGGTAACAAGCCCCAATCCTCGAGGCCCGTTCATGCCGTCGGTGCATATCCAAGTCCACAGTTGAACAAGAGAACGTTTGACATGGTGCAAGCCCTTCATAATCCAGCATAGCGTTCCGCGCTCCTGACGAGTCAGTCTCCCTTCCTATGCCACTGCGAATGTGACGATACTTGAAGCATCGGCCAAGCTCTCAGCTTTCCCCAGCTGCTGACAATAGACATGGAAGAGTGAGGGCTGTGTCCTAGGTTTGCTCCATCTTTTTCGTAGCTTCTCATCCACCGCTAAAGTTCCGACTCTCGCTGGCCTCCCTCTTAATCTTCTGCAATCGATACTAACTCACCATCGAGCGTAAGAAATCGCGTTAATCGTCATTCCCCTGAGATTTGATGAGGAATTTAGGTCCTTGTGTTGCTCGAAGACGGCGTTGACGCTTGGTGGATGCCTTCATGGCTGGCCGCAAGGGAGATAGTGAGAGGAGCTGAAGGGGGAAAGCGTTGAGGATTCAGATGAATGGAGGCGAAGGATGGTTGTATGTTTCTGGTCATCCTATTATCTCGATGATGTTCATAGCGTTGTGGACCAAGCAGCATTCTAGGCGAAGCAGTCAGCACACTTGGCTCTCCCTTCACAGTGTTTGGGCTGTTCCACGGCGTTCATTGCCCACCACATGAATCCGCATCCGTTCTCTCTGTTCCAGTGATCGCTCATCCTAACATCGCGCTCCTCCTCCTCAATGGGCCTCTTTGATGTGGAGTTTCTTCGCGCTGATGCCTCGACATGACCTATATCTCCAGATCCTTGTTCAGCGTTCAAAGCTCGCGGGTATCGACCGTGACGGCGGCTTCTCTAAAAGCGAAAGTTGTTCCCGCTAGGTCTATTGAATCCATCACAGTATTAAAGAGGCCTAGGACCCCGCGATTGATCATGGAATCCCTGACTTGCCACCACTTTAGACTGTGCTCAGTACCATTTCTTTTGGTCCAGTGAATCGAGGCCGTCGAGCATGCTCTTGACCTACTTCCATCTAATGAGTTAGTGAAGGTTTGAGTGCCATAGGAAGGATGATGACTTACACCGGCCTCACAGAAACTTTTCTTGTTCACAGTCGCCAGGCGCCATCACTACCATCTGAACAGTGTAAGGGTGGCATTTTTACCCAATATCTTATCTTTTGGACCTCATGAGGCCGTTTGAGAGAGAGAAAGAAGAAGCTGCTGTAGGGGCTAAGATGTCTCAAGGTAAATCAGATGTTACAAAGATACCGAGGCGATGAATGATTATTTGAGGCGGTTGATGTATCGACGTGACGCGCTAGCATAGGGCAATTCCATCTATCTCATCGTCACCTACTTGATAGTTGGGTTGGGAATGCCGACACATCTAGCTTTCAGCTACACTACCATGCAAAAACATCTATGCGGCGGTCTTGGCATTGCGGGAGAATATCGGAAAACCTCCATATGATTAGTACTATACATACCAGCCTATCTCTGAAGCGCATAGTAGACGCCTAAGTAATCTAAACTTAACCTCATCTATATTACCTTAGCAAAAGTCTGAGTACTTAACATACTGTGATAACACGGTTTATTTACCGTAGCAGCGTCAAGACGTATATTGAAAAACTTCTACCTTTAGGCAGAGTCAAAATTTATACGTTATACTAACTAAATAGTTTATTTAAGATAAACGTATAGATAAGTAAACTATAACCCTAATTCTAATATTACTAGTGTAGTATTAAAAAACCCCGCTAATAGGTGTATCCTACGTCGTACGCCGCCTACGCCCTACGCCGCCTACGCTTGATGTCGCCTAGTCCCTTAGTCCCCCGCGTAGAATTTAGCTGAATTACCTGTATTTAAGGTTGGATTTCACGTAACGTTAATAAGATTTATAACCTTATACTCCTAGGTAGTAGGCTTAATAGCCTTAATAATAATTTAATTAAGGATAATATTAATCTAAAAGTATACTAGGCTAAAATATATAGTAGGCCTAAAATCAAAGTATAACTATTTACTCTAAAATATAATTAATAACCTTAATTATACTAGATAAAAGATAGAATAGCGAATATTTACTTTTATACTAATAGGATACTATACTTATATTTACTACCGCTAAAATACGGTACTATTAGCTTATAGACATCCGCTAAGGTACTTATTACCTACTATCTCTATTACTATTACTACCCCTCCTTATAACTAATATAGTAGTAGGGGCTATATACCTTATAATAAGATAGTAGTAGGGCTTATAAGGCTTATAGTAAGATAATAGTAAGACTTATAAGAGTATAGGAGTTATAGTAGTAGGACTTATAAGGGTTATAGTAAGATAATAGTAGGACTTATAATAAGATAGTAGTAGGACTTATAAGGCTTATAGTAAGATAATAGTAGGACTTATAATAAGATAGTAGTAGGACTTATAAGGCTTATAATAAGATAATAGTAGGAATTATAGTAAGATATTAATAGTAGCTATATATCCTATAGTAAAATAGTAGTAGGACTTATAGTAAGATAGTAATAGTAGCTATATACCTTATAATAAGATAGTAGTAGGACTTATAATAAGATAGTAATAGTAGTTATATACCTTCTAATAAAATAGTAGCGGGGCCTATAATAGAGGCGGCGATAGTAGGACTATAGGCTTAGGCTATACTAGGGGCTAAAACACTAAGGATTATATATATAAGATGGTTTCTAGCTTTATTTCACTTTATTAAGTATTTATAAGCTATAATTACGAGCGCCTATTATTAAGGCCTTACTACCTAGTTTTAGTAAAGGAGCTTCTATAGTCTACGGCCTATAATTTTGTCCTATAATACTAAGACTACCGTATGAAACTTATCTAATAATATAGCGTAAGTTATTACTTCGAATAGAACTTACAATTAGATTGGACCTAAATACAACTTAGTTATAGATAGGCCTAAATCCTTAGACTAATAGGCCTACTTAGCTATAGCTTAGTAGACTTTTATATAAGGTAAAACATATTAACCTATATAAGTTTTACGTACTATATCTATTACTTCCTAATTAAAAAGCGATTATATATATTACACCTAAATTCAGCCTCTTATAATTAGTATTATAACCTATTATTATATAATAAAGTAGTTATATATAAGGTAAAGATATTTAGTATTAAAACTTATTAGCCTTAAATCTTAATAAGGTCTATATAAAGAAGATATAAGGTAAAAATATTATAATTAAGATAATAAGGTTATACGCTAGTTATACTATATATATATATATATATATATATACAAAGTATCCTTAAAGGGTTATAAAACCTAAATAAACCTTCCTATTAAGTATTATTTAAGTTATTTAAGTTATATATTAAGGCTTAGGAGTTAAAATTCTAATTAAGTAAGATTGAGTTATAAATTATTTTTCAATAAAATTTTAACACTTAAATAGAAATCTAATACTTAGAATAACTTTAAAAAGTCTATTATATACCTTTTAAAAAGTAGATATTATTTGTTAATAAGGTTTAGTATTAGGTTAATATCCCTTTAAGTTTAATTATTACTTAAGGTTACTAATTATTATATAATTACTATTTCCCTACTTAGCTTCCTTTATTATTAATAGCTCTACTATTATAACTACTATTGGATTATATAATAATAATATTAAAGATAAGAAAAGAGATACTTTTACTTCTTTACCTACTATTTATAAGATCCCGCCTGTAGATAATAAGATTATTAGTAGTAAAGATTAAGGGATTTTATAATTATAGGATTAGTCTTATATATAAGGATTTATAATAGTTATTACTTATAAGGATATAAAAACTTATTAACAAGTTAATATAAAGTATACTTAATATAATAAAAAGATACGCGATATTTAGAAGAATAATAAGACTTACTAGTAGCCCTATTATATTATTAATTAACTAGAGTATAAGTAGAAAATATAAGTTATCTTCTATAAGAGATAACTTCTATAGAAGATCTATATTATTTATAATAAATATAATTGTAAACTTCTTAATAATCCCTTTAAGCTTATTAAGTATTATTACTATAACCTTAATTATAATCCTACTATTATAAAAGGATAAGACTTTAGAGTAGCTACGCTTCCTTTTAATAAGATAAGGAGATTTATAAGAATTAAAGGCCTTATTATCTTATTTAAAGAATATTATAACCTTACTATTAAAGGCTATAAATAAGACTTATAAGAAGAGTTATATTATACTTTATATTTATATTTATTAAAAGTAAAAGGCTTTAGTATATATATAAAAGAGAAGTATATTATAAAAGAGAATATCTAATATAAGTAATAAGTACGCTTTTTCTTCTTTATAAGTCCCCTATAAATTATTATAATAAGGAAATTTACTAGTAATTTTATTATAATTATAAATACTATATTTAATACTAATTAGAATAGTCTACCTTTATTAATCCTTATTTATATAATAAATATACTTAAGATTATACTAGTTATATACTATTAATTTAATATAGAGTTTATAAATACTTTTATATTTATTAATAACTACTTGTAGGATCTATTCTTTTATAATAATTATTAAGGTCTTAGAGTAATACTTAATAACTTTATAACTAGATTAAAGGCTATAATAATCTATAAGCGTATTAATATCTTAGACTTAATAGTAAACTAGGAAGTTAATTTTACTTAAAGTATAAGGCTAGGTACTACTAGCTCTAAGCTAGTAGCTTAGAAATATGAAAGATGTAGAGTTAAGTAATATAGCTTAATATAGGATATAATATCTTAATATCTTAGGTAGTATATATATTAAAACTAATTTCTAAGGAATTTAAGAAAATATAAGGGAGTACCTAGATAATATATATTTATTAAGATATAACCTAATATTATACTAATATTACCTTATATTTATAAGGAAGGTCTACTAAGTAGATTATATAATAGTATATAAGGTATATATATATTATAACTTAATAATTACCTTCCCTCTTAGGCCTTAATCCCTAGGAATATAATAATATAAATATTTATTAAAAAACCTTAAAACCTAGTAAGGAAAATAAGGGAAAAGAGTTATTTAATATATTACTATTATAATAGTATTAATTATTATATATAAGGTATACGCGTATTAAAACCTTTATAAGGTAATAATAATCTTATTTAATAAGTATATATTAAATATATCCTTATATAAGTAGATAGTATATAAATATTTATAATAATAATATCTTACCTAGTTTATAATAGTTACGCTTATAATATATATTAGTAGTAGAATGAAACTATTATTACTTAGTAAAGATATTATAATTATAGTATATACTAGTAGTAATTTAAATCTTTATAAAGTACTTTATAATATTATACTTATAGCCTATATTAGTAGTAGGATAGTATTATAGTAATATAATAATATACTATTACCTATTATTAATATATTATATTAAATAATAAATATAATAGTAGATAGTAGGTATATACTAATAATATTATAATACATGACTCCTATTAGGTAGATAAATTAAAAAATAATAATATATATATTAATCTCTATTAATATTTAATATAAAATAAGATAGAAGGTTAATATCTACTATTATTAATTATATAACTTTAATTATATATACGCTAATATAATAATATATTAATAAAATTCTTATCTTAAAGTTTTATCTTCTTTATAACTCTTATAACCTCTCTTATAAGTATTTATATTAGTTATAAAATAGTAGTAGTAATAATTTAATTTATAATATAAATATCTTATCATTATATATTTATATTATAACTTTATAAGTATACTATTATTATATTATTATATTATTATTTATTATTTATTAATATACTAACTTATTATAGACTTCTATAATTAAGTATATTTATATACGCCTACTCTAAGATAGCGTATTAATATTAATAGTATATTAGATCTCCCTTATAAAACTTATTTTATATTAAGAAAGGATAATAAATATAATTATAATAATTCTCCTCCCTATTATTATTATACTAATAGCCGTTATAATAAAAAGTATTATATAGAGGTATATTACTATTATCTTAATAATAGTATAATTATTAATATATATAGATTCTAGCCTTATTATAGGATAACGTAAGAAGATTTATATAATAATATATTAGAATTAATTAGTATACTTCCTTAAAGATTAAGGAAAAGAGACTTAATAAGAAGATTACTTAATAGTAGAAAGTATATAAGCAAATGATAGTTATAAGTAAGTATACCCCTTAAATTATAATTAATTTATAAGGTTAAAATTAAGAGCTTAAGGCGTATATTAATAAGTTAGAGGATTAAATAAAGGATATATAAATTAAACTTAATAGCTTATAATAGTATAAAGAGGTACTAATATTACTAGAGCCTAAGCCTTAGCTTAAGATAATATTATAATACTATTAATATTATTAATAAGAATATTATATCCTAATTATATTAGGACTTTAATAAGTAGTTATACTTTTATATAGAAAGATTATTAGTATATCTTATTTATTATTAAACTTAATAAGGTATAAAGTACCTAGGCTTATTATTTAATAGTATATCCTTAATATCCTTATTAAATTATATTAAGATTAATAGTATTTTTTTTAAATATAATATAATATAACTATTATAATTATATAAATAGATATAATAAAAGTATATTCCTATCTAGATTACTTATATAAGTAAGTATAATTATATAGAGGAGTATAATTATAATATAGATTTATTAAATATATACTTACTTACTATTATTTATTAATTATATATATTATTAATTAAATATCTTTATTATATTTATACTTATTACCTACTTATATATTATAAGATTAATTTAACTTATATATTTTATTAAGGTCTTTATTAAGGACTTACTAATTATATTGATTATCTTAGTCTATTTATTTAACCTTATATTAAATACTTTATTTATTATTAATCTTATTAATAATTTCTTTGACTTCTTATTATTCTTTATTATTAATAAATTTAAGAGCTTATATAAAGATATCTATTAATTTATTATAATTATAAAGATAATAAGGTTTTAATAATAAAATATAAAATACATTATAAATCTTATAAATTTAAGGTAATAATAAGTAATATATTTATACTCTAATTTTATTTATAATATTATTTATAATTTTAAAGGGTCTTATAAATTTATAAGATAATTTCTTATTTAAGTATCTTTATTTTAAGTTTTTTATAATTAACATTATATATTTATAATTTATAATTCTTATTATAATATTTAATTTAAGATTCTTATATAATTTAAAGGTACTTAATAGCTTTATCCCTTATAATTTATAATAATTGAACTCTTTTATTTATATTAGGTACCTCCCTCTTTAAGGATTTATCTTTAAGTTCTTAATAGATCTTAAGGTAATAACTATATATAAGGTAAAATAGTATTATTTAAATAAAGGAATAATAACTATTTATATATATAAATTTAATTATAAATAATTATTTAATCTAATTAATTTAAATATTATTTATAAAGTTATATAAATAGTATTTAAATATTTAATTTTAATACTTAATTTATCTATTTATTTATAAATAAAAGGTAGTATTAAGGCGCCTCATAATTTTAAAGTAGAAGTATATAGCTAATTAAAAGGTATTAATAAATATAAAGCCTTTATTATTAATAATACTATTTAATATATTATATTAATATATTATTTCTCTATATAATACTTCTATTAATTATATAATATTAATTATTATATTAATAAGGATATATCTTATTATTTTAATAAATTAATTTATAATAATAAAGATTAAGTTATAAATTATATTTTTATACTTATCAAAAGGTAAACTTATAATAAAGTTTATAAAAATCTCCTTTTAAGGCTTTTTTAAAATTAAAAGAGAATTAAGTTTATTATAAGTTTAATAATAAGGTAATTTAATTTATTAATAAATATTATAAATTTAATAATGCTTAATAATTTAAGTTAAGCTTTTATTTGAATAATATTTATAAGTAAGAAGATTATATATCTTCTTAATATTAAATAAACTTACTTTATAATACTTTATTCCTAGGAATATAAATGTAATTATTAAATATTAATAATCCCTTAGACTTTAAACTTTATACTTATAATTAGTTATAATAGCGTATTATTAATACCTTTAAAAAGGACTTTATTTAATTATTATATTTTTTAATATCTTTAATAAGAGTCTTTATAAGTCTTTAAGTATTATTATAAAGAGCTTCCTTTAAT
>JAABUL010004964.1_pt1 | contig 17139 bp, 13 predicted proteins | sample 5559151 | NCBI WGS metagenome assembly JAABUL01 (sample SAMN10711876, study PRJNA513368) | rock metagenome | isolation source: Antarctica rocks | place: Antarctica: Victoria Land, Pudding Butte sud | reverse complement strand
CCGTGACTCCCTTCCCCTTCCCCTCCTCTCTCGAAACTTGACTAATCCCTCTCCCAGCTACTCCGGCATCACTCCCACCGCCCTCGCCCCCATAACCACCACCCTCCCCACCATCCAATCCCGCCTCCTCACCCTCCTCACCCCAACCACCATCCTAATCGGGCACTCCCTCAACGCCGACCTCACCGCCCTCAAACTCACCCACCCCTTCATAATCGACACCTCCCTCCTCTACCCCCACCCCCGCGGCCCCCCCCTGAAATCCTCCCTCAAATGGCTTTCCCAAAAATACCTGTCCCGCGAAATCCAGCAAGGCCACGGCGCCACCGGCCACAACAGCATCGAAGACGCCCGCGCCTGCCTCGATCTCGTGCGCATGAAATGCGAGAAAGGCCCACGATGGGGCGCCCAAGACGCAGATCGCGAATCCATTTTCAAGCGGCTAGCCCGCGTGCCCAAGACCAACACTATAACAACGGCAGCAAACCCCGGCAAGCAAGGCGCGATCGTCGACCACGGCGCCCCGGACAGAACCTTCGGACAGCTAGCCGCAGCCTTCAGCATTCCCTGCACCACCGACGCCGCCATCGTGGCCGGCATCCACCGCACTGTCAACGGCGACCCCGACGGCGCATACATCCCCGGCGGCGGCATCGAGCTGACATGGGCGCGCCTCCGCGAACTCGAAGCCCTGCGCGGGTGGTCGAACGACAACCGCAACCCTTCCACCCCTTCTATTCCATCCCTTAAAACAGAAAATCCCTCCCCCCAAGCCCTCACAGCCGCAGTCAGGCAGACGGTACACCATATCGCAGCCGTGTATGCGGCGCTGCTGCCGTGCACGCTGCTGGTGGTGTATAGCGGCACGGGGGACCCGCGGGAGCTGGGGAGGATGCAGGAGGTGCAGAGGGTGTTTCGGAGGGAGTATAGGGTGAGGAAGTGGGATGAGTTGAGTGTGAGGTGGGGGGATGGGGAGGAGGAGGGGTTGAGGAGAGCGTGTAGGGGGGCGAGGGTGGGGGTGGGGTTTGTGTGTGTTAAGTAGGGTGGTGGGGGAGGGGGGGAGTGGGGTTGATAGAAGGCGGGGCGGGGGGGAAGGGGGGGACTTGCTTGTACTAGCTGCGTGGATCTAGGGCTATGTGCTTCGAGGGGCAGCTGGCTATGGGGCGGCTTTGGTGCATGTATCTGTATTTAGATTACTGGAGACTGGGATGCTGGCTCAGCGGCTGCTAAGGTACTCACTTGCTCGGTTCAGCTTCAACTACGCCGCATCCTTGACGATACATTTTCCAAGAAGCGCCCACCAACAGCGACCTATAACAACAACCACCACACCGCATCGCCCCCCACATTGCATCCGATTCCGCCATTTCTCCGAGCCCAGCGCTCCTGAGATCCTCCGTCTTAGCTCCAGCAGGATGAATCGACGACAGAACGCATAATCGGAAGACGAATCAAGGAAGTCCCCTCCTGTTCTCTGACAAACCGACAGACTCTACCAGCGCAGCGGATCCTCACACCCTCGCTTTTTGGCGTGGAAGGGGGGGGGGGTGAATTGAAGCCCGGGTCTGGCTGATTTCCTACCTTTTCCATGTTTGCTTGCTTGATGTTTTTTTGGCGTTGAGAGGAAGCGAGGCTTGAGTTAGGCGGGTGAGAGGCCTTTTGGAAGTCTTTTCGTGGATGGGTCTTTCGCCTTGGTTGCGACTTCGGGTTTCGGCTGGGATCGTTGGCGGGGATTGTTGGTTCTGGGGTTGGAAAGTGGAGTCTTTCTCTAGCCTGCGTACGATCGATGAGGCGCATGAGGATGCTTCCGTCTGATTCGAGGAGGGGTTCGTAGCCTGGGTTGGGTCGCAACTTCTTGGCCCCTAGGCTTTCTTGTGTCCTTACTCCTCGCTGGTTCTCAAGAACTCCAGAAGCTCTTCTTGTCGTGCCGATCCACCAGATATCGAATTCAGACCCTGGCCCGCTTCCTTGCCACCCTCCTGGGGCTTCCATTCGACCATCTCTTTCCTCCTTTCATCCCATTTCCATACCCCTCCGTCACCCACATTATATCGATAGTAATTCTCCGTCCCACCCTTCACCATCGCCTTCCGAAACGTAATATTGATCCTCCCCTTCTCCGCCTCCCCGCCCTTCCTCTTCGGGATACTATGCAGCCAATTCGCCTGCGTTGATCCCCGCATCAGCACCATATCGCCACTGCCCAGCGGGATCTTCAACGGTTTCTCTTCCTTGCCCTTTGCCTTCTCTCCGTCGGGAGGCACAGGCTTATGCTTCAGCAAGAAATCCCGTTTCGCGCCTAGTGAGAAACTCGTAATGGCAGGGTTGGCGCCCAGGAAGCGCTCGTCGTCGCTATGGTAGCTGATGCTGTCTGAGCCGGTGGCGTAGTAGTTGACGAGACAGAAATTGTAGGTTGAGGAGGTGAAGACCTCGGTGATGCGGCGCAGGGAGTCCAGACAGTGGGGCGGGGGTCGGGGGCGGCAGGTGTAGCGGTTGGTGGGAATGGGACGGGAGGTCGTGCTGTCGAGGAGGGCGCCGGTGGGGGAGAAGTGGGATGTGTGGTCGACACCGAAAACGGTGGTACTGAGGGGAAATTGGGAGGTTAGAGAATTGGATGAAGGTGAGGTAAGGCTTTGATGGGTGGTGATCCATGGACTGATAAACTTACTAGCGAGGTGTATTGATGTCCGTCTCAATGCTTCCTCTCTTGATCTTGTACTTCACTCTATAGAAGAAGAGCTCCTTGCGTAGAAAGTCGAATAGTTCCCTTTCAATACTCGAAGGGATGTATGGCTGGAAGTAAAGGAGGTCGAGATCAGGTTGGTCATTGATCTCCTTGCCTTCGCTTGCTGGCACTTCCGACAGTGCTTCTTCAAGGTGGGGAGGAAAATGGGGGATTGGGTATGGATAGTTTGGGTGATCTGAGATGGATTGAGCGGAGATTGGTGGCTGGTCATTCGTGGCGATATCAGGGCGGGCTCTCTTTTGGGAGACAGGTGTGAAGAAGGAATCGAGCGCACGCTTCTTGGACATAATGAATGACTACTGCAAGAATTGCAGTCAACGATAAGTTGAGCATGCCGACGAGCACACAGCCGCAGCTGAAGGATGGACCCTGAGACACGACATCATGTGACAGCGCGTATATGGAATGAGCTCAGCTATGAGACCAGTCTAATTTGTGAGAATGTTTGGGTGAAAGAAATCTGATCTGACGATACGTGGTAGTGGGTTGTCATAGCACTTTCATTCAGTCAAAGAGCATTGCTAATGTTGTTGGAAGTCATGCATCTGATAATCAACGAACTACATGTAGTACGAAAGCGGGAGTAACATGGTGACCGAAATATATATTTTCCCCTTCATAGCAGAAGCTACGGTGTTTGTTCATACTCAGCAATGAGTTGGCTGCAACAATCACGAACTCCTCCCTTCGCTGAAAAACAATCGCTTAAACTTAGTCATAACATGTTTTCATATTTGCGTAGTGTGCCCCAGGCGAGAGGCATCCCTCATAACGCACTCTTCCCACTAACACGCCTCCACATCCTCTTCCAACCCGTTTCTTTTGGTACTGAATCCCAAATGGTCCGCCCATTCCTGGCTGGAGGCAATTCGTCCAATGCCAGCGGATCACTCTCAGGTTTGCCCCTTCTCTCCTCTCGGGTACGCAGACCAGGCCTCGTAAGCGTCATGCGTAGTGTCATCTCCCGTGCCCCGTTGGTGGGCGGACAATATGGCTCGGGTGAGAGGTAGCGGATCCTGGGCTTCAGCGATGATCGCAGGTCGTTGCATCCGTTAGAGGTGCGCTCTAGCGACGGCAGGCGGTGCGTTGACTGGAAAACAGCGGACGAAAGTGTGGTAGGGTCAAGGTCTGGGAGGCTGGCTGAGTCTTCATCGTCGGATGTGTCGAGAGCGTTGAAGAGGGAGGGACTGTCCTCGTGGAAGAAAGTCTCGGAATTGGCGGGGGCGGTGACACAACGACGAGTCGAAAGTGAGGGGCGACTGGCTGTCCTTGAAAGCGGCGGAAAGCCAAACTCGACGGCCTCGTCAAACTTGGATGGCGAAGCAAGGTAAACGCGGACCTTGAGACGAGCTTCAGGATCCTGGTAGTAGCGTGCGGCAAGGTCGGTCGAGGTACGGTTATGGTGGATAGGCAGGAAGTTGACAGTGGACGCGCGGGATATATGGCGTTGATGGGACTTCTCAAGGGATGTTCTAAGGTTGGGTGAAGCTGTGCGCGTCGACGGGTCCTTACATGATGATGCAGGGCTGAAGTCATGCAGTGGTATTGCAGATAGGGAGACATTCTTGTGGAAGGACGGGCGGCGGTCGGAGGGTGACTTGGTACCTGCAGCCTCAGCGACGTGAAGGTGGTAATGGTAGTCGTCGAGGGTGAGATCGAGATGGTCATGGTTGTCCATCCATCGAAAATTGTCCAGCATGGCGTCGTCCATATCAACGGCTGAGTCGACAGGGTCTTGTTCTGCCTCGAAGTATAGTGAAGAATCGGTGGAAGCGCGGGATGCAGAAGAGGGTCGCAGTGATGGGACGCTCCGGTTACGTTGGCGCCCAAGCCGGTAGAGGGCTGCGTCGGTTGCGTCGAGAATGACCTCTTCACGATGGCCGGCGAGTATATGTTGCTCGTCTTGCGTGAAGTGCCGTCGTTGAACCTTTTCAGGCAACTTCAAGAATAATTGAGCATCTGCAGTGGACAGGTGTTCGTTCGTGGGTGATTTCCTGGGACCCCTTGAGGTTGGCTTGAGGTAGCTGGAGCTCTTGGACCTGTTCAGAGGAGGCCGTGTGGGTGTTCGTGGAGGGTTGAATGGGCTGGGAGGCCATGAAGCAGAAGAGGAAGGCTTAGGAGCAGTGCATCCCTGTGCCAATCTCAACCTCTCAAGAGTGGAGAAATACTGTCATGATCGTCAGAGGGCGTGCATTAGACAGGAATGCCCTTCATTCCGGTGCATCAAAAGGGTTAGATCAGGGCAGCAGATCGACGTGACAGCTTCACGGCGACACAATGTTCCGCTAGCTGCCATTTCTTTGCATGGAGAATACTCGAGCGCCTCAAGCGCAGAGTACTTTACAACATTTGAAGAGTGTGCACAAACACCAAGTAAGAGAGATTGTCGTCGTACCTTTCGCTTGACGATAGGCGGAAAGGATTCAAAATCGGGGTCGACGGTTGGGGACTTCATGGCGCCAGTGATGGCGACGGCACAGGCCTCGGAGTGCTAAAAGTAGCGCTCTCACGACTGAAGTCTTAAATACAAGTACTTGGTATCAATGTGCGTCGACAGATGTTGAGTGTCCAGCAGAGGGTCGCAGAGGGGGATAACTGTCTTTCTATGCTGAGCTCTCGGACTGCGGCTGCAGTTGGCGTTTGGAAGATGTGCGAGCTACCGTGCTACGTCTACCTGATGGCTGCATGATCTGTTCGAAAGCGCCTTTTGACATGGGCCCTTGTCCTAGTCCTGACCGTCCTTGGTCCCAGCAGTTCGACAGCCGCTCCGTGTGACTGGTCTTGCTAAAGTAGCCTTCCCGCCATGCTGGACAGCCACCGTGCCACGACACCGCTGGAGCACGTTCGAACTTCGGGTGGGGTGATCCAATCGAACTTTTGGGCTTGCGCAGGTCTGGATGTGACCAGAGACACAGGGTAAATCGTAACTCAATCGTCGCCAACTGTCGCCAACAGCATGGACACCACTGCGTAAGGACGGACCACTGCCGCCCATTCCTCCGGTTCCAAATCCTACAATTATGGAAGTAAGTCTGGAAACATTGCCCGGGAACTTCGAGAATCTCGACTCTTCGGACCTCATGACAGTCCGCTCTACATTGGGAATCCGCGTGGTCGTTGAGCGCCTCGGAATTGGAAAGTGGACATGCGCAGTGCATAAGCAATCGATCTCCACCATATGCAAGGCACGACGCCTTTCCATCCTTAGCCTCCGCGCGAAGGGTGTCGACTCACTCGACTACCTTATCAAGTGGATCGCCCAGAGGCGAGACAGAGGCCTAATAACATCCGAGTTTCATCACCGTTTCTTTGCCGCGTAGCGCTTTCCAGCCATATTGCCAGCAAGATCCAAGCAAACTTCAGCGTCGATTGGCGGTCAGGACCTTCAGGTTCTCCCGCATCGCCTTGTTTGTCAACTCAGCCGGTGTGAGACGGTCCCAATCTCGCTATCCCTCGCACGCATTTTGAAAGGGACGTGCATGCAGTATCGGGCACGCAGTTGTCCACACAGGGCTGCCGTAGCCGTTGGTGTAGAAAAGCCCCGTAGGATTGCATATTGATACGGAGTGCATTGAGCACGCGTCAAACGGATTACGGGTGCCACGACCACATGGCGATCCAGGATCCAGGCCGAAATCATGGAGGTAAGGGGGCACTTGGTACAGAACGGCGATGTGTCGATTTCGTGCAGGAGTATTTCTAGTTTGATTGCGCCGAGTGCACGAATTGGAGATTTGGAGTGGTGGTCTGGGCCTGCCGCTAGAGCAGAGAAGCTTTACTTACGTATGGCTGTTGGCGTCAACTGCACGTATCAAATTCCTCGGTTCATGTACCGTTGCCCGTCGCTCCGCCTTAAGACTTGACATATCACCCTTGTGCCTGGCTCCAAGGTCGACCATTTGCCAAGCATTGGCCATACCCTTGGTTCAGCGGGGCTGTGAACCCTACTTCTCATCGGAGATTCCGATACCAAGTCGTCGTCGATCGTTCGATTACTCCCATCCTCACCCAAGATGAGCTTGCCTGGTCGAAGGTTCTCGGCTGTCGCCAGACCTCGCGGTTTCTCTGTCAAGTGAGCTAGCTTAGGAAACTCCTTGCGACTTTGCCGACCAGGACACTGACCGATCCATTGTAAAGTGAGCAGGAGAGCAAGATCCACCGGCAATTCCGCAACGCCCATGAAGGTCACCGGTCTCATGCTGGTTTAGATCCCTCAAGAGGCTCCACGGGTGTCGTATGGTGCACAGAGAGGTATGTATCTGACATCAGTGGACGCGACACAAACCTTGTGTTTTCGGCTACAGTAGGAATGCTGACTGCGAACACTTGAAAGAGCCAACGAGCATGGCCTAGCTGACAGTCCGGATGACTGGGCAAATCTGGGTCAAGGCGCACCAGAAGTTGATGACATTGAAGGATGCTTCGATAGGCCCAAGACGATCGATGTCTCCATCGCTGGTCGGGAATACGGCCCTACTGCTGGTATCAAGCCATTGAGAGCTGCCGTCGCAAGGCTATACAACGAGCATCACCGTCAGGGCAAAGAATCCAAGTACAGCTGGGAGAATGTTGCGATTGTCCCTGGAGGTAGAGCGGGGCTCATTCGCATCGCTGCTGTCCTCAACAATGCATATCTGGGTCAGTCTATATTCTTGATCCTGCTATCTTTATTAGAAATAGAGCAATGCTAACAGTAGCACTATAGGCTTCTTCATTCCAGACTACACCGGTATGTGAAGATATCGGCGCTGTATGTACTAGCGGCCAGCTGACGTTGATGAACCAAGCGTACAATGAGATGTTGTCTCTCTTCCGTAATGCAAGTAGACTCAGCATGTTCCGTCAATCGGTGAACGGAATTAACTGAGCTCTAGTTCTCGGCAATTCCGTCTCCACTTTCGGAGGAAGATGGTTACCATATCCATCCTGAAAAGATCGCTGATGAGATCGCCCGCGGCGTGTCTGTCATCCTGACTTCGAACCCTCGTAACCCAACAGGCCAGGTCGTGAAGAACCCGGAGCTCGCCCAAATTCAAGACATCTGCCGTGATCGAGCTACTCTGATCATGGATGAGTTCTACGGCGGCTACAACTACACCTCTAATTGTGACGGTACTACTGTGTCCGCCGCCGATAATGTCGAGGATGTGGATGACGACGATGTGATCATTGTAGACGGGCTCACAAAACGCTTTCGTTTGCCAGGGTGGCGTGTCGCATGGATCATTGGGCCTAAAGATTTTATCAAGGCCATCGGCTCTTGTGGGTCTTATCTGGACGGTATTTACATCTTCCACTGGAGCCGAGCCTAAATTAGGCTTGTTTGCTCGACTTTGTATCACAGTGGTCAGAGCTGATGGCACTAGGCGGTACAAATGTACCATTCCAGGAAGCTGCGGTTCCGATGCTCGAACCTGCCAAGGTCCTTCAAGAAATGAAAGCGCTCCAGACCCACTTCATGGAGAAGCGTGACTACGTGCTAGATCGCCTGGGAAAGTTAGGGTTTAAATTTAAGCACGTTCCCGATTCTACCTTCTACATCTGGCTTGACCTCAGTGGTTTGCCAGACCAGATCTGCGATGGGCTAAGCTTCTTCGAAGCATGCTTGAAAGAGCGTGTTATTGTCGGTAGGTTCAAACTACAGATGTCATTGTGATCCTGCGGGCATTGCTGATGTTTGTAGTACCCGGAATTTTCTTCGACCTCAACCCTTCAAAACGAAGAGACCTTTTTGACAGCCCGTGCCATCACTTTGTGCGACTCAGCTATGGACCGAGATGGGCGAATCTAACGATGGGCTTGGATGCGATTGAAAGAGTGGTCAAAAAGCATTCGGAGAAGTAGATCGTCATCCTAAACCTCTTGAGCGATTAGAAAATGTGATTGGCAGCAGATGAAAAGTGAGCTAGCATGAACGGAAGCAATTGTCCACTCCTCCTGGCAATTTATCAAAAAGACTTTACATTTCGATATAACAGTGACAAGATTGACCGCGGAGACCATATGATACACCATTCCATTAATCAATCCATCAAACCTAACAGCGAACTGCAGAATTTTTTTGGGTTGGACTACCACCTTTATTCTTGTGACTGATAGACGCATGGGGTATCCATGCTCTATCTACATATAGGGGAATGTGGCCTATCTGACCGTCACTCTCCCGAAAAACAGATCCTTCGGATCATGCACCGCGCTATTGTATCTTATCTCTCTACGATCTACTTTTCAAGAAGAAGTTGTTCAGCTTTACTGTCTAGTTAACTTTGAGCTTCTTAGACGGAAGTTTCAGTATCTCCAAAGTTCAGTACTCGCTCGTTGTTAAAAGGTTCCGATCTTCTGTGTCATCTTTACTCAACGGCGAATATGGAGTCCGAACCACGGACTGAGCTTTATGTCGAGGATTGACACTGGCTTTCCTGATCTTCCGCTCACCCATTTGGAACATGGGGCAATTACGTCATTGTTGTCATTGCTCTCCCAGACTTCAGCGCCCTCCTTGACTTGAGCGGCACTGGTCGCTCGAGTTCCTTCATTCAAGACTAAGTATTCTACTACTTTGAGTTTACCTCCACTCTCTCGCTGTCCCGACCCAATCAACAACGCTGGCGACAAACCATTGTTCAACATGAAGCCACTCACTCTCCACGCCCACAGCACAGGTCCAAACCCCTACAAAGTCGCCATCGTACTGGAAGCATTGAAGCTCCCCTACGAGGTCAAGATGTGGGAATTTGGTGACGGCGAGAACGGTGTCAAAGGCCCCGTCTTCACAAAGATCAACGAGAACGGCCGAGTGCCTGCCCTCGGTAAATCACTTCCCTCCCAATGCTGGCCTTGACCCTTCCCCTCGCTTTCCAGTGCTCCGTATTGGTGAGTAGTCTGGGCTCGTTCTTACAACGAACAGAGGACCCCAACACCAGCACCACCTCCTGGGAATCCGGCGCCGTGATCGCCCATCTCCTACGCACCTACGACACCTCTCACACCCTCTCCCTCCCCCCTTCCTCCCCACCCCAGCTCCTCATCGATGTCGACAAATGGACCGCCTTCCTACTGTCCACCCTCGGCCCCATGCTCGGCCAGGTGAACTGGTACCGCCACTACAACCCTACCAAGAACGACGACGCACTGCACCGCTACGAAGCGCAGACGTATCGCTGTTTCGATGTGCTGGAGGGGCAGCTGAAGAAGAGCGAGGGGGGCAGTGTGCTTGAAGGCGGGTTCGGGGCTGTGGATTGCCATTTTTGGCCGTGGGTCAAGCAGTATGCCTTTGCGGGATTGACTTTGGATAAGTATCCTTTGATTCAGAAGTGGTTGCGTGCGGTGGGGGAAAGGGAAGAGGTCAAGGCTGCTTATAAGAAGGTGGAGTCGGCGGCCAAAGCCTGAACGAGGATTTAGGGACGAGATGAGAAATGGAGAACGGGAAATCGTTACAAAATGAAGTCCCTACTGTTGGGTCCGATCTTACTTTGCCAACCATGCGACATATGGCGTGAGGATCGGTCGCTCTGATGGCGACCCCGCAAACCGCTGGAAACAGGCAAGCCGTACGGAACAAATGGGGGTTAAGTCATATGGCTTTCGTAAGTATGCAATAGCCCAGAGACTGAACATATTCTCTCTGTGACACTCCTAATTATGACTTACCTTACCTGGCCTGATTTCAATCCCGCTTTTCCAGAGAGTTGCGGCTAAAAGTTTTCCCGGGAACCGCCCGGATCTCGTCTTGAACCAAATTAAGGTTTCTATCTTCATATCGTCGGAATACCCGTCAGGAAAATAATACTTTCAGAAAAGGACTTCCATACCCATCCCGCACCCTGTAAAGACTACAATAACCAACGGAATCACGTATTGCCCTTGGAAGCGCAATCTTGCATTTACTAGTAGACGCCACCTAATCTATGACGCACTTCCCCTCGATTATCTTCTTTGATCGCCTACAATTGCTTTCTGTCTCTGATCTTGTCATCGCTCTCGTCTACCTCAATTGTGAGATCGTCTACACGTTCTTATAGTATAGTTAATTTTATCGCATGTTGAACGACTTATTGTTGACCTAAACTAACGATAGCGAAACGTTCATAGCGATAATCACGTAAATCCTCTATAAAGGTTATCTAACGATGTAATATCTGCCTTGCATGCCTCCTCTAGTTCTAAGTCGACAATAAGTAGAAAACGTTGTTTGCGCGATCGATTTGAACCTCCAATTAATGCTTTAAAAGATATGTTTTAGGTTTGCAACCTCTTTAGAGAGACAAACAAGATAGTACATCAAATTTGGTGGCAAACTAACGACGTCGTGCGTACGTACCTTCTCACTGCCTCTCACCGCCACTATCGAGGGTGTCACATGACCTCGCCTAAACACGGGGTTACCCCACTATCCCAATTGGGTCTAGCGTCGACAGCGAGGCCGCGAGAAGATACATCAAAATTGGTGACGTTTATTAGTAAAGTCACATACCTCCCTGATAGCGTCGATCCCAAGGGCAATACGTGATTCCGTCGGGCCGTTGGTTATTGTAGTCTTTTCAGGGTGCGGGATGGTTATGGAAGTCCTTTTCTGTAATACTTTATAGTTTTTCAGCGGCGATAACGCACGCTAGTGGCAGCTTATGCACAGACCCGGATTGGGCGGCTCGCTGCTAGTCCGTGGTTCCAGCGTTTGAAACGTCGAGTCGTCAAAGAGTCAGATCCGATCTTATTTCCCACCCATACTTTCGACCACTCGATATATATACGATGGAGCATCTCCATCAAGTGCATTGTCCTTTGTACCTGTTACACTTGTCATGAGGCCTTGGTCTCGAGAACGGCTTTGCGTTCCTCGTGTGTGCATTCCAGCGTTCAGTCTGGGTAGGCGGTCAACCATCGATGCTGCTCTCCCTTGCCCGGCGAAATTCATAAACCGTCTATCCATCACGACGTTCCACAGCATGGAGATTATTGCAGTAACCACGCCCTGTAAGATACCGTTTTCGCCCTCATGATATGCAGGGTACTGCATTGTCAGCAATCCTTCAGCTTCCTTCCTTTGCCTATGATCGCTTTCACGTGCCCTCATCCTTCGGCGCCTGTACCTCGGTCGGGGTGAAGCCCGCGATTAGAAGCTACTTATACGGTGAGTTGGCCCACCCTTCTCACTGTGTTGAAGTTCATCAGCATTTGATTTCACCTTCGAATCGTATCCATAGTACCTCATTTCTTCTCATTGCATCCTTAGCTCTATCTTGTGCCGTCTAGCGCACATTGGATCTGTATCAGAATGTCCTTCAAATCCACTACCCCACTTGACCCTACCTTTGACAAAGACATCCGAGACCTCCACCTAGTCTACGACTACAATACCACGGACGAGAATGGCAAGCCTGCAAAATGGCGTTACGAAATATGGTTCTTCTCCGAAAGCCGTGTCGTCTACGCCATCCACGGCGGTCCCATGGCAGGTCGCTCCAACTACCAGACCGCCATGTTTCAATGCATCCGTCCTGGCGAGCTTTGGCAGTGCAACTGGTTGGAGGAAACCGGAAGCATCGTCTCGCTTGTGTACGACATCAAGCTGCAACAGCTTACGACCCTTCTGGGCTTCTCTAAGGGTCACTGGGAGAATCCGGACAAGGCGCATGGAGACAAACGCAACCCAGAGGATTTTGAGCGCTGGAGGGGACTTTCGAAGATTGGGACCCAGGCTGAGAGGTATATGCTTGCGGAGCAAGCTACGGTTCTGGAGGTCTTTAGGGGCAAAGGCGATCTTGTGCCCATTGGGCCGGATGCAGTCACGTTGTGACCGTAGTCGAGGATACTGCTCGTTGGCTTCTGCTGAAAGGAGTGATTATCGAAAGGAAGAACTGACCGAGCTGTCGCAGGTCAGCGTTGAGGTATACTCGAGTAAGTCAGGGAAATTTGCAGCCATATTCCACATTACTAGCTTAGAGCGTCCAGGGCACAGGATGATCGGACACTGTTGCGGCCCGTAGGTACAGTCCTGAATGGGCCGTCCAAGGTTACTCCTCAAAATCAGCTCCTACCTCGACGCGCTCCAGTTTTATCAGCTCGAGATCGATACAGATAGCTGCTCATGAGTACAAGAACCTCTTCACTTCCCATCCCTATCTCTGATTTGTCTTCTCTAAATTTTGGAGTTCCGAGCTTCAAGTCTCCAGTCGAACTTTTCATCGGATAGAATTCTCCTGTGCTTGATTTCCAACTCTCCTCACCTACCGCCTTGCATGAGAATGGCTTCACTCAATATGCGTTTCCCACCTAGATGGGCAGGACGAAAATCTGTATGCCCGAATATAAACCTAACGGCAGCAAGATCGAGGGCAGTTACACAGCTCTACCTGATATCGATTTCAATTATGCCAGAAAGGACCTTCCCTAGAACGGTGGACCTTCTCTCAGGACCCAAATATACTAAACGTTTTCGGGGATAAAATTAAGAAGCCCGTATAGACCCCAGGCTGGAGACAGCTCAACATGTCCATTGTGGTCTCGTGTTCCTCCGCAGAAACTACTCCTCACAGCTGATTTTCCTTGTTTACAGAAAGCATATCTCCATGATTCCAATAATCCAGGGGGCTGTCTTATGAGAGGGTATGTTGATCTGGTATGAAACACGTGGTTCGACAATCTTCCAACCGTGTACTAGAGCTGGATGCTGTCCTGTACAGGAGCTCTGGAGCAGAAAGGGTGACCACCCCTGGCCGCCAGCTGCAATCGAGGTTCGTGGTGCTGCAATGCTCGGAGATGCAGCAATGCAAGGCATGGAGAGCAAGCCTCGCGAGTGATAAAGGGCAGTGCCGTGATGAGAGCGCTAAGAGATCGAGGCTGCTTTGAAGATAAGCTGGAAATAGAGGCGTGGAGAGACGAGATGAGGCCGGTTTTGAAGGGTTTGCAGGATAACGGATGGGCAGGATGACCGCATTATCTTGTTGGATCCACGACTACGAAGTATGAAAATGGAAAGCGATGTTGTTTTAGGCTGACTGGGCCGGGTCTTACTTTATACGATTAGCTATCCTTGTTTCAGGGCCCCAGACCCCGGTCGCTGTTCGATAAGGTTGCCCAATAGGGTTGCTCGAACCTTGTCGCCATGTGATTTCATCACCCCGAGACAAAGCTATACTGTTTCTATTACTTTACTTCTTTCCAATCTCTGACGGGATACTCTCATAGCGCCTTTGCCATTCTTCATAGCGCTTTCGGTCCTCGCAAGATCATGAATGCTAACCAAATCAAACGCCAATTGTACACGTCGAACCTCTGGGTCGGCGACGATTACTATATATAGCAGCTTGGCCGTGTGGGATGCAGATCGGCTGCAGGAGAGCTGAGTGAAGAGGGCTGGACAGGAGCTGAGAAATTTATTATAAATCATGAAAATTCGAAAACACCCCTAGGTTCTGACGATTTTCACACATTGTACGGCCTTTAGTGAAAATGTCAATTCCTTTGCATAGCATCACTACTCGGTCGTCTTCCAGCAGTCCCACACGGGAGGAGATCGACCACGAGTATCTCCCTCAAGAAGATACTGCTGGGCTGACAGCGGATGTCACCAGAACTGCCACAGCGACAACGCAGCAGTCAATCTTCACTAGAATCTTCTCCGAAACTTGGACGTCGGAGATTCTCTGCTGGCTTCTTGCGCTCCTCTCCCTCGTCATTATCATCATTATCCTTGCAGTATTCCATGGTCAACCTCTCGCAAATTGGCACTCTCGCCTCACTCTCAATACCTTGATTAGCATCGGATCGCAAATTGCCCAGACAGCCGTGTTTGTGCCTGTAGCAGCGTCCAATTCGCAACTGAAGTGGATTTGGTATAGCAAAAGTAGGCCCATGGCCGACATAGGGGATTTTGATAAAGCAAGTCGTGGGCCTATCGATGGCTTATTGCTAATCACGAAACATCCAAAATGGTAAGTCGTCGACATTACGTACCGATACGTATCATACTGAGAGCAGTTGCAGGACTCTGATTTATCTGGGTGCACTCAATACCAGTCTCGTCCTACTGCTGGGGTCCTTTGCGCAACAGTCTGTATCGTTGCCGCTTAGGCCGAGGAATTCAACGTCCTCCATCGCATCAATTCCTATCACCCGTCAATACCAAGCGAACCTTGCGTTAGACACACTGCCAATGCGTAAGTTTGTCCGAAGTTCTATGATGTTCTGTGTTGTGCAGGGTCATGTACTCACTTTCTCCATTTATAGCCGAAGGACCCTCCATTGATTATTACACGGTGGCGCCTCTAATGGCATCAGCCATTACGGACGGTCTACTTACCAAAGACATTGATCCCTCGGCGGTAGCGGCCGAATGCACGACTGGCAACTGCACCTTTCCCGACTACACTTCCCTTGCCGTGTGCACGGCAGTCAAAGATGCCAGCCCAAAAATCATAAACCGTTGCCCCCATATCTTCGACGTCAGTTACGATGATGGCGAATGTTCCTATACCCTTTCCCCTCTACAGGAAGCGCCCACCATTCGTAAAGACAACTTTACGACCCAGAAGGATGGAATACCATTACTCTGGATAGGCGGAAGCGTAATTCAAGGTCTCCAAGCGTCAAAGTCTGATCTACTTAAGGCCCACGCCGACCCCGCGAATCTGGTCGAGTTCTACATTATCTTCTTTTCCGACCCGAGCGTCTTCTCATTACACTCCGGCACCGACCCGAACACCTCACTCGTCGCTCTCCAAATCACCCTATCCCTCTGCCTAAAGACATATCACACCACCGTCACTAACGGGCGCACTACTACCACAATCACAAACACCCAGTCAGCGCTAAAGTTCTCCGAGAAGACATCACCACGATTCCCTAACCCTAGTACGACAGTCATATCTACCACTGATACCGACGGAATGGAATACTGGATGGAAAACTCTACTGCGCATGCGTTCAATGCCTTCCTCACCGTCGCTACCTTCCACGGTACATATCAGAACGCGACGCCTAATTATCCTACCCTCCTTCGTGATGCAACCAGCGACGCGGCAGGCGCGTTCGGAGACATTTTTTTACAACAACGCGCCCAGCGACCATGTGGCCGCTATACGCCCGCTGCTCGCCAACCTCGAAATCAGCATGTCGAATGCCATGCGCAAAACCTCCAACATCCCCGACAAGGCATTGGGGACCGCAACCCACAACGAGGTTTTTATCAGTGTCGATTTCCGGTGGTTGGCTGTCCCAATTCTGTCGATTGTCCTCTCGCTTGTCTTTCTTGTGCTTGTGGTGGTGGAAACGAGGATGAGGGAGGTGCCGGTGTGGAAGGACGACCTGGATAAGGCGCTGTTGGCTGTGGAGCCGGAGACGAGGGCGAGGATGGAGGGGCTGATGGGGGCCAGTAATGGTGGTGCAGGGAGTTCGGAGCGGCAGATGGGTGAAGTGCCGGTAGTGGTTGAAAAGGAAGGGAAAAGGGGGTGGTGGTTGAGGGGTCCGGACGAGGAGTGGTGGGTTAGCAGGAGAAAGGGGGGCGGTGATTGAGGTATGCAGAAGCTTCTCCTATGCAGGTACTGTCACTTTGAGGACGAATTGTGAGAGGGATGGGAGGCGGGGGCGGATTCGGGCTTGCTCAGGGAATGCGAAATAAGGAATCCATCCGATCGTCGCCGAGCACAGCTTACCTCCGTCAACGCAGCTGAGCTCCCAACAGTAGCTGGAGCAACCTATCTCTCCAACTCGAGATGGCCACTCCTGGTCCTCAAGTCTAGGCTGGCAATCATGCGGTTGGGCCATTCAGCTCAAGGTGCATGGAAGTGGAAACGACGACGAGCATGTTTCCCATGAAAGGCGAGAACGGTCACAAGCACACCGAGATCCTCGATGCTCTCCACAACATTGGGTCTCCTCTCCACAGACCCAAGCAAGCCGGAACGCTACCTGTCTGCGGGAATAGTCAGTCTCCATGGAATGATCAGGAAGGAATCGCAATACGGCAACAGCCGCTTGGGATCTGACAGACAAGGAGTACGGACTCTCCATCAATCAACAGCTTCGTGGCACCAGAAATTCACATCATGAAGATCTACGCTCCAAGCCCTACATGGCATCTCCACCACTCGAAACCACGCATCCACGATTCACCGCCAAGCCATCCACCTCGACTACCGCACCCCAACAACCCTCTTCTCAACATGAACCGTCCTACCCCCACTCCTCCTCCTCCCCCCCCCCCAATTCACAAAATCCCCTTCCCCTCCCCCACAGCCCCAAACTCCGCCGTCTGCCTCCCTTCCCAGTTCGCCTGCCACGTCCTCGTCCCATCCGGCCTCGGCCCCTTGGCATAATCATACGTCTGTGGGATCATGATCCCCCCTCGGATCTGCTCCACGCGCAGCGTCTCCCAGGGGCCAGCATTGGGGCGG
>JAABUL010004963.1_pt1 | contig 17142 bp, 16 predicted proteins | sample 5559151 | NCBI WGS metagenome assembly JAABUL01 (sample SAMN10711876, study PRJNA513368) | rock metagenome | isolation source: Antarctica rocks | place: Antarctica: Victoria Land, Pudding Butte sud | reverse complement strand
GAAGGTCAATTTTTCGACTGCTAGAATGGAGCAGAGGGCATTTCCGAGGCGCGGACATCAGTATCAGAACCTCAAATGTCCTTCACGAGCAATGAAATCGTCACAACATCCCCACAAACAGAGGCTGATATCCCCCAGCTTCAACAAGACTTTTCACCCAAGGCCAACCATAATCCAGTGACCTGCGCAAGATATGCCATCAATAGCAAGAATATCCAGCCCAATTCAGTGACATCCGCCCATCCACAATACCCGGAATGTTCATTAAAAACCCCTCGTCATCCCATATCATCCAATATGTACATATACCCATCCCACACTAAACCCAAACTCCAAACCCACAACCCCAAACCCCAAACACCAACAGATCCCACCTCTGTCTGTATCCCTGCCCCCAGCTACAAATCCCAGCTCCAAATCCCCTCCTCCCTCCCCAACCAAAGCCATCCCATCCATCCAACCATCAGCAACCATCCCAACCATCCCAACCCTCCTCCACTCCTCCCTCCTCCCTCTCCAAAGCCATCCAACCATCCCAACCATCCCCCCTTCCCAATCATCCAACCATCCCAACCATCCCAACATCCCAAACACCTACCAACCCACCTACCGTCCCATCATCCGTAACCCGTCACCCCTCACCCTCCCCAAGCGCCAATCTCTCCGCTCAGAACAATACTATCATAGTGTCATACAGAACCATGCTCTAATACATAGGACTGGATTCCTGCCATGGTTGATAGCGAGGTTTGGGCTTTGGGGCTTTGGGTATGGTTTTGGTTTTGGTTATGGTATTGGTAGGATGGTAGCAAGGCATGTGTTTGTGTTTGTTAGTGAATTGAGTAATGGAGGTTTGAAGTTAGAGGCACTCATCTAGGGCTGAGTTTTTGGAGATTGCTACGCAATGATAAGAGGAGGGGATGTTGTGGAAGGTGCTTCTCGCCGCTTGTAAACGATGATATTCAGGTCCCTAATCGTGGGAAGCCGTAAGCTATTCTATCATGGGATAAAATCGGGCTACTAATCTCATAATCATACAATCATCCCTCTTCTACGCTGCTAATAAGCCCACACCTTTGCAATCCACATATCCCCCTCAGCACGCCACGCCAAAGCGCCCTACGCCCCCTAAGCATCACGAGCCATCACCACCCCTCGACAGCAGAAAGACCTCAACAACACGCCTTCTCCGCACCTCCCCAGCTTTCCTCGCCTTCACCGTCACCACACCCGGAACTCTAACCATCGCATCCGCAAAGATCGCCGCATAGGCGGCCTCAACCTCCTTTCTTCGAGTGTGGGAAAGGTCCTCTTTAGATGGCTTAACAGCCTCCATTTCATTGAATGATGTAGCTGTCCCTTGGCGCTTGAGGGTACGTTGGACAGGAGCGAGCTCGTTCGCGACTCGGAATAGCATGAAAACGATGAAAGTGAAGGAGACGCTGTGGGCGGGGGCAGAGGAGAGGATGTCGAGGATCCACGTACGCTCTTCCTCGTCCGAGAGACTTGTTTTGGCTCTTTCACGCTCAAGCATGCCTTTCTCCAGCTCTTGCCAGAGAGATTCGGTTATGATGCCATCTTCTAGGCTGTGTAGAAATTGCACTAGTGTCTCACTCAATGCCTCTAGTCTTTGCAGGGACCCAGTCTCTGGCGGGAACAACTGTGCGAAAGGCGTGTCAGTATCCAAGCCCTCCCTTGTCCTCTCGCGTAGAGAGTCTATTTCCCTCTCTCCACTAATCCAGCCTTCGAATGGCCACCCGTTGACCTTATCCCGTTCCCACGGCGGCTTTCCGTCCTCTCCTTTCATCCCCCACTCCGCAACCGCTCTTTCAACGAGTTCTTCTATCGTTTCCGTCAGTCGAAATAATTCCCTGGGGGCCGACCACTTTACCCCATCATGATCTGAATGACTGCTCCCACCAGGCTTTTGATGCTGCAACCTTCTGACTCCACCCTCTGGAATCCGTACCAACTTTTCAATCGAGCGACCGAAAGCGGATTGCTGCCAATTGCCACGGAGTGGAAGGAAGTAGTCGCGACCGTTGTGTATGCGGAGGACGAGAACGTCCTCGAGGTTTTCGGGACCGTCACTTAGACGGCGGACGAGATCTGGGTCAGTGATGTGGATGGATAATTCTACGTTGGCGGCATCGCCGGGCTCAAGAGTGTATTCTTGCAGTGCTGGATTGGAACTGTTACGGTCGCTAGGACGATCGAAGCGGATTTGCAGCCATGATGGGCAGATACCCATAGGTTGACCAATGTCAATGGAGCGATCTACAAAAACGACAGTGGCAGGGACACGGCCCGTATTGGCAATAGTAACACTGCGAGTCTTGACATGATCGTACTTGACATCGCCGAAGTTGACACCTTCAGAGTTCTGGGACGCTAGATCGGTGTGGCTGTGGTTATGAGTGGCATCGCTGTCGCGATGGCGGTCTACGACTATTGTGACCACTGGTCGACCTTCATTCTCTGCTTTGTCCAGTTCTCGAACGACCTCTTGGTGTACTTTGGCCTTGAGTTCGGGAACGACAGCGTCATAATCTAGAGTGAAGACAGCGTCTAGCGGCTTGTGGTCAGAGGAAAGAACCCTCTGATGAGAGGTGTAGTAGTCAAGTTGAATCCTGTCTTTGTAACCAGCTTTCGTAAGAAATGCTTCCTTATCGGTAGCAGCCACAGCGACAGCGCCACCAGCCTCATCCGTCTCATTGTCTGCGCCATCTGTTTCAGGATCGTATTCGAAGAGAACAGCTTCGTTCGCCGCTTCTTCGACAACTCCACGCAATTTCAGTTCGTTATCCTTCTTCCTGGCTTGCTCCTCGGCTTGGATTCTCTCCTGATAGTCGAGCCTGTCTTTCCGCGTTCTAAACAATATTCGATCACACCAGCTAGGGCCACGCCGCTTTTCGCTCGAGTCAAACATGCCGACGCTGCCAACGTCATACTTGTAGGTAGGTAGAAAATTTATTGGACCTTCCCTCCAGCCATCGTGAAAAGCCAGTCCAGTGCGCATCTGAGAGTGCAGTTGATCATGGGGAAGCAGGGACGCCAGAGTGGTCTGGAGAGACGCAGGATCCGAAGCTGGGTCAGGCATGTCAGCGTATGGTAAGGTTGCAGAGGAAGCTATAGAGTGGTGGATCGATTGATTGCCAGCGGAGTTTGTCGACGAGCGGTCGTCTTCAGAAGTCCGACTGGCGGCTTGCTGGTTGCGCGGGAAAGTGGGCGATGTAGGATTAGCCAGCTCGGACTGGATTTTCCGCTCAGAAGCTACCCCCTTGCCATATACATCTTGTGTATGCAGCATCAGAAGCCTCCGTACGTCTTCTCCTGGTATATGCTCCAGCCTGTAATTAAGGTCACCAAACCAGAACTCGAAGTCTTCGTCACCTATCCCCTCGCCAAACTCCTCCATTCCACCCACCCCATCGTAGACAGGGTCAAACCTCGTACGACTCTGAATCTGCGAGGCATCCCAGTTCCTGCGGTCTAGGCTCCCTTTCTCGACCCCAGCACTCAGATGGCAATTGACAAAGACCATACGGGTGGTCTCACCAAGTACAATCCTGGCGGTCACAGCACCTTTGTTGCCCATATACCCCATCAGACCAGTTCCGACACTTGTGGTAATGACTGATGATATAGTCGGCGCGATTGCAGATGAAGCGTAGACGACGAGAAAGAGACCGATCAACTGCTGTTCTGCCACTAGTTGGTACCCTTCCGGCAGAGCTTCCGCAACAGCCTGCTTCCATTTTCTAGAGGGATTGGGATCACTGTAGGGTCGTAGAGCTTCCGTTTTTGAGCCAATATCCACAATCTCTTGTAAGCCTAGAACGTATATCCCAATGTCTTCTCCTCCTGGTAAGAGATCGGGTTCGTTCCTCGGTAATGTGGATGCCTTCTTTGAGCGCCGCCTCTCTTGTGCTTCTACGCTTTCAGTTCCGGCAAAGCTGTCCCTCCCGTTCTTCAAGGGTGCAATTTCCTTGCCGACTGACAACTCTGACAATGCTTCAGAGACGCCTTTCCCACCCACAAACCATCCTCCAACGTCCTTCTCTGTTCCAGAGAGCGAAGCAACATTCCACGAGCCAACTTTGACCTTGATCTGATGGGATCGTGTGTATTCTGCTCGTCTTTCATGAACCGCTTGCGACAGGCTTAATTGGGAGGAGACTATTGTTGGAGCTTGAATGTCAGCTTGAGAAGGAGTGGAGGGGAAGGCTCCTGGTGTCGTTTCTATCCGAGTGTTTGGTAGCGGCTGGCTACTGCTGTTGCTAGCAGCCATCGTCAATGATGAGCACTATCGCTTGAAACAACCAGTTGGTTGTGGGCTTGTCGGGCTTGTCTGGCTCAAGGGATCTTGTTATTAAGGCAGCGTGTGACTCCGAGCACGAAACTGGGCGAGCTGTGCGTGATCCCCGGCTGGGAACCTGTCTTGATCCTCCATACCTTTTCATATGGACTGTGAGAAGGCGACTGCACACGCATGAAGCAAACGTGACACTTGATCGACATTCATCTCTCCATTCAAGGACTAGAAGCCGCAGGTACGGCAATTACTAGTAGTCCTATACGCAGGGCTGAGTGCCAAGGAGTAGTTTTACCGGTCTCCTTCGTGCCTGCCTCCTCCACTGCTATTCTTTCCTCCTTCTACTCGAGACATGGAAGGTTATGTTCATGCCAGTTGCCATTGCTATCGTGCGTGCAAGAAGTCTAGCTAAGCTTTTTAGGTGGACGAGAGCTTACAATGGTACCATGTCGATGTACCTTTTGTCTATTCTGGTCAACCACTCGGCCTGGTTAGGCAATCATGAGGATAAAGTCATACAGCACGTCTACCCTGACACCCTCTCCACGCCGTGGAGTCGGTATTCGATCGACTTATTCCCTCCATACAACAATAGCGACGCCAGATAGGCCTCTTGCCTTCTCTGAAGCCTGACTCGAGGCCTGTCCCAAAGCCTATCCGAAAGCCGGCCCCAACATCTAACCCAGGCTTGTGCCAGGGCTCTACGTAGGATCTACCGATGGAGGGGTAAAGGTCTTGACCCGAAAAGTTGTACATTTGGGGCCAAAGGTCCCATCCTTCCTGCTGTTCAACAGTCCCCATATCAGCATGACAATGTCAGAAGATGATAAGACAACTCCACGACTTTTCTCCTACCGTAAAGCCACACCAAAAGCCGGAAGGCTCTAGCCTGTACCAAAGCAGTACCGCTCTCGTACGTTTGCTGCTCACTGTTAGAAGAAACCTCATTTGAGGCAGGCTTTAGGGCGACCTGTAGGGAGTTTCTAAACTACCGGCCGTCCCTAATTAGATTACCAGTAGGCCTAGGAAGAAGCCCGAGTCATTCTCCAAGCCACACCTATGTTTGGTAGCAATCAAAGGGCGTAACAGTGTCGCTGCTATGATGTCGCTGTCGATGTCGCAGTCACCCCGTTGTCGCCCGCTGTCAGTCCGGCGCTGAGTGGACATGCACTGGCGATCTCTCAGCGAGGTGCACAGCAGCGATGATAGGAAGCATGAATGGTCTAGCTAATAAGGGACATCTTAATATAGACGTTCACATGGCTAGGTACCTGAATAGATAACAATGCCTGATAATAAACGACAGTGCCATCAGGCATAAAGACAGACCGAGCAATCATATACGTGACCTATGAAACACGCTGACAGAACCTCACGGCTGCCCGGAACGCTCACCAGAATTACTATGTACCGGGCGGAGAGCTAAGGGCCCCTACTGTGGCTTCTTGTATTGCTTTCGCCCCGAGCAGAGCGGAGATACACCAGGGAACCGGATGGCTATTCTCCAAGACGCGCACGTAGATCTCTATGTAAGGGGCGAAGAGCAGGGAAGCTCTCGCTGCCGCTTCTGACCTTTACTAGAGAGCTCCGCTGTTGTCTATTGGGCCATGGCCACTATCCTCATCAAGCCAGATGGCTTGACTCCATCTATTCTACCCATTGGGCAATGGCCACTGTCCTCATCAGGCCAGATGGCTGGGCTCCATCTACCCGGTCCATTGGGCAATGGCCACCATCCACATGGCCTGACTCCATCCATCTTATCCATTGGGCAATGGCCACAATCCTCATCAGACCACATGGTCGGACTCCACCTATCCTGTCTAACAGTCCTTATCAGACCACATGGTCGGACTCTATCTACCCTATCCATTGGGCAATGGCCACCATCCACATGGCCGGAGTCCATCTATCGGATCCATTGGGCAATGGCCACTGTCCTCATCAGACCACATGGTCGGACTCCATCTATCCGATCCATTGGGCAATGGCCACAGTCCTCATCAGGCCACATGGCCTGACTCCAATCATCTTATCTGTTGGGCAACGGCCTGACTTCATCCATCTTGTCCCTTAGGCAATGGCCTGACTTCCACGTCTTGTATGACTAAAATATTGCCGTCGATGTAAGGTCGCACTATTCAGCGAAAAAGTCAGCTGAGGTACGAACAATTTGGAGCCTCCAACAACATACCTTGAGAATTTGGGAGAGGCGACCGCAAGACAGGGACGAAGTCTCCACTGATTTACACTGTGAATATGAGGAGTGGAGCGGAGACAATGGAAGGTAGCTAGTAGAATCTCCAGTAGTAGTAGAAGATAGGCATGATGAAAGCGAAGTTTGCAGGAAGTGCAGAAGCCTAGGCACAGGCTTAGGGGAATCGCGGAGCCTTTGGTAGGCTTCGAGGTAGACGATATCAACGTCACATAGACCCTAGTCTCGCCATAGATCTGTGGAGTATCCTTGTTGCTCACGATACGAGTACTGGACTTTGTTCAAAGGAGTAGTCCAAGTTTAACATAGCACTCAATCAAGGAGAGCATCAAGACTTTACTTTGGAAGCTAGACGGTGCATATCATTTGAAAAGCGATCTGGATTTCGAAGCCTGTCGTAATCCAGCACCGAAATAGCATGGTGATAATGAGTAGAAACGTTGAGAGCCTCGAAGGAGATGGCATATTTAACACGCAGGCCCGAGCGCGGACCTAGGCCCCACCTAAGCCACTTTGTTAGTCAGCTCCCATATCAAATAAACGCGTCTCTGCTTGACTTCAAGCACACCTCCGCTGCCGTTCATACGCTGCAACCAGGGAGTTCTACTCACTGTCGCTGCTCTTCTCCACTCCCCTCTATCTATACGCAGTATATCTGAGCGGAGATGAGGTTCCTACCTCGTGGTCGCCTCTCCCAGGCTTAGGTACGGATACCGTCGCCAGTGCCTAGCAGACAAGACATGCCTAACAGACAAGACGTGCCCACCAGATAAGACGTGCCTACCAGACAAGACGTGATTGTCACGGATTGCTTCCTTCCTTGGGAATTGACGGAGACGGAGGCCTACGGAAGCCTTCCGCAGGGCCCACCAGGCCACTTCCTTCTTGAGGATTCCTGCTAGTCAATCAATCATACATAATCCCATAGTCAGATCCATTGCTACCTTGACAGTTGGTAGCAACACCAAAGATCATGTTCCTAGTCACCAAGCACCGTAAATTGCACCGACGGGAACCACCAGTCCTCCAACCCAACAGTGTTCCGCTCGTTCTCATCCCCAATCTATTCACCAATCGACCAGAGCATCTGCAATACCTCCCACACTTCGGAATACCTCCTACAGTATCAGAAGTCTTCAGGCATCGACGTCCTTGTTTCTGCGAGTCCTCGCACACCAATTGAATAGTGTTGGGATCTCTATAAATTTGCCCTGGAAAAGCAGGACTTTACCCCACCAACAAGACTGTCAGACAGTCATCAATGTGACACGGCCGTCGTCCAGGCAGGCGAAGCAAGCAAGACAACAAGGTCCTCGTGATTTAGAAATACTACACCTCCATAAGCACAGTTAGGCACTGTGCTAGCAAGCTGTGCTTGCTGAGACTCCCTCAACACTCCCTCCGGAAACACCAGGCCAGACGACATCCAACCATTAGCCGTGCCCGCATTCCCAATCATGGCCGTTTCCGCCTTCACAAGCGCTCAACATAGCGAGATAGCCAGCATAATGGCCTAGGCAATGAATCTCTACGATCGGATGCAAGCTGCCGCTCCCCAAGCAAATGAGCAGCTGCATCCGCAAGCTAGCAAACAAGGCCAGTACATGCCCGATACCAATATTAATTTCAATGTACTCCTGTCAATCCAACCTCGTACTGGCAAGCCCAAGGATTTGGTAGCTACTCGGGGCCATTCAGGCCTCATGGGAGCTGTCAGCGTGTTTCCGTTGGTCACGTGCATGATTGCTTGGTGTCATGATTGCTCGGTCTGTCCTTAACATGCCGGATTGCATTTTCATTCATTGATGTCTCTAGCCATGTGACCGTCTATATGACAGACGTCCCTATCAGCTAGATGGACTATTCATGCTATCCTATCATCGCTCCTGTCCACCTTGCTGAGCGGAGCATCCCAGTCCCTGAACCATGGTATCAACAGCAACAGTAATTGCCACAGCAAGGTAGACAGAGACGCATACCTCCTATTGGTCGCCAATCACTGTAGATCACCAGCGAGAATAACAACAATGAGCAAGCGCAATGTCCATTGGCGTACCAAGATGGCCTGGAGGATGAGCAGGGAAATGATCAAGGTCCTTAATAGGCAAGAACAATACGACGGTTACCTGGAAGACACTGTGGACATCCATTCTGTTAAGCCAAAAGAGCTGCCGAAGCAGACCAACCACATATATCGTATTTATACCACTACTTTCGAATCCCATAATAACTACGTCGACACCTCCGCCCTAGCTGTCTCATAAACCAATTAAGCAAGTCCACCATCATACATTCCGACTCCACGAATGACAGCACCGTCAGAGGTTACACGAATACGCCTGGAGGTACATTATCACCAAATGAAAATATCGTTTGTACCAGCATATCCCACGTCTTTACCCGCAATCGGCCCCCAAGACGCTTCAGTACGAAGGCAAGCAAACTCCGTACCGACGGTCTATGAGCGAGGAGCTTGTTACGAGACACTGTCCATACCAGTATGTCCCATGTCTTAGCCCACAATAAGATCGCTGGATGCTCGCCAGGCAATACCTTGACAATCAGGTCGCCACTCTTCCATAGACTCCTGACAAGGACCTCGCTGCCGGCTATAACGCTAGATCTACATGCTGTCACAGCACCGACAGTACCGCAACGAGATCTAGGGTAGTTGCCGGGTTTTTTGGAGACAGGGTTTAGGCTTAGGCCAATCGCCGAGCCTTAAATCTAGGCAGGCTTCAAGGCAGACGGTACCGACGTGCAACAGACCCTAGTCTTGCCATAAATCTATGGAGTATTCTCGCTGTGCCAAGTACAAATTGGACTCTGCTCAAGAGATGACTCCCAGTCTTTGTAGGACTCGATCAATGGAAGCAAGGTCGGAAAACCTATGCATATCTGGACTTAGTCCTAGCAGCTAGACAAAGTACAACATCTTCTTGAATAGCGCTTTGAATATGAAGTCTTATCGCACTTAAGCACGCAAGTAGGATAATCACAATAGATAGAAGGCGGTGACTTCATAGTAGAAGGCACGTTAACGGGGTAAGCGTTAGATTTACACGCTTACCTTAGATAAAACACCTTAGCGTCATATCTAATCCAATCCCACAAAATATTCTACCTCATCATACAATGACTCCACCAACAGCAACTACAGGCTCCGCACGCCCAATCCCACCATCACAGAACTCCACAATGACAACAATCCACCACCCAAACGGCGAAACCCACCACGCCAACCACTCCTCCTCCAGCTCCATCCAACCCCCCACCAACGACCTCCCCCCCACCTCCCCACCCCCTCCCCGCACAGCCTCCACCCTCAACCTCTCCGTCCTCCGCCGCCACCTCCCCACCCTAACCGCCATAATAACCATAGCAGCCTACACCGTAATCTACATCTTCCGCCCCGCCCTCTCCGCCTGGGAAAAATCCGGCATCGAAGGCACCCTCTTCGTCGTCCGCCTCGACCTCGAACGCTACGCCATCATCGTACTAAACCGCCGCGGTTTAGACACTTTCGTGCTGGAGTTGAAGAAGAGCGAGGAGGTGGAGGTTACGGAGGAGTTTGTGATTGTGCAGGGGGAGGGGGGGGTGTGGGGGTTGTGGATTTTTGAGGAGGAGGGGAGTACGAGGGGGGGGAGGGAGAGGGTTGGGGGGGTAATTTTGGAGTGTGCGGGGAGGGCGGAGAGGAGGGTGGGGTTGGATGAGGAGAGGGATCGGAATTGGCAGATGGATGGGTGAGGGGGCATTGGTGTGGCTGTTGAGAGGCATGCGAATTCGGATCAGGGTTAGGCATTACTGGATTTCTTTACGAAAGCTAAATTGGCTTGAGATGCGTGGGCCATATGGGCTACTTGCAGTGGAAGAGGAAATGAGAGGGCTGGCGAATCGTCAATGGTTGCATAGTCTAGCGTGGCGGTTTGCATACATGCGCTGATTAGAGATACCCGAGTGGCCTTCTTCATATCATGAGGAGTCACTCAAGCACAGAGTATAGCTTGAAAGCATTTGCTGTCTTATCACGAACGTACTATGAAATATGAACCGATCCTAGCAGATCGTTGTATGCAGGGCATTGTTCCCCAGACTAGAGTCAGTACTGTCTGTAGTTCGTTAGAGTCATCACCTTAGCCAGTACCTCCGTAAATGTCGTCCTGTCTCTGCCATTCCAGCGTCAAACATTAACCATGAACCTAGATCTCAAGAAGATCATGCATCATCTGCACTTGGGAACGTGCTACCACCCATCCTCTGACCCCAACCCGTCCAACGCCTGATAACTTCATCAACTTTCTTGAGTCCTGGTCGAGTACCCTCGACCTCAAACCATTCCCTATGCTCCTTACCACAGCTTTGGCAGCTCCGCTTGACGCGTTGATTCGCTAGCTCAAGATGGATCAGCCGCTCCACCTTATGAGCGTGCGGTACCTTCGCAGGATTGTTAGGGGAATCAGGTGGTGGCCCAGGGTTTGGACGAGTAGATGAAGAGATGTGAGGATAGAAGCGAATGAGGGAGAGGTTGTAATCGCACTGACGGGTCCATTCGTTCATACGGCGCTGGACGTTCGATGCCCGTCCAATCTTTAGGAGGATAGTGACTTGCCTCACTGCTGCGCCATTCCCTTGCGATTGTGCTGCATGGGCGTGGAGATCATCACCTTTCCGGCGTCCATTTGGGGTAGAAGGCGTGGTGTTTGCCAGCGACGAGAACGCAGGGTGAGCGTCAAGGCTTGATACAGTATCATCAGTAAGCCAAAACATGTAAATGAAGCCTTCCTCGTCGTGTGGAGACATAGGCTTCGCAAGTTCTGCTAGCAGGAGAGCCGTAGTCTGCGGTGACAGTGTCTTTGGGATCAACGATAGAAAGTACTCGGTCTGCGAAGGGCGTTGCCGCCCAACAGAAGGCCTGCTACTAGCCGGTGGAAGCCCATTTGAACGAGATGTGCGAGGCTGGATTGGGCTGCCAGACGCTGTGGTCTTGGGCGCTGGCATCTGTACGACAGATGAGGTAGAATTCGCGGTAGTTTGGAGTGATGAAGGTAGCTTGGATTTCCCCTTCTGGAAATGCTTCGGGTTTTCATAATTTACTCGTTGTCGAGGCGCAAGTGGTGGATCGCTATACGCTGATCTGAAGCAACAGAATAGACCCAGGTTTGACTTTCTCTTCGAATCTGTCCTCGCCATTCCACTATTCACGGCCAGTAATGGTCCATCCACGTCCTGCCACTTTTGCGGCAATGTCTCTTTCCTCGCAGGCCTAGTATGTGGTCTCTTTGTCTTCGTCTTCGTGGGTGACTGGTCTTCCTCAACGGCCAGCACACCCAGCCGATCCGCCAAAGTGTCGATACTCGTTCGCGGTTGAAGTGGGACGATATTTGCTCTTCTTCCGCCTTGGTCACCGCTCGTCAGCGTCTCTGCTTGGTCTTGATGTTGCCAGCAGAAGAAAGCTGCCGCGCCATCATGCTCGTCATCCTCTTGCTCGAGTATAGCAACGACACCATTCTTGGACTTTCGAGGCGCGGTGGGCGAGCACTGCGGTGAGGTTCCGAGGGGACGGCGGCATGGTCGACCGCTTGAAGTGATTCCTTTGCAGGTTGTAGCAGGGTCTTTCGAGTCGGAGCGGCGAACTAGAGACTCGGGAGTGTGTGGTATGAAAGGCATGGTGGGTCTTAGATGGTCAGCACTTGGTGAGGGCTAGGCAGTACCGCCTGAGTAAGAGCCGGATGTGGTTGAATGAGAAAGAAGTTGAAGACTAAAAAGCTGCTCGTAGAAGGTTCACGCAGTAGTCTTTCGAGTTGCATTTGATCTTAGACCCTCCCTCAAGTCTGCCTCGACAATGACATTGTCATAAGGGATAAAGGATGCCAGTGCATAGAGTCTTTGTGTGACCTTGTAGCTGTATTCCCTCAATTAAAGAGATCTTGAAGATTTAATAGGCCAGAACGCTGCGGAAGCACACAGAAGCTTTCTACGATTGATATCATCACAATCGACGCCTGAGAACATTGTAATCTTGGCAATAGCGTTGACTATGCGAAAGTACGGAGAAGAGGAGACCTGGGACAATGGGGCTGTAAAGGTGGCTGGGGACTTCAACGCGGTCCCACGTGACATGAGGCCTGCGCCGCCATCCCCCTCCCTTTCGAGTCGCCTTTTTGTGTTGCTGTTCTGGTGCCAGTCTCCTTTGTAGTGGCGAGTGTAAGCTCAGTCGGGCTTCAGTGGCCTGCTGGATGTCCACCTCCTACCCTGGCCGGCACAGCGAAGCATGATTCACCCCCCGGAGGCCATCTCCATCTCCTTTCAGACCCCAGCCAAAGAGAAGATTGAAAGCAATCTATACTCATTTCATAGATCCTGGGCTTCCCTTGTTCTCAGGCAACTAGCTATCAATTGCAATGATCGTTTACTACACCCTGGTCACGGAGATAGGCAAATTTTCGAATTTTCCTCGCTCGATAGTATCAATGAGCCGGACGAATCCCAGGAATACCTAACCAGAATAGAAAGATACGCCACGAGGCTTCCCTTCAATCCCAGCGATCTATATCGGCGCACCATCTTCAATACTACGAGCAACACTAGTCGATCTACCGGTATGCCTTCCATTTCGAATGTCCTGAGCTTGTGGCCAGCTATGAAATTAGGGGATTGTTGACATAGCGCTGAACTATGATGGCTGGGGGAGCTATAATTGCGTGTGGAATGGTTAATCAGGCCGCCCCCAGTCGCCAAAGCTCAACCTGGATGCGGACAGTCCTCTTCCCACAGTCCCCCTACCCTACTGTTTTGCCCCCAGTCACACTGCGGGGCGGGGCAGTAATGTACCCTCTACTTCTGACTACACTTACCTCCATGAGGCTACATACGTCGTCACTATCGCTGGGAGTGGACAAGTTGCGGGTCACATAAGTGGCCGACTAGGTACGCCAAATGAACCATGCGAGTTGTCAGCCAATTAGCTTACATCCTCCTCCTTTAGCTGCATCAGTTTTACCTATTCATCTCCTTTACGACTTCTGAATGGCTGTATGTATCAGCTTTACTACTTTTATGCCTCCGCTGCTAAGACTCACCTTCTTACAAAGTAATTACTCCATCCTTCTTGGCCCTGGTTGCAGGAGTAGGATCTAGTGCAACGGGAGCAACCAGACGCGACGTGCTGGATGTTTTAGAAAGACGTACATGGCTGACTGGGGCAAAAACAGTACATAGAGGGACTGTGGGAAGGGGACTGCCCGCATCCAAATTGGCCAAAGCTCCTAATGGCGACTGGAGGGCCCCGATTACAGTAATCTTCGCTGCAGTTGGTACCCTCGGACCGAAATGTTCATGGGTAGGAGCGAGGAGAGGGTATATGCGGCTAGTACTCTCAAGGGTGGTTCCTTAGTAAAGAGACTACGGCCATGGAATACTCTAAGGACGGTTGTATTAGTGGAAGTATCAGGTCTACCAACATAGCCTCGGTGGCATCTGTATCATATGGGACGGCTCCCACTAACTCCTCTGGTTATGCAACGAAAACAACTTCAATCCCTTTACCAGCGCACCATAGCAAACGCAATCAAGCAAACGAGAAAAAAATGGATACGGTTCTCTCAGGCCCGACACTTAGACGACGCTCTGGCCCTCTGGGAATCTCACTCAGCACCCACGATTTTCTTCCTACCATGGTGGATCCGCCTTCTCGTTCATCCTCAGCCACTCTAAGACTATTCCGACAGTCTCTCTCCGCAAGGGTCTAGCTCAAGCTCAGGCCAGGTCGCTATACTTCAGCCACCAAGATTGGGAGGATAAGGTGCCCTTGGATGTTATCTCGACTGCCTGACTCGGCTATCGGCCAGCGAAGATTCAGATGCCTCCAATTTACAAGCTTCGACATTTGGCACTCTAAACATGTCCCAAGTCTTCTGCTTCTTTATTTCATCTCTCCTAATCTGCATGTCGAGTTAGGACGCTTCTTGCTCCCGCAGCATATTTAAGGCTATCGGTTCCAGGCAATTGAGCAATCCTCTAGACCGAGTTTTCCATTCAATATTCAAAAGGTTCGGCGCATAGTGCTTGCCCAATTCAATAGTTACCACTACTCCAACGGCTACTCACGCAACGGGCTTCAGTCGAAATTTGTTCGTATTCACCTGTGGAGCCGCGACTCGTATCAACCGAGATCAGGGATGGGAGTCACCTCTACCTTTTCACAATGGCTTTGGCATCATTCGGGGTCTGGAGGGAATCAAAGTTGTCGCATGTGCAGTGGAGGTTTACGAACTTCTCGCCAAGCAAGTTGCGAAGCGAAGCTGGAAGTGACTGTGGATGAAGATTTATTGCTGGAAGATCACAAGGCAATAGACGCTATACTTGATCGATGCCGAGCGGTAAGTAGTATGGGTCAAAGCTACTTGAACAAAGGTCCTGTCGGCCGGTATCGTACTGGACCCAATGATGAGAAATACAAAGCTAACAAGGCTCCGCCAAGTAGCACCTTCCACATCCTGTCAAGCTAGATCTCCAAAGCGCTCGTTCCCAGCCACCGAAAGCTAATTGGATTCTTGACCTTGGGCAAGAAGGTCTACGTCCTCAGCCTAGACCTACGAACTGTAGCGATTGTCACACTATCGAAAATATCTGAATTCGTCACTTCTTATTCCGTAGCTGGCTTCAGATACCTTGTAGCCTGCTGGAGCTTCTACACAGTAACGGATCTGGACCACGAAGCCCATGAGTTGGAGTGGTCAACGAAATTCCTATCAGCTATCGCCTTGCCGCTTTTCCATCCCTGTCGGCACCTATCTCCACTAGACCTTAATGAAAGCCCTTGAATCGAGTGCCCTGCCACAACATGGGATTTCCTTCATCGAGGTGCTATCTTTTCTGCTATCTCCTGCGAGCACGATAGTCGCTTGCGGTTTCAGTATTGGTGCTTTGATCTCTATGAGCGGCGAGGATGATCAGAGCTTGGACTTGTATCGAAGCCTTCTCTTGCCTCAAAGCTGCATCCTGGTGCTTGAATCTTGCATTTCGTGCCATTTCAGCAACCATGTCATTGTCTCAAGCTGTCTTGAATTTGATGCCATGATCTGTGCAAAGTTTCTGAAATCTTCCTGCATTAGGTCTCCGTGGTCTCAAGGGATCTGCCAGCATGACTCTATCGTTGCAATGCTCGTTGCTATCCCACTAACTTTGGCGGAGAACTGACTGTAATCCAAACGTCCTTCAGTCTTCTCGAAAGCTATATGCCGATGGTCGCCCATTTAACCGTGGGCTGAAGTGATATTAGTTTTTCTGCTTTCAGCCAGCTTCTAAGTTGAGTATCAATCACCCGGTGTGCTCTAACAGACTGCATACGTAGCCAACAATGCTATCTTACTAGGAACAAAGTCAGCCAAGCCAGCTATCGCCACTTCCCCATAGACTTACTCGCACAGTGCTCATGCCCCGACCGTCTGAAACCGTATATCCTAGCTAAAGTACTCGTACGCAACGGGCTATATTGAAGTTGGAGTGCGATTCTTATCGGTATGTTGGTCGTCGCCAGATCGCTGATGACCCATCTTTTGCAATGAAGAGCACAATAGATAGAGCCACGTATGTTCGATACCTCAATATAGAGGTCCGGCGCATGCAAGGCAAGCTTGAGCTCGTTCTCAAGCAATACTCAAAGTGGTGCTGCTCAAGCGTCTCGGTTGTAAGCAAGCTCTAGCCAAGATGCAGACTATGCAGACCGCTCTGAGAACCAATGCAACAGGCTCAGTGGTGCTATTGGCTGCTGGCCTTGATCCCTTCGACACGATTTTGCCATGTCTAGGTGTGACACAGATGTACGAACAGATGTTCGGAAGGAAAACATGGAATCCATGTGGCAGACCGCTTCCTTCCCCTTCGTGAGCCCCATCGAATCCGCCTGCTGCTGAAATCTGGAGTCTTGTGATCAGTAGCCCAACCGCTGGAGAGACCATGGAGGATTCTCCAACCATACCGCCATATCCAAAGGCTTCGTCCAACCTAATCCGAAACTTCGAATTGAGCCTTCCGAGTCACTTTGACAGTCTGCAAGTACAATTCCAACCTCTTCACCATCGCCGCTGCAATCTTACCTGTCACATCTGCACTCTGGTGGGACACCCTCTGAACGTCTAACGGTCCAGTGTTGTGGTCGAAAGCGTCTTTCACTTTTCGGTTTCCATAATCGAGCCAATTCGGTCTTCGAGTGCGTTCAGACAGCCCCGAGGGGAGTCCCAGCTGCGAACTCCAAAACATCTGTTGCAAAAAATATGGTAGAAAAGCATCGGAAGTGTGGCTTCTTCCTTCATAGACATAGCAAACTACGGTCTCGTGATTATGTACTACCCCAATCAGGAATTCACAGTTCACTTAATACCCTAAGGCTCCATTCCGCGTCACTAGATCCTCCGGCCGACCGGCCGCAGCCTAAGTCTGAGCTCCCCACACAGCCAGCTTAACCCCCCAAAGCACCCCTATCTCGATCACCCATCGCCGCAGCCTCCCCTCACGCCATCCAAGCCCCCCAACCCCAGCCCTCCGCCTCTACCATCAACCCCATGGGCCCCTACTCTCCCTATACAACCACCACCCCAATCCCCCTCACCAA
>JAABUL010004962.1_pt1 | contig 17146 bp, 17 predicted proteins | sample 5559151 | NCBI WGS metagenome assembly JAABUL01 (sample SAMN10711876, study PRJNA513368) | rock metagenome | isolation source: Antarctica rocks | place: Antarctica: Victoria Land, Pudding Butte sud | reverse complement strand
AGGCTTAGGTGCTGCGATGGGTGATCCTTTCTTTCCTTGCATAGGGTGTCGTTTGGTACCTACGATTTTGGCAAGTGGGAAACATCAGACGCTAAAGGAGCTTTTTTTAGTAAGTAAACAGGTATCAAATGGCTAGCTAGTTAGTTTCTATCAGTAGGCCTCTTCGGTAGAAAGTCTTAGAGAATCGAGCCTTCTATGTATGATTTTCAATAACAGCCTGGCAAGCATGAATTCGAAAAAGGTACGCCCATTGCAGGTGTCTCCGCTGAGACTACATATGCGACGGCAATAGTATCCTTATCGCTCAGCCAAGATGTTCAAAGGAAGTACTATTTGTCAGTCCATACTGCACAAAACAAGAACGACATGAAAACAGTAAATACCATATTATACTTCGTTTCGCACTATCACACGCACCTGGTTCAAAGGCTTATGAAGACTTGTCATATGATAGTTAGGAATGACCGAGGTCGTAATTTGCCCAGCTTCCAATCAATAACTACCCTTTGAGTTGCGTTTGGGGGGGGAAGTTTTGCGTCACTTGGCCAACGGTCTTTTGTCAGAGTCAGACTTCTTTCGACTATATGGGTGCAACATCCGAGAGAAAGAAAGATTGACAATCGCAGACGCATGAACATCGGTCAATAGAACTCACTAAATCCTCCGGGCCCGACACCTGGATGTGGTAGCTATATACTAGGCTCCGGTGCTTAGATATATTAGTCTTAGTAACGGCGGTATGAACAGACCAATGAAGTTCCCTAGGGCAGGATGAACGATAGCCATAGCTAGAGTTTCAACGCCTGCTTGGTCAGATGATATTGGAACGAGATGGTAGTAGAAACGCTGCCCATAAAAATCGATATGACCAAGAGTCCTGCGTCCATGATCCTGCGTTGGTCGTGCAGAGGCTAATGGCCACGTATACAATGGCAGACGTGAGAAAAGAGGACCTGGATTCGGACAAAAAGATAAGTAGGGTTTCCAGTGGCTATAGTTTGGCACCAGGGTTCTCGTTGGGAACGTGCGACCGGTGACGAAGAAGATGAGAGCCACACACAGGTATGTGACGACTGGCTCCTTCACCGCCTGCCGTGAAGCGGAGAGCCCAGGGGGACAAGGGGCAGAGAGGACAAAGAAGAACCATTGGTGTGCAACGAAAGATACGCATGTGGAGAGACTGCGCCTCCATCTAGGTGTTAATGGATCGCTTTCTTGACTTATTCTATGGTCGGTCGACTAGGCGTAAAAGTAGTTGAAGAGCCATTAATCCCCTAGTCAATTGGCTGTCAAGGAGGCGCTGTGTGAATGAGAGCGGTATTTGTTTGTATCTTCTGGTACCCTTTCCATCGTAAGGTTGTTATGGTACGTAGGGAAAGGAGAGGAGGCGCTCATTCAAACGTCATTATTTTAGAATTAATTTAGAGTTTTGGTCTGCATCCTGGACTACAAAATGCCCACACCCAGAACACCTGATCAACGAGAACGATGAAGCCACACAGTAGCCGAGAACAATAAGACCTCAGCATGAGGCATGCTCTCACGCCATCACTTGCTTTCTACAGCGTTTCTGCTTCCTCCTATCTCCCGCACAGCACTGTTCCACGCTACGTCATCATGGAGAAGAGAAACCGCAAATTACTACGAGATTTTGGGCCTTGAGCCCAGTACCACTGCGGAAGCTATCAAGAAGTACCATGCATCCTCGACGCCTCTATTTGCCAATTGCTCAATTTCTTCCAGACAATTCTATCAGCTTTCCAAAACCCACCATCCCGATCGCAACCTAGACGATCCCAAAGCCTCCGATCGCTTCGTCAAAATATCAGAAGCCTATGGTGTTCTAGGAAGTGCTCAAAAGCGTGAGCGCTACGACCGAGACCTCCAACGTTCGCAGAGCGCATCTCCACGTCACCCGCATCGAGGCTCCCATTCGAATTCATCCAGTCAGTTTGGGTCTCGACCCGCGAGCGGATTAAGTAGGAGACGAAGCCAATTCAGAGGACCTCCACCAAGTTTCTATCGCAACGGTGGATGGGGCCAACAGGCCAGCAAGAGGCAGTCGCAAGCAGGTGCATCCGGATCAGCCGGGCCTGGGGAACCTAGAGGTGGAGGGTTCGGACCGGGTCAGGGGGGTGCTGGTTATGGAAACGATGTTCCTCATTTTGATCGCGAGGGACATTCACGAACGCAGGAACAGCAGGATCATCGGCGAAGGAGACGCCTGCAGCAAGAAAGCGTCGAATACAGCCAAGGGGGCAGCATCTTAGTCAAGTTCGCCCTAATAGCCGCTGTGGTCACCTGTGCTCTCTCAATACCTTCATGGTTTGATAGCACCACTAATAGACGCAAGAGGAAGGACGAGCCATCGTAGTACATACGTCTATGCAGTCAACTTTGTCCTCAATGCCCTACTCCGAGGTGTTCGACAAATGATCATTTGTTGACGAGTTTAGAGCCCTATCTACTGTGACAGGTACGCAGCTTCAATTCTTGAATACGTCAGGAGTAAGGCGCATAAGGCAGCCAAGCCAATCAGGAGAACTCCAAGAATGGAAGACTTGCCCTGTCCACGTGCGCTATCAAAAATTATCACAGGAAAATGTACATATTTTCGACTCCTTCGATCCTCCTATCCCTCAAACTCAAAGCTTGTGCCGACCTAATAGCTATTAGTTTACCATCGCTGTAGGGACGATCATTCAAAACTGGACTGACCTTGTGGGCCGCCTCGTTTAGGTTTTGTGTGTCGAGGGAAACACCAAGACCCACAGTCACGCCAGCTCGCAGCTTCACATTGTATGCCAGAGCAGCGATTCCGCGGTCGTTGACCTTCGCCTATTCACAACGTGGATGAGCTCCAGGACATGCTAAGAAGGTAAGGTAGATGTTCATACCTTGGCAAAGGACGTGGGGTCCACGCGATATTTGCCGGCAACTTCCATGCCAACGTTATTACTCCCTTTTGAGTCCCAGGTAGCTTTTGCGCCAGCTTCAACTTGAGAACTAACTTTGTGATAATACGAAGCAGCAAAGACACTTAGGTTGTTCGTGGAGGTGATGGAAGCGCTGTATTCAGGCGCCGTGTATCCGACGGCCGCAGCGTACTTGGTAATTCCAGCCTTCTGCACGTCATATCCCGCCTCTGCACCAACCAGCCAGCCTTCATGACCCAGGACCGCGTCGACGTTGGCTACAGGGCCCTTTAGTACGTCAAAAAAGGCACGGGCATTGAAATTTGGTTGTTTGAAGTAGAGATTGAGCTTGGCACCAAACTTCTGCGAGCTAGGCACAAAGTCTGTGAGAGCTTCGGCCTTAAGTCCTTTGGCGATCGTGTTGTCGAGTTCCAATTTCGTGCCAAGAACGTTGGCAGTCGACCACGACTGGGTAAGCGACAGGCCTGCGCGTTGGTAAAACATCAGCAACATTGCGTTACCAGGGGTAAGCAGGATACTATGATTGACACCATAAGGTGTGTCAAATCGGGTATTGATCATGCAGCGTAAAGAATTGAACTCTGATGTACCGAGAGATGGATCTGGATATTTGGCTTCCACCTACAACAACAGTAGAATTAGCTTCGTCAATCACATAGCCTGAATGATGAACATAGATAATCGAACGCTCACCGAACCGCTTGTTGGACCATCATGCGCTGAGGTCCCTTTGACGTTGAAGCTCACACCGTTGGGAGCTTTGGTCTTGACATCGAGCTTAGCTATGCCGGGTCTTAGCTTCGGACCCCGACAGAGACATCAGTGAGGGAGCATCACTGGCTGCAGTGTGGTAGAAGTCTTTGCTCAGAAGCTTTAAGCATGCGTTAGCGAGCAGATCCAGCTGTAATAGATTTCTGAGGTCGTTGTACGCACATCGTTGGATACTTTAGCAATGTCTGAGAACGCAGGAGGAACCACGGCAGTTGTTGGACGTGCTTGAGGGATTGATGATGAGATTTTATCCATCCTGACAGCTCGAGAATGAGTGACTCTGTGATTGGAGTGTCAATGGCACTAGATGAAGCAGTCTGAGTGAGCAGCGAAGATTGATTCGAAACTACAACGGACCCTCGGACCCTGCAGAAAAATATCTATAGAGGGGCGCTTAAGGCGCTTGCTCGCATTACCGCCAGTGCGCCACTACTAGTAAGCCAGCTCACGAGCTGCCCAGAATTATCTAGTATCCGAAATTCGTAAAGTAAGGTTTGCAAGATAATATTTCTATCAAGGTATCGTATAGAGACGAGAATTAGGGTGATCAGGGAATCTATTAAGCAAACCTCTAAGCGTCTAATCGGATCAATCGCTCAGTAAACCCCCCAAAACACCCATCTATTGTCATACCGTGTTCGGTGCACAGCAGTGGTAATGGTACAAAAGTAGAAGTGTCAACACCTCTACTCATGATACTTTGCGTTATGCGTGGTGATTGCCCTAGGGTGTGTCAGCACGTCGAATAAGATCTGCTAATGGAAAGGTTACCGTCCGCTCGGATCTGTCTGTTTGGACCAGGTGGGAGTCCAACGCATGACGGTTGAGGCGCATTGAGGCGGGAAAAGCTCGTCAAACATGGTACGGTACCAATACGCTTCTTTGCTGTCTGGGGCATCCTCGCCCCATTCGGCCTTTGGGCTCTGCATCATTTCATCTGTCACATGGATTTCTGCATTGTCCTTCAAAGCATCGATCCAACCATAGCCTACACCGTCACTGAATTGCTCCTTCTGGCGCCAAAGGATGTTGTCTGGGAGATATGGCTTTGTATCCGGCTCGTCTGTAGTATCGAAAGCTTTGCGTAGAATATACTTTTCTATTCGGCCCTTGGTTATCATCTTTTCCGCTGGATCGACGCTCATGGCGTTTTCCATGAACTGTATTTGTTAGATCCCAGCGAAAGGCTAGCACTGCAAAACTGACCTCTTTGTCAAGGAATGGGACTCGGGCTTCTACACCCCAAGCCGCCGTCGACTTGTTGGCTCGCAAGCAATCCGAAAGATGAAGATTCTTGACACGGCGAACAGTCTCGGCATGCAATGCTTCCTTGTCTGGCGCTGCGTGGAAGTAGAGATAGCCCCCGAATATCTCGTCACTCCCCTCCCCACTTAGTACCATCTTTACTCCCATGGCTTTTATCTTACGACTCAGCAGGAACATTGGAGTTGAAGCTCTAATCGTGGTAACATCGTAGGTCTCAAGATGGAAAATGACGTCCGAGAGAGCGTTGAGGCCATCCTCGATTGTAAAGCTGAAGTCGTAATGCTTTGTCCCGAGAAATTTGGCAACCTCTAAGGCAGCCTTGGTGTCGGGTGCGTCGGGTAGCCCAATGGAAAAGGAGTGAAGTCGACCAAGCCATGGGACAGTGGATAGTTCATCGTTGTCATCCATTCCGACTAGGTCCTCGCTAGATTTCTGTTCATGGTCTTGGTACCCATTGACTTTGCCTACTGACGCTGCCCTCAACGTTTCACGTTGGGCTATCGAGGCTACTAGACTCGAGTCTAGCCCACCAGAAAGCAGAACACCGTAAGGAACCTCCGCCATTAGGCGCTTCCGCACCGATCGCTCTAGCGATGTTCTGATTAACTTGTAGTCAATATGTGCTGAAGGAACGTTAGTTGGATCCCACCACGTAGGCTGGAAATATCGAGTCATGGTATCAGTCTTGGAGTCGTAGATGTGGCCTGCGCACATATCAAAATCAGTATTGCCTGATCAAAAAGTCAAACAGAGCCATGAAATATAGTTGCCGAGTTTTTCTTTTAGGATGGCCTAACAAAACTTTGTTCTCGAAGAGAGAAAATATAAATAGGAGTGTAAAAGTGATACGTTGTTCAACACAAGAGACTACTCCCTAGAAGCGATGTCACAGATAATAACGAATATCAAGTAAATGCTCCAAAGAGAGGGTATGCATCCCTAATATTGAGCCAGAGAGCAAAGGTCGTGGGCCGAAAAGGCTTAAAAGAAGGGCATACTCTGGAAATTGTCTCGCAAGTCTAAGGGAAACAGTTCAGAGACATGCCTTACCTGGAGGAAACCACTTTATCTTATCGCACACGGGATGCAGACACTTTAGCTCTGATGCAAAGTATACTGCGCCTGGAGTGGCGCTTGACCACCCTTGGTAGAAACTCGTGATACCTACAGGATCACGAGCGGCAATGGTACGGTCTGCCTTCTTGTCGTACAATACCCACGAGAACATGCCATCGAGGTATTTTGGAGCGTCTAGTCCGTGTTCGATATACTGGAAAAAATCAGACACCGTTCAGCGACGGTCCTGAGGAGCATACCAGTGGTATTATGACCTCGCAATCTGAATGTGTCTTGAAGTTATATGGGTGCTTCAAGTGCTTACGTAGCGATCTGTGGTTGTATATCTCGCCATTGACAGCAAGTGCAAGGGATCCACCTTCGTTAACCAACGGCTGAGCTCCAGTGTCTACTGAAAATCAGAGCAGCCCCAGAAGAAGTCATATTAGCCCCTGCTATACACACCAACACCAACAATACTCAGTCGCTCATGAGCAAGAACTAGCAGTCCGTCAGCTTTTGCACCGGGCTTTACGTTAATCGAGGCCCAACTGGTATTGTTTGCAATAAAGTTTCCACCTAATCACGGTCAATACATATCCCCCAATGGCGACCTTAATGCTGACTCCAGTCCGGACCTCGATGACGGGCGCTGCAAAGCGCTTATTAGTCTTGATCACATGAAAAGGGTCTGTTCCTAACGCCTTGGCCATCCGCAGCGCGGTGGGCTTGAACTTTTGCACATCGGGATGGCTACAAATTTTATTAATTTGGCAATAACAGCGGGTTTTGTCAAGCTGAGCTCACCAATGGCAGGCAAATATCCCACACATGACTGGCGGATCTGGAGTAGAGGGTTAGAGCTAATTTTCCATACGAGGCTAATCAATAGGAACAGCTGCTTTGCAAAGGATGCTTGAGTATGCGGGAAGCGCAGAGTGCGCAAAGTTCTTTAGTATTCGCACGGTGTGACTCAATGCAAGCTTCGGTCACGTGCCAAAAGCCGACCGCCGGGTAGGGGATGTGAAATTGAACAGCGTCAGTACGATGGGCAGCGTCGGAGTATGGGCACATGTTGCAGCCGCAAGAGTTGGCGAAGGGTACTCTAGATCGTGATGGCTAATAGGGACGAGCGCGAAAGCGCTCTGCAAACTGAGGTAATTGAGAAATTTTGATTTTGTCCGCAAATTTCCGTCTGTGGCACCTTGATTCAGCGCCCGGGAACAATGTCCATGTTCGATAGATACACGTTGAGCTTCGCAGAACGCCATATGCTCGCCCTCATGATTCATAGAAAGCCTAGAGAACACAACCGCGCCGGGCTGTCGTCCTTTCCACAACCTGATTTCAATCCCAACCATACTATGTGCTCCCTACGTCGCAAGGGAGCCCTCTTGTGAGATTATGGCGCCGCATTGTCCTTCACAATCGATTTGACTCTCTTCTCGTAGGCTTGACGATCTCGCTTGAAGAGATTGTACGCATCCGCTTGGGCTGGCGAATCAGGGTTCGGGTCGTCGAGTAGGTCTTGAATGCCGAGGAGGATCTGCTTGATCGTAATGGCCGGTTTCCAGCCCTCTTCTTCATTCAGTATCGAGAGGCAGACAGTACCAGAAGGGTAGATATTGGGGTGGAAGAGCGGGGGCACGAATTTGCCTGTTTGACGTCAAGTTACTTCAAGATTTCTGCTTCCCATGTGTGCTCATACATTTCGGAGGCTTCGTGGGATACTCTGCAATCATGTGTCAGATGCTGGCCCCAAAGTGATGCACACACCTGATCTCACCATCAGGAAACAGAACATCCAGCTTGAACAACCCACCCTCCCACAGTGTCTTGTCCTTGCCGGGCACCCCACACTCCCATTTCTTCAGGTCCAGAACTCCCTGAGGTGTGCGGACGGGTTTTGCGAAGAAACCGAATGGGTGATCGCGACGCCATTGCTTCCTTTACGCCGCGATTTGTTAGCCTTATTGTAGGGTATAGCATGGAGCTAAGCTCAGACTTACCTCTCTTCCTGTAGGCGATTCTGACAAAGCGACATAGCTATAGATGTCGGTCAAAGGCTTGTCAAAACCGTGTGAGAGGTAGTGTAGGTTGTAGGCGTAATAGAATTGGTAAAACTCGGAAGGAGAAGGTTGTGAGAAAGTATATTGAAGCCGGTGACAGTTAGATGAGCAGATAGGAGGTTGCTGTTATGCTGTTTCACGCTCCAGCGCGAAGTACGTATCTGGGTCTTCTGAGGTAAAGAGATATTAAGAGATTAGCTGCATGGAGGGTAAATAGAATAAGAACGATAGCCGGCGGGACGGTTTTCGATTGCCGCATTTCCCCTACCCCTGATTCATTAATTCTGCTTCTTTAGAAAACTAAAAACCGCACGCACGATTGTCGTATCTGAAATATCTAGTTCTACATCTATACAACAACCACGTAGTTAGATAGCCTAAAATTATTATAGTATCTTCTACCACTATATAAATATAGACTCCAGCCTCTAAGATCTAATTATCTTAAGTATTTATATAGAGGGAGTAGGACGTCGTTCTTTTATATAGCGGAATTCTAGCTGAGGTAGCTCTTCATACGGAGCTTACTAACACTAGATATTTAGGTATAACGTAAGAATAATAATTTAGGAAGTTATTAGACTCTAAGGACTTCACATTACCTATATCCTCTATATATTCTCAATATCTAGAAGGGTTGAGACTATTAGGAGTTACACGGTATTCCATTAAAATTCTAGAACGACATTATTTGGGAGGGTGCGGGCACCTTAGAAAAAGAAGCAGAATTAACGAATCAGGGGTAAAGTGCTAGGGTGGCTGTCAAGCCTAGAACTCCAGGATCATGAGAGTCAAGTCCGAAGCATCGAAATCACCCACCTTACAATGGTCTCCCAGACTTCACAGCATGTTCACACGTCTGCTGAAGTTACCATGACCTCAAGTCTTCACGATTTACACCAAAGTACTTGAGCTCTGAAAAGTTCAAGAGGCCTGGCCTGCCCCGCAGTGCCGGTCGATCAGCGGCCCCACCAGTGGAGTCAATCGCAATTTACACAGCTTAAACATGTTTCCACACCGGTCACACACTTTTCGTACGCTTTTTTCTACCAGTCTGTGGTGTCACAGATATGGTCTACAGCTGCTAAATTGAGAGTCAACTCCACCATGGAGAAAGACGAGCGCGAAGGTGACGCTCCGAAAGAGTCGAGCTATCCGGAGGCGCCCTCTGCCGTAGAAGATGCACCGGATCCTGAGGAAGATGATCTAGATGATCTAGATGGCATGAGCCCCTTGTTCATAGCTTGCAGACTTCCGTACTAATCGCATTGCTAGATATGCTCGACGAGTTCTCCTCCACGAAAATCAATGCGCCCAAAGAAGTCCCTCCTAAGCTGGAGCCTTGGCCGGCAGAAGGATTGAAGGACCCAGAAGTGTCAGATGCAGCAGCAAACGAGTTCAGCAAGCAGCTTCAAGACCAGATGGCGGCGTTGATGGGCACTGTTGATGAATCGCCGGAAATGAAGCGAGAGATTGAGGCCATGATGCGCGAACTGGGAGCCGCCACGGATCCTGGCGCAGCGGCAGATCAGTCTGACGGAGCAGTCAATAGTCAAGAGCCACCCTCAGGCTCAGACGAGCCCTTCCAGAAGACAATTAGAAAAACAATGGAGAGAATGCAAGCCTCGGGGGAGCAAGCCACAGCTGCCGCGAAATCAGAAGAATCGGACGACATGCTCGCCCAAATGCTGAAGGAAGTGCAGAATGGCGGCCTTCAAGGCACAGGGGATGACGAAGGATTCAACAAGATGCTCATGGGTATGATGGAACAGTTGACGAACAAGGACATCTTATATGAGCCCATGAAAGAATTACATGACAAATTTCCAGCTTGGATGGCAAAGAATCAAGGCAGTACAAGGGCAGACGATCTGAAGAGGTATGGAGAACAACAAAGACTGGTGGGAGAAATCGTTAGAAAATTTGAACAAAAGGGGTATTCAGATTCCAAAGCTGAAGATAGAGAGTTCATCGTAGAGCGAATGCAGCAAGTCAGTGATATCGTATTCTACCTCCACACTATTGCAGCTAACAGAGGACGGCAGATGCAAGCAGCTGGAAGTCCGCCTGCTGACCTTGTCGGCGATATGAATGCTGCATCAGATACTCTTGGCGACATAGACTCAGGTTGCACTCCACAATAACCACATTCCCAGTCTAAACTCCTATGCACGAACATGCCCCAATTGCGTGTAAAATCAATCCTGCTCGATAAGTACCTCCCCAGGGACGGTAGGCCTTCATTCAAAAGCCAATGCATGGAAATGCGTAACATCATGAGATCCGACCTTGAAATACCCTTAGTCCAAAGACATGTCCATATCGTGGTCCTGATTTGGTTCCGGATTAGCCGCTGCAGCTTCTCCTAATGGGCCAACAACCATCTCTTTTTCTAATAAAACTTCCATAAACAGTTGATCATACTCGTCTTCATCGCTTCCATAGCCAGACTTGGCAGGATCATGGAGTTCCTCTTCGTGATTGTCCTTAGCATGCTGCAATAATGATACAAGCTCTTCGATGCCTCGGTCCTCTTGGGAAAAGATCTGATCCACCATTTCGACTTCTAATCAACGATGTGTCAGCTTGCCTGCGCGAGACCGTCCTCGAATCCCTTACCTTGCAGAAGACCTGACTTTACATCCTGCTCTTCTTCCTCAATAGACGGCGGCGCCTCTGGAGCTGTCCGCGCCTGCTCTATCTCCCATTGCTTCTGTCTCACGAGGAAATCCTGTCTCAGTATCTGTCAAGGCGTCAGTGTACACGCAGTGTCATAATACGCGCATTAGGGGTGCGTCTCACCTGTTCGCTGCGCGACTCCCATTTCCTATCGTCGGCCCCCTCCTTGACTTTCTTGAGGAAGACCTGCCGTCTGTGGTCATGCGCTTCGTTGGCCTTTCGACAGAACAGGGGATTATGAGCTCGCTTGTGTGAGTACATTGAGTTTTCGGTGCCTGCTTTTCGCGCCGAGGCCATCTGGATGGAGAACCGGGGGCAAGCATTTGGATCCCGTGGTGCTAATGGAGATGACTTTGGGGTTGTGAAGTCGTTCAAGAAGTGTCTTGGGCTGAGTTGAAACATCTTATAACTGGGCAGTAGCTCGTAGACACGATGTAGGTAAATTCTTGTTTATCATTGAAGCAATGATGAACCGGAAGAGATCGACTGATCGAACGCGTGGGATGTGGCGCGTCTGCCAATTGAGGCAATTATGGACGCGACAGCGCTTACTACTTTATGTACTCGTACTGACCACAAGTGAGTCCAATTATTAAGTAGCGGCGGCAGAAGCCACCAATCCATCTATGCTGAGAGGCCAGATCCTGATAGATGGATTGGTGGCTTCTCCCGCCGCTACTTAATAATCGGACTCACTTGTGGTCAGTACGAGTATAGCACGCGGGTTACCCAAGAACCCCACCAGAACTCTTGGCTTGGATTTTCCAGCTCGAGATTACATGCCTCAGTCCCTCAGACGTGCCATTGGCCAGCAAGCTGGTCACTAAGCCCCTTCGGGTTAGCAAGGCTTACTACGTAGCATGAGGGCCGAATGCCAGCCAGTTTTTCGCTTTTTGTATAAGAAACTAGACTTTGAACGACGATCCCATCTCCTTTTGCCTAGAATAGCACTCGGAGCGAGGTATCAACGGTATAAACATGTATATTACATCTCCGCGCGATAATACGTCACAGAGATAGGTAAATAACGTCGCGACGTATAGTTTACCGTCACGTCTTGTTCTCTTAAGTGATTTTCCAGTTTGCGGGGAATTCCCCTGGAAACCCCCTTACGAACATTAGAATTCCTACGATATTCGGGGAAGTTCCCATATAATACGCCCTCGTCCTCACTAGATCTCGCGCCGAGCGTAATCTTTAGGAGTAAGGGTATCATGGATCTATTTTCGGTGTTTAGTATAGTGTTTTTAAGAAGTTTATAGGCAACGGAACAAAAGTTTACGCTCAGACGTGCAGCTGCGGAGTTAGCCTCGCTAACCCGAAGGGACTTAGGGACCAGCTTGCTGGCCAATAACACGTCTGAGGTACTGAGGCAAAGTCTTACAATCAATTAAGGTAGTTTAAATATTATAGGTTGTCGTCAGCGAGCATATGTGCTGAGCACTACCGTAGCAATCTCCGTCAACGTATGCAAATTCGACCATTGTCCCCGCCCCGATATCCTAATGACCCTTTCAATGTAGCGCTGAACTCCAAACGGTCATGACAATGTTGCCCTCTGCTAAAATTTCGAGGCCGCGATGACTGTAGGGGCTGCTTCGCGAAGACGCGTGTATGAAAGGAATTCATCAGATTAAACACATGGACTCCACCTTCACAGCCCTAGATACTCCGTTGATACAGCGCTGAACTTCAAGAACGATTGTACAAGGCTTACGTCGGCGCTAAAAATTTGAGGCGGTGTTGACAGGCTGCGTTGGGGCATGGTATTGATCCAGCGTGGATCTGAATGCTCCACTGTTGCCGCTCACACTACTTGTCTTCTCTCGTCCAGAGGATCCGGGATGAGGATGCATTGGGTCATCGTCATCGTAGTCCGAATGCTTGTTCTTGCCAAATATTCTCCATGCGACGATGGCGAGACCTCCAAGTAGGATTGCTCCGCCGATACCACCAACAACCCCACCAACGATCTTCTTGGAGGATGCCGAAAGGCCTGAGCTACCAGGACTCCCATTACTTCCACTCAATCCGGGAGCACCTGACGATGAGGCAGCCGACGCTGCAGCAACAACTTTGCTTGTAGTCTTGGCAATGCTGAGGGTGCTGCTGCCGCTAACGGAGACTACCGTCGTCACAACCTGCTGAGTGACACTGCCAGTGCGCTGGGATGAAGTTGTGGGAATGGACGATGTGTGTGTAGATGAATCCGACGCTGTCAAAGACCTCGAGTCTGCTGAACCGTGCGAGTCTGATGAAGTACCCGTAACAGAGGCTTGAGTCGACTGAGTCGAGTCTTGCGATGAGGTCGATGCAGTATTAGATGGGGAATTGGTACCCGTTGGAACGGTGGGTTGTGCGTTTGCAGATGACGTTACTGATACGGTACTGGGTATCATGGATGTAGTCGGCGAAACTGCTACAGAGGTAGCGGATGTAGTCGCTGAGGGACTCGCAGAGGCCCCAGTGCCAGCGGGAACATTCTGGCGGTAGACTAGTGGTTGGAGAGCCCGGTCAAAGTCTGTAGCTTTCGACAGTAGGGCGAATAGAAGGAGTAGGACGTATGCTGAGGCTCCAGAGCCGACCATGTTAATGTATGGCTAATTTGGTGAGAGGAAGGAAAGGAGGGTCGATGGTCTCAAGATCCGGTTTCACGACGGCTTTGGCTTTGTCCAATAGAACAAACAGTGAGATTTTGAAAGGAGTGTCAGACAAGATATCGGCTACCGTAGTGTTGATTCCGACGGAAGGGACAAAATAGCGAAGGTAGGTAGGGTATGCGTGGTGTGAGCAGAAGAAAAGAATTTGTCAAAATACGAGGTATGAAAATAGAAGAGACACCAAGGGGTTCGGGCCGAGGTTTCGGCTTGCTTGCGTGGCTCCTCCACTAGCAGAACGCGGTTCCTGCAGAAAACGTTGACTTGCATAGAGTTGCATAATCGCGCAGAAGAAACTATCCCTACTGCAATCGCCTTTTTTGATATGCGATGCTTGATCTTTCGGTACATGAGTGTTTGTCCGGTGTTTCTGGATCAATCAGTCTTGCCTCGTGGATTTTTGTGCTTGTAAGCAAGCAGCCTCGTAGCGTAAGATCTTGCTAATTCCCACTATTGTTCAGGTCCCACAATTGATAGAGAATTACAAATGTGGAAGTGCTGACGGAATTTCTCTGGCTTTCCTAGCTGTATGGTTCATTGGAGACCTCGCGAATCTCTTCGGCGCAGTATGGGCTCGCTTGTATGTACTCTTGGGGCCATTCATTCACAGCCCAAATCAGCCTACAAGTAGTAAGACATGGTTGGGTACTATCAACTATTCCCTGTCTCTTGTCCACCCTCCAAACCTACAACGCAGCTACAACATCTAACCATAAATGATGATGCTGACTCGAATCTATATCTGCAACAGGGTCCCTACAGTAATTGCCTTAGCAATATACTTTGTCATCGCCGATGCATTTCTGATCACTCAATGTCTTTATTACAACTACGTGAACTCTCCTAACAAACTTTCTGAAGATCTTACTCAGAGTCAGAGGGACAGTCCAAGTCAGCCATTGCTTGGTCGTAGGCCTAGTGACATTGGACTTCCAGGTTCCAGGCGACGGTCCTCGGTTTCCCAGAAGCGTCGCAACTCCAGTCTTACACCACTGACACTACCAACTATTTCAGAAGACGGGGGGAATGTTCCTGCTTCGGTCCGGAACGCTCTTAGTGTTTTCGCCATATGTGCCGCTGGTGCTGCCGGTTGGGCGATCGCTTGGAGAGCTGGTCTTTGGAAGCCAATTCTGGAAGGCGAAGAGTCTGATTTTATCAACAGTAACCTAGGGGCAGAATTTCTGGGATATCTCTCAGCCCTTTTGTACCTGGGGTAAGCCACTGACACTACCGTCTGATTATTCGTCGCACTAACGAGGTCCACCGTGATAGTGCTCGAATACCGCAGATAGTCAAAAACTTCCGTGAACGATCTTGTGAAGGTAGGCAACCCTGACATGTGCGAAGGCATGGGCGGATCCCTAACATTGGTCCTTAGGGCTGTCATTGTTATTCTTCATACTTAGTCTCATTGGCAACCTCACCTATGGCGGCGGTGTAAGCTCTTGTGGGATAGCTGACCAGTGAACTTCTCTAATCATGCTCAGATCTTGTTTCATTCTACTTCGAAGCCGTATCTCTTCGCCAACCTCCCATGGCTAATTGGGTCCCTGGGTAAGTATGAATATCGTGGACCCACGGAATAGAGGCTGACGTCTCATAGGAACCATGGTCGAAGATGTCTTAATCTTCGTCCAATTTCATATATATGAGAAAAAAGCTAGTACGGATGGGAGTTCAGCTATAGAATAGAATATGACGATATCCAGGATCAGATATCATTGGATTTTGTAGGCACAAGACTCGTTCAAATGTACACACAGCCAAATATTATATCCATAGACGGAGTGAAAGCCTTCATCACTGGCATCGCTAACCTAATTTCATCTCGGATCACTGATGCCAATTGAAGGCGGTCTCACACCACCGCGTGTGGCCTTGGCTGCTTGAGATCAGCAGGGGAACGTTTATATCTCATATCCTGGCAACGCCCTGAATCTAGTGGTACGAAGAGTCCGAGGCGTTTATTGTGTTTTGAATCAATCGACGCCATACACGGCAAGGTTTTTAGGGAACACAACCAGCATTTTCTGGTTCTTTTAATCTGAGTTGAGGAGCGAATGACAAGTCTTTCAGGGGGGAAACCCTTCAGCTCATGCGCTTTGCCAGCTCGCAACAGATACCCTTTGGCTTATCATCTCGTTCTCCATGCATGAAGCCGGAGGCATATTGGGACTCAACCCTCCGAAAGCGACATCCAGAGAAGGGGCAGCGAAATTGACCTTTTCCTAGTACAGGAAACATCAACACAAAAGGGCTTCATTTCGGTCTCAGCAGGGGATACGCTCAGCGTACATGGCCTTGCCTAAATTTTGCCATGCTTCTCAAAAGCCGCTAGATGCTTCAAGATCGCTGATGTACCTTCGTCTAATTGAACGCTGCACATTTCTGAGGGTCGCGTCTGACGCAATCAGCAAAGCACTAAGGTATATAGAGTCCGGGCCAGCTGACGACAAAACAACCCAAGACCCTCCGGCGTTCAGTATCATACTGCGGTGAGTGAAAGGTCTCTCCATAGGAGGTGTCGGAATATTTGTAACTTAGACGCTTGATGCTCAGAAACCATGAATAGTAGCATTTATCACGCCACCTATGCATCGTTGTAACAGTAGCTAATAACAGAAGACCCTTCGACAGCCGATGAAATTGCATGAAAACGGCCTTAGTCGAACAGACCAAAGCCCATGTCCTCGTCGGACTCCTCCTTCTCTTCTTCCTTCTCCGGCTTCTTCTCTTCGTCTGCGGGTGCGTCTGCAGTTGCCCCTCCACCTGCACCACCAGTAGGAGCGGCGGCGGCAGCACCACCACCCGAGCCGACGTTCAGCAGCATGTCCTTGACGTTCTTGCCCTCAAGTGCCTGTTCCGCTCGTTAAACGCTTTGGCCTCGTAGCCTACGGGTCGTTCCATGGCTTATCCATACCTTTGCGAATAGGGTTGTCCATATCGACTCGACGTCTTCGACGTTGGCAGCTTTGATGAGGGTCTGGAGCTTGTCGGCCTTTTCTAGGTCAGTACCTCTGTCTCAAAGCGGAGTGCTCCCACATACGGTCACGTCGAGATCGTCGTCCGCAAGGATGAGAGCAGCATAAGAGGTGGCGAGCTCAGAAGTAGACATCGTGAACCAGGATGCTATTTGTTCGGAGAGTAAGAGGGAAATTGAGGTCGAAGCAGTGATGTATGATATGGTCTGAGATCGGAAGTTTGTGTGTAATATTCGCTTACGAGTAAGGTATGGCAAGTCTGGCGGGGCTACTTTAGCGTAATCTTGGCATATGCGGGGAGCGGTTTAGGTGCTATATGCAGCCTGTACAGTGTACTCCGGCATTGCGTTGCGCATGCATATCTTACAGCCATTGCTGAAATCCTACTTATATTTCGTACTACAAGACTTCTCGTAGTGGCAATGCTCTCGAACAGCAACCCTGCCTCACCATGACCGACTCCCCCATCGTCCAGGCTCCTCTGGATCCACAAGAAGCCCCCATACTTGCTCGTGTGCTGCTCCTCCGGGATAAACTCTCCTTGTTGAAGCAAGACAAATCCACATACATCAGATCCAATGATGTCCTCAGCCTCTACGATGAAGTTATCGAGCAGGTACATCAGCTCAATAGACTACGAGAAGAGCATGGGAAGCCACTGGAGCAGAATCGAGGTCTGTTCAGGGTTGAGACAGTGTATCACGTTCTTCTGAGACTTATACGTTTTGCCT
>JAABUL010004961.1_pt1 | contig 17149 bp, 2 predicted proteins | sample 5559151 | NCBI WGS metagenome assembly JAABUL01 (sample SAMN10711876, study PRJNA513368) | rock metagenome | isolation source: Antarctica rocks | place: Antarctica: Victoria Land, Pudding Butte sud | reverse complement strand
ATTAATTATAAAGTTAAATTATTTATAAAGTATATTAAATTATTATTTATATAATTCTATATTTATATTAAGAGGTAGGATAATAAGAAAGTTATTTAAATAATAAATAATTATACTTTAATATAACATTATAATTAGGATTTAATTAAATACTTTAATAAATAAATTAGAAATAAAGGAGGTAATATATAATTTAAATAATAAGAATTATTCCTTATAAAATATATTTATAAATAAGAAATCTAATAACTATTAATTTAATAAGATAATAAGTATATACTTAAATATATTTAAAAGATCTCTTTTAATAAGGATTACTCTTAAGCTTATTTTAATTAAGGTATTAATAGTATTATTAAATAAGATATTCTTTAAGCTATTATAACTATATAATATATAATATATAATTAAGTATCCTTTAAAGTAGGAGAAGTTATATATTTATTTAAAATTATTATTATATTTAAGTATAAGGCTTAATAAAGAGGAGATATATTAATATTAAGACTATTAAAGGAATATTATTAAGTAATAATAAATAAATTATTTCTTAATATCTATTATAAAGATATTCAAAACTTATTTAATTAATTTATAAGGTTTATTTATAAAGATCCATTTAAGGCCTTAATATTTAACTTTAATTTCTTATAAAATAACTAAAGTTAAGATTAAGATAAAACCTTAATTGAAATTTTAAATTATTTATTAATAATAATCTTAATTAAGATAATAATAATTTACTAATTAATATAAAGATATAAGGGAAATTCTTAATAATTATATATAAGGATTATAATATTAATAATTTATTAATAAGATTAATACCTAGGTTTTAAGATATAATTATTAAGAGGTATTGTATTTATTAAGGTTATTATAATATTATAATAATTAATTTATATATATATCTTATAATAATTTAAATAGATATAAAAGTATTTATAATTAATAATATTCTTATACTTATTCATTATAGAGTAATAAGGGCTCTAGATAACATTAAAATTTCTATAAATTTATAATAGAATAGTTATTAATATATTAAGATATTATTATTTTAAAATTAATAAAATTAATAATATTAAATTATATTTAATAAGTATTAACTTTATAAGGATATAATCCTTCCTCCTTTAATTATTAAATAAAACTTAGCCTTTATAAATTTAAGCTTAAATAAAAGTTAAGTAAAAAGCCTTAATAAATATAAATATATAAATAATAAGCTTTTTAATAAAAAGGAGTTAATAATTAATAAAGGTATTTTAAAAGCTAACTTATATATAAAAGTAAATAAAAAAGGTTATAATTTAATTATATATTAAAAAGTATTATTAAACGTCTTTTAATTTTTTTATATTACTTTTATTATTTAAATTAATAGCCTTTTAAAAGGTAGTATTAATAAACTTATTTATATTATTAAAATTAAAATTCTTATAATAAATCTTATAAATTTACTTAAAACTTAAAATTAAAAAATAAGTAATAAGAATAATAATAAAGGGTTTATTACTTAAAGTAAAGTTATAATATATAAAGGACTTAATTAATAAAGTCTTAAATTAAAATTATTCTTATATAAAGTTATTAATTTATATTTAAAATTAATTATTTAATAATAAATATTAATATTAATTTATTTAAAGTAAATAAAGATATTAATAATATTATTAAAATAATTATCTTATAAGGATATTATATTAAGAAGGTTATAAGGCGCTAATAAAATTATATAAATATAATAATACAATAATAATAATATTTATATTAATATTTACTTATATTCCTAGTATAAATAGGCTTAAGTTTTAATTATAAATTACTATTATATTTATATTATTTTATAAATTTTATAAATTTTATAAATTTTATAAATTTTATAAATTTTATAAATTTTTATTAAATTTTAATTATTACTCTACCTCCTTTTTAATTATTCTTATTTATAAATTTTTTAAAGAGTTATTTTCTTTAATATCTTTATTAATATTAATATTAATAATAAGGTTATTAATAAGATTAAAGTCCTTTTTAATAATTTATTTATTTATTACCTTATAAGTAGTCTTAATTATTATACCTTTTTTAATAATAATAATTTAATTAATTATAAATTTATTAGTAAACTACTTAATAGAGGTATATATAAAGTATTTAAATATTACCTTTTTAATAACAATAGTCTTCTTAATAATAATAGTCTCTTTATAAGCTATTTAAATAAATCTAATTAATTAAAAGATAAGTATAATATTAAATAATAATAAAAATAATAAAAATTTAATAATATTAATAATATTAGGTTTCAAAAATAATTAATTAAATATATATAATTTAAAATCTAAAAGGATAAAGAATATAAATAAAATTTAATAAATAGATAGTATTAATATTACTTAAGTTCCCCTAATTAATAGCTAACCCCTTATACTAACCCCTAGCTAAACTAGCTCGAGATAGCAACCTCCTAAACGAATACTTTCGAACCCATTCAGCACACTAACTACTCAAGCTCCCATGAGAGTTCGAACTGTACCCTTAAAAGTCGAGGATGTATCACCGTTATTCACGACTTGGTTTTCCTTACAAACCCCGAGATCAACAATAATAAGACTAATGAACGCCCATTCATCCGAAGCGCAAACAAAACAACAAAAAAGCGAAAAACGAAACACAACCTCCAACCCCATCACATCAAAGATCCAAGCTGCATACCTGTACGTCCAGCTAGATACTCTAGAGCAATAAACCATCATCTTGTAATTCCTATCAATGACGTTCCTACGGCTATCTTGAGTAATCCTCGAGGTGGACAGTATGTTGAATCGCTCTTGATCTGACTTCCCGGACTCTTTATCCAAATCATTTTCATACACCGTAGTGGCTCAGACGATTTATTCACCGCCGCTAAGAACGACGAATACTTTACATTCTAGCCTGATCCCTCTTGGAATTCCAATTAGGACTATCAAAACACTGAACTCCTCCGTATCAATGAGGATCTACTGCTCGCTATCACTGTCCAGCTCCCCCCGGGCCTCGAACGAATGACATTTGACCTCGGTAGTAGTCTTTAATAATTGATCTACTTCAAGAGATTGATGCATTGCTATGGTCGTAGCTGAAAAACCCGTGGCCAGGATGACCGCTGGTGAAGGCCCTGCTAGGGTGCGTGTTACGGAGTGCTACATTTTGGCGTTTATGATTTCGAAAACATTGCTTCCTCATTGCTCTCTATTGCAGTCAACTTTTGGAACAAAATGGTTCAGGTCAATGAAAATGAGGTATGGACAGGGTGAATCCCGCTTTGAGTCGAACCAATTCAAGAGGACGCAAGAAGCCTGTTCTTTGCGATATATCGCCACTTCTGTCCATACCTCAGCCCCGGCGAGACTCGACAGACTTCCTCCTTCCACAGAACATCAGCAGCGGCGCAATTTAGGAATATGATCCCCTTCACCATCTTCCTCCACGCACTAGCCTCCTACCTAACACTAGCCACTACCACCCAATCTTCTGACCTCACCTACAAAAATACCTCTAACCCCCCCACCCCCCCAAAATTGACCCCAACTTTCGTCGAGCAAAGCTCGCCCGGCATAGCGGCCTACAACGAACGCAGTTGAACCCCGGAGAATGCTGCACACCCATAAATCTCAAGATCTTAACTACAACAATAGAACTTCGCGCTCACAGCGCAAGCTTTGAATATTTCCAGTCGCGAGAAGACAACATATACCACCTAAATTCACACACATATTCCCAGGATCATGTAGGTTGTCAAGCACAGCTAGTAACAACCTACGTCCCCCTTCGAGAACTTGAAAAGGATGGAGAACAGGAGCAGATTCTGGGGGGCCGACAGTACTAATACTGCTTGAGTTCCCCCTGATCGACAAACCCCTAACACTAACCCCTATTTTAGCCTAGCTAAACTAGCTCGAAAAGGTTTCGTTTAGAAAGGGTGGATGGGTTTAGCGGCGGGTACTTTTATACCACTAACAACACCAAACCCACGTCTGCCGTGAACAGCAACATGAGATTTACTTTACCGGCACGATATCGATAGCAGATCCCTCGAAACTCCGAGTTCCACAAGACGCGAACCTGCCGGCCAGTATGCGTAGCTTGAAGGCTTCAACCAATCGTTTTAATACGCCCCGTGCCACAGAAAGATGATGCAGGCACCAAATCATTAGCAAAGGCAAGGGCATCGCGATGGGCCCAACGATGACTAAAGCCTGAACTGTACCGAACCGATAATGGCTCTCCGTGTCTCACCCCTGATCCTATTCTGTACGCCGACCGTCTAGATGCACACGGCTCTTGAAAGTGTAGGCTGACAGATCATACACCTTCTGCCAACCGAGGGTCGGTGACAAAAGTCGCCGCCTACTCCTAAGCTGATTTCAAGCGATTCTCTTCAAATCTCTGTAAGACTTATCCTTTTAAAACTACTAAGTATATATCTCCATATATTTGTCAGCTTCGGATTCACATGTTAGGAGTTTTTCTTGAGCATAATATTAGTATAATAGCCGAGAAGTCGAAAAAGGGGTTTCGCTTAAGGCTTGGCTACTCGGCAAAGATTTTTGTCACCGCTCCTCGATCCTAAGGTCAGCAAGATAAGTAGCCAAGCCGGGCCAAGCCTCGTTTGTAGGACATATCCCGAGGATCCACTTGTTCTGAGCGGATATCCATAGGCCCTCTTGTACTTCCCTGACCGATAGAACAATAGACTCGGTGGAATCCGAGCTCCGCAATGTACCACGATGACTGTCGAGATGATGCGGAGGCGAATCACTCAGTCCGATCCCGCCATGGACATTCCAGGGTTCTTCGGAGGTCCCGCTAGGCTACCTGAAGCATACGATGTTGCAATACACCGGGGAAAACCTAGGCTTGGCAGCGCGGCCGTTGAGCCCCTTTTAGTTAGCGCTCTGAAGGGCAACAGCACACGTAACGAGGAGGACGCACAGAGTAATACATCGGTAGCCGTACATCTTCGTGAATCAACCTAAGAGTAAGCTGTGGATAACGTGAGTACAGTAATGCTTTCCACAAACAGGGTAAGACGGAGAACGGGCCTTCGAGTACAAATATCGAGTCTCTGCTTCTTCATCTTTCTCGTTAATCCCCACTACATACATCCCTCATCGTCTACTTTCATAAACCACTACCGTTGTTATCAACCGTCTGCGTTCCAGCATCCACACCATGCATTATTCCACTATCCTATTCGCCGCAACCGCGCTATGCGCAACATCCGCATCCGCATGCTTCTCCAGCGGCGCCAACTGGGGCGACCACGAAGTGGCCAAGGGCCAACTCGCCTCGGCTTGCAAAGAACTCCAAGGCTTCTATCACGTGCGAGACCACCGGCGTATCTGCCGCAACTCGCCATCCGACCCGAACAAGAGTTTCGTATTCGAGGTGACGAACGAGTCAGGCCACGATGCGACCTATGCGCAGGATTTGTGTGAGAGCAACATCGGGTGGAGGATCGATCACTGCGGGCATGGTGGGGAGGATACTCAGCAGGGCTGGCATTTCAGGTACGTGGTTGCGACGGCGATGGTTACATGAGGCTGCTGGCACGTGCTAAAGTACGTAGGGGCGATCCCAACGACGATCCTTGCTCTTGAAGCGCCAGTCTGCGCGGAAAGGGTGGGAGGTACCCTGCAGGTGGAGCATAAGCATCGTTATGTGGAGTGGAAAGGAGGAGGAGCGTAAAGGGGTGAAGGGGAGGGATGGTGACAAGGGAACAATAGACAGCGGTCTTGCTTTGTACCAATTAATACACACTCGTTTTTACATAGTCTAGCAGCTACATATATCGAGATAGAGTAAACAAACACGCAGGGGCAATTTTGAAAAACGCTCTTAGCCCAAATATTTCATAGGCAATTGTCAAGTTTCCATTACCGAGTACGTACGCATGGTAGGATTATATAAAAGAATGCTGGAATGTAACATCCATAAACCAAAAGATTCGATATGACACGAAGGCGTTGACATCACCCTGTCTCGACTTCGAATGTTGCACTTCCATTCCAATCAGCCCTCGGGGAGGTTGTCCAGCTATATACCCACGGTGGCATCGTTGAGACATCCAACGCATCACCGTCCGCATTCGAATGAGTAATAATGAGCAGACTTTTGGCTCGCAACGTAGTGCTTGCACGCGGGAATCTTTTTAGTAGTCAAGCCTCGCTCCTGATGATTAGATGTAAGCAGGTAGGTATAAAATTAGTTAGTTATCTATATATTAGAGCAAAAGGATATAAATACTAGCGTACTAATTTATTATAGTATAGTACCCGCTAATATACCGCTAGATCTTAAGAAATAATAGATCCTAAAATTATTATTAATTAATAATATAAAAAGCTTAATCTAAAATAAGAAATATTTATATAATTATTTATTTTACTTCTCTTATCAAAGGTTAGAAGAGAATCTAATTTAAATCTTCTTTTATTATTATTTTATAAGCTTAACTTTATATTATTATTTAATATTATTATAAATCATTTACTTAGATTAAAGATAGCTTTAATTATAATAATAAATAATATCTATAAATTTTAAACCTATATAAAGTAAGTAAGATAACTTATAAGTTATATAAATAATATTAGTTACCTTAAGTAAATATTAATAAATTAAAAATCTAAAAAAATTAAATTATATAAGGATATTATATCTATAAATTTTAAATTTATATAGATATTATAGCTAGTAATAACCTACTTATAGTATACTCTTAGTATATATTTTAGTATAAGCTAGATTATAAGGGTATAATATAAATAGCTTATATCTTCTTATAAAGGATTTTATAGAATCCCCTTATAAGAAGACTTTTAGATTCCTTAAGAATTAGTCTTATTATAAATAAGATTATTATTATATTATTATATACCTCTTATAATTAATAATTATAATAATTATAATTCTTCTACCTATTAAAGGATAGTAATTTATTATTAATTATAATTAATATAACTTATTCTAGCGAGGTTATAAGTAGTACGCTATAGTTATATAGTTAAGGTGAAAGTAGGTTATTAAATACTATTAATAATAATCCTATTCTCTTAAATAGATAAGGTAGAATTATTAACCTTAAGAAAGTTATTAAGTATAATAATATTAAAAGTAATCTTAGTAAAGATATATAAAATAGTATAAAAAATACTTCCCCCCTAATTAAATATCTTATATAAGTAATATATAAGCGGGAGGAACTATTATAAGTTTAATAATTATAAGATATTAAAGTAAATATTATTACTCTTAAGATAAATAAATAGATTTTAATATAAAGAGGAAGTACTAGTTAAAAGTATATATATAATAAACTTAAGGAATATATTATTCCTATTTAAAGTATATTAAAATTAACTCTTATTCTTAATTATTATAAAAAAAGTATTTATAAATATTAAGATTAAATATAATATTATAATATATTAATTTTATAAACGTTATTTAACTTTTATATAAATATATTATATATTTTATTTAAAATACTAGCGCTTAAAAGTAATTTAAAGTAATTTTAAATTATTTATTTATATTCTTATTTATTAGAAATATTAATATAAAAGAACTTTATAAATTTCTTAATAAATTATATTAAAGATTCTTTAAATTAAGAATTAAGTATATATTAATAATATATTAATATATATTAAAGGCCTTTATAATTAATTATAAATTTAAAATATCTTTAATATCTTTAAAGGCCTAACTTCTTAAAAAGGTTAAAAGTAAGTATATTATAAATTTATATATTAAATTTATTAAAGAGCTTTAAATTACTTTTATAAATTATAAATTCCTTCTTAATATAAGAGATAAACTCCTATTATTAATAATATATCTCAAGGCTAATATTAATAAAATAAAAACCCTTAATAAGAAGACCTAATAAAATATATTATAAAAGCTATTAAATTATAATAAGGATAAGAAGTTATAAGTAAATAAAAATAATATTATAAAGGGATATAAATTAGGTAAATAAGGATTAAATAAGCGCGGTATAAGGTAAGAATAAAATAAGCTTAAATTATATAACTCATTTAATATTATTTATTAGAATTATAATAAGAAGAGTTATTATATAATTATTTACCTTAAATTATTTAAATAAAGTAAGTCTTAATTTAATTTAAAGTATTCTAACCTTAAGGTTATAAATAATTAAAGTTAATATATAAATAAAGAGTAAAGAAAAGGTTAAATCCTATTAAAGATTTCAATTTAATAGGGGAGAAGTAGAAAGGAGTAGAAGTTAAACCTCTAATACTTTATTATTATAAGGTAAAAATAATATTAAAGTATAATCCTCTTTAATATAAAAGATATTTAAATTATAATTTTTAATTAAATATTATTTTATAAACTTATATTTTTAAAGTAAGCTTAAAATATATTAAAAATATAAAATCAATATATTTAAACTTTATAAATAATAAGTAAGTTTTCTATTATAAAGTATGTAATATAACTTATTAAATTATAAATAATTAGGATTTATCTTATTAATATACTTATACCTTTTATATTATTTATAAGGTAGATTTATTATTAATAATTAATAAGCTTATATAATATATAATAGGTATTAAAATTAATATAAATATAAAGAAATAATAATTTAAAGTTAATAAGTTATTATTAAAAATTAATAAACCTTAATAATTTATAAAATTCTTAAGGAAATAATCTATTATTTATATATTTCTTATTTCTAATATTATAGATTTAAAACCTACTTAAACTAATTTAAGAATAATAGATATAATAGATTAAAGTATAAAAAGTATAATTAAATTATAAATATTATCCTCTAAGTTTAATAAATTTTTAAATATTAATATAATTAATAATCCTCCTTATAAACTATTATATAATTTATTAAATATAAAGTTAATAAAGTTAAGATATTATTTAAATAAAGCCTTAATAATAGGATAGATTAAATATTTAAAGAGTTTTATAAGATTACCTATCCTTTTTATTTTAAAGAAGAATAGAGGTTTACACTTATATATTAACTATTATAAGTTTAAATAAGGTAATTATTAAAAATTAATATTTATTATCCTTAATTAATAAGACCTTAAATTATTTAAATAGGATTAAGATCTTTATAAAACTTAATCTTAAAGATATATATTATTATATTAAGATTTAAAAAGGAGATAGATAAAAAATTATATTTTATATATATTATAATTATTTTAAGTATTTAATAATATTAATAACCTTTTAGGCTTATATTAATAAGTCCTTAATAAGATTATTAAATAAATTTTATATTATTTACCTTAATAATATTCTTATCTATTTAGAATTATATATAAGATATAAGGTATTATAAGAAGGTATACTTTATAAGATATATATACTAAATAGCTATTATAGTATATATAAATATAATGATAATAAATAGATATAGGAGTAAATAGTCTATATATTAGATAGTTACAGAGTTATATAATATACTAAGACGCTATTAAGATATATAGAGAAAGTATATAAGAAACTTTAATATAAGGATTATATATATTAAATACTTAAATAACTTTAATAATATAAAATATTTATAAATTTAAAGAAATATTAATTTTTTATAATTAAGATTAAATTTCTAGGTTTTATAGTATTAATTAAAGTTATAATAATAAATTAATATAAGATAAATATAAATATAATTATAATTAAAGTTTAAAAGTTTTTATAAAATTTAAATCTTTCTTAGATTTATGAATTTCTATTATTAATTTACTTATTAATATTCTTAAATTATATTATTATTAATAGACCTATTAAAAGATAATATAAAAGGTATTAAGATAAGTCCCTTTATTTAATTTAATAATATAAAGTATATATTTAATAAGCTTTATTAAGCTTTTCTTAATATATTAATATTAAGATACTTTAATCTTATATTACTTATATAAGTTAAGATTAATATATTTAATTTTAAACTTATTAATATTCTTTTATAACTTTAACAATTAGAATAATAGTCTTTAATAACCTTTTAAAATAAGAAGATAATATCTATTAAAGAATATTATAAAACTTATAATAAAGAGTTATATATAATAGTTATAATATTTAAATAATAAAGGTACTATTTAAAAAGTAATTTTTATCTTATTAAAGTATTTATAAATTATAATAACTTAAAGGGTTTTATAAATATAAAGGTCTTAAATAAATAATAAGTATATTAAGTAATAAAACTCTTAACTTATAATTTTATTATAAAAAATAAGTTATGTAAGATAAATCTAATTAATATATTATTAAGATACTTAAATTATAAGAGTAAATATAAGATAATAAATAAGCTTATCCTTATATTATAATAAAAGCTAATAATTATTATAAGCCTTTTTAACCTTATTTTTAATATTTTAATAAAAGCTTATATATCTATTATATTAAGATAGGATTTATAATCCTTTAATAATAAAGGCGAAGTTATTATAATATATAATATTTATATAAAGTAATTATAGACTTTAGCTCTAGCTATTATATTACTAGTACTAGAAATTATTAATATAGCTATTAAAAAAATAGTATTAAATAGAGTATATTTATTAAGGTATAAGGACCTTTAATCTAAAATTATAAGAAGTATAAATAATATATTACCTTAATATATTTATAATATAACTAAGATATAACTTAACCTTATTATTAGAATTATTAATTATAAATAATTTATTCTATATTTTTTAATTAATTTAATTATAAAAAATAAAAAAAAGAATAATATAAATTTAAAATTTAAAATTAAATTAATTAAAGTACTTTAATAAGAAGATATTTTTATAAGGTAATAATATATAGATAAAATAATAAAAACTTATATTATAAAAGTTAAAATATAAACTTTTAATAATTAAGGTCTTCTTAAATATAATAAGAAGTTATATATCCTTAAAGACTTATTAATTTATAAAGAGCTATTAAAGTATTATTATAATAATCTCTTAATAAGCTATTTTAAGCTTAATAAAACACTTAGTCTCTTTAATTAAAAATATACCTAATTAAATATAAAGGCTAATATTAAAGAATATATTAATTCTTATAATATTTATTAAAGAGTTAAGGTAAAATAATATTATTTATATAATAATTTAATTATACTTTTAAAGCTTATAAGGTTATAGAAGTTAATTATAATAAATTTTATTATAAATCTACCTTTATATAAGTAGTTATTAGGATTCTTTTAATCCTTAGACCTCTTAGGGGTCTAGCTCTTAATTAACCTAGTTAAGTCTTATAAAGAGGAGTATTAAGAATAGAGTAAAAGTAGGCTTTATTAAGTTAAATTAATATTAAATAATATTTCAATATTAAGATTTATATACTTAAGAGATAATATAAGTTAAATATAAAATTCTTATATATTATAAAAATAATATTATTATATAAATAAAGGAATTTATATTAAAATTAATTAATAAAATTAATCTAAGAGGCTTAATCTTTAAGCTCCTTAAGCTTCTTAAGTAATAATTTAATTTTTTATTTTATTTAATATTTAAGCTTACTTACTTAATTTAATATATTTATTAAATTAATATTTATAATATTAAATCCCCTCTTTAAGCCTTTATTTTAAAAAGGTAACTTAACTTCTTAATATATTAATATATTATATTTATATTTTAATACTTATTATTATAACTTAATAATTAATTATAAATTTTATTAATCTTATATAATAATATATCCTTATAAGTCTTATTATTTATAAGGCCTCTCTTATTATATAACTTAATAATAACTTAAGTATAAGGAGTATTTTTATTATAATTATTAATATAATTTAATCCTTAACTTTAGGGATATAAATAAGGTAATTTAAGAGTTTAAGAAGTTAAATAATAAGACTTTTAAGACTTACATAAAGCTTACTTATTTAAAGAAATAAAGGAAATTTTATTTAAAGAGATTAAAGGACTTAAGTAATAAGGCATCTATTAATATTTTAAAAATTAAGGAAGATAAATAAAATAATAATTTTATAAAGATTTCTAATTTTTTATTTATTTAATAATCCTTTTAATAAACTTAATACTTTTAATATAACTAATTAATTAATCTTTAACTTTAATAAAATTATATTAAAAGATTTTAATAATTTATTAAACTCTTAACTAGCTTTTAAATATTCTTAAAATTATTATAATTCTTTTATTTAATAAGGTATTATTAACCTTATTAATTTAAGATCTTTTTAACCTTATACTTTATTTCTTTTTTTATAATATAATAAATAGTTTTTAATAAGGATATATTTAAGTTAATTAATTCTAATTTAAAGATATAAAATATTAGAAATACTTTAATATTTAATTAAAGATTTAATTTATAATTTATTAATCCCTTTATCTTTTAAATAAAAAATAGTTTGACTTTAATAAATTTAAGCTTCTTATTTTATTTTTTATTTTATTTCTTTAATTTAAAGTTTTTAATAAGAAGATAAACTTTATCCTCCTCTTTTAATTTAAGGATATATTTTTCTTTTCTTATTAATATATTACTAAGTTCTTAAATTTATTTCTTTAATCTTATTTATATATCTTTATATAATATCTTTATATTAGATAATAGGATTAATATTTTATTAACTTCTAACTTAAGCTTAAAATCTGAGAGGAGATTTATATATTAATTATAATTTATAAAGAATAGTAATAGCTTACTTATTTATTACTACTTATTATTATATATTAATTATATTATTAGAAGTAGTAAAATCTAATTATTTTACTTTATATTTATATAATACCTTAGGTATATTTTTATAATTTAATTTATAAATTTAATTTATCTATCTATTTATAAGTAATATAGTATTAATATTTATAATTTTATCTTAATTATTAATATTAATATCTTTTAATAGTTAAATATAAATAGCTTATTCCTATTAAAATTATTAACTCTAATATATTATAATTCCTCATTAATTTATTAATAAGAATAAAACTTATTTAAAATCTTCTTAAAGAATATTATAATAATATACTTTAATAATTTATTAATAATAATTATAATAAAATTATAGATCTCTTTTATAATTAAATTTCTTAACTTTAATAATTTAATTATAAAATCTATTATAATATCTTTTTATAGTAATTCTAGTATTAAAGTAAATAATATTTACTTATATTTTATATAATATATTACCTTATTTTATTAGTAGGTTATATATTTCTTAATATATTTCTTAATATATACTTATAATCTTAGTATAATATTTATTCTTCTTAAAAGTTTTAATATCTTTATAATTCTAGGATACCCTTATAATAAATTATTATAATAATTCTTTATAACTTCTTTAATATATAATCTTAATAAGTAGATTTTATCCTTATACTTTAAGAGCTTTATATTTAATTATTAACTTTCTAATATCTTTATTAAACTATTAATTTTATATCTCTTTTAAATATGATTTAAAATTCTAGGGACTTAGATATATATAATTATTATTAAAGCTTTTATTAATATAAGTAATTTATTATCCTCTTATTTTAAGATTAATCTTTTTATAATATTTTTATTTCTTATATAATTTTCTTATTTATTTAAGATATCTACTTAACTATTATCCTTGTTAAGGATATATATTATTTTAAATTTATATTATCTTAATAATTCTATTTAATAAATTTATTATTAATTTAATTCCTTTATTATTATAAAGTTAATAAGATTCTTATAATTTATAAAAATAATTAATTTAAAGTAGCTCTTAATATATACTCTTTAATATTAAAGTATATATATTATCATAAGTAATTCTTTATTATATATATTATAGTTTTATTTAACTCTTATTATTTTCTTAAAAAAGTAAGTAATTAAATATTATTTTTTATTTACTCTCTAATATAAATAGGCTTTAAATACAAGATTTAAGATATTTCTTTTAATTTAAGTTAATTCATTAGCTTAAAAAATATAAAATAGTAATAAATTTATATAAGATTATTTAAATAATTTAAATACTTTCTTTTAATTAAAATCTTATTTAAATTTAATATCTTTCTAAATAATATTTATAAGTAAGATTACTTTCTTAAAATAATCTTTTATAAATTTATAATTATAATTTATAAATTTTAAGAAATTTTTAATATTTTTAATATTATATAATATAAGTTATTTAAATATTACCTTAACTTTTTTAAGATTCATTTAAATACCTTTTATATTAATTATTAATCTTAGGAATTTTATTAATTCCTTATAAAACTTATATTTATTTAAGCTAAAATATAATTTAATATATATAAAATATAATAAAACCTTTTATATATATTAAATATAAATATCTTTATCTTTAAAGTAAATTAATATATTATTAAAATATATAATAATTATTTTATTTAAATATACTCTTGAAATATTATTAATTAATATTTAATAAGTTATTAATATATTAATAAATTTAAATAATATTATTAAATATTTATAATAATTATAATCTATTTAAAATACTATTTTGAATTCTTCTCCTTCTTTTATTTAAATTAAATTATAAGCTTCTTAAAGGTTTAACTTAATAAATACCTTTATTTTCTTAAATCTATCTTATAACTTATTAATATTTAATAAAGGATATCTAGTTTTTAATTATAATATTATTTGATTTTTAATTTTTAATAATTAATATATAATCTTAATTTTCTATCCTTTTTTAATATAAAGAGGATTTATTAATTTATTAATAATTTAAATTTTTAAATTTTTAAATAAGTCCTTTTTTTGAAAAAAATTAATATATTTATATAATATCAAGAGTTCCTTTTTTAAAAATATATAAATTAATTTAATTATTAATTCTTTATTTAATTTAAGTAAGATCTTATAATCTTAAAATTAATATTTAAATAAAACTTTTATTATTATCTTTTCTTTAAATAATTACTTTAATTTTCAATATTATTAAGAAATAATAAAAGGTTTATTAATTCTTCTTTTAATTTTAATTTATGAGCTTAAATAATCCTTATTAATATTTATTAAATTAAATCCTTTACTTTAAAGGTTATCTTTATTTAAAATTAAAATTAATTAAAATTAATTAATCTTTAATTTTATCTTTTATTTACTATTATTTATTATTAATATAAGGGATAGATATTAATAATATTATTAAATTATTTAAATTTAAATTTTTCTTTTTTTAAATTTATTATTAGATTCTATATCTTTAATTAAGATATAACTAAAATAATATAATAAATAATTATTTTAATTATATTAAGGATAATCTCCTTAGAATATTATTAAATTATAAAGGATATTAAGTATATTTCCCTAATTATTTTACTTATTAATAATATTAACTTATTAATTATTTATAAGTTATAAGGATTATATTTCCTTTCAGTAAATAAGTTTATTAATTATATTTACTTTTAAGAAATAAAATTCTTATTAATTTTAAAATCTATTATTATAATAATTTATTAATTATTACTTTTTATTAAAATATTCATATATAATTTATAATTTATAACTTATAATATATAAATATTATATTATAAAGATTAGGATATTAATCTCTTTATACTTCTCTCTAATATAAAGGATTACTCTTTTCCTTATTTAAGAAGGAATTTAATAATCTTCTATTTAATATATATATTATTTTATTAAATAATATTTTTTTATATTAATATTTTTTTTAAGATAGATAGAAAGATTTTTATATTATTTTTTATTTTAATTAAGGAATTACTTTTACTCTTATTTTATTATAAAGTATTAAGTATATTTTATCTTATTATAATTCCTTTAATTAAGATTTTAATATATAAGTATTATTAATATTTATTCTTTATAAATTTAAATTATTTAATATATCTTATAATAATTATTTATATAAGTATTTTAATATATAACTTTATACTTTAAATAACATAAGTTATTATAATATTTTATAATTAATAATTTATTTAAAGTTTTTTATTAATAAGATTTTAACTTTATTTTTTCTTTTAAATTATTATTAATTTAATCTTAAGATATAAAGATTTAAAGTTTAAAGTTATTTAAAGATTTTATTAATTAATTATTAATTTTAAGATCTTTTTAATTTAAATCTCCTTTATTTATTTATTATCCTTATTTAAATAAATCCTTTTAATCTTTATTATTATTATTTAATTTAAATTTATATAATTTTTTTTAAATCTTAAGAAGTTTTTTTTTAATTTTATAAATATATTTTTCTTTAATAAGATTTTTTTACTTTAAATTTAAATTATATTATTAAATTTTATAAAGATTTTCTTTTAATAAGCTAAACTTATTAAGTAAATCTTTTATAATTTTATTTAATTCTTTATTATTTAATTCTATATTAAATAGATCTTTTAAAGGTTTATTATTTATAATTAATACTCTTTATAATATATTTAATTATAATTATTATATTATATTTTTTAATTTATAATTCTTAATAATTTAATTTAATTTATTATAATTATAATAAGTTATTACTCTTTTACTTCTATTTTATTACTTTTTACTCTTAAATTTACCTTTATATTATATTATATTAAATTTTATAAATATTAATTTATATAAATCTTTTAAGGCTTTAAGTTTATTATTATTATTTTTATAATAAATTTTAATTATCTTAATCTTATAATTTTATTATTATAATATTTCTTTATTATTTATCTATAAAGTTTATTATAAATCTTAATTATAATTAATATAAAAATTTCTAAGTTATTAATTTATATTTTAGTATATATTAATTTATTTTCAATATTATCTTTTAATCCTTATTAATATATTATTTTAAGTATATTATTATCTTATTTAATCTTAATAAAATATTATTAAAATTATATTAAATATTTTATAATTAACTTTTATTAATTTAAATATTAAATAATTTATATTATTATATTACTTTTATTAAAAGGTTTAAATATTTATTAAATATTAATATAAAAGTATATAAAGCTTTTTATTTATTATTTAATATCTTTATTTTTTCTTTATTACATCCTTTTAAGAATTATTCAAGGAAAAATATAACTTACTTTTAAAC
>JAABUL010004960.1_pt1 | contig 17152 bp, 8 predicted proteins | sample 5559151 | NCBI WGS metagenome assembly JAABUL01 (sample SAMN10711876, study PRJNA513368) | rock metagenome | isolation source: Antarctica rocks | place: Antarctica: Victoria Land, Pudding Butte sud | reverse complement strand
GTACTCTAAGATCGACCTACGAGACGCCTTCTTTATAATTAGGATAAAGGAGGGCGAAGAGTATAAGATAGCGTTCCGTACGCGAAACGGACTCTACGAGTTTCTAGTTATACTAATAGGGCTTACTAACGTACTAGCGACATACTAGAGGATGATTAATAACGTTCTTAGCGACCTTATTAACATTACCGTTATCGCCTACATCGACAACATACTTATCTTTACAAAAGGGTCTCGAGAGTAGCACGCTAAGGACGTAGCCGCTGTCCTCGAATAGCTAAGCACGACTACCTTTAAGACTATACCCGAGAAGTGCGAGTTCTTTAAGAAGGAAGTTAGTTTCCTCGGCTTTATTATAGGAACTAATAGAATTAAGATTAACCCTAAGAAGACAACCTCGATTAAGGAATAGCTAGTACCTAAGATAGTTAAGGATATATAGTTATTCCTTAGACTAGTAAACTACAACTGAAAGTTCGTTAGGGACTACTCGAAACTAGCTACGCTACTTACGAACCTTATACGGAAGGACATCTAGTTTATATAGAGTAAGGTTTAATAAGAATCATTCGAACGACTTAAGAAAGCATACTACGAAGCGCTAACGCTACGTATATTTAACTTAACAAAACCTATATAAGTCGAAACCGACGCCTCTAACCTAGCAATAGGAGTATACCTTATATAAGAGTTCGACGGGACTCGATATCCGATTGTATACTTCTCGAGAAAAATGATACCTACTAAATAAAACTATAAGATTTACGATAAGGAACTACTCGTAATCGTCGTAGTATTACGATACTAGAGAGTGTACTACGAGGGAGCTATAGGACTAATAATCTACTCCGATTACAAAAACCTAGTATACTTTACAACAATAAAGGTTCTTACCCGACGGTAAGTACGATAGTTAGAGCTACTCGGAGAATACAAATTCGAAATCGTATATACTCTCGGAAAAGAGAATAGGCGCGCCGACGTACTTAGTAGACGAAGCGACTATATAGAAGGATATAAGCCGTAACAACACTATATACTAAAAGTTAATTAGGACGGATCGCTTAGTACGAACCCGTAAGAGTTTAACGTAGTTATATAAGTATTACGAGACAATAACGAAGAGTTCCTAATATAGTATAGGAAACTTAAGGTTCCTTAAGATAAGGAACAAGAGTATATATAGGACTACTACGACGGACTAGCTCTAGGACATCCTAGGATTATACGAACCGTAGAACATATTAGGAGAAACTTCGTTTTCCTAGATATAAGGAAGAAGGTTTCTACCTACATTAAGAAATGCGAAAGCTATAATAAGAACAAGGTATTACGACACGTATAGTACGGGAATCTCTAGTTTAGAGAACCGCTATACTAACTATAAGACGAAGTAACGATAGACTTTATTGTTAAGCTCCTAAAGTTAGAGGATCTAGTAATAGTAAATAAGTACGATTCTATACTTATAATAGTCGACCGACTAACGAAGTACTTACACTTTATACTATATAACGAAACTATCAACGCTAAGTAATTAGGTTACCTAGTGCTTAATAGGCTCGTTCGGTACTACGGCGTTCCTACGACATTTATTATAGATAGAGACAAGCTCTTTACGTCGAAGTACTAGAAAACCCTAGTGTTAGCTATAGGTATAAAGTATAAGCTATTAACAGCCTTCTACCTACAAACAAATAGACAAACCGAACGATCGAACTAAATACTAGAAAGATATCTATAATACTACGTTAACTACGTATAGAACAACTAGGTAGCTCTCCTACTATTAGCCTAGATTACACTTAATAACAATATGTCGGAAATAACTAAGATATCTCTATTCTTTAGAAACTTCGGAAAGGACCTAAACCTGTTTATAACGCTATAACTAGGGCTAGAAGTAGACTACGCTATTATAGATATAGTGTAATTTAAGAAAATCTACGAAGAAGTAAGGACTAGAATATTACATTAACAAGAAGGCCTTACTAGGACAAGGTATAAGGATTCAAAAACGGTACCTTAGCTTAAGAAGGGGGATAAGGTCTTCCTCCTTACAAAAAATTTAAAGACTAGGAGAAAAGCAAAGAAATTAGATTATATAAAGGTTAGACTATTTTTGATTAGCAATATCAAAGGACTAAATAACTACTAACTCGATTTACCTAGGGATGTAAGAGTACATCCGGTATTCTATATATCTATACTAGAACTAGCGGACCTAGAGATTCCGCTATAGACAACGTTCTACTTTAAGCTATAAGAGGATAATACCTTCGAGGTCGAGAAGATCCTCGACAAACTTAACGGAAAATACCTCGTTAAGTAGAAGGGATACCTAGACTCTAACAACACTTAGGAACCTAAGAAAAACCTAATAAACTGTTAGTAAGTACTCGAGGAATATACTAGAGAATAGGACGGCATATACTAGCTTGTTAATTATATATAGGGGTGCTTAGCTAGGACTAGTTGTAATCTTAGGCGGGGATTTAGTAGTCTCTAGAATTAGGGGAAAATCCTAGAAAGAGTCTAGATATCCTTCTAGCGCGCTCTATATATAAGGATCTAGGTTTAGGGCAAGGCCTTCCGAAGGACCCTTAAACAATAGGGAATTAGTAGCTACCTCCTTAGTCTCCTATTCCTAGATACTACGGTCTTCGACGGCAATCGCCTCCGCGGCGCGATAGTCTAATAGATCGCGCTATTGTCGCAAACGTTCCTCGTAGGCTCGAGTAGTACGTAGCGCCGTCTATAACTTCTCTAGTTCTAAAAACAAGGAATCTTACGTCGATCGAGCGTCCTTTATTCCCTAATTAAGCTTCTCTTTCTTAGAGCGAAGACGCGAAAACTCTAACTAAGTAATCTAGACGTCGCACCTTTAATTACGACTTAGACACTTACTACATTTACTAGAGCGTAAATGAACCCGACATACCTAGTAATAACGTACATAGGTACTACATTTTCGGACTATCACTTCTCCCTTAGAGGTAATAAATTCGGCTAGGTGTTTTTAATAGATAGTACTAGAAGGTTTCGACTCTTTTAGTATCGTATAAAGATATGCGAATAACGAATAACGAGACAAAAGAAACATAGCTATGTAGCTTAGGACGAGCTAGGCTAGAAGGGGGATAGTGTTACGAGTATAATATAGAATACGCGGGTTTAGGGTAGAATAAGGACTACTCCGTCTTACGGCTTTAGCTAGGACGATAGAGTAACTAACTTACTCTGTACTCTATACTCGCTCTATAGAATAGAGTAAGAGAGTACTATAGAGTAACTTACAATTACTTAGGTATATAGGAACTAAGGATGTCTTCGACATACTTATGTTTAACTTATGTTATAATCTTACTAAAAGGTCTATAGCTATTCACAGTACATTCGAGTTATCTTACCTAAACACCTACTACTACCTACTCTTTAAAGAAGCACTTACGTGATATTACTTATAGGATCGCAATACTTACGTCGCTATTAAATCCTCGCGCCGATCTTATATCTAATACTATCTAGGAGCTTTATACCTTTAGCCGTAAAGAGTTACGAGGAAGTACGGCTAAAAGATCTAGGGTATAAGCAGAGGAGGTCGAGACCTGCTAGGGTAAAATGGCTGCTAAGCGTAGGTCTTTGTTTGGGCTACGCGTACTGGATGTCTCGACGGGACCTCGAAGGTAGAAGTGACTAGCGGGTCATTCTGGAACTAAGTTTGACTGGGGTGAGCATTTGGATGGGCGTGATCTTAGGTTATATGGGCAAGCTTACACTTTGTAATCGAGATCGAACAGTCTATAAGCGGTGCTGATGATGACACCAGAGGTACGAATGCCAGACAAGATCACAGTGTCGATCTTCTGTGTCGCTAAGATCTGCTCGAGCGCATTGCCCGCACCAGCATAGTACCGTGTCTTCTGCAGAACGACATCGCCAGCCTTCTTGTCGACAGTGAATGCTGGGTACAGCTCCGTGGCCGGGCTAGCTGAAGTTCCAAGCATACCTCCCACTTGAGCGAACGGAGCCTGCGATCCGACCTCAGGTTTGTGGGAGTTCGAGAAGTAGATGCGGGTGAAAATCGACAGTGGCGCTGGATCCTGTGTGTGTACTGCATTAATCCATTTGGCGGTGTTGTTGATAAAGGCTTTACCAGCTGGCAGGTCTTCGACCGATCCCACGATCCCGTTGATCAAGTCCAGGTTCAAGACCGCATAATGTTGTCCAAAAGAAAGGCTGTCATTCGAGACGGTCGAGGCGATGCAATGAGGATAGCAGTCGTAGCCAGGTTTGGTAGCACTCTGGGCTAGAGCAAGTCCCGCGCTCAGCAACGTGGTAGAAATGTGTCTGAACTGCATCTTGAGAATCGTTTCGTTGCTGAACGGACAGAGGTGCGGATACTGGGATACTATATATTTTACCTGCCTCGCAACTTTCCTCCAAGTCGTGACGTGTGCCTTTTGTCTGGGCGCCGATCACAAGAAGCAATGCAAATATATTATCCTAGAGCGCTGCAGATCGTGAATTTAGGCCCACGTGTCTCACACATGCCGACCGCGTTACCTTTTCGGAGATAGCAAGAAGTTAATATTGGTATAGAGATGGGCTGAGATGGGGTAGGTAGTCTGCTAGTCTGTTGCTTGTAGTCGGACGAATGCAAGGTACCGCTCGGTACCGAATGGGTTACTAAACTGTATCAATCGTCCGCTTCATCATCGTACACTACTATCCCAAGGCCATGCGCCACGCTGTGCGAAACCGACGCTCATCTTACATCTCTCCATCATGACACAAGTCGCATACCAACATGTCCGTCCGCGCTACGCCCGTCGCCGAAAGAGTAGTTATCTTGCGACCTCCTCACAACACCCAATTCCACCAGTCGGTGCCAGACCGTGTCTCGAGCAACAGCGGACAACCTATCCATCTTCAACCCATCAAGCTCGCTCAACGAGTGACAACTATACGCCATGAGCATCTCATGCACTCGTCGCCGAAGCCTCGTATCTTCGTCAAGGCGTGAACGATATTGCGAGTTTTGCCCAGCATCGGCCGCAGGATACCGATAGCGGGCAGACTCGAACATTGCAGCTTTTTCGTCTTCATCCTCTGGCACCTGGTCGACACTCTGACGGACAAGACAAGTACTCTTGGACAAAGTCGAAGCCAGCGTCGGGTAGAAGCCTTGCGTCAATGGGTTCTCTCTCAGGTCCAACGTCTGGAGGCTCGTCATCTTCGCCAAGGTCGCGACACTCTTCCGCAGCCTATGCAGACGGTTTCCGCACACCGTCAGTTGCTTGAGGTTATGGATGTTGAGCAGTGGACGAATATCCTTTAGGTTGTTGAAGTTCAAGTTCAGTGTCCTCAGATTTGGCATGCGAAGGCCAAAGTCAGCCGGGAGCTCCTGCAGTCCCACGTCTGCCATCTCTAGATGTTGTATACTGAGGAAGCTTGCTGTCATATGAATAGATGGGATGGGCGTGCCAGAGAGCCGCAATACGCGGGTGTCGAATGGTCGATCGAAGAGGGAGAGCTGTTCACCCTTGGGAAGATCCTGCCGCTTCATTGACAGAACCTGCAGATTCTTAAGCTCAGACAGGCCGTCAATTGTAGTCAGGTGGTTATCGTCCACGAGCAAATGCGTCAATGCTGGGAATTTGGAGACATCCAGGCGACGGCATTTGCAATCTTTCATCGAGAGCGAGGTCAACTGCGGCATGGAATGCGCAACAGTCAGTCCTTCCGGCAGGTCGTTGCCATCGAGGATGAGCTCCTTGAGTGAGCTCAGACTGTCCAGGTTCGCGATTGTGCTGACATCGTTCTGTGAAAGGTCAAGCGAAGTGAGATTTTGCAGCTGGCTGCCCGAAAAGTCCACTTCGCGGAGACTGTTTCGCCTCATGCGCAGCTTCAGTAGCCCATCGAGCTCGAACAAGCCCTCTAGATTCGTGATCTTGTTGTCGTCCGCACGCAGCTCGCGCAGGTGCACAAGATCAGTCAACCCGTCCAGATTCTCCAGGTGGTTGTGCGAGATATCCAGATACTGCAAATTCATCAGATGATTCCAGCACGTCAAGTCGCTCAATTGATTGGAGCGAGCGTTTAGTCTGCGGACTGTATGAGGTAACCCGTGCAGGTGCGTCAAGGCGTTGGCCGAAGCATCCACCTCCTGCACGCGAGTACAGAAGTCACTCAGGCCATAGAGCGAGTCTAACGACCGCCGATGGAGGTCAAGCTGCTTCAAGTCCTCCCAATATGGTTCGCTCGGGTTTGCGTCCGTCAGTGTCTTGACCAGTTCCTTGGCAGCAAGCGCATATCGATCATCGACTTCGGCCGCCGCATGCTGCGCCAGACGAGTCGCCAAAGCCCGTTCCGATGGCCTCTCGGCGTCTTCTTCGTGGACAGTGAAGTCCGGAAGATCGCTCAGAATGAAGCTAGAGTTGTCTTTCGAGGGTGACGATTGTAACTCGGCCACCCACGGCTGGTGTCGATTGCTTACGGGCCGAGAAACACTCAGAGATACGCTCATCATCCGATCGCCGGGGAGTGGTGCTACGAAGGAGAGCTCACTAAGCTCCTGTGCTCCGCCGTTGAATCGATTGGAGAGGGTTTGACGCCGCAGCGATACCTGCCGAGTTGTGGTATTGTGTATAGACGGCCTTACCGCCGAGTTCAAAGGCGTCTGCCGCAGCTTTGGCAAATCGATATTCCCGGCATCGCGGCCTGCCAGGTCGAGTGCCGTGTCCTCTCGCAGTCCAGGCAACGGGTTCATCGCCTCTCTCTTGGTGTATGCAGGCAAAGTTGCTTCATCGCTGGTGTCGAAGGTCTCGGAGCGTTCTTCAGACTCTTCGATGATACTGCGCCTGGCAAGTTCAGCCTGCGCAGCGGCGTACTCCAATGGCTGATTTCTCGCCTTGCCAAAGGCCGACATCCGCGCCAACTCCTCGTCGCTCCACGACGTGGCTCTCGTCTCGATCTTCTCCTGTTGCTGACTGGAAGCGAACGCTGTGTATCGAGACGGCACTGAACTTGAGTGATTGTGACGAATGCCAGCACCTTCGCGGGTGACAGGGCGAGAGATTACAGTCTCCAGGGATGCATTGCGGGCTTCAGCACTCTGCAATTGACTTGGGGCATCTGCAGCTTGGTCGTGCACAGAAGTCTGTGTACCAGCTCCAGCCATCTCTTGGCCAACCTTTGCAGGACTGCTTATTCGACGCTTTTCATTGTGATCATCCACTGGCAAGTCTGATATCTCCCCAAAAGGATCATCGTCGCTCGTAACAGTGCTCGGGAGTTCCAAGAAGCTTCCGTGACTCTTTGCTGGGCTTTTCGATACTCGCACCCAGCGCTGCTGTTCCTTGTCGAAAATCATGCCGCCGACTTGTTCGCCAATGAGATGTGCCACGGCGTCTGGAGCCAGGGTGCCAACATTGTCAGACTTCCGGGTGGAGCTGGTACCGATCGTTCGCTCCGTTGATGTTGCGTTCGAATTCTGAGTGTCTGCGGTACTACCTTGGGAACGCTGGGAATTTGGCTGCGAGTCTGGATCATGCTTTCTACCACCTCTGGCTGATGGCGGTCCAGTAATGCGGATGTTGGAATGCTCGTCCACGATGATCACCTGATCATTGATATCCTCCTCATCGATCTGCAATGTGGCTATCGACTCGGCAATGAAGTCGGTGTCATCGCGCTCATCCTGTTCTTGGAACTTGCGAAGGTGGCTGACGACTCTAGCGTCTGTTTGCACGGGGCGTTGCCTCCAACCAGAGCCTTCGCGAGATGGCGGCCGTGAAACTCGCAACATTGACTCCTCCGGCATGGACCCATCTATGCGTGCACTGAGTGCTAATCCTTCAGCATCAGATTCCTCTACACTACCCAGATTGCTCTGCGGTCGAGCTTTCGCGCGAATGAGGTTCATCACCATCATCGCCTCGTTCAAGAAGTCCTGTGTAGTAACCGACCGCTTCCGCTCGCCATGCTCACCGGACGGCCTGTGGATTTTCAGCGTAAAGGCAGCGACTTCCGAAGCTACTGCCTGCGCTTGCTGCTCCAAAGTCTGCGGCGAGTCTGATGTTATCGAGGACTCAATCTGCTCTAAAACAGCTTCCAACTTCTCCGGTTCCTGCTCCGCAAATTCGTCCGCTGCCTCCCTAAGTTCAGCTTGGATCTGCTGCTGCCGACACTGACTAGGTGTTGGGTTGCGTGGTCGGAGAATCTTTCGCTGTGCCAGTGTTTCCGGGTCCGCGGTGAGTTGAGTCTCTCCATGTCGAGCATCTTTACGCTTCCGGGTGCTGATAGCTTCTTGCAGCTGGCTGTGATAAGTGTCGTTCACCCTCGTCATGTAGTCCTCGATCTCCGATGCATGGAGCGTGCGACGTCGCTTGGGTGTAGGGCTCTTGAACGGCGAGGTGGGCGGCCTTTTACCGTCTGCATAAGTTCTTGGAATCTCCTCCGCTGGCTCGCCCTTTAGTTGTGATATTGAAGCATCCTCGACAAAAGGCTGCAAGTCTGCGTTTGACTTCGGGACATGCGTGGCCGAAGTCTTCGATGTTGAAGTACTATGCTTCGACAGCGTTCGCTTGAGCTTATATGTCTCGGTAATGTGCGGCGATACATCAAATCGAAAGGCCATTGGTACCTTGCTTCCTGGTACAGGTATCTCCGAACCAGGCGATCCATCACTTTCCTTGCCACTGTTGTCGGACGCGGTCGTAATAGTAATCTCAGCATCGAATTGATGATCGTTCAGCTCTCCTTGACCGAATGATCCGGTAGATGTGACTCGGCGACCTTCGCCGTCGCCTTGTCTGTGTAAATCAGCGGGCTGCCGAACAGTTCCATCCGGATTCAGCTGGCTCATTCGTCTGAGTAGCCTGTTGTTAGTGAATGTGTCGTGCGCACCGAAGAGCTTGAGCGGACTGCCCGATGGTCTCGACTTCGGCTCAGCTACTTCAGCAGTGCCTCCCGGAGTCCTTGGAGGTGTTGGCGCCGGAGATAGCTCGTATCCTTCGGACTGGATGGGCGATAGGAAAGTGCTGGCATCGTGATGATGAGAGATTGCCAAAGTGGATTGTGACGGGCTCAGAGGCTTTCTCTTAAAGGAGCCGTATTGTGAGTACCCGCCACGTCTGAGCTCTACATGCTTTCCAAGGTCAGGAAATGGCGAGCCAGTTGGCAAGTTTTCGGAGAAGGAGAGGTCTGGTGCGGCAGGCTGCTCCTGTTCCTCGGATCCGTCTGTGAACGTCGACTGCTCGCCTTCGTACTGCTCTTCAGTTTTTCTGTCTTCGCGCGGCTCTGCTTGGCTGGGGTGTCGCAGGTCGATCTTCAAGCTCTGGAATTGCTTGATGGTGTGAGAGTCAAGTGCGGTATAGCCCACCTGTCCTGTAATCGTGTGGTGCTTGGAGATGAAGACTGGACTGAAGTCTTCTTGCTCCAGCTCTGTCTGCCCGCTCACCGTCCGGTTGGCTTGTGGCTCATCCTCGGTCACCTCGATGAACGCTTTGTTGGGACTCGAGAGATAATCCGTCGATTTTCTTAAGTCCACCAGAGGCCCGTCTGCACTTTCAAGATCAAATGGATTGCTTCGAAAGCTGTCGTTTGGCCCAAAGTTGTCCTCCCCACGCGACTGTGAACCCTCTTCTTCGGTCACATCATCCAGTAGATCCTCAGAAGTCTGGCGTGGCTGCTGAGTGAAGTTCGATGGCCAAGGCGGTGGGCTAGACGGCATTGGTGTATCGGACGACTTCTGCAACCAGTTCGTCCTGCTCTTCGGCTTCGGACTCTCATTCTCATCATCCTTCGACTTCGCGAATATGTTCTCCAACCCAGAAGGCCCAAACAGGTCTGTCTGATCTCCATACCCAACGCGGCCATTCACCAACCTCCTCTTCCATTCCATCGTCTCTTGATTCTTCGCTGGGGAAGCACTCTTCGATCGCTGCTGGACCGTACCAAATGCGATCGATCCGTCCGAGGCCTCCGATACTGAACGCGTGCCAGGAGGTCGCATATTGCTCGTCTTTCTTCGGAACGTGCTGGCATTGTTCATTGACAGCGGTTCCAGTGGATTCCTCCTCTTCTGGCTTGACGCATGCGAAGTGCTGGTCTGGCGAGAGAGCGAAGATGGAAGGCCACTCAGACTGCGCCGTGGGATCCTGCTCTGGCTATTTCGTAGCGAGCCCGCGTCGTGGCTGGCGGATGACATGCTGCTTGCAAGCACTTGCTGTTGCGGTTGTTCCCACCCATCGTCGCTGAGGCCCTGTAGCCATGGAGCCACGTTCGTAGTCATGTCGAATGGTGTTATTGGGTGTATTTGTTCATTTGTTTATCGTCGTGTCGAAGGTCCGGTTCGCATGCTCGACTCTTCCACGCAGCTGAGATGCGAGGCTCTTCACACTAGATACAGTCTTCAAGAACAATCAATGGCAAGTAGTGATGATGTACGGTATGCAACTGGCGCGTCACTGGTATCGGTTAGCAGACGTGCTGATGTTGTTAGCGGGTCGTGGCTTCCGGCGGATCTTTCTTCGGGTCCTCCCGGTCTAGCAACAGCCGAAACTCTATCTCTACGCCACCAAATCTTGGGCGACGGATATGAGTTGTATCGACAGCAATCCCTCACAACTGTACAAGTCATTCTAAGAGCCTGAGACGGCTTACTATCTACGATACACCAGCTTCGTAAATGGCTGTCAATTGCAGCAGCGTACATTGCAGCCCTCGCAACGACCAAGCAAGCACATCAGGTTCGCAGCCCATCATCTGGATAATCACGACCACACTGGCATATCGGGAGATCTGGTCGCCTACGAAGAGTGGGGTACCGTGATAAGAATTGACTTTGTTCGATGCTTCAAGCATGATATCCACAAGTCCTCGCATGAGCCGTATTGCCCACAGTGCGGATGTCCTTGTAATCTGCTAAGCAAACCCAACAGAATTCGGCGCGACAGAGTGGACCTGCCGTATTGATTAGCGAAGTTCCTTCACACAACCACTGTCTCGCTCGTGGACCTACAGGTCATGTGGTCACAACCCCTAACGTACAGTCAGCTAGCGATACGCTCCGACGGAGATGGGCCATACTCACCCATTCTTCTGGATCTTTCGACCACAACCAGGACACAGCTTTGCAAGTGTCTTCACCGCAGCCTCGCTCGCTTCCTCTTCTCCTGGCTGCCTCCTCGTTCTGGCTTGGAAAGCATCGCAAGTCTCTCCGACATGCCAGGCAACGCTACAAGTCATGCAACTCCTGGAACCACATTCGGCACAGAAGAAGACATGCCCTTCGGCGTGGATCTGTCCTGATGAACACTCAGGCACTGTACACCACCGGAAGTCGGGAAGAGTGTTGATCTGAGCTCCGCATCGAGGTACCGAGAGCAGGTCGCGGCTGTAGCGAACACTCTCATGGCGTTTTGGTTGAGAACAAAAGGGCATTGAACGCAGATGATAGTGTCCCAGCTCTTAGTCTCCATCTGGGAGTCAAGCCATTGTTGCCAGCAATCTGTGCAGGTCTGGTAGGGATGGGAACATTCGCTGTCCGAGAGCTACATCGGGAAGTCAGCTACTGGATACTCGGTAGCGCAGATGGTACACGTGAGATCCCGAGGGAGGATGCCTGAACCTGTCAGTATGCAGTGCTCTCAAACAAGAACCCTCCGCCGTTCACTCTGACTGGCAATGCACTTCTACTAACAGGATTCCAGAAAGGAGAGTATGAAAGGGCACTTACCAGTCCCCAACCATCCATCCACCCACCGCCTGATATTGAAATCTCCAAACGACACACTATCGCTCACGACCGACGTTTCCCACGCTGCTACCATTTGGGCTAGCTGGGCCCTTAGACTCTCGTGCTGGGGTGCGCAAAAGTTCGTGTTCATGGTTAGCTGACTGCACACCGGTCTGCAAGCAATCTCTTTGCGCGCGCACCAGACGTAGATTCGCGACCGCGAGACTATTCATTCTCCTCGACTCTATCATTTCCGTCTGTAGATTCTCATGTTGGCTATGCAGCTGGCCCACCTCGTCTCGCAGTCGCTGCTGCGCGGCCAGAAGATCATGCCTGCAAAGGTCCAGTGTATGGACCTGGGCTTCCAGTATGCTGTTGGTCTGCCGCACATTCCGGTTCTCCGCCCTCAATCGATCCAGCTCATCTTTGAGATTAGTTTGACCCTTTCGCACCTCATCGCGCTCCCGTTGCAGTTTGCAAACCTCCTTTTGAAGATCTGATAGCCCCAATCTTGCTGCTTGGAGCGCTTTCGCCTGCTTCACACCCTTGTTCCTGCTCGCAGCAACCTTTTCCTCTAGGGCTTCGGCTCGCATCACTGCTTGCTCTGCCTCGCGTTTCCTCTGCTGTACTTCCGTGTAACTCTATCGGACCTTGCCGCCAATTCTCGCTGACAGTCGTGATGATCGCGGCGGCACGATATCAGTTCCCTCTTGAGAGCCGTGACCGAATCAAGCGAGTCTCGCTTAGCAGCAGCAAGCTTGCGTCCAGATTTCGCAGCTTGGTCCCCTGCCTCCTTCGCTTTAGTCTTCCGTCTATCCACATCTGCAACGCTTTCAACGGCCGCTGCCCTCCTTGCAAGATCCACATCCTGTGCATCCACAAGCTGGACAAGGAGACTTTGCTCTCGTACACGTGCCTGCTGTAGTTGATTCATCAAGCCTACCACCTCGGCCGTAGCCGTGGCAAAGACCACAGGTACGGTATCGCTCTCCGACGCCGTATCCAGAGATCCTCCACGCACAGAAGAAGCAAACTGGCGTTTCAGCGCCTCATGTTTGTCTCGGAGTTTGTCGAGCTCGGATTGTACTTCGAGGTGACTCATAATAGTAGCATTTCCAGTACGGTTCGAGAGATGACTTGAGCGGTCGACAACGTCGACAGGCACACTCGTTCTCTTGGATCGTCTCCAGCCCGAGAAGATGCTCGAAGGCTTCATGGTGTCTTATACAGCATGATCCTACCTCGCAAGCGCTGGTTCGAGCAACGAGGACGGCTGAGGACGATACATGGACAGCGCCAGCAGAAGTGATGTGGTGTCCCGCACAAGGCTGTGCGAGCTGGCTGCTCAACGAATGAGGCCTCAGGCTTCGCCATCTAGAATTCCGGTATGCGGTATGCCTGGGTCGATGACCTCGAAGTAGATTGAAACGTAGCCTGAGCATTTTAAAGAAATAGAAAAGGTGTCCAGCAATGCAGAGCTCGAGCACCGCGAGTTATTTGCGGCATACTTTGCTCTGCTATGAGTGGAAATGCAAGAGTGTACAGGTAGAGTATGAAAAGTGGTGTTGAAGACTGGTAATCGATCTAGATACGAGTACCTCGATTTACCTTCATACATTGAAACGTGTTCGAAGACGTCGTATCCAGATGCTACAACTCCTGGAGCGAAGTAGCGAAGTCATTTGATAGTGAGTCATGCCTGCCGCGCCGGGTCCTCCCGTCGAGACTAGTTACCAGGACACCCTAGTTACCAGGACACCCAAGCGAGCCGGTTGCGCCGCAACTCTATTTCTTCTCCAGCAGCACCATCGCAGGCGACAGTGTGGCAAACGCATGGGTATGAAATGAGACTTCGAAAAACTCCACAGCCCTGTTACCTGGACGGCAGTAGGACTGGACCATGAGAAACCTGGATGTGTACTCGAAGTGAATACTTGCCGGACTTGATATCTGCACCGCCAATCGATGTGGGGAGCAACAGCCTGGATGCTATGCCACAATGATCCGAACACACAAACCACGTGGCTACTTCTGGAGCAATGCATCCACTTTCCAGCAGACGGAGGAGTTTCGAGACATCAATTTCGACGAATGTACGGCGCCACCTGCAAAAGTGTATTGTACAGGATCAGATGAGAAGCGACCAGCAACCGAGAGGGCAGCCAAACGGAGGCGCATCGAGAAGCTAGCAGATAACTTCCTGAATGGGGAGCCACTGCATATATCATCCGTCCGACCATGCCCGGAAGTCCAGAGACGGACAATCGTCTGGAACAAGAAGAGCTCAGACGAGCCCAAATTCGTTCTCCCAGAAATCAATCATCCAGCCGAGCCGGCAGACGACTGGGAGGATGTGGAGGACGAAGCAGAGATCTTGAAACGAGCTATCGGCTCTCGTTCGAAGTCTGAGGGCGCACTTCTTGGTGACTGCGAAGAACCCGGTAGTATCGAAGAAGAGGCAACGGCAAGCTGTGGGAGACGCAGACGTGCACGATCCTTCCAAGTCGCAATTGGACCTAGCGAGGATGCCCTAAGGATTGCTGCTATGCTTCGTCTCCGCGCGAAACAACTAGAGCGAGTTGTGCACAGCGATTGTCGGCCTGGAGGCGAAGCGGACTACGATACGCCACCCGACGGCGTGACCCACCATGCACTTTCTGAGCCCGCAACCCTCGACAGCTCATCGGACTGGCTGTCACGGCGGAAGTCAAACGCTTTCGGGATGGACATCATCGACGCAAGCTTGGATGAGCTTCGACTATCGAGGCTAGAGACCCCGTCAAGGCCACTGCAAAGACTTGGAGAGACTCCAACGACCTCTCCACGGACACACGAGATGGCGCTTCGGCAACGCACCACTCGGCAGAGGGAGCGCGAGGAGGTGGAAACGCCTGCTTTTGCGGACCGTTGGCGTGATCAACGTCAGGTATGTCTCATTCTGGGTGGGTCGAACAGTAAAGAATACGGCACTGGGACGCTTGATCACGATTATGCCGCCGGTTTGGAGCAGAACGTCCAGCCCGAGGCCACAACATATCGTGGTAATATGCTGCCGCCGACAAGCTCCAGCAAGACAGTGCTGCCGCCGACAGCCTCCTTAGTTGATCAGACACGGAACACGCCGTTCGGCGCTCCGGGGCCGCAAGTTGGGTCTCAATCTGCACCGGCAAGACAGACCCGCTCGGCTATGCCGCTGGTCACCCCTATTCAGCCTGCCTTACAACCCTCTACCACTGGTCCACACCACTACAGCCCGCATGTATATCCAGCTGTCGAGACTGCCCAGAACGGGTCGACGCCTTTCATGTTCCGCAGGCGTGGGTCAGGATTTGATACAGGCCCATTCAACGAGGGGGAGGTCCAGCAGGTCAGGCGCAGTAAAAGACTCCGCAGCACGAGTACTGGGCCAACTCCCTCCGGTCCCGTCGGGGAGGTGCAAAAGGAGTCTAACGTGGTGGTGTTGAGACGGCCAATGAAGTTCACGTCGCAACCAATGTCGTCACCCATGAAGAAGCCTACACGGGTCTTGTCCGGAATCTCTACAGCAGATACACCACGATGCACCAGCGAACCACCTACAGTTCAAAAGTCTGCCGACGACAGTTCGCTGGCTGATTTGGACAGCCCGCGGAAGGATCGGCGCATTACGCAGTTCTGGCCTGGGACACAAGTACTCCTCTACGAAGCACAGCAGGACCTGTTCAGGTCCCTAGTAAAACAAGCTGTTGCCGACGAGAACGCGCACGCTTCGCATCTCGAAGAAGGAGACGCTACACCTGCGCAGGCTCCGACAAGAGCGCCGCTCAAGGAGCTCTCGCAGACGCCTTTCCAGAGCACTCAAGCCATGCTCGCGGCCTTTCCAGGCTTCTCCACGGTAAAGAAACCGAGAGGCGGTTACATCGACTCGCCTGGTCTGACACCATCAGGCGAGATGAAAGCATATTCAACTCATCGAAACCACGACTCGCCAACCACATCACTGGGAACGCGAAGTTCTTTGCTTGCGTCACGGAGATCGGAGCGACAGGAAAGTCGACTCAGGCACTCCATCACTTCTACGGCTACGCCGGTCAAAGCAACTCCACCAATAGAGAATTCTAGAGTACTGGACTTGACTATTCGACCCACGATGAACGCATCAAGCACAGACACCGCAACACAAGCGTCGATGCCATCATCACGAAGCAACCTGCGATCGAGCACGAACGTTGCAGATAAGCCAACACCCGCGTCCCTGCCAGTGACACGACAACGCAACAGCTTCCGATCGGACGAAGGCTCTCCGACCGAGGAGTCTCTTCCAGCAAATCCACTCGCTTTCCGAAGTCGAGTTGCACCCGCGGCCACTGAATCGCAACAGTCGAGCTCCCATTGGGAAGCCTCCAGCTTCCATCCTGTTGTCGATGAATGCTTGTCGAGCTTCCAAGCTGCGCAAAGACAGTCGTCTAGTATGAGCGAGAGCCAACTGAACAGGACGATCGACGACTTGGATGCTACGGTGCTTGGTATGGAGGATGGGCTGTTGAGTCAGGAGTGAGTGTAGGCAAAAGTTGGACGTGGTCGTGTACAGCGGGAAGCAATTGGTAGCTGGTAGACTGTATACTTGTGTTGGTATTTTGCTTCTTCCTACCATCTCGGTCCTTCCTCCGGGCACAAATAAAAAGAAGAGACCACATGTGTAGCAACATTGGAACAAAAAGGTTGTTGGTCTGACAAGGGTGGGATTCGAACCCTTTCAAATCATTAGTTGTTGGTTCAAGTGATCCAAGATTTTCGGTAGGAACGCACCACGCGCAAATTGCACTGCGGAATCAAGTTCAGGTAGACCTAAACGCCTACGAGAGCATAAGTATATGCTACAGCCCTGGCAGGCAGATCGAACACTTACAGCTCCATACTGGCTATCGTCAGTGTCTTGTTCAAAGAACGGGCGATATTGGTGAGACTCACACCACTCGGACACCTAATCGAACGGTCAGAGGCCGCTCTCCTCCTCAAGGTCGTTTTCGGTGAACTAACCTTGCCGGGAGTAGCCGAATCTTTGCATTACGGTATATAAATCAACTGGCTATAGTTGCCAAGACTTTCGGAATAAGCCGGTTCGCCCCAAAAACGGGCAGCTGCAGCCTTGCGTAGCGTTCGGCGCCTGACGCGTGCCCTATTGCCTCGAGAGCTCGTGAAACACCTTGACACTTCTTTCATCAACCACCATCACGACAACCTCACCCATCGACTGAAATTCCTCACTCGAACGACTACAACCATCTACACACCTGCGTACCCACAAAACCGACAGCAAAAAGACCTCACCACACAACCCCTTCACCACAACCACCACAACGATGGTAAGCCTCACCCACTCATCACCTCCATCACACAACCTATCCACTAACCTCCCACCTCCCAGTC
>JAABUL010004955.1_pt1 | contig 17160 bp, 28 predicted proteins | sample 5559151 | NCBI WGS metagenome assembly JAABUL01 (sample SAMN10711876, study PRJNA513368) | rock metagenome | isolation source: Antarctica rocks | place: Antarctica: Victoria Land, Pudding Butte sud | reverse complement strand
GACCCGTCGCGCGAGCCAGACGCGCTCCAGCCTCTCCTCCCGCAGCCTCCACCAGATCCAGCAGGAGTGCGCCAGCGTCCGTGGTGCGACGAGCTCGGGGGAGCAGCGGAGGACCGAAGTTCTCGGCAAAGGTCCGGCGCTGACAGTCGCGGTTGTCTCAACAGAAGCGACGAACGGTGAGCGCGAACTGCACCGAGTACGCCCGCCAGGGCAGGTCAACCGGGTGACGGTGGTAGCGGTCATGCACCCGGGCACTGGTGACGCCACAGGCAGGACAGCGCCCGCGGCGGATGAACCCGTTCGCTTCCAGCACAATCAAGCCACGGTCGAGACGGATCAGGTGGATGACGATGCGAAAGAGGAGAGACGGGATGAGCATGGTAAAACCTTCATGCTCTTAGTATGCGCCTCTGTCAACCACCTGTGCTGTCTCCCCACAACCTGCGGAAGAGCCCCGTTTCAAGCGCCGCAAACATTTCCAGTCCCGGAAGGCCAATGAGGGTAAGCGGGCCCGCCTGCTCGACGAACGTGAGATCGTGGTAGCGCCGGATAACCCGCCGCTTGAAATCGGACCTGAAGCGGAAGTCGAACCGCTCGATGGTGACGGTCAGCGAAGAGACAGCTCTGTTGCAGGTCTAGGACGATAATTCCGGGCACATCCACATTGCGGTCAAAGGCTGGACCCGGGACCATTCCGGTACACTCACAAGGGAGGGCCGCGGCGTGTGTATTCCGCTCAACCGGTCAGTGTGGCTGCGTACCTCGACTTGCTAACCGTGCTACGTAGCGGCTTATGATCCGCTCCCGGTTGCGGCAAAAGCCCGACATGGCGCGCTACAACGTTTCAGCGAGCTCCGCGACTTCGGCGTCGCCCGGCCACACGACCTCCCACTGCGCTGGAAAGGTGTCGTGCTTTCCCTGCCAGTAACTCTGCGCCTGTTCCACATCAAGCCGTTCGGGGTGCGTCACAAATTGGAAGTCGCCGATGAATCCGTCGCAGTTTCCGATTAGGTTAACCACATAAAGGTATCTCGGGTGAGACGGCAACCGTACTGCATAGTGGCGTGCTAGAGGAAGCGTAGGCCATGCAAACACGGCTCCTACGCGCGAAGGATGCTCAAGGAAGTGTTGCCGTCGAACATATTCCATGACTCGTTCGACCTCCACGTCGCGCGGTCCATAGCCTTCTGCCCAAGCTCCTCGTATATTTACTGCGCGGGCCCGTCCGTTTAGGCGCGTGCCTCCAGCAAGCTGCATAGGCGACACGTGGTAATGAGGCCCTGCGCTTCTGTACGAGCCACCTAGCCGACGAGCCGCATCATCACCATTCAATTAGTTGCCTAGCGCAGTCCCAAGGCATTTCCGTCTCCGTGGATGTCCAGACGAAGATTCTCCTCAAAGATGCTGACATTGATGGAGTCACAGTGATCTAATACTACTCCGTTATCGGCAGTTTTTTAACTGAAGTCAAGTGGTATGACAGAAAGCAATTCCTCGTCCTTGCCAGAGCGCGTCAAGCAGTGACTGCAATTCTGCCAGTGGGAACTGATCTGACCACCCCGTGTCATTAAAGCCATACGATGATGGAGTGCAACGGGCCAGGACACACGTGGCCCGTTGACCGAGTTACCGCTGATTTTTTCCCCGCCCCGCCACCTCGTCGGTGGCGGCTGAGGAGCACTGCACCGGCGCCTCAGCTCAGTCGACCAGCTGCATCGTCTCGCCGGCAGCATAACGTTGGTGGTACCAACAGAACGAGCAGGCGCAGCAGACCATCTGCCAGTGCTGGCGGAGGGCAATATTCGAGGCCACCTGCTACTGGCTCCAGCCCACCGCATACTTGGTGCGCTTAGCTCAGGAGAGTCATATCTGGAAAGCACGTTCTAAAAGCCCCCAGCATAAACAGACGCGGGGGTGTCTCTCTTAATTCCTGAAAGACGCCTTCTAGACGCGAGTTTGACCCATTGCAGCGGTGATGGAAGCCGATGATTGGTGGAGCAAACGTTCCAAGACCAGCATGGTCGCCGCGGGTGGTGTCCCACCGAGTGGCAAGGACGCCCCTGAACTCAGGGTGCCGGTGTTGGGCAGGCGAGACCGTATCTGCGCACATGTGTCCTGCGCTGGTCAATCCTCCTCGTCCACCTCTTCCCACTGCAGATTCGGATCATCGGGGTTCCAATCGTCGATCAAAGGTTTGTCCGCTGTCTGCACAACCGCGCGGTTGGCGCCGTCGGCTTTGCGGTGCTCGGTGGCTCGTGTCAGGTGTCGGACTAAACGGTCGATTTTGAAGCTCATCTCCTGGAGCGCTTCCGGGCCCAGCACGGTGATGCCCGGTCCGTCCTCACCCTGTCGGTTCTGCATCTCGCGATACTGGTCCGGTGCACCGGCAAGCAGCCTCTGTTCAGTACCGACTGCAGCATTGTGCAGGGCGATGATGGCCGCGATGTCAGGCTTCCGGAGTTCCCGAAACGTGGCGGCTCGGCGCGTCACCATGGGCCTGATGCTGCCGTCATCCAGGACTTCGGTTCGTCCATTGCCGTGCTCGTCCAGGACCGGCGTCTCGATCGTTAGACCACTCCGCACCAGGGCATGAAATGCCAGTGTCTGGTCGAGTGCTAACTCCGTTCGTCGCTCCGCCAGGCCGGCACGCTTCTTCAGGAGTTGGGCACGGGCCATCTCCATTACCTCCGCATCGTGCGCCTTCGCCCGGCGATCCCAGCCGAACCTGGCGGACCAATCGAACAGCGTTCGCTCGGATGGAGGACGGTCCCAGCCGTGGATGCTGCAGATCTGCTCGGTCTCCGCCGCAAGTTTCCGAAGGGAGCGGTCGCTCCCCAAACGCAGATACTCGGAGAACCACATTTCCGCCCTCGACTCTGCGCTCGACGCTTTCGACATCAGTGCCTCCCCGTCATACCGCCGATTGAGTCCCCCGGCACGGCCACGGGGCCGGACTGGGGGACGAATCATACCCCGGTTACCGCCATCCTAGCGAGGGGGTGAGAGGGGGCGCCAAGGTAGCCTGTAGCAGGAGGAGAGAACGCGGCCAAACGTTGCGGCAGGGGGCAGGTTTGTGCCTGCAAAACATGGCAACAAGCGCCTGAATTGCGGCAACGATGGGCGGCACCGCCCGGAGAGCGCGGCGGGATGACGCATACCGCGGCGTAGAGGCGCCGGCGGTCGTCATTCATATGAGGAATAACGGCGGTCGCATTCCAAAGCGGCAGCTGCAGTACCTCTCGTGTCTCCTCTCGGGCACTAGCTTCCCCACGATTAGCGTCCAGATGATCGTGGCTGTGGCCGGTCAACGAGGCGCCGAAGCCCTTTTCTGAGGTAGACAACGCAGTCCCGCAGCAACCGACCGGTCTCATCCACGAACGGTCCCAGGGCGTGTGCGGTACGACCGACCAACAGGAACAGGACGAGCATCACGAAGCCCTTCAGGACAGTGGCGCCGGAGGTGTTGGTCAGCAGCAGGATGCACGTCACACCTGCACCTGTACCCTGAAATGATTGCCGCATGCGTTTCTCCATCTATCCTGTGTCCTGGATCGAGAGCATGCCGGAGTGCGCTCCCTACCTCAATGCTATGGTTGAAATCGCACAACGCAAGCACGGTACAGACAGCCCGGGAGCGTGATGCGTGCCGATGGTGATACCCTCGCTGACGCTGCGGCCGGCAATGAGAGCGCCACGCGGTGCGGAGCGTTTGATCTTTGCGCCAGTCGACCGCTCAGTGTCCACGGCTCCCCTTGAGGCCGGCCAGTTTCTGTGGGTAAGTGAGGACCAGGATGACCGGCGCGAGCTCCGCATCATCCTCGAGGTTGGCGAGCGCTGCGTCCTGCTGGCACCCCTTGAACATCACCATGTCGAGGCAAGCCGTGTTTGCCGCCCGGTACAGCTCCGCCTGGCGCCTGGCCACTACCGTCTTCGAGTCGATTGACTGAGCGTTTACCAGGCCACACAATGGAAGAGGCAGTGACCTTGGAGGCGTACAGACATGCAGCGACCACGCCGGCTCTGGATGATGGTTATTGTGGTACTTCTCATGCTGGTCCTGGCGCTGATCGGTGCCGTTCGGGTGACCGGGGTCACGGCCGGCTCCCGCGCCGAGGAGCACGACAACGAAGCGGTGGTGTATCGCAACGGTCAGGCCTGTGGGGTCGAGCGCTGGAGTGTGAAAACCGGCACCGACGCCGGTGCACGGTCGATCAAGCTGGGCTACCACTTCCCCACGGCGATCAGCCGGTTAGATGCCCCTACCGCCCCCAGTTCTCTGCCGTCCAGCAGTCGTGTCCGTCCCGTCGAGACGACGGTGTACACGCTCACCGGGACCTTGCTCCGCTATAAGCAAGAGCAGGACAGTGACTATCACCTGGTACTCAGCGATGGGCAGCATACCCTGATTGCAGAGATTCCCGCCCCTTACTGCGTCGGGTCTAGCCCCCTTGCGGCCGGCATCAAACACGCCCGGGCGCAGTTTAGCCAGCGGTATCACCCCTCCCCCGATCATTTCCTGTACACGCACGCCAGAGTGACCGTGACCGGGGTCGGGTTCTTTGATTTTCTGCATGGTCAGTCAGGTGTTGCGCCGAACGGGATTGAACTGCATCCGGTCCTCGATATTCAGTTCGGCGCCAATGTGAAGTCGTCACCCACCCCAAAGCCGGGACCTCCTCTGCCTCCGGTACCGAGCCACGGTACGTTCACGCTGCGGGCCTCTGTGTCGCCGGGCAGCATGCCGTACAACGCGCATCCAACGCTCCGTGCGCAAACCGTTCCCGGTGCCGCGTGCACCGCCTCGGTGGTCTACTCGACTGGGCGCTCACCTCGCTCCTTTGATGGATCGGCACGTACCGCCGGCGGCAACGGTCTGGTGAGCTGGACCTGGCACGAGGAAACGAGGGGTTCGGGCGGGACGGCGACGGTGCAGTGCAAGTATCGTGGTCAGTCAAAGACGGTACAGACACCGTTTGGCGTGACGAGGTAATTGATCTACAACTAGTCGGGGATCTTAGGCCTATGTTCCCGAGTTATGAAGTGCTTTCGCCTCTTGCCTGATATCAAGCCAACCGGTATCGTCGTGGTCAATGAGACGACGTAATTATTATCGACAGCGCAGACCAGCAAACGCGTCCAGCGTCCTGGTCATCCGGCGACAGCAGAAGCTTAGCAAGGGCGGAACCATCGTTGGCACAGGGTTTCTCTTGCTCCTTTTAATTGCCGGAATAGTTGACGCTCGCGGGGCTGGAGGGCAAAGCGCCCAGGGTGGGACTAAAGTCGGGCACCTCGGAACGAAGCTCCGATATCAGGGGATAGATTACACTCCGATCGCCGTTGCCATCTCCAAAGGTACTGGAGATAATACTCCCTGCCAAGCGGACGATGTATTTCTACGAGTAACTTTCCGTTTGCATAACTCGTCTCGGAGCAAGGCGCTGGAGATCCTCTCATCCCCATTCGAAGCCCTCTCCTACGGTCGCGAGATCACAGAGGGCGATACCTGTGACGCACCGCCAGCCTGGGCCGGTAATACCTTGGAAGCAGACGAATGGCTGCCACCCGGACGAACGGAAACCGTCACAGTGGTCCGGGAGATATTCCGGGGGGATCGCCACCCGCAGATCATAGCCTACGGCGACGCCGACTTAAACGAAAACACTGTGCATTGGCGTCTACATGTGTGACGAATCCAGGTGTCCATAGCGGACGATACGCCAGTTGCGCTACATTGACTAGCGGCCCCACTCAAGCGGGTCATGCTTTGATGTTGGTGCCCATAACGGCTGGAGCGTGTTGAAAAAGCCGGAGTTTAGACTAAGGATGCCCGGTTGACTGTATTCCTCGCCGGTGGAGCGCCTCCCCATGCTTGGTCCATCGAAGGCTCGCGATCTCGACCGCCTGGTCGTTGTCTCACTCGATCGCCTTGTTCCCACAGACCACTTCTATCGTCACCTTGCACGTGAACTCGATCTCTCCTTCGTCCGTGACTGGGTCAAAGAGTGCTATGCCGACACAGGGCGTCCCTCCATTGATCCCGTGGTGTTCTTCAAGCTCCAACTCGCGCTCTTCTTTGAAGGTCTGCGCTCAGAGCGGCAACTGATGCGCGTCGCCGCGGATCATCTGAGCATCCGCTGGTATGCCGGCTACAACCTGGATGAAGCTCTGCCGGACCACTCAAGCCTGACGCGCATCCGGCACCGCCTGGGGCTACCGTTGTTCCGTCAATTCTTCGAGCACGTGGTGGACCTGTGTGACCAAGCCGGCTTGATTTGGGGGAAGGAACTGCTGGTCGATGCCACTAAAGTTCGCGCCAACGCGTCCATGGAACAGTTACCTGATATTCGGATGCGACGGCCGGACCGTGCACCACCACCGCAAGCTCGTTCCTACCTACACCGAACGGCTGGTGTGGGGACCAGGTGATGGCCAGGGACTTGACGCCGTTGATACATCTGTAGGACGCGTCGGTGGACTCATCTGCTGGGAGCACTGGATGCCCCTCGCCCGGCACGTGCTTCACGCGTCCGGGGAGCAAATCCACATCGCGCTCTGGCCCACTGTGCACGAGATGCACCAGATCGCCAGTAGGCACTACGCCTTCGAGGGCCGCTGCTTTGTCCTCGCCGCCGGCCTGATTATGCGCGTCCGTGAGCTGCCTTCGCAGTTTCGAGTATCACCTGAACTGGCGGAAACTCCCGATGCGTTCCTGCAACACGGTGGCAGCGCGGTCATTGGTCCCGATGGATAGTATATTGTGCCACCGACCTTTGACGAGGAAACGATCGTCATCGCCGAACTGGACCTGGCAGCGATCGACCGGGAGACGATGACCCTTGACGTGTCGGGCTACTACCATCGCCCGGATATCTTCGACGTTGCGCTTCATCCTCACCCCCGGACGGGGCAGCTGCAGGATAGGTAACACCGACGTGATACCGCTCGGCATGAGCTTCTCCGGTTTCTCGGGAGCCGCCGTTGCCGGCATGCAGGTCCCAGTCATGGGAGACCACGGTTACACCTGGCTCTCAACCCCGATCAGGCGTTGGCCCTCCTCGCTGCTGATGTCAATGATGCTGCCGTTCAGAGGAGGTTCGGCGACGATAACGGCCACGATCAACTGGGCAGACTGCTCCGGTGGCCGAAGAATACCTTCGGTATGCAGCCGACGGAACTGTTGCGCGGTGGCTATCCCTAGCGTGTCATCCGCCTGCGAGCGAATGTGGGCCTGCATGACGGTGTCAACAACCCCCGGATAGATGGTGGTTACCGCCACCCCGGTGTCCGTCAATTCAGCAGCCAACTGGCGGGTGAGCATATCGAGTCCCGCCTTCGAGGAGGAGTAGGCACCGAACCGTGGGAGGGGGTTCTGGGCAGCGCCCGAGGACACGTTGACGATGCGGCCCCAGCCGGCCTCGATCATGCCGGGAAGTACCGCTCGGCTGAGCAGGAACGGCGCTGCCAGGTTCACAATCAGGGCCCGCTCCCACTCGGACGGGTCGAGTTCCCAACTCGGCCCGAACGGGCCGACGACCCCCGCGTTGTTCACCAGGATTGCAACCGGCCCGAGTGCTTCTTCCACCGCTGGTACCAAACCACGAGCTGCGTCCATATCGGCGAGATCAACCGGGTGCGCGAAGGCACGGCGCCCATGTTCTCGGACAGCGGTAGCGGTTTCCTCGATCTCCTCGACGCTGCGCGCTACCACTGCCACATCGGCTCCCCGCTGCGCCAGCTCCAGTGCCGTGGCTCGACCGACGCCGCGACCGGCCCCGGTGACCAGCGCCACCTTTCCATCAAGCGTTTGCATTGATACCATCCTTTTTATCGGTAATACGGGCCATTCCATCGTCGTGATCCGGCTTCGATGCCCTTCCCAGAGATCAGGTGAGGGACGCCCGGGGGACGGGGACCACGACGACGATGCACTTCCGCGTGCAATTGATGCCTTAGCGACCTGGACGTGTCCCGATACATCGAGCCTCTCACCATATTCTCTCTCATCTGGCACAGGTCGCCCTGCCCTCCGACAACCGAGTAAAACACGAAGCGCTTGCACGACAGCATTACGACTCGACGTCGCGTCCGTCCCCGACGCTCTCTTGCAGTTCCAGGAAGAGCATGCCCGCGAACCCGAGCCAGTAACGTCCTCCGCCATGTACAGCAAAGGACCTCCCATAGCGATCTCCCAGACAAAGTAGCCGTCAATAGGACCACGCAATTCGAGACGGTCCCGCGGACGCGCGGCCCATGTGCCAGAGTGGAGACGATAATGGAGCTATGGAGACAAAGCAGTGGGCGTCGAGCGTTACCGGCACGAGAGCGGAAGGCGGGACGCACCCGGCGCGCACCTGGCAGTACGTGGCTGTGCTACTGGTGGCCACCTTCCTCATGGCGTCATCGTTTGTGGCTGGGAAGATTCTGTTGCGAAGCGTCCCGCCGTTTCCCCTTCTAGGCGGACGGTTTCTGCTTGCCGCTGTTGCAACCCTGCCACTCGCGTATCTCGCAAGCAGATCGCGAGCATCGGGCCCGGGTTCAGCGTCGCTTCCCACGTCGGCGACGTCGCTCCTCGCGGTCCTGGGCATCGGACTGCTACAGACCGCGGCCGTGTTGGGGCTGACGTTTCTCGCACTTCGAAGTATCAGCGCGGGCGAGGCGTCTATCCTCCTGTTTACAAACCCCATTTGGGTTGCCGCGCTTGCGCCGCTCGTCCTAGCTGAACGCCTCTCGATGGCTCGAGTGGCAGGCTTGTTTCTCGGCATCGCTGGAGTCGTGCTGGCGATGGGAGCGCCTCACGGGCTCTCGGGTATTCAGGGCGATATTCTTGTTCTGCTGGCCTCGCTGGCCTGGGCGGTTAGCACCATCATCACCAAGCGTTTGCACGTCACCATGAATCCGTGGTGGCTCAATTTCTGGCAGATGCTGGTGGGCGCCCTGATCCTCATCGCGATCGCAGTGCTGTCGCGGCAGTCGTGGCCGGCCCGGCTCTCGATCTCCGATTGGGCCTGGTTCGTGTGGCTGGCGATTCCCGGCTCAACGCTCTCCTTCGGCCTGTGGTTCACGGCCTTGCGCTGGGGAGGCGCGGCAACCACCAGTTCGTATCTCTTTCTGGTGCCGCTCTTTTCCGTCCTTCTCGCCTTCATCATCCTTGGCGAGCAGATCACCATGGTGCAGATCGTCGGCGGTGTCCTGGTGGGCGCAGCGCTCTACCTGGTCAATAACCGTCGTGGCTCGGACAACGCCAGTATCGAGACGGATGAGGTAGCCGAGCAAACGGGGTAGGCACGACGCGGCAACCGCACGTGTAGTCCCATTGGGTACTGGATCGACCACCCGGTGCCGCGCCAGGTCGACGAAGATCGTCCCGATCCGCCCTGTACGGACGGCAATGCCGTCTATCGAGAGCCTTTGCGGCGTCGCGATTGCGCCTACACCGAGGGGACGAATGAGACAGACGAGTCTCGCCGGCATGAGGCTGCACGCCCCACCACAGCGGTTGCCGTGACCCGCCCCATATACGAGATACTTGAGTCCAAACCCCTCTGGAGGAACGTATGATCTCAAGACCTACGCGAGCAACGACGATGGTAGACGTGGTGCAACCGGCCACTCGTCCCCTTCTCTGGGATATCGGTCTGGTCGTCGCCTTCGGCACCCTTATGGGCGTGCTGGCTCAGATTTCCATTCCGTTACCGTTTACCCCTGTGCCGGTCACGGGACAGACATTCGGAGTGCTCCTGACAGGAGCACTACTCGGCAGCCGTCGCGGCGGTGCCACCATGCTCGTGTATCTGGCCGAAGGGATCGGGGGGCTTCCCGTGTTTGCTCTTGGGCACAGCGGGTTGGCCACCATTCTCGGTCCGACCGGCGGGTACCTGCTGTCGTACCCAGTTGCCGCATTTGCGGTTGGCTTCCTCACGGAGCGCGGCTGGGACCGCGCTTTCCTTCGATCGGTCATGGCGATGGTGCTTGGTGAGGTTGTCATCTATACGGTTGGCCTGTCCTGGCTTGCCCACTTCGTGGGCTCCGATCGGGTGCTGGCACTCGGTTTCCTGCCGTTCCTCCCCGGAGACGTGGCGAAGCTGCTCCTTGCGGCAGCCGTGCTTCCTTCCGGCTGGCGGATTATCCGCAGCCTTCGGCCTCTGTAAGGGCTCGATCATCCTCACGAGCAACCGGGGATTTGGGGACTGGGGACAGGTGTTCGCCGATCCCGTGGCCTCCAGCGCCATTGTCGATCGTCTGCTCCATCGGGCAACCGTCATCAACATCAAGGGCAAGAGCGACTGAAATGCCGTTTCCTTCTTCAGTTGTATCGTGCGTGTCTTTCGCGGATCTCGCGCGGCGACCGCTGCGAGCGTGGCATGCGGCGCGTTGTATCCTTCAGGGGGCTGGAAGGACTGCAGCGCTTGGTTTCCAACGCCAGCCGTTCCTTTCCAGTTCCGCTGTGTCCGCAAACGCGAGTTCGCATGCCGTTGGAGCGGCGCGGGAACAAACGCGGGTCTTGTCCCCCGATCGATTGATAGCACTTCCAGGTGTGAGGATACGCAATGACGACCGGTCAAGAGAGAGTTTCTCCGCTCAATGTGCACGGGTACGAGGAGTCAGCCCGGGCCGTGCTTCCCCTGATGGTGTTCGACTACATTCGCGGTGGATCGGGTGATGAAGCGACCCTTCGCGCCAACCAGTCAGCCTTTGATCAGTGGCGATTGTTGCCACGAGTACTGCGGGGTCATGCTGCGACCAGCACCGAGACCACCGTTCTTGGCCAGACCGTGTCCCTTCCACTGCTCGTCGCGCCGGTTGGATTCCACCGGCTTGTCCATGATGAGGGCGAGCTAGCGACGGCGCGCGCCGCACGGGGCGCCGGGACGATCTACACCTGTAGCACGGCGGCCACGTTTTCAATCGAAGAGATTGCTCCTCACGCCGGTCCGTGGTGGTTTCAACTCTATGTTTTCCAGGATCGTTCCATCACGGTGGACCTTGTCCAGCGCGCTGCTGCCGCCGGCGCATCGGCCATTGTCGTCACCGTTGATACGCCGGTTCTTGGCCGGAGAGAGGCCGACGAGACGAACCACTTTGCACTTCCCGGGGGGCTGGGTTGGGCAAATCTGGCTGGTACGACGCACCAGGATATGCGGGCCACGGCCGGTTCTGGACTCACCGCGTACACGACCACAAGCTTTGACCGAACGCTGACGTGGCGAGACATCGAATGGTTAGCGACAGTCTCAGATTTGCCACTGATCATCAAGGGCGTTCTGGCGGCGGATGACGCACGCGAGGCTTTCGATCGTGGCGTGAGGGCGGTCGTGGTCTCCAATCATGGCGGTAGACAACTGGACGGCGCGGTAGCGAGCCTCGATGCGCTTCCCGCCGTTGCCGAGGCCGCTGCAGGACGAGGTGAGGTGCTCATGGACGGAGGTGTCAGACGAGGGACCGATGTGCTGAAGGCCCTCGCCCTGGGAGCCCGCGCCGTTCTACTCGGGCGGCCCGTCTTGTGGGCACTCGCGACTGGCGGGGAAGCTGCAGTACTGGAATTGCTGAATCTGCTGGGATCGGAACTCGCGAGGGATATGGCTCTGTGCGGCTGCGCCACGACTAATGATGTTACCGCCTCCCTGGTTGTGCGCCGAGGGCCGGTCGGGTAGGAGGTATGGGTGAGATCGTCGCTAACCCGCTACAAGCGGTTCAGGCCAGTATGCCCGAGCGGCGTGGCAACTTGATCTATCACACGGTCGAGCTACATACCGGCAAGTTCGCGAAAACCGTCGCGAAATTTCGCCAGGTGTACAAGCACGATACCAGTGGCTACCGGCACACGAGCGTCGAGCTCTTCCACTTCAAGCGCCCGAATATGAGGTCGGACTATGTCCTTGAATGAAAGTTCGCCCTCGATGGTGCTGGACTTGAAGCGTTCATCGCCAGTGCTCGGACGATCCCGCGGATTGCAACGCTCGAGGAAGCAGCAAGCGCTATTGTGTTGACAACCAGCACTGCGACTGGTGGAGCAACAAGAGATGACAGAGAAACCTTTGGCAACCGCCTCTCTGAACTACTACGGCATGAACAAAGTTTACGTGCCATTGCGACCGGCAAGCTCACTGGTGAAATTCTCGATAACTTAGATGCCGCCACTCAGCAGGCTCGCTATAGGCGCGCAGCAGAGGAATTGCGCGCAATGATGGAGGATTCAGGGAGAGATGAACAGGACTACCAGAAGTGGTTCGAACAACACCCTTGGGTCTTTGGAACCGAGTACCTGAACCGGATACCTACGCGCCAAATTGATATCGAGTCAAAGGTTGACATTGTATTGCTAAGTGCAGACGGATACGTAGACGTCTTTGAACTAAAGAAGCCAAGCGAGGTAGTTCTTGTCGGGCCGTCACGGAACACCTACTACGCTGCGCCGGTCTCTCAGGCGCTTTCCCAAGCGATGCACTATTTACGATTGATGAACGAGAATCGGCGCAGGCTCGAGGAGGCTTGGGGCAAGGGCGTATTTCGGCCGCGCGCCATTATCGTGATAGGACGCTCGAACACATGGGACGAGAAACAGCGACAGGCCTGGCGCAATCTCCGAACATCGTTACAGAATATCGATCTGCTCACTTTCGATCACGTTCTCGCACGCGCTGATAGACTCATTGCCCAATACGAGCTGCCCCTGTCATCCCTAAAATAACCTCCCTGATATCCGGTATTACAGTGCCGCCACAGGCTGAGACGACCAGAGTGGGTGCTCGGGTCGAGCAGTACGACTTTGATTCGGCCGAGGCCGCGGTGCTGGCACGAACCGCGCTCTAACTACGTCCGATGTCGAACACGCTCTCTACTATGGGAAGGCAGCTCCCCACCACCTGACCAGGAGACCACCATGCCCCGCTTCAGCACCGCACCGGTCAATGAGGTCGCACCACAACGGAAAACCAAGGGTCCCTCGCCGAGGTCCCAGTTGCAGCAGGAGTACCGTGAGGCACTCCAGAACGCAATGGACGCCGGCGTGGCGCTGGTGATCGAACTGGAGCCGGACGACAAGCCGCTGACCATCCGCAACCGGGTGAGCAAGGCCGCCGCAGCCCTCGGCCGTGAGGACCTCACCATCCGGCGTAAGGGTAACCGGATCCTCGCCTATCATCGCGTCGCGGACGAGTCCGGGTAGCCGGCACGGTGATGATTGAGCACCAGCCGCCGCTGTGGGCCACCATCCCGCGAGACGAACTGCGTGCGATGCTCGATCAGGCACGGGAACAGTGGCGCCTGGTCCGCTTCCAGCATGCCATCGGGAGTGAGGAAGAGCAGGCGGCGTGGCATGTCTACCGACAGACCTCGGATGCGTACATGGAGATGATTCGCGGCCAGTGAGCAGGTTTCCCAGAGTGTGGAGTAAAAGGATCACTGCCAGGAATTAGGCGTTGTCCTCTATCTGCTCAAGCAGCTGCAGAAAGGTTCTGCAGTCGATGATCGGGATGCCGGCATACTCGTTGAGGGTTAAGAGGTCTAGATCTTCACTGACCACGTACGACGCTTCTGCCGCCCTGGCCGTGGCCAGGAACTTGTCATCCGATGGGTCACGGGAGATGGGTGGAATACTCTTCAGCTCAACCGTCTGGAGTGCTGTGAGGCGGGTAATCAGAGAGCCAAGGGTCCGGGTCTGATCGGTTCGGTACTTACGCGTCAGCTCCGACCGTTGAAGCACCTCCAGAATCTCGCTGACAATCGGTCGTGAGACCACCAGGTCGTAGCGATCGGCGTACCCGAAGACCAGTTTCCCCCAGAGGCCATAGGGGTTAATCAAGGCGCGGACAAAGACGACCGTATCGACAACAATGCGCATCAGCTCGGGTGCTGCTGGCGGACCGCACCAATCGCCGCATCGATATCGGCGTTGACCTCCTCTTCGCTGATTCCTTGGGCCCGGATGTCCTCTCGTACCGGAGCAAACTGCTCGTAGAGCTCACGCAGCGCTGTCCGGCTCACCGCGGTGACCGTCACTGGCCGCAGTCGCAACTCATCCGCCTCAAGCGTCACCTGCAGCAGCGTGTCGTCTTCAATGCCCAACTCCCGACGAAACTCAGCGGGAAGGGTAATCTGACCACCACGAAGCGAGCGAACAACCTTCATACGCGTACGGCCTGCCACCGCGCTCTCCTTTCTGTACTTCTGTAAAACACCATATCTGTATTCTGATACTATCACCCTGTGATGGTGTTGTCAATAGAGCGCTGGCTCGCTTTGCCGTGGTCCATACGAGTGCGGGCTTTACAGCGCCTCTCGTTCAAAGGCCAGCAGACCGTACTTTTGGTCCCTGGTTAGCCACTGCCTTGGCCTGGCAGGACAAACCGTCCTTGCAGTTGCGATACCGCTTCCCACCGTGCAGGAAGGGCAATGAAGAGTCCGGCGTCGGGATGGGGTCCACCAGCGGGTGGCAGAGGACCAAGATCGAGCGGATAGAAGTCTCGCCAATAGGCCAGATCACCATTCTGCAGACCATGCGGATCGGGGGCCGCGGCCAGGCGCATGCCGTTGACGATGACCAGTAGATGAAGCCGTGCCAGGGTGTCGCCGTAGTCATCAAAGAGGTGGCCGACCGTCATGGGGGCGTCTGATCCCTCTCGCCATGTCGCACCGTGCAGTTGTGCCACCACCGAGAGCACCAGTGGATGGCCTGGGATATCGCGTTGTGGGAAGTCGTGCATCAAATGGTGCCGGAGCAGGGAACGAATTACCGGATCGTAGTCTTCACGACTGAGGTGATAGCCGGCATCGGGCTCAAAGGGGGTAAAGGCGTCGTGAAACGGCTTGGACCAGACGCTGGTCGAGAGCTGAAAGGGAAGTGGCGGCAACACCTCATCGCTATCCAGGGTCAACAGCGACTGGAAAACCGGGATGATGCCTTCGACGCTGCGCTGCTGCACCGTTGCCTCGGGAGGGAAGAGTGTGAACCGCTCGCCCAGCGATACCAGCCGCCGTGGCGGTTCTCCCTCACGGCGTAGGCGGGCTTCATGTGGTTCAGCTGATTGATGGGGTTGTCGTTCCAAATACCTCCTGTGATAATCGAAGCATCGTAGCAGTGCATATAATAATTGTCAAGAGCTTGACACCCCGGAGTGCAGCTCAGATGTAACACCTAAATAGTTGACAGTTGCGGTGACTCGCGGGACAATCATATGAGGTGATGTGATGTTCCCTCTAGAAAGGAGAGAGTCATGGCAACTGGGAAAAAAGCCGCTTCAGATGCGGCTAAGGTGCTGCGGGATCCAAAGGCCACCAAGGCCGAGAAGACGGCAGCAGCCAGTGACTTGGCACAGCGCAAAGGGAAGAAATAGGCGCTGATACGCACGGCGGAACCTTGGCGTCACGGTCAAGGTTTTGCCCGTGCTCTCCGCGCTCATTAGTCACTTCGTGCACCGGAAGTAGGGCACCCTGTTCCTGCACGCACACCTAGGTGAAAGACACCCTGAAGGGGTGCTGACAGGCGCCGCCCATGCTCTACCGCGATGGAGGCAAGGGAACGGCGAAGTCTCCCTTGCCGGAAGCGTGGCCAGGGGCCAAGAACGACCCCGTCTTGCCACACGATGGCGCAGCCTTGGTGTGGCAAGCACAGTCCGTGTAGTGCAGCCACAGGAGCCCAGCGGGCTGCTGTGGCGGTCAAAGGCCGCCGTCATCGCTTGAGTGTTGAGCTGTGCATCCTCCGTACTCGACGACTCTGGTGATGCTCTGGTGTCATTGGTAGCGCCTCTCTCCGGGGGGAAACGCACATGGCCGGTTAACGCAACGGCTTGGAGCGTAGAGCCAGTTCATACAGCACGGACTCAACTTCGGTGTCCTCCCGTCGTGCAGCGAGACGAGATGTGAGAGGGTAGTAGCGGCACATTGACAAGTTGCCGCATAACCGCTATCCTCCGTGCTACGTCTATGGAGCGCGCACGACCACCGATTGATATCATCTCACTCAGCGAGCCCCTGAACACCCGCGTTGTGTCCTGCCATGATGAGACTGCCGGCAGGGGCTATCGAGCACTGCTCGGCCAGGGAGCAGGGCGCCAACCAACCGAGATAACCATCTTCCCCGACACCGGCATTGTACGCATAGCCACGGAGCTGGCCGACCTGACGCTTCGTCGTGCGGAGCTCAAAGCATCATTGATCGAAAACGAGCAGGTCATCGAGATTTGGGGTACGACCGAAACATCCTGGGCCGGCACCATGGTGTACCGGAATGGCGGCGTGGTCTTCACCACCACCCGGCAGCGCTCGGAGTCGGGGCCACCTGAATCGTGCCCGGCGTTATCGGCAGCGAATGAAGTCGGTGAGCAGCCTCGCATCATTCTCAGCGGTCGCATCGGAGCACAACCGCATTTCCGGACAACCTCTCGGGGGACGGATATATTGGGCTTCCCTTTGGCGGTCCATGACCAACCCGGCGAGACCCAGTGGCATGCCATTCGGGTCTTCGGCGAGCGCGCCTGGGCATTGAGGAACTCTCTGCTCAAGGGTCAGGCGGTTGAGGTAGTCGGATACACGCACCTGCGGGAGCGCACGCACCGGACTGGCGAAACGGAAACGAGAGAAGAAGTGTATGCCGCAGGGGTACAGCACCTGGACAAACTGCCGTGATGTCCAGGGGTTAGGCTGTTGCCTCTCCTCTCCTGTGCATGATGCGGCAAAGTTCTCCCGGCACTCGATGACGTAGTCTTGGTGTGCCGGGCTAACCACCCTACGCCCAGAAGGTCCTGAAGGGACGTTCTGGCTTCTCTTTTGTGGGCTCTGTCGCCGTCTCGGTAAGCGTCAGGCCATTAGTTAAAGTGAAAAGCCTTGTGAGTCCAGTGGCGCGGTAGTAGCCTCATAGCGATGCGTATATCGCGCTGGCACGGCACGGTCGTATAATGCGAGGTTGTTGGCGACCGTGTTGCTGAAGGGAATTTTTCTTGTCTGTTGAGCGGGAATTTGACAGTGGAGGACGCTCCCTAGAGGTCGCTACAGAAGCACCATCCACAGCGGAGTATTCGAGGTCGTTCGCTCCGGCGGATCAAGTCCAGGAAGTTCTGTAAAAGCACTCCACGGCGATAGGGGGTGCTCATACGGCAGTGAGCGTCACCTCCTTGGGCGCATGATCGCGTTGCCATTGCCGGAGTTCGGCGATATCGAGGTAGC
>JAABUL010004953.1_pt1 | contig 17167 bp, 4 predicted proteins | sample 5559151 | NCBI WGS metagenome assembly JAABUL01 (sample SAMN10711876, study PRJNA513368) | rock metagenome | isolation source: Antarctica rocks | place: Antarctica: Victoria Land, Pudding Butte sud | reverse complement strand
AGCCCCACTGACACTGCTGCATACAAACTATGGACAGTCAACTTGTACTCGTGGAGAAACCGCGGGCGAGAGAGTGGCTCCGCAATTGTGGTCAAGAAATCTGCTGCTCCTCTTGAGACATCCCCCAAGAAACTTTCGAGAATGATTTTGTCATTCTTTGCATCAATCCATAGCGGAAGGCCCTGATGATTGGGCTTAAGCCTCAGGTACGAGAGGTCAAAGACACCGCCAGTCCTGGCTACACTGCCAGTGGAATTGCTCTGAGCTTTGCCAGGGCCTTTCAGAGTGTCGGTAGAGAAGGCTTTCACAGCTCTATCAAGGTTCTCACCCTCACTGCCGCTGGCATATGCGCCGTCCTCGGTGTATTCATCGTCACTTTCTATGCTCTGGGGAGTTGCAGTACCGGACGCCGCCCTCTTGGATGGCCGAGCACCTTGAGCGCTGGAAGTAGCTTTGCGCTTGGAAGCCATGAAGAATTGGCCAGACACGGCCGATCACCTGCACGGTGTAGCAGATCGTAGGGAATCACACTCAGAGCATCTTATATACCCTCAGACATGGTCCATAGGTGGCTAGACAAGAGTGTGCCCTTAGCGACGATGAGCTTTCCAGGTGAACATGAAGGTCAGTTGGAGAAGCTGACCGTGCTGAGCAATGTAGCTGTAGGTGAACATGGCACTAGTAAATGCCAAGACTCGCGCTTGTCGAGTGAGTCATGTCAAACCTAAGATATATCCGGCCTCACAAGTGACAAAAATTTTGTTCTACAAGTCGCCACTAGTTGCCTGTGACACTGGCGAGCCATGAACACTGTAGGTTCTTCGGCAGAATTGGTCGTGCTCTTGCTTTGCTGATCTATCTAGATCCGGTCGACATGGTCAGTATTGATAGCTCCACAAGCAAACATCTCGCTGATTTTGCACCAGGGTCGGATGGGGCTCCCTGATACTAGGTACGTGAGACTGCGAAGTGCACGGTTCTTTGCTTACAAGTTCTATCTGTAGCGGGTGGGGGGGCCTACTACTTTGCCAAGCGATCAATCAATGCCGATAAAAAAGCCCGCCACGAGGCTGACATGCAGCGGAGACAAGCCGTACAGTTCTCTGAAGATTATTCAATGCCCACTCCTCCCAAGAAGAAGAAACGCAAAACGGTGGACCAAGCCAGCAGTCCTAGCACCGAAGCGAGTCGCGATCCAGCACCCACTCGGCACGCGCCAGAGTATGAAGGGCAGCAGGTGCAGGAGAAAGGCAAATATGAAGCGAGTGTACCTTTCAGATCCAAGAGGGGCGATAGGTTCAGTTAGCACCTTCAAAGGACCCGAGCTGTATCAGGAAGAGGTGTAAGAAGAATACGGGCGGCTGCCCGGCGAATGGTGTTGGACGTCGTTATCTACTCCGAAAGAACCAGAGGCGGGATCAGGACTCAAGATTAAAGCTCCAGTGTAGTAATATAAACAAGTTGCCAGTCTTGATGGTCGGCAACTACCGGCATTCCTAACTTCGATCTCATCCCTGCACTGTAGCAATGGCATTCACCAATTCCATGTTGCTCTACTCGCGTGGAAATTCGATGGCCCCCAAGGAGCGCAAGCGGTCGAGCAGGGAACGACCTGTCCAGCCATGTGTATCGAAGCTTCATTGCCCTTGTTTTTAGGTCTTCGTAGGATATGACGAACACGATATACACTAACAAACAAAAATGGCTTGGGCTTATCGAATTTAACTGAAAGACGAACAATGTGGTTTAATCTTCAAGGTTTGTCTTGTCCCTGCCTCCAATCAGCTCTCCAACGTCTTACAATCGACATCGAATAGAGTCGTTTTTGGCAATCATTGTTGGCAGACGTAACAGAATCCTGTGTGCAAATAGCTACTCTCCCTTGCCTCAGTAGTCAGACCTATGCAAAAAAAGAAAAAAAAAACCCTCAACCGAATCCTAACGGGTTCGCTTATATTAGGGCCGCGCTAGGGTTGACACAAGAGATTAGTTTCGACACAATAAATGCACTAGCATTTAGCATGTCTAGACACATTCGCATTGAACATAATATTTGTTATATTGTTGTTTTTTTATATATTAAATTTGAGAGCGAAACTTCTATTTTTCGATATTTTGAAATTATTTTAATAATAACATATTAAAAAAATTCTTATTATATATTTAAAAATTGTATACTTAATATTGCTACTTTAATTATATACTTATTAATAAATTAATTACAATACTACTATTTATACTTTATTTAATAATATAATTTTAAAAATTAATTAACTTAACTATCGACTATAATATTGTTCTAAAAATAAAGTTTTTTTTTTAAAAATTGCAATCTATATATAGATACAACTACTTTTTGCGTATTTTAATTTTTTTGTTTGACGCTTCTTTTAACTACATTATTTTGTCAATTTAAATTTATAGCTTTCTCGATCTATTGTATCGATTGCAAGTAACATTTTTTATTAAATTTTTTTCTTTAATTTTTGCGATATTCTAAAATAGAGAACAATATAAATAATAACAAAATATAAAACAAAGAAACAATCAAAAAAAAGATTATTAATATTGTAAAAAATATATTTAAATTTAAAATTAAACAAAAGCAACTAAAGATATTTAATATAATTTTACAAAAAATATAATTATAATTGCGAAAACAAAATTTGAGAAAAGTTTACTATATTTGTAATGCTATAGCGTCCCCGGCGCGCTAGCGTCTCAGGATATAGCAAGATATATAATCTTGAATGCCAATAAAAGTTTCGAATAGCACAACACTTCTTTTTAATTAGATAGCGAGAAACAAACTCGTACGTTATAACAAGTATTAGATAGAAAGAAAATCTATCTCTTGTTGTTCTTTAACAATTAATTTTACTACTATCTATTCTATATAGTTAAGATATAGTAATACAAGTTTATTATATCTTACGTCTTTTATATCTTAGTATGTTAGCAAAAAACAAATATATTTGTATTTTACAGTTCTAATTGTTCTATCTTTCGAAGAAAAAGACTCGAAATATAATAGTATAATATCGAATTATAGCAATTTAAACTACAATAACTATTTAACTACTAAATTAAAGTTTAAAAAATTTAATATCTTTTAAAACAATAATTGTTTATAGAATATTAACAAAGATAATTGTTGTTAGCAAAACAATAGTAAAAAAAATAATTTAACTATAATTAGAATTTCGATTTTATATTAGTAGATAGAAATCTTAATAACAAAAATTTAAAATCTGCAAAATATTTAGCAGATTTAAACAATAACAATTAAAAAAACAAATTTTTAAGTTTTTTAATCTGCTATTATATTGCTATTAATAATATTTAAGTTTCTAAAATTTAAGAAATTAAAATTGTATAAAAGTTAAAGTATAAATAAATATACTATTTAATTTTAAGAGATTAATATTAATATAATACAATTTTTAATATATTTTATTACAAATAAGAACAAAATTCTCTATTATATATTATTTTTAAAAAACAATATTGTTATTTAGTAATATTTAAGAACAAACAATAATCTTAAGTTAAAAAGCAAAATCTTTAAAAAATTTAGAAAATTTCTATTAAATTTAATAGTTAATTCTGCTAATTGCTGTTTTTTTATCTACAAAAAATAGAAGATTGCTAGACAAAAATTAAATTAAAGAATAACTATTTTTAAAAAATATCTAAATAAATTAGAGATTTATTAATGCGAGTATTGTCTAGTTAGTTGTTATTAGTTAGGATTTATCTAGCTAGTATTGCTATTAGTTAGGATTTATATTAGTTAGAGTCTATCTAGCTAGGATTTGTTTCTAGTTTAATTATTAATTATTATATTATACAATTAGTTGTTTTGCTTGTTTTGTGTTTACAACAATTGTCTTTCTTTTTGTATTAATTAATAGCTTTAATATTAGTTTCGAAAATAAGCAATTCTTATTGTCTAAATTATTGTATTAATTGTTAAGTACTATTAGTTATTATCTTTTTTGCTTTTGTTTAAACGTATCGACGCAAATCTTAAGTATCTAAATTTTTATATTAAATACTTATTTTATTAAAATTGTCAACTAATTTATTGTATTAGCTTTAAATAGATATCGACAACAATATTGTCGATACAACTTATTTAGTATTTTTTTAGTTATTTAGCGTTGTATTTTGAGCTTCTATTGTAAGTTAATATTTATTGTTAAAAAGATTTTTTCGAATACTTTTGCAGCAAACTAGATAATTGTTAAGTTAACAAATATTAAAAATCTTTCTTAATTTGTTTATTAACTTTTTATTTTTATAAAGATTGACTATTCTTTTAAATTTCTTTTATTTCTATCTACTATTAAATTAGCTAAGAAGCTATCTCGACAAGCTTTGTCTTCTATCTTTGTAAAGTTAGAAAAACAACAAAATAATAGAAAAGCTAATTAGTTATTTATCTAATTATTGAAGTAAGCAATCGATAAAATCTTATTTCGAAAAATTATAAAGAAATTTATTGTATTAGTTGATAGTTAGATATCAAACTTAAACAATCTTTTTATTGCTAAAACTTTCGAGTCTAAAACTTCTTTTTTTATAAATATTACTAAAATATTCGAATCTAAATCTTGTTCTTCTGTTAGCTCGATATCTTTAGATAAGAATTTTTTTAATTTTTAGAATATAATACAACAATTGCTATTTAAAAGATCTTAAAAAATTAAAAGTAATTAAAATATTCTTAATTAATTATTTAGCAAATCTCGAAAATATTCTTTAACAAATATTGTTGCTCTTATTGTTAATACTTATTTGAGTAGTAGCTCTAATTTAACAAAATAATTATCTATTCTTTTATATTTTAATCTATTAACAATAGATAGTTAAACTTAGTCTTTATTTTTTAAATTACTAAAAATTAGTCTTCGAATCTATTAAATAATAATTCTTAATATAAGAATATCTTAAGATTCGACAACTATTTAATCGATAAAAATACAAATTTAAATCGAAAAAAATTATCTTTGTTTTTGTCTAAAAATTGCAATAATTGTTTTTTTACTTTTAGTAGATAGTATTTAATAATTAAAGCAATATTAGATCTATCTATTAATAAGTCTTGTTAATAAAATAGACAACTAACAAGCAATTAATAGAATTAGAATACTTTTGAATAAATATCTTTCTTTTTACTATTTGTATTTACTAATAATTGTTAAAAATAAAAAGTTTTTGTTTTTTTATTTGTTTCTACAAATAATTTTAGACAATCGACTATTATAATAGCAACAATTGCTCTTAAATAGCAATTAATCTCTATTGTTATTTTCGAGCAACAATTAGTTTTAATTGCTATTTTTGCATAGTTAGTTTTGATTGCTAACTACAAATAGTTAGTTCTTGCTACTACTTTTAAATAGCAAATCGAACAATAAATTGTTTTCGATTAAACAACTAATTACGCAAACAAAAAACAATACAAAAATTAGAACTTCGATTAGTATTTTAGTTAATTAGAATATATTTGTTAAAATTAATTTTAATAGAAGAATTTTACTTTTATTTTTTAGATAGTTAATTAATTTCGAGATATTATATATAATAAGATTAGATAAATTATTTTAAATTTTAACAAAAATTCTTTTTATTAGAATTGCGCTAGATAACAAATTAATTGTTTTTATAAAAAGAAAATTTTAATTGTTAGTAGCAAATAGTTGTTAATTAAGTTTAAAATTACAAATATTAAATTTTTTTATTTAGATACTCTTAAAAGCTACAATACAAAATCTATTATTTTTATTTATAAAAAAATAATCTATTGCAAGATTTTAATTTTTGTAGATTAAATAAACAATTATATTTATATTGTTAACAAAGTTGTTGTTTGCAAAAATCTCTTTTTTTGCTTTTATAAATTAACAATAATATAATATCTTAAGAAAATTAAAAATTTTAAACAAAGTATTTTTTAAATAATATTGCTAATCGATTTTATAGATAATTTTTAAATATAATTTAAGATACAAATTAGTAAAATTTTAGATAAACTAATATTAAAATCTTTTATTGCAAAAAACACTATAAATAATTGCAAAATAACTAACTATTTTTAGAATATTATTTTCTATTTTTAATTTGTTAAAATATTTAACTTGCAAAATTAACTAACTTAAATCTAACAATAACTTAACTTAAAACTTAAGACAATAATAATTATATTTATAACAACTATTATAGTTTAAGATTTTATTAAGAAATTCGAAGTAAAATAAGAGTTTTTTAAGATTATATTTATTTAATAACAAACAAAATATAACTTAAAAACTAATAAATATAACAAAGATTTTAAGTTTAATTAACAAGTAAACTATTAATTTTTTGTATTAATACAAATACGCACAATCTATCTTTGATATATTTTGTACTACAATGCTTATTAGAATTTTGCTAAATATTTATTTTATTTTTTAATACAAAATTCTAAATATGTTATCGATTAATATTAATTAATAATACAATTGTTGCAATCTATATTTTTACAATCTATACTATTGTAGTCTAATTCGACAAAAAAACTATTAATGTCTAAATATCTAACAATTACTATCTCTAATACTAAGACTTAGATTAATAGCAAAAATAAAATTTTCTTCTTCTCTAAAACAAACAATCGACGCAATAATATTAAAGAAAATTAAAATTGCAATTTCTATTAAATTTAAGAACAACAATTAATCTATTAATTATATAGCTATTAGCAATATTTATATTAGCAAAAAAAATATCTATTATTAAAATATTAGCAAAATTCTTATTAGCTTTATATGATTTCGATATATTATATAACGTTTTTTGTTCTTAACTTTTATAATAAATAGCAATCAAAAATCTTAACTTATTTTAGTACAAAATATACTAACAAGAAGTTGTTTATTAAAATTTTAGTCTATTATACTAAAAACAAATAATTAGCTAGACTGATCGTTCGGGTCGGTTTTTCCCCAAAATCTATAACCCGATCCGAAAGTTATACCTAATTAGGCCAAGTTTTAACCTAATATAGTTAGTATTTTCATAATTTATGCAATTCGGTTCCAACTGTTAGAATCGAACGGTCAGTCTATAATTAGCTAACAAAAAATAAACTAATTGTATAGATTTTTTTGTTATCTTAACTAATACTTATTAAGTTAATATATATTATATCGATTTTAAAATCAATATTATCTTAAATTGTTTAATCTATTAAACTTGTTAGTATACTTTTTGTTTAAAAAATAAGTTATTTAGATATTTACAAAATTGTTACAATCTTAACTATTAAGTAAAAAAAAATTATATCGAAGTTTTTTAGACAAATTTTAGTTTAATAGACTCGAATTAAATTGTTAATAACTTAAATATAATTAAATTTAATACAACAATTATTGCTAATATTAAATTAGTTTTTTAATTATATTATTATATAACAATACTTTTGAAATTTGTTTAGCGCAACGTTATATATTCTATTTGCGTTAATATAGAATATAGAATATTTTTAATTAATTGTTAGTTTCTAAACAAGCTTATACTAAGATATCTATTAAAAAAGATTAATATTTTTATCTTAGTATATAGACTTAATATCGAGAAATATTTTATAGACAACTATCTACTTTTGAATATATATATTAAAGAACAAATTAATAGTAAAAGCGCAATAATTTATATTTGTCAAAAGATTTATATAGTAAATTATCTAAAAGTTAAAATACTTTTTAAAATATATATTATAGTTTTAAAATAAATAATAGTAAATCTAAATAGCAGAATGCTAACAATTAATAGTTGTCGAAAATTAACAATTAATTTTAAGATTATAGCAAAAAACAATATATAAGTTTGTAGAATCTTAAAAACAAATTAAAAGATAATTGTTAATATTAATACAATTATTAAATTATCTATTTACTTGCTACAATTTTTGTTAGACAAAGACTACTTATTCCAGTTAAAACTTGTTAATACGTATACTTATATTGTTAACTTTAGCGTATCTTTTATCTATATTTGCAATATCAATTTAGTGCTAACAACTATTAATAAATATATTAATCTCGATTTTCTAATAGAGTATAAAAAGCAGAATTGCTATTAAATTAATATTGAGAAATATTTATAAGCAACAAAAGAAGAAATACAAATAGATATATTAAAAAATAATTATTAAACTATCTTGTTAAATAGCATTTATATATATAAATTTCTAGATAAAATTAGTTTTTTTTAGACGTTAATTATCAAATTTGTTAATCTATAAATTGATAGTAGAAAAACAATTAATCTATTAAAAAACAACTAAATAATAGTATCTTTTATAAAAAACTAAAATTCGACAGATGTTTTTTGTATTGTTTATAAAATCTATCTATTAGATATTCGAAATAAACAAGTAGTTAATAAAAAATTTAACAAACTTTATTAACAAAGCAAAATAAAATAATTAAGAAAACTTATTTTTTTCGAGTTTTTAGTATTTGTTGTTTGATATATTGTTAATAAATTAAACAAACTTAAGAGAAAGTTACAAATTATAATATATATTAGAGAACTTAATAAGTTTCTTGTTACAAATAATTATTCTATTTCGATACAAAATAATGTTATCGCTTATATAAAAAACTGCAATAATATTAGTTTAATAGATAATCTAACTTTTTTTTTTTTAGTTTTTAGTAACTATAGCAAACAAATATAAATTCTCTTTTATTAGTTATTAAGAAAAAGAAGAACTATAGATAGTTGCTATAAAATTTAAAAATCTTTCAATATATATATAGCAAGTAATAAACAAACAACTGCAAAAATTTCGAAAATTTATATATATTTATATCAACAATATTATAGTTTTTTTTAAGATATTTGTTTAGTATCTAAATTATTTTAGCTAACTTTTTTTTAAATTTATCAAACTTCGAGTTATTTAAAGTTTAAATTTTTTCTTTCTTAAACTACTCGAATATTATGTTGTTAAAATAGAAAATAAATATTTTTAATCTATTTATAACTAAAAAACAAATAATTGCTATTAAAATAATTAAATTTTTAAAAAATCTAAAAATTTTTAAAATTTATTTTAATTTTTCTAACTATTAACAAAATAAGATTGTATAATATATACAAAAGATCGATACTCTTTAAAGCAAAAAAATACAACTACTAAAAAAAATTTCGACTCTAGATAATCAAAAACGCAAAATATATATTAGAACAATATTTATTAAAGACTTATTAATATTGAGAAAATTCTATATTTAGTTTTAATACGCTCTAACAACTTTTAACTTTTTAATTTATTTTAATAATAGTCAACGTCTCTATATTAACTTAGATACAATAAAGAAGCGCAACTTTAATATCGAAGTATATTATATTAAGAACAATTTAATATTTAACAATTTTAGAAAGAAAAATATTTAGTATATCTTATTTTTGTTAAAGATATTTATTATAATTAAATCTTATTATTAATTTATTAAGTTAAAGATTGTTGCTTTAATTTAAATAGTTAAAAAAACTCGATATCTTATTGAAGCTTTCAAATAGTCTACTATAATCTATACAAATTACTCGACAATAACAAAAATTGTTAAGCAAACTACTCTATTGTTTTTGTTAATTAATAAATTGAACTTAAAATTGATTAAAGTTTCTTAGTATTTGTTGCAATTTATTTTAGATATTTGTTATTATTTAAATCGACTTAATATTGTTTTAAATATTTTATTAAAACTTGTTGTCTTAACAAAAAAGAAAAAGCTAAATAACAATTAAAATATATTTAACAATATTAATATTTTCTATAATAAGATAAAGACAATTGTCGAAATTAATATTAAGACAAATATTGTAAATAGACTAGTCGAGCAAACAATTAGAAAAAAGAAAAATATTGTTGTATAAAATACAATAAACAGAGTAATTTCTTATTATATTTATTTTATTAAGATAAATATTAACTTTCGAATATATTTTACTAACATCTATATTTGCTCTATTAAATAGACAGAAATCTTAAAAACTTTGCAAAAAGTCTCTATATTTTTCGAAATTTAATTTACATTAAATAACAAACTTATCTATTTTATTAATTATACTCAAAAAAAGTATCTATACTTATCTAAAAAGTTTAAGAAAGAGATTTTTAAACAAATTTATAACAATAATTATTATACAGATTTCTTAAGAATATATAAAACAATTATAACAAACTTCTATTTTTGAAAGCTAACTAAGCAACTCAAACAATATATAGCTTATTGTTCTTAATATAATATATATTAAATTAAACAATATTAATTATATAGCAGTTTTAATTTAATTATCAATTTTTTAATATTTTTTTATATAGTAAGTTTCGACTTTATTTTAGTACTATTAAGTATACAAAATATAGATTCTACTATATTTGTTATTTGCAAATTTTCAAAAAAGATTACTATTTTTTTTAAAAAAACTATTTATATTGCAAAAAACTAAGCAATAGTACTAGTCGACAAACTTGTAAACTAAAGTATATTAAAAATATTTATTTATAATTAAAATCAATTTTTTTTTCTAAGTTTTAAAAGACAATCTTTAAGAAGTTTAAAATTAGTTTTCTAATTTTAATTGTCTATTATTTGCAAACAAACAATTAGAGTAAACAAATTAATTAAATAGTCGAAATTGCGCTTCGATATACAATAACTAACAATTCGAGTTTTAATTAAATTGTTTTTCTTTCTATACTAAGAGCAAAACTTAATAATTTTTTTAATTTATTAATTGAACTTTTGTTTAACAAACTTATTATAGATTTCAAGATACAAGACTCGATATTGCTGCTAAAATTAGACAAACAAAACAAAAAGTAATTTTAAAAAAAAACAATAAATATTAACAAAATTGAAATTTTTATAGTTTGAGTTAATATAATTTTTAAGTTTATCTACAACAAGTATTATCGACTTTTATTTGTTAAAATAGAAAACAGATCTTTTTTGCAATTGTACAAGAAATATAGTTTGCTATTAGTAAAATTGCTTAAACTTGTTATTTAGCGCGTAGATTTTTTTAAAATATTCGAAAAAAAAGTAATCTAGTTTATCGACTTAAACTATTAGAAAATTGAAAAATTTATTTAGTTATTTTTATAGCAAACTTAAAGTTTGTATTAGTTAGTACTAATTTTTACAATTGTTTAGTATTAGACTATCTCGAGTCGATTAAGAAATTTAACAAGAATTAATATTTATATAAGATTAAGATTCTAGTTAATTATCAAATATATAAATATAAATAGAAAAAGTTTATTTCGAAATTTTTAGTTCAATAAAAAGAGTATAATTCGAAGTTCAATTGTTAATACAATAAAAATTTGCTTAATAAAATTAAAGAGCTTGTTCAAATTTACAAGAAGAAGTACAATATATTTATATCAAATATTATTTGTTGTTTTAACTTAGTAGATAGTTAAGCTATTGCAAAAGAAAGAAATTAAATTTTCTTACAAACTAACAAGCAAAATAGCAATGCGCTATCTTTTTTATAAAATAACAAATAAGATAGCAATTTACTATTGCTTTTATATTCTGACAAATAGAACAATAATTATTTACTATAGACTATTAAATAGAACAATCTTTTTATTAAACGTTGACAGAGTAGATTTTGCAAAATAAAGATAAATAGTCTTGTCTAAATCTCGCAACTATATCTAACTATGCTAAAGATTAGGCTGATCGTTCGGGTCGATTTTTCCCCAAAATCTATAACCCGACCCGAAAGTTATACCTAATTAGGCCAAGTTTTAACCTAATATAGTTAGTATTTTCATAATTTATACAATTCGATTCCAACTATTGAAATCGAACGATTAGTCTACTAAAGATATTAAACTTATATTTCTTATATATATTGTTCTTATATATCTAACAGTTAGACTTAGATTTAGAATTGCAATATAGTGCGCTTTTATTTACGATTTATTTACTTAGTACAATTACAAATCTAATCTAGTACTTTTCTCTTTATTAATATACTTTAACTCTCTTTTACTTACTTTAGTTGTTAATTTACTATAATTATATTTTATATCTTCTGAAGATCTATTTAATTTAGAAGTTAAAATTTCTTTTGTATTGTTCTCTATTAAAAGATTTGTAGATAGCAAGCTAATATTTATATTAGATTCTAATTATTAGACATTATTTGTAGATCTATTTTATTTAGTTAAAAAGTCGAATATAACTAGCGAAAACAATAAGTTAATACAAAAGAAGTTAAAAATCAGCAATAACTTTACAAAGATTAACAACAATAACAAAAACAATAATTGCTATATTGTTTATTAATTTAAGAGCGTTTACGCAATTTCTTTACAATACAACAATATCGAAATAATAGATATTAGATAGACAAATATTGTATATTTTTTGCAATTTCTTCTAGTTAATACTTAGATTCTCTATATAATCGATATTATATTTACTATTAATCTAGAATATATCGAACAACAAAAAAGTATAAAATATTTTGTATTAGATACAAGAATATTTAAAATATTCTACAAAAAGTTGATTAAAACAAAGAACAATTAGTTTGTTTTTAGCTAAATAAAAGATATTGTTAGTTTACTATTGTTAAATATTGTTTTAATAAATATAAAATTAATCTAATCTAAGATATATATAGATTTAAGTTGTTATAATATTTGTTATATAGTTGTAGCAAGAATCTTTATTAAGTTACAAACACAAATATAGAAAATATTGTTTAATATAAACAAAAATATATTGAACAATTGTTTGTCTCTAAATTTTGCTATTATAAATAGTACAAATAATCGAGTTTATATTTACAAACAATATATTATATTTATCGAAAATATACTTAGCAACAAACTTAATTTCGAAATATATATTATCGACTATTCTTTTTAGCAATATAATCGAAATATATTTGTAAAAACAATCGACAATCTATATTTCGAAATTAATAGTATCTTATTAACAAAACTAAAATTTGTAAAAAAATACAAATACAAAATACTATTTAATCTCTTTAGTTATTTGTTATATCTTCGAACAAATAAAAATTAATAATTAGAATAGAATTATTCTCTTAATAGTCGAAATCTCTTTTTAGTTATTTTTGAAAGTTAAAATATCTATATATTTGTTTGTTTAAGTTGTCGAAATCTTTTTTTCTATTAAAATATTTAAGTTGTTTGTTGTTGTTTTATCTAGCTTAATATTATTTGTTATATTCGACAGTATTAAGCAAAGATTTTTAGATAAACTGCAGATTAGAAAAATTCTTATTAAAAATAAAATATACAAATTTTTATTATTGTTGTTTTTTACAGCTTTTATAAAAAGTATTTACGATATAGCTATTGCAAAAAAGAATAGCAACTATTTAAATAATATAATTAATATACAAATTACAAAAGTTGCAAAGAAAGATATTTGATAAAAAACAATACTAAAGACTATCGATATAATACTTGCGAACAGCAATTAGATTAATCTAAAGATTATCTTAATTTAAATTTGAGATTTTGTCGACAAAAAAAGTAAAGAAAAAGATTGCGCTTTTGAACAATTCTTAATATTATAATATTAAATAGAAGATATACTTTCTTATTTAATTAAATTAATAAACAACAATTTAAAAATTGTTTACAACAAAGTCTTTAATATAAGTTACAAAAAATATTATTTAAAATTTCTTAAATCTTTGAATATTTTTGACAACTAAAAAATTAAAATACAAAAGTACAACAATCTACAAACAAAATATATTATTGTCGATAAAAATTAATAGATTAAAATTAACAAAGAAATTAGTTAGCAAATTGAGAATATTTAGCAAAATAGATAGATTTAATAAAGAACAAATATTCGACAAAACAGTTAAATTAATAGAAAATCGAAAAATTATAGACAAAAATAGTAACTACAAAAGAATAGTCAACAAGAGTGTTGTAAGCTTTTTGAAAAGAAAATATTTGATACAAGTATTGTCTAGTTAGTTGCTATCAATTAGAATTTATCTAGCTAATATTGTTATCAGTTAAAATCTATATTAGTTAGAATTTATCTAGCTAGCATTTGTTTCTATTTTAATTATCAATTATTATACTATACAATTAGTTGTCTTGCTTGTTTTGTATTTACGACAATTGTCTTTCTTTTTGTGTTATTTATTAAGTATTGCTTTTAGAAAAGTATAGAATCTATATATTTTTGACTAAATTTAAATCGAACTTGAAAATAAAAATTCTAAAAATTAGTAATATATTAAATACTTGCAATAAGTTTCTAACTATAGCTATTATATAAGAACAAATACTAAATTGTATTTGCAAAATAGACGCAAGTAGTTTTAAAAATTAGCAAATAACAAAAAGTTTTAATTTTTTTTTAAATAGATTTTATTAGAATCGATATTTAGACAATATTAACAAATTTATTAAAAATAAAAAGTTCTATATTTTTTAAAATTTGTCGATATTATATAAGCAGATCTATAAAATTAGCAACGTAGACTATTTCAATTGTGTTAAATACTTTAAATACTATAAAAAGAAATATTATGAAACAAAATATCTTAATAAGCACAAATAAAATAAATCTATTGTTGCTGCTACTATTATAATAGATACAAAAAAAATTAAGCTTTGTTAATATCTTGCAAGCAAAACCAAAAAAACAAATAGAAATAATAAATTTAATTTTAATAAAAAATTAAATTCGATTTTTTAATAACAAGCGTTAAATTATAGATTTAGTTAATTCGAAAACTAAGATAAATCTTATTAATTATATTTATATAGTACTATAGTCGAATAATTAGATAATATTAAACTATAAACTTGAAAATGTCTATTATTAGTATTAGCAATCTATTTGCAATATATATACAATCTCTTTTACTTAAATCTTGAAATCTTAGCTACTCAATATAATATTAGATTGTATAGTGCGATCTATATATATATTGCGATAAGTCTTTGTTGTTATAATTGTCTACTAATCGAAATTCTATCTTTATTTTGTTATACTAAAGTTTAATACAAAAATTTAGTTACAATAACAAATATTAGAATAACAAGCTATCGATATATCTCTAAAAACAATTTTAGAAATTTAGAAATTCAGAAACTTAGAAATACAAGAAAAAAAGTATAAAAAACAAATTAATTCTAACAAATTATTAGAATTAGAAACTTTAAAAATCAAAAATATAAAATTAACAATTTAGAAATAAAAATATTATTAAATTAAAAAGCAAGAAAAGAAAAGATAAAATTAAAATATTAAAAATAACAATAAAAGTTGTAAATTCGAAAATTAAAATATTTTATTAAAATTGCAACTAGTATCTATTGTTAAAACAATAAATTATTTGCTAATTATAATAATATTATTAAATGAAACTTTTTAGCAATATAATTAATCTATTTGCTTAGAAGTAAAAACGCTATTTAAATTCTTTTTTTAATAGAAACTAAAGCAGATCTTTAATACAAAAATATTTGTTAATAGTAAATTAACAACTAATCGAAAAAAACAATAGATCGAGAATATTTGTTTATAAATAGTTAAGAAAATAAAAAAGCAATAAACAAAAAAATAACGCAAAATTAAAAAGAAAAAAAAAATCTCTTTTCGATATTCTTGCAAAAAAAAGAAAGAGATTTGCAAATTAAAAATATTATTATTTAAATTAACTATTATTATTAGTTTTTTTAATCTAGTAATTGTTACTTTTACTATCTATTGTTAAACTATTCTTCTAAAAACAATATTTTAAAACAATAAAAAAATTATAGAACTTTTTCTCGACATATTTATATTAATAGCAAATTCATTTAATAATTCTATAAAAATTGTAAAATTCTATTACTATGTAATCTCTATATTTTTCTTAAAAACGCTAGAAGTATTGCATTTTAATAAATTTAATATTATCGATTTTCTAAATTAATTCTCGAATTTTTGTAATAAGTATAGAGTTATTTCTTAGTATAAAATTATTAAATCGTTTTAATATTGCAACAAACTTATAGAAAACTTTATTAAGTTTATTGTTGTTTAAATAGATAAAAAGTAATTTAAAATAATAAATAAATTAAAAAAAATATATAAAAATAGAAATTTAGATTAAGAAATTAACTCTTGTATTTTTCTAAAGTTTTTAAAAGATATATTAAAAACAAAGTCGAATAATATTTATAAATATAGTTAACAATTGAAATTTATTTTCTCGAAGTTTATTAAATTTAATTAAGTCGATAAATATATTAGATTTTTTTAATATTTAAATTTTTTTTTATAGTATTTGTATTAAGATAATACAAAAGTATAGAATTAATTTAAACAACGCAATTATTATAATATTTAAATTATTATATAAGACAATTATAAAACTAATCGAAAATAAAATAACTATATAAGAAATAAATATTAATTACAATTAAATTGCTTAGCAAGTTGCAAATATTAATATAAATAAATTAACAAATATAGTAAACAAAAAGCAAGATTTTGTAAAAAAAAAAGTTATATTAAAAATAGTTTTTGTTTTTTTAATATTGTTAGTAGTCGCAATTAAAAATACAAAAATTAACAAAATACTAAATATCTTAATACAAATTTTTAAAAATCTTAAGATTAATAGTATTTATAAAATAATAAAGAGCAAAATTTATTAAATAATTTAACAAACAATAATAACACAATTACAAAAAACTTTATATATAGTATTTTCTTAAATTTAAATAACAATTTAGAATTTATGTTAAAAAACAATTTATATTTATTAAAAATCTATTTTTGTTTTTGAATACAATTAATTTTAATTTTAATTAAATAAATATTTGTTTTATTATAATTTGTATAAATAATAGATTTGTTTAAAGTTAATAATTTTAATAGCAAATAAAAAAATTTATATAAATAAAAATAACAAAATTTGCTATAAGTTTAACAATTTTAAAAACAAAAAAATAAAATTGTCTCTTAATAGTACAAAGATTAAGAAAGAAACTATAAAAATTTATCTTTAATAAAGAGCGCAAAATTGTATTTAAAATAAAAAGAAAATATTTTTTACAATATAAGAGTAAACTTTGAAGCAAACAAAA
>JAABUL010004952.1_pt1 | contig 17171 bp, 14 predicted proteins | sample 5559151 | NCBI WGS metagenome assembly JAABUL01 (sample SAMN10711876, study PRJNA513368) | rock metagenome | isolation source: Antarctica rocks | place: Antarctica: Victoria Land, Pudding Butte sud | reverse complement strand
AGTGCGGGGTTGGGGGGGATTGTGAAGAAGAAGTATCGGAAGAGGGAGAGGGTTGGAGGGACGGTGAAGGAGTGGGAGGATGAGAGGGAGGGGGGAGAGATGCTGGCTAGAGAGCAGGAAGGGTTGGAGAGAAGTTGGTGTGGGTGGTGTGGGAGGGTTGTGCTTGGGGCCAGAGATATGGAGAAAGCTGGGGATGAGGCATGAGTGGTGCTGAGAGAACGATGTGGTTATAGTTAGACACAACGTACGTATGCTAGCAAACGCCTGACCCGGGTATCGTGACTCCGCCATCCCATATGTGAGTCCCGACTCCAGCGCTGTGCAACAATCGTATGCCATACTTCCCGTACTATCCAAACGCTTGCTCCAAAATTCGAAACGCTATGCCTTTCCTTTCCCTTTGTCTACCGTGTCTGGCGGTGCGTTCTCATCGTTTGCAGCGTCATGCATATTGAACTTCAGCCTCGGTTCCTCGGAGACATGAGCATTATATGGTATGCCTTTGATCTCCTCCTTGACTGGGTGTTCATCGTCCTCGCTGTGTGAATGGGGGCCAGCTTCCGAGACTGCGGCGGGCTCTGTTGCATCCAAAGCATGAGTCTCGTTCGTGGGATCCGTCTCGCTGCTCGTAGCTCGTGCTCTAAGATCACTCCAGTAGTCGGCATCATTGACATGGACGCCAGCTGCATGGATGGTTTTGAGCATATTGTCGATCTTGGGTTTTCGGGCCTCGATGTCGGAATCTGAACCTTCCTTGCTCTTTTCTTTGCCTTTGCCCTCTTCCTTTGCCTGAGTTCTTGTGCAATCGTCAAGGACTTGGAGAAGGTGGGTCTGGAGCTGACGGCGGGAAGTCTGGTGTACGAATGTGTTCATGATTTCTGGCATTGAGTTTGCAAGGTAAAAAAGCTCGTCGCCTCCTTGGTTCAAGAACGTTTTCATTACTGTGATCTTTTCTCTGTCCACTCTCGCTCGTTTGAGGGCTGACATGAGAGCCGAAATGTTGGCAATGTCGCCCAAATCCTGTTCGTCATCACTGTTACTATTCTGGCCGTTGGTTAAACTTGAAAACTTTGCCGTCGTTCTGTCTGCACTCGACTCTCGACTTCCATCCCGCTTGGCAGCATGTATAGTGAAGTAGTCCTCATTCAACATGTGGGCTTGACCCATCTTTTTACTGGATTTCTCCCCCAGATGATGTAGATGCATCTTGATCCGTTTTCTGAGCCATCTCCTCCGTCTTACGAAGGAAAATAACCAAGGGTGATTGCCATGCCATGCATAAGCCCTGTTGAAGCTGAATGAATATTCCCAGCCTTCTTCGTCGACGTCGTGTGACATGTCAACATACCATGTTTTCCAGTCCCAAGACCAGCTAGGATCTGGCAATTGGAAATTGGTGATGTTGACACCGCTGTCTTGGAAGTTGGCTGTTTGCCAGGCGGATGGATCAAAGTTTAGGAGCGAATTGGACGAGTACAGGGGAATGCCGCAGAAGAAGGAGCCGCGTTGGTTCTCGTAGAGGACATCGATAAAGGAGTCCTCTACTTGCTTGGCTTTGGGGACTTTCCTCTTGCCTCTAAATGGTACCCTGTCCCGCAATCGACCAGTGCGTGTTGCATCCTTGAAAGGTCCTGGCTCTTCCGTTGCAATGTTGCCGAGTTCGTCAATTGAATCTCGTGGAGTTTCACCCTCAGACTCTCTTCCTTCCTGGTATTTCGCATACTTTCTCCGAGCTAGCTCTTTCCTCAATGTTCCTTGGCCCTTTGTGATTTGTCGGTTAAGGAGGGTTCCACTGTCAGTCCTGGGGATTGAAGCAGTCGCTGATCCATTGTCTGGGGTCTCGTCGGAGCTATCCTTGGGTTTGGTAGAATCCACAAGGTCTATTGCGTGGTCGTACTTATTTGCACCATCGGTTTGGCTTCGCTCAAGTCCAAAAGCCGACATGTCTGCGGTGATATTTGTGAGGTGATATACATCATAAATGCCGTGCTCTGATCATAGCTGCAAGTATAGGGTTAACGGATACGTACCCAACGATATTTCCCACAACAACCTTGTCGGTCCTGCTGATAGATGGGGAAGCTCTAGGCCAATCGGAGGCGGCCCCCAAAGAGGAAAGGCGTCCGCTGGACGTCATGCATGCCAGTGCCAAGCCCTTAGCCAAGTTCCCAGCGGAGCAAGCTCACTTATCCGCTGTCTTGCAACAACAAATATACGCCACTTCTACACACTTCAAGAAAAGCAATCAGATTACGAGCTTCTAAGATCTTCGCCAAAATCAATCGCTATGTCCAGACGAGCAATTTATGCCGTGGCAATTCCCGTGGTGGGAGCTGGGGGCTACTACCTTTACTCGGCTGGTGGAGATACCAAGGTCGCTCAGAAGAAGGCTGAACGTATATATTCCCTTTCAGATTTATGGATGAATGGCGTTTGACAATTGACTGCAGATGATGCCGCAAGTGCAAAACGCTCCATGAGAGGCGACAGTGTCTCGGCCGAAGAAGCCAAGAAGCAGGGTGAAGAATTGGCAGCAAGGGCCGGCAAAAAGATCGATGGCACCGTAAGCTGCTCTCTTTACCTCTCACGGCACCGCTAAATCAGGCCTGCTCTCAGGTCAATGAAATACGCCGCGAGGTGCACGATGCTGACAAGATCATCATTCAAAAGGCCGGCGAAGTCGAGGCAAAATTCGACAAGCTCAAGCACGACAGCGTCGCTCAATTCGAGAAGTCCAAGAAGGAGACAAGCAAGGAGCTGCACGACTCCATAGATAACTTTGACAAGACGGTCGAGAGGAAAGCTGCGGAGGCAAAAAGTGGGATATCAAGCTGGTTTGGATTTGGAAAATAAGCGACCATTTTGACCAGTCTCGCTGTTCGAACGACGTCTGAGTGAGGAAGATTACTGTGCCATTTTCGATTGTTTCTCATTGGCAGCAAGCAAAAGTTGTATACTAGCATTGTGCTCGCGTGGTCTGACCTCTACTCTCATAACAACACCAAGATTTCCAACCACATATAGTAGACGTCGGAGAGAATCTCCCTATCCGAAGGGATCGCTGGTGTGGGTCCATTGCTCTCTTGGTCTTAGCTGCACAATCAAATCAGAGATCTTTCTACTGCTATCCGCCTAGGCCTAACAAGGCCACCAGCATCCACGATGATCTGCCTTCGCATGGCACGAGATGAGGAGGTGCGTGGAATTCTCAGGATCTTCCTGAAGCCTTTATACTACTTGAGGAAAGGTGAGCACTCTATGAGCGTGTCGCGGCTGCCATTCTCCCTTTAGCTGTCAGGCAATTAAGAAGCCGGAAATTACAAAGGATGCATGCAGTCTCGACGAAGGCACTTCCCTTCAATGACCAATCGACTCGAGTCTCCAAGATTTCGGATTCAGGCCATGATATCACGACCTGAGCTTCATTGAAACCCGATACAGACCTATAATACTTGCAATTGACGGGCTAGTCCTCACTTTCTTCCCGCATGTCCTCAAACCTCGCATTTTCTGACGCATCTTGCCTTCATAGCTAGCCAACGTCGTGTTGTTTCGTGCAATGTTGGCCCCAAGTCACTGCTGAAGCTGAGCTACCCTCATTTCCGCTGGTGGCGCACGGAGAAGCAGCTTGGCCAAAATTTCGTTCCAGACCAGACATTGGTGATAACAACCCTGCAAGTGGCTCCCCTTCATTTGCAACAGCACAAGGTCACCTAAAACTTTGAGTCGCCGCATTGCTAGGGCTTTTAGGTCTCTATGGGCACCAACTTGGGACCCCATTCTGAAGTGCTAGTCAGTTAGGAGATGTTGATATGGTGTGAATGGGTTTATCTTTGGGTTCGTCTCTGAACATGAATTTCAACGACCTGCAATGAACTACGCTAGATGCTAACTATCAAGGTCAACACTCCCTGTTTCTGCACGGTCGGACTTGTGATTTACGGCTTCCAGGCGGACATCTGCAATATATTATCATTACAACAAAACCTCTGTCCACCATTTGGCCCAAATTGGATTTTAGCAGGGTGTCTCATATAGAACTCTCAATCATCAAAGGAAAGTGTGCACTACTGGTACGCTCGACTCTAGGTCTCAAATGTAGCTGCGAGTCACAAGTAAGAGCAGCAAAAGGTACACGTATTCACAGACCATTTCAGTGAGAGTGAAGAAAGCTTGACAAGCTTCAAGCAGCAAGCGGCAGACGTCACGATCTAGGGTACTTACGCTCTTGAGGGCAAACAATCGAGCCGAAGCAGGGAGTTCACGCCAACGGGAGCTCCACTTTTTGCTGGCCTGTTCTCGAGTCAATCGAAGCAGCCGATGCCATCGGTCGAAACCCAGCATACTAATGAACTTCACCAATTTGTAGTACTTTTGAGAATATCTGCTGCCGTAAGCATAAAATGGTGACTGGTCGGGACTAGGACCGGGGCATTTCGCTGATCAGGCTGTTCCATAAGAAATCGCCAGCTTTTGCAGGATGCCACTCGCTGGAAATATGCACTCGTGGGCTTTGCACTCGGCACCTTGTTCATGCTCATCACCTTTGGAGCTCCGAATTGGATTCATAGCGTTCCCTGGCGCCACCGCAATATACCTCACCTACACATCTGATAAGTTTAAGCCGACATGATACATCTCCCAGGATCGATTCGCAACTTCCCAACGTCTAGATACAATATACCAATTAACAAGCTTCGTGGGTACTCTAGCGCTCCAGTCCACCTTCTGATTATAATCTTTAGAGATACGTTTATCTGGTCTTGATTGAGTGGATTATCAGTCTTTGTAGGCTTCGTTCCGTTCTTTGCAACTTCAAAGGCTCGAGTAGCCTCGCGGCGTCCACTTGCTGTACTCGTACTCTATGAGCGGCCGTATCAAGACAAACCTTCGGCCTAGTCAGACAGCGCGTATCAACTATCAAGAGTGCGTTGTCCCAATACGTATGAGCTGCGGCAGGTCTGCCTCCATTGCTTATTATGTTGGGCACTTGAACCACACCGCAGAAACTGCAAAGCCATATAATACGCACGAGCGAGCCAGGAGGCCAAGATATACTGATGCCTGGCTACATTGCGTGCGAGAGCAACATGACTGCAACTGCGCCGCATTATGCGTTCTATCTTTGGCTGGAGGACCCTACAGGAATACATCGTGAGAGCGCTTTGGGAAACCATGCGCCTTGCCCTGCATGAGTATTTTGTACAGCAGGCTGAGAGCGACTGGGCCCGCCCCACCTTCTTACCGTAGGGGAACTTTGACCAAGTACCACAACTCACCTCCTCAGGAATACAACAAACATTGTATACGACAGCGAAACCTTTCTCTATCCGAAATGGGTCTGTGTGACTTACCTGGCAAGATGCAAGACCAAATAATCCTGCGACTTCATCCTTCAGCGGCGGTGGCCTTGAGTCAGACAAGTCGTCATTTTCATGCCACCGTATCCCTGAACCGACTTGTCACCGAAGCCGTCAAGCAATCTTTGGAGGAGAGAAAAGCTCAAATTGGCAGGGTAGATGGCTTTCTCTGCTCCTCATGCTTCTGCCTCAAGCCACAACGGGAATTCTTGAGAAGCCAGATCACGAAGAAGCGCGGCAAAGCCGGAAGCGAGGCAAACAAATGAGCTTGCTTTGAGTGTATGAGGCAGAATTGCCAGATCAGTCCTGGAAATATACTGGATATCGCAGATGGAGAGGATAAGAGGGTGTATTGCTTGATATGCCAGAAGGTGCGCTACCGCTTCTGCACCAAGTGCCGTTGGTGCTCCGGGTGCGTGAATCGCAAAGTGGCGACGACGTATCGCAAAGGCATGGGACGCGAGTTAGGCTGTCGTGACGGGATGATCAATATCGTGAATAACTACTCGGATCATAAGTGGTTCGAGGCCACACCAGCAAAGGAATTGTCTCTGAGTGGGTGGTGTGGTCCTAGGGAATCTTGGGATCCTGATGCGGACGGTTTATGGAGGCCTTGATTGTCTGGAAGGGTATGATGAACCTACTGAGAATCGTCAAATGGGGTTTGCCGATCCTCATGATTCTCGCACCACCCGCTGGAGATGCGTTCGATTTCCGTTTGTTGACCTCTCTATGTGTATAAACCACGAACTTGGGATTAGGGGCTACGGTTGCCGTACAAGAATGGGAGTGGGACCACTTTAATAAGGCGAAGCAACCTTGGGAATAGCGAGGAAGTACTGTACCTTGATGAGCTATCCTCAGACTTGGCTTATCTACCTATGATACCTTTGAATCAACGAAGGGGCCGCTTGGTTTGGAGTCTCTACTACCAAAGAGGGTGAAGGCGGCTCTGCCCGAGAATTTACCTTAATACTCAAGAAGGGAATAATGCCTCTTATAGATACAGCAAACCTCTCGTCTTGTTGCAGCTGCCTACCGTCTGAGTCCGATCCAAGTCTGCCAAGAGAGGGATTCTCACTCTCCTCCCAAATCCGTCGACTTTTCGTGGGAAGCTTTTGGGGGTTCTGCGAAAGTCCAGAGTGTTTCGTTCCTACCATTACTAGGGGATGACTTCGGATCTTCCCGGAGGGGGATGGGAAAGGGGGTGATTATCATGGGGAGGGCTTGAATAGGGGAGACCCGAACGCCGAGACAGTGATGATTGGAAATGAAGACACACTATGATCAATTGAGCAAGGTTTGTCGTTGTCAATCATTTGTTCTCGTTATGCAATCTTTCCCAAATTTGAGGTCACGCGAGTACCTTCACAAGATCCCCAAAGCCTTGTCCTCTCAACAGAATCTCACACATGTACATATCCTATCAATTTTTTGCGCCACTGGATTAGCGCTTGCCTTTCGCTTCGTGGGAGTTTCACTCAGGATGGCACAAAGCCCTTTTCGTCCAATAACCCCTCCTCCTTATTGTCACTCTCGCAAGGAGCTGCCCTCGTCGCAAGATAATTCCTGACCAACTCCTGCCCTTCCTGATACCTCTGAATCGGGATCCGCGTCAGTCGCCCCACAATCGTATTCCCCTTCTCATCCCGCAAATACGCCACGCATTCCCCTCTCATCCTCTCGCTCTCGGCAAATTTCTGCGCCAGCCTCGCGTCCGTCGTGTTCCACTGATAGCCCTTGGTGTAACGAGCCACGTACAGCGCGATAGTAGCGTACAGCTGGTAGCTCAGCCAGACGTACTGCAGACCCGCTGGCATCCAGAGGAGGGAGCAGACGAGTCCGATGGGAAAGATGAGACCCAGGGCGACGACGATGGCGATTTGGATGGTTTCGCGCAGGCGGTTGCGGATCGGGTGGCCGTAGTGCTGGAAGAATTGCATGACTGCGGATTCTTTACCCTCGATGATGAGGAAACCGTTGCCTTGCATGTTGATTTCAAAGCGTCTGGTCGGTTGCTGCCGCAATCTATCAAGGGGTTCGGGCGGCAGGATCCCTTCCCGCTCGAGGGCAAAGGCGGCGCTGAATAGTTTGAGGAGGAGTGGGAAGAACCAGAGCAGGCTGGAGGGTGAACGCCAGAAGGCGAGGACGCTGGTGCCGGTGATTATGCTTGTGATCTCACTCCAGATGAGCGCAAGAATCGTCTGGAAGGTGATGGAGCCGGTGTCATTTTCGACAACTTTTGCTGAGTCGATTTTTTCGTTGGGTTGGGCGTAGGATAGCTCTAAGATATTGACAGATGATTTGGCTCTAACCATTAAGGGCTTTTGCTCTCCTGTTTCAATATGCTGCTCGTCCTTGCGTTTGGCAGTGACGGGTATGCGAGATACGGCCTGAACCCAGAGACCGTTTCTGGCATATTCCTTGCCGGAGCTCCCAGACTGACCGTCATACACTTTACACCTTAAGTTAATATCCTGGTAGAACGCCGTGCCAAGCATATTTCCAAGGTTACAGCCTTTGAATATTCCATTTCGATGGAATTTGTCCAGGGTTGTCAGTGCTGCTTTGTGAATGGGTCCACCCATCGGAGCCAGTAGGCCGACCTGGAAAAAATCTCGCCATGTCACTGCATTGAAAAATCTCTGAGGCCAAAGAAGCCGGTCAAATACATCTTCGACTGCTGCTTCTGCGCTGATGTACCCGATCAGCGTGCCCAGTGCACTGACCAAAGGGGATGATTGAGATCCATTTGACATTGCGGGAAGATGATCTTGCGATGTCAAACAGAGTGGACCAAAAATGGTTTCTTGGTTGTGAGTGAGCACTATCATCCTCGGTGGGAGACCTTCTTATTTAATTGCAATTGTCATCATTCAAGAAGGACTCAACAGATCGCCGGCTTACTCCAGCTGCCTAAACACCTCCCCCTATAAGTTTGGCGTAGGATTTGATGGAGACGATGATTGCAACCCTACAGTAGTAAGGGTTTTAATGAGGCGCATTGGTGAGGCGGTGCGCTACAAATACGGTTAGGTTGAAGGCGATCTTACATCAGCCCTGTTGTAGCCTCGTCCGCAAGACGCAAAGATGAGGCAGAACTGGAGCCTGATTCTAGGTATAATTTAAGTACCAGGCTGTCAGGCATTTGGAGAAGATTTGGACGGCAAAGCTGGTGACATAATGTACTGACATCTGCTGCGCATCCAATTGGATGGGCGTCTCCAATTTTCCGCCCACACACCAAGGAATCTTGGATCGATCTTGACGGACGTATTCAGCAGAGCCATTGTGCCATCCTGATCGGTCTTGAGTCATGGATTAGCACTTCAGAATCAGCACTAGAAAGCTGAGAGATGTCGATTCGAATTTCCCCATTTATTTTAGTACTCTATCGTGAAATTTATCAGCCGTAATGGACTGTCTGTACAAGAAAATCTGGGCATTCTCAGATGGTGAAGTGGGACCGAGTTATGCTGATACATACCGATCAGCCTTGTGGCTATGGAAGCATTTCCACACTCGAGTCTCCTCTCAGAATGAACGCGAAAGCTTTAGATCCACCCTCTCACAGCCTCAACTCGTGTCATGGACCATCCTGGACGAGTGGTGGAGCGCTACATACCATGACGATAAGCCAGACGAAGACGAGGAGACCGTCCGCTTCATCAAAGCTGCTGAAGAGAAGCAAGAAGAGCTCGCCGAATTTGATCGTACGGGATACCATGGTCTTCTTTCATATTTGTTTGTTGCGGAGATGATTTGGTACATCGAGATCAAGGAGATCAAGCTTTTAGATGCTATACCCATTACGCAACTGTCAGCAAGGGCACAAGAAATACTTCAACAGATCAATGATAAGCTGCATTTGGCGAGGCAACGGGCACTAAAGCAGGCTGTATGGCAGAAAATTGCCCATGCATCTTATGCCGTGGCGATAAATAATGAATCAGCCAACATGGGAAAGACGCACCTCGGTTCTGCCCTGGAGTCATGCCCTTGGCTAGGATGCAACGGTGGGCAGATCCTGAGGAAACCAGCCTACCTGTGGGATCGGAAGGCTCGGATGTCCGTCAAAACTTGCGATATTCCCGAAACCTTCCCAGCGTTCTATTGCGTTAGTCATACATGGGGTCGATGGCGCGGAGGATCTGTCCAAGTCGATGGGGTTGACTGGGCTGTGCCTACAAACTCTCGGTTCAGAGTTTTGCATTTGCCTGAAATCTTCCAAAGCCTTGATTGGCCCGTGCGTTATATCTGGTTCGATCTTTTCTGTATCCCGCAGGAAAGTTGCCCAGAGCAGGCCGAGGAAATTGGAAAGCAGGCTGAAATATTCCGTCGAGCTGCGTGCAATGTGATATGGATGCATGATGTGGTTGGGTGGAAGATTTTGGAGAAGAGCGTAATGTGGCTTGGATTGAATTATCTGCATCGTTTCAACCCCACGGAAGTTCGAGTAAAAGAATGTTTGCATGATCTTGGGAAACAGCTCCAGGAGGACTTTGCCTTTGTGAACTCGGATGTGCTCCTTAATCCTTGGGCTCCCGTCCCCGAGAGCGAGGCAATCTCAAAAACAGACATAGAGTTCCATGAGAAGAACCCTGGATCATGGTGGTTTTCGTCCCTCTGGACGCTCCAAGAGGCATACCTCTGCCCATCTTCACTTCTCGCAGATCGAAATTGGGACCTTCTCAGCGTGGGAAGTTCACTATTGCTCACATTAGATAACCTTGCGAGTATAGTGTATTCACCAGCGTCAGACATCGCCGATACCCAAGACAGGCCAGCTGCAGTGGAAGTCTTGATGTTTACTATGAAGAGATGGGAGCTCACCGATTTATCGTCGCCGAGTAGGATGTCTCTGCTGATAGCAGCCGAGTCTCGTCAATCGACCGGCCCAAGAGCAGAAGCAATCATGTCTGCTTTGGGAGTCACCGATTGGTTTGAGGATTACCGAATACAGCATGGTCAAGCTCCTCCCCAGAAGGATCTTGTCTTCAAGCTATATCCCATTGAATTCCTCCGTGAAGCGCAGCGCAAGATTGGTGGTCCATTCTTCCTACACTTCCGCGCTCCACCGAACACAATTCAGGATGCTGAGGCTGGGGAGCCGCTTGGAACAATGCTACCCTTGGCTTATAAGCCAAAGAACTGGCAGGTGACTCAGTCCATGAATTTCTCGACGTCTGGCTGGAAGACGTCCTTGACTGATATGTGGCTTATACAGTTGGATGGGTCTGTAATATTGAAGGAAGCTGCTATCCTGAACGCGGACAGTGATGGATCGACAGGAATTACGGAGGGTCCGGTATCAATCTCGACTTCGAATGGCTTCAAACGATTCGACTCGTTCCGTGCGTGGGAATCAAAGCTTCCCCAAGTTCCAAATCGTTTTGCCGTGGCTGCTGTACGCTACAATCATCGTCAATTTGGTGTCATTCTTGAAGGTATCGAGTCATCTTCTGAGCAAGGTAATTTTGTGCTCGTAAAGACGGCTATCTTCATGACCCTCGAACGGTGGTGTGGAGAGGATCTGATTAAGGTTTCACCTGTCAGCTGGCGCGTTCTTTAACCGCTTGGTGCAGGCTCTCATCCTGACTCTGTGTTGATTTTGCACAATAAATTATGGGACAGCTTGTTGCAAAGTAGATGATCGGCCTTGAGTTCATAATTCAATCTCAATGGGCCTACCTGTTAGAGATTTCCCATTTGATACGCGCATAGATACTTCGTTAATGATTGATCATCCTGTCTCTCTTAAGCCTGATTGCTTTAAGCCGTTACTGCCGTAAAAGGAGCCAATAATCCGGCGGACAATCCAAATATTGCTCAGTGGTATATCAGCTACAATGATCTCAATATCAGCTGATGTCAACTATCTCATAAACTCGCTTGAGGCGAAGCGACCGTACTTTCTGAATACATGTAAAACACAAGAATATAGAGATACGATGACAATTCAAGACCCAACATGCTAACAGAGTTCCCTTCCTAACCACTAGGACGCCTTGAGAAACTCAATGTAGGCTCTTCCCCCCAGTGGCCGTTGGAGAGTATCACCGCTAAAAATACGAGCGTAGGGTTCGAGCGTAAGTTAAGAAGCGCGACGGAAGTATCAAAGACTCCCAGAATCTCACAGGGCAAGTGAGCTTGTGGAGAGGGGTTGACAAGGTGTTCCAGAATGGCTTTGGAATGAAGTGACCAGATCTCCACCTGCGGGGCGTAAGTATGACTACGAGAGCGCGGTGGTCAATAGTAGCACTAAGTGCGAACATCCTGCAGTCGCCTGAGACGTTGACACTTCGGGAGGAAGTCAGCTAGAAGCTCTAGAATCCTAGTATAAGCCGGCTGACCGTACGAGGAATAAGTATTCCGGGGCCGGAAGCTAAGTCTTTGAACGTTGGCGATGTAATTCTTGCATCCGAGTAGCGATGCGATGTTGGTAGTGTGGCCGCTCAGACGCAGCGTGCGGTAGAGGAAACTCTCAGCTAGAGCGTAGATGCTCTTCGAGGTAAGAGCTAGGTTTAGCAATGACTTGAGGCAAGTCTTCTCAAGCTACGAAGTAATTAGTCTCTGAAACATGGCGATGAAGAAGACATAGGCCTTACTATATCTAATAGATGCAGGATGATGTCAACGTTTAGAGCCCATGTGAAGATCTTCATCGATACGGGATTTGATGATTGTGAGAACATATGAATGTATGATTCAAAGGACCTCCATATTCTCCATCAGAGGAAGACAAAACGCGAGAATCCCATAGAATATAAGAAGGATGGAGACAGATTTTTGGACCGCTACACCTGAAGACGGGTAGCAGACAGACGATAGACTCCTCAAAAGCTAGTAGATGTTTTAATAGCACACAATGCCTTCGAGCAATACAAGATGGCAGGATTACTGTCCGACATTACTAGAGTACAAATTGCACTTCTACTGTATGCGAGATTGCGAGGCACGGTCGGTGAGATATAGACTCGTTAAAGGTTTCGTGATAGAATCGAAACCCGGAAAGTCATACCAATATAGCCTCGATACAGCATCAGGACACTAGCTGGTTTCAGACCGAGGTATCTTCGTGTCTAAAAAGCTAAGCTTCAGGAAATGACAAGCCTCGGTCCTTGGCTTCTTCGCGCGCATATTCAGGCATGTCTATTTGGACATCCTTCTTTTTCTTGACGCTTGAAATATAAAAGGCACTGAGTAATGCAGAGTTTGCTGCTGCGTTGGAGCGTCTCGTACTAAGTCGAGAAGTGGTCGTCCACCCTTGACGCTACTCAGCTTTTTTCCTACTTCGCAGTTGCTTTAGCTCATCATCTATCTCCGTAAATTTTTTCTCCACTACCTTCCTCTGTTCCTCTAGAAACGCTGCTCGCTCCTCGTCTGATGGCATACCCTTGAAAATAAGCCGCCTTGTCGGTCGCATGAACTCCTCCCTGACTTCTAAAGTCACAGCTTTCCGCCGGTCTTTGAATGCTGCTACATAGGCCTGCAGTTCCCTCGTCGCGATCGCTTTCATCTCACCGCTCTGCATCTTTCCCCCCTCGTAACGTTCTTTGATTGACGCCAATTCTTCGTCGCTCTCAAGGAAAAAAGAGAGATACTGGAACGGCACATCCTTTGCCGTATTGCCACCTTTTTCTTCCTGTTCTTCTTTGGTATCTCGCCCTCCAGAAAAAGCCTTACCGATTTTCTTTTTGATCTGGTTGTCTGTGTCGCTGAGAAAGATGCTAGAATCAAGATCAGAAGCCGACATTTTCGAATCTGACCCGCGCAAAGATGGTAGAAAGACGGTGTGAATTATTGCGGGTTTGAACAGCTTGAGGCGCGGGGCATTGTCACGACACTGGCGGAAGTATGGATCTTGGTCGATTGCACAGGGAATAAGACAAGGGATTTTAGTGACCTTTTTGGAGTTGGAACCGAAGATGAAGGGGAATGAAGTGGCGAACGAAGTCGCTGATTGTGTAGCTGGGAAGGCGAATTCAAGTATGTTATTGCTGTCGATCTTAGCATCAGAATACGCATCTGGTAGGAATTGAGGCTGCTGGGGTGACTCACTCCCCACTGAATCCAAATGTCCCTTTGATCTGATTGTTGGTGGTCTTTTTGCCCATCTCGTTGATGTTGTAAGCAAACGCAGCCCCTTGCCCACCATAGATGAATTCGCTATCCGCGAATATGAACGTCTTTTGCATGTCGAAGCCAATCGCTATGATATCCATAGCGTTTGCGAGGGCAAACTTGCGGCACTCTTCTTGGGATAGCTTTGGTGAATGAAAGAACTTCTCGTCGTCAGTGAGCATAATGATTAGAGGTACATTGAAAGCATCTTGGAGGTATCTGGTACAGGTACATCAGAGCCCTTCATCCTCGAACGCTGGTGGTTTGCTGCCACGTACTTTGTAAATTCAAAAGGGATTGTATGTCCCACATGCATACTATCACTGCTAGGACCTCTTCCTGTGTACAGAAAGAATGGTATGCCCTGTTCATACTTGTCAAGTATAATATTGAGATCGCGGTGACTGAAGACCATCCCTCGGCGCAGTAATCGATGCGGAGATCTTCCTGTGAGCTTCTCTATCCGCTCCAATATGGCGTTGTCAATTCTTTTAGAGCCGAACTTGTCGACGAGCTTGTCATAGTCGATAGCTACAGGCTTGCCCTCCTCGTCTACCCCTCCAGACACGTCGAATGGTGTGATAATTTGCTCCTTTGTCTTAGAGTCCGGCGCCAGTGTCTTCGATTCCTGTGCTTTGTCGGCCAATGAGAGCGCGGTCAAAGCCGGAGGCTGTCCAGGTTCATCTGGGACTTCTGCAACCGATGCCATACTGGAGAAGAAACGTTGGAATGGGCAATGGCCGGGTTTAGTGGGAGGTTGTTTAGAATTATCTGTGTATGGTGAGTCATCTACGAGATATGGCCTACGATCAGCCAAATCACTATCCGAATCGAATGGCTAGACGACACGCAAGTCTGGCTCTCATAATAGGCATCAGTAGATATGTCAGGCACGCGATGTCTACTCACAAGGCTTGAGCTGTCTGTGAGTATGTAGCTCGCGTCAGGACATATCGGCGCTAGCGAACTCCGACTTCCCGTCCCGCCGCGGGTTGTATTCTAACCTCTTTTTACAACGATTCGGGAGATCGCGACCTTCCTGTACAACATTTATCAAGAACAATCCATGGACCCTTTACCAGATCGTCATCTCGATCATGGTCAAATTTTACGAAAGCTCCTTCAACTATGACTACCCCTTCCCCGCGGTGAGCCTCGCCTACTTTCTCCGCTACCCGAATCCTTACGCAACTCACGTACTTTCAACTGATGTCATCAACCGTCATTTCGACCCTGTCACACAAAGGCTCAGTACTACACGGCTACACCTTAAACGCTCGAAGTTGCCTCCAGCAGTGTTGAAGATTCTCCCAAAAGGAATCCTCGGCACAGGCGGTGATGCTGGACAGAGCTACATCCTCGAGAAGAGCGTCGTTGATGCAAAGGAAGGATGGATGGAAACTGAGACTAAGAACCTAGAATGGACGGGGATCTTGAGCATCAGTGAGAAACAGGTCTACAAGAGGCTGTCAATGGGGTTGGCATCACCTGAATCCTCAACCCATGACTTGGTGGAAGATACGAAGAATGAAGGCACAGATGTTACGACCACGGTCACGCTACTATCACGATTTGGTCAAGCCAAAGCTCTGCGACGGAAAGGCGAAGTGGGCGCAGCAAGCCCGCCATCTACTTCAGACTCGGAGGATGAGATCCCAGCAAAAAGGGGGTTCTTCTCCTCGTGGTCGACGTCCTCCCTCCAGCGCACCATCGAGATGATTGGTCTGAAGAGAACAAGAGAAGCCCTAGCAAAGAGCAAGGATGGCATGAATGTTGTCTTGGGACGATATCGAAGCGGTGGTCTGGCTCAGATCCTGGAAGGCATGAATGAGGATAAGCATAGAGCCTTTGGAGAGAACGGACCCTGGAAGAGGGTATGGCGTCAAGGTCAGGACTCGAGCAGTGAAGACTAGGCCTTGGCGGAATATTGCAATACCCAGCATTATTTGCAGAGTGTTTGGCCTGGAAGCCAGGAAACATTGCCAACTTGAGAGCAAAGGAATTTAGCGAGGAGTTGGGGATATTCCGAAGCCTACTACATTCGCTCCCTGTACTTCGTCTTGTACTTTAGCTTAGCCAGAATCACGACTCCAATCCACGTGAACCAACACCGTAACAGTTTACTGAGATGCACGACTTCAATAAACGACTAGCGCTATGAATGATGACGGCTACCCGCAGCCGACCTTTCTCGACAACCAAACCCCTCCACATGACAACTGATCTTCCACACCCGAGCAGCTTCCGAGGGATCCCACGGTTCGGAGATCAGGCAGACTAGCCCAATTGCCATGCGTGCCATGGTCCCACTTTTCCTCCGGTCCCATACTTTACTATTATGAACCTACTTTAAAGTAGAAGGCCGGAACTTTTAGCGAGACCACTGATGGTGGGTCTTTAAGCGCCCTCGACAACCCTCCAACTCCAAGTCTCCAACCTCTCGATAATCTGACAAGCATACGCGCGACTCCTCTAACAAAGTCAATGGAGCGGATCGATCCCTAGCTGCATAGCAAGGCAGATCTAGCGACCATCATTTCCCTAGCTGTGCAACTTTCCTTCCATCTTCGGTCTGGGTGGGAGATTTGGTGTTGTGGCTTATGCACTCCGGCCATGGCCCATACCAACGTCTCCCGCCCTGGTGCTGCGAAAAAGGCATGGCGGGACGATTAGACATTCCCACCTCCCTTTGTCTCGTGGGTTTTGAGTTTCTGTATGTGTTACTTGAAATAGATATGCAACGAGGGGAATGCAGCCCCCAAGACTCTGACATTCGGCGTTCCCAGCGCTTGCAGTCGATAGTGCATACGGTCAAAGAGATGGCAGGTTACATTTCTGTTTTGCTTATTCCGAGAATACATAGTACTCGTGGTTGCCAATCTCTTTGCTCTTTCCCTTTCAGCGTTGCACCTTGAGATTTACCGTGCATGCCCTAAGGCTTGAGGAAGGGTTGGAGCCTCTCGTCTCTCTCGGGTGCTTGCAGAAAACCTTCAACTCTCAGCTCGTTCTTTGCCTCTTTTGCTAGCTCATCCATCCAACATTACCTCCCTTCTCGTTGGATAGATCTGTCATCGCCCTCAATAATCCTTCCTCTTGCCGCCTGCATGTGCACGATTGCCTGTATATACTCTGCATTACGCTCACTCAGAACGCGCCTTCTGCCTCCCACTCACCATCATGGCCGGTACTCAATCGTTTCTCTTGACCATGTTGGCTGTCACCCTCCTTGCTCTCTTTCCGCGGATAGAAGCTCGACCATCGAAAGGCTTCGTGTTGTCCAGAGCACCTGGGAATAGATCACCGAACCTGTCCGGCTATAGTGTGCCTCTCTCCGATGGTAAGCTCTGCTTGTCCACAACGGGCTACCTGGCACTCCTTTGAAAACCCAAGCAACAATCTCCAAACACTCTTCTCGTCAATTCCTCCCACCACCTCCGCTAATGTAAGCATCACCAGGCACAACATCCCTCTCCCCCCCAACGGGAACCCTTAAAGCGATAACCCTCGGCCAAGGAACCCAAAACTACACCTGCGCCCCTTCCAACTCAACCACAACCACCCCAACCCCCGTGGCCATCGGGGCCAAGGCCACCCTCTTCGACGCCTCCCCCTTCTTAGAATTATTCCCCTCACCACAAGCAGCAATGCCCTTCCTCGACCGCCTCCCCGAATACCTCCTGTGGCTCC
>JAABUL010004951.1_pt1 | contig 17171 bp, 23 predicted proteins | sample 5559151 | NCBI WGS metagenome assembly JAABUL01 (sample SAMN10711876, study PRJNA513368) | rock metagenome | isolation source: Antarctica rocks | place: Antarctica: Victoria Land, Pudding Butte sud | reverse complement strand
TCATAACAAACAAGCTCCTCAAAGTAACAAGTGAGAGCTCCCGTGATCGTGGCAGCACCCATGAGTTTGCAAAAAGCCTTGGCACCCCTAAACCCTCCCCCCTAAATCCTCCTCCACAAAAGCTATCCCCCTCTAACTCCCCTCAACAGCGTAGCAACTTCAGTCTATACTATAACCGGTATACCACTCCCTCCAACACCTCCTTCTCCACCTCCATTATATAAATCCCTGTAACGCCTCCAACATCTCCTCCCCCCCATACTCTTCCAACAACTCCTCCCCCCAAGCTCCTCCAACACCTCCCTCCAGAAACCCACCTCCACCTCCACATCCACCTCCACCTCGCTCTCGCACTCCTAATACACCACCCACCCAAGCATCTTCATCTCCACCTCCACCATCTCCTTTTCATCTCCACACCATACACCCCCTCCACAGCCCGACAGTCAACGCGATTATGCGAACAACTCCATCATCAATAAACGCAACAAACTGGCTTGCTCAACATTTTAAGAAGCTAACCTGTAGAATGCAGACTTCTACCTGAGTATTAAAGCACCAATATCGCTATAATAGCCGATTTCCAACCGTGGTCTTTATGCGGGAGTTCGGTAGGTGGTTGGGAGAGCGAGTGTGCACAGATTTGCAGGAGGTTGGGAGGATAGCTGAGGTGGTTGGAGAGCATTGCCTGGATGTATGATGGGGTTACTAGTGAGAATAACCACAGATGCTGACGAGCAGATGTACTCGCCTGGATGGTATACTTGCTCCTCTATAGCTGCTAGAGTTGTTGTTGTTGTTGTTGTTGGGCAAAGCCCGTTGGTGTGAGGTCTCTTTCTATTTTGGTTTGTGCGTAGGGATAGATGGCCAGGCCGTTGGCTTCCTTTTTTCCGTACGGCAATACTCAATCACGGCTCCAGATACTAGTGAAGAAGTAGCAGTAACCTTTTGGAATCGCGAACGCGATGGTTTTCCAGAAGCCGTCGAGTTCAGCCAAAGAGTTTCCACAGCCATCGAGTACTCCCATCCAAAGCCGTCGATTCCACTCAAAACATCACCTCCGCTTCGCGTTCAGTAAACTCTTGATGCATCAAGTCTCGCATACTCGCCTATCCAGCAGAGTCCCGACGGAAGATTTGGCTCATTGTAGGAAGGTTGTAGTTGTATGGGGTAGATCTGTAGCTCCAAATAAGCGTTTCTCTGCTGTGGATGAGGTCGGAATGGTGATGAGTTGGAGACGATTCGTGTCCCCTCAAAAGAATGTCCTCCTTCGCTACCAGTATCTTTGTAAACTCTGGTACACTGATAGTCTAGTGAGAACTAAGAAGCTCTGCTCAACGTACCTAGTATACACCCATCCGACTTCCCATCCCATTCCAAGTGAGAGCTCGTGATCGTGGCACTACCCATGAGTTTGCAAAAAGCCTTGGCACCGACCCTAATCCTCCACTACCATAGCTATCCGCTCTGATCTTGAGTTGGTATTGATGGAATGTATACCACTCCTCTCATCCCACACCTTCCCCCTCCCACCACCATACACAACTCCATTCCTCCTCCTCCCCTAGGCAAGAACCCAACATACCTAGCCAGCTACCACACAGCCCTCCAATCCCATCTACCGCGTTCCCTCCCTACAAGAGCGGGCACCAGCGCACCATAAGTCTACACACCAACCCCCCTAAAAGTCCCCCATCTTTCCAAAAATCACCGAGCTCAAGACCCTCGATCAAAATTCCGATATATGGAAGCTCGTTCTTTTATGACTTATCTCCCTCCCCTCTCGCACTACGAGACTGCTGCTCTTGAATCCTCAGCAAGGTGTTATCGGAATCTCTTACTAGCCGGCAGCGGGTGTGTATCTAGCTTATCTATTAAATCAAGGGGGTTATGCTAGCAGAGGCGACGCGATGGTCTGTTCTTGAAGAAGGCTTTCAAGTAGCACTGCGCAATATCTGAGGCCCCTTGTTTGGAGAATTTAGGAGTGTCGCTCGGTACTGCATATTTCTTGTATGGAGGCTATAGCATAGCAAGCAGCTTACCAGCTCTTTGCCCTCAGGAGGTTCAGGCGCTATTAGTCAATGAAAGACAGCTAGTACGAATGATGGAGTCGTGTTAAGACTAGGGGAGAAGCTGAGGGGTGGATGGGGGGGAAGATTGGGGGAGGGGGGGTAGTGGGTATGTCAAGGGCATAAGGGGTTGAGAGACTGAAATGGATAGACTGAGGGAGCTGTTTGAGTGTTTATGTACGTATTGTTATCGAGCCCTCTCAAGACATCTTCCGCACCTAAAGACCATCTCCACTGACTTCTTCGTGCCAATTATGTCATGTCCACTACTCCAGTATTCGTTTCACACGGTAGGACCGCGGCGCTTATCATCCAAACTTCCATTAGAAAAGCCAGGGTCAAGAGGATTCTCAGCGACGAGCTCGATCTGAGGGCCTTTGAAGTTCTTGCGACCATCGACGAACCATTGGACGACGCTGACGACGATGACGATGAAGAAGGCGACGATGCAGTAGTCTAGTGTTCTTGTGTGAGTGGAAGGGAATTTAAGAGGGAGAGGGCAGGATGCAAGAAGGAGGACGACGTACTCATATTGCTCCCACTGACGGGAAGGTCGGGTGGGAAGAGGAAGAGGACGGTTGTGACGATGACATAGGCGATACCCAGCTGTTGCGATGTGTCAGTAGTTGGTGCGGGACTTGCTTCGGGTGGAGGATTCCAGACGAACCAGATTACAGAACCAGCCCAATGGCCCCGGAAGGTTGAAGGGTCTGGGCGGAAGCATTTTGCGGCCACGAAGACAATTGATGGCAGGCGGAATAGAGTATGAGATGCCGAGAGCCACGACGGAGGCTGAGATGATGGCATTGAAGGCACTGGTAGCGTTAGTTGATGTAAGAAGGAATGAAACTTGATATGCTCACGAGGATGAACCAAGAAAGATACAGCCAAAGATGACGACCAAGACAGTGGTCAAGATCAAAGCATTCAATGGCATCTCCTCTTTCGGACTGACTTTCATGAAGAATTTTGAAGCTGGTAGTCCTCCATCCCGAGCAAAGGCGTAGGTCATGCGAGAACTTGTTGTCATGATGGAGATTGTCGCAAAGAGAAGGCACACAAGGGGGAAGCTATCTAGTGTCAGTCTAAGAATCGCGAACTTGGAACTACTCACATCAGCAAGCAGATTGAGCCAGCTTTGCTTTTCGTGGCATTGTAAAAGATGGCGAGGAGAGGTCCAGAAGTATTCGTGATGACATCGTCAACGTTGCCGGCGACCAGTAAAAGGCAGACCAGAAAGATAAATCCAGTGAAAACCCCAATCCCGACGCAAGCCAACATGATCCTTGGTCCTTCAACCGACGGATTTGGTATCTCTTCAATCTGATGGACTTTCAGCTTCAGTGTGAGAACGGACGAGCCCAGAAAATACCATATGTGCCACAGCGTCAAAGCCGGTCAATCCCAGCCCAGCTTGTAAAAGACCCAAAAGCCAAGCAATACCATCCGGCCATCCAGATTGGTTGATGAAATCTCGAAACACAAAGCTGCCCGACGAATAATTCGGCGAAGCGCAAGCAAGGACTGTAATGGATATGATGACGAATCCCGTGATCGACCATGTAAACGCTACCTTTGTAACCCACGGCAAAAGTCGATTGCCAAAAGCGTTGAGACAAAAAGCCACAAGATTGTATCCGATATAGATCAAAAATTGATGCCATCTCTGCGGCGAATAGTCCGGCTGCATGAAAGAGATGACTCCAACAATAAGCTGGCTCCCCAACAAGCCTCCCGAAGCAACGAGAGCAATCCAGCCAGAGACATTGATCCAGCCCGTGATCCACGACAGAAGCGGAACCCAAGACTTCCAGCTGATCATGGCGACCCAATGATACTGGCCGCCAGCGGTTGGATAAGCCGACAGAAACTCCGCAAGCGATGCTGCGAGACACAGGTTACATATACCAGCCGTGATGAGGCCCCAGATGACGCTCGTCGGACCTCCGGAAGGAAGCGCAAGCGACAGCGACGCGGAGAGAGCTGTCCATGAGTTCAGGATGGCAAAGGCCAAGCCCAGCATGGCAAGGGGCGAGAAATTGCGATTCAACTCGGCCTTGTGGCCCAACTTGGCCAGCACATCGTCATCTTGGTCGCGAGTGGCGTAGGCGATGCTGTGCTGTCGGGCACTGGGTCTGCGGTCGGCCATGGGTCAGGGAACAGACGACGAGCAGCAGAGGATGTGGAGAAGAGTGATGCAGCAAGGATCAGTGAATATAAGCATTATTGTAGGCATGGCGGCGGAGGGGACCAACAAGGCTTGTTTGGGATGAGGTAAGACGGGAGACTGAGGAGGTTGGAGAGCGGAGAGATCTAGACCCTATTGAGGTCTAGATCACGCACCGTGCGAAGTAGTATGAAGCTTGACAAAGGCACATGACTGGATATCCTAGATGAAGATCTGATCACTTTAGTCGTGAAGCCTACCGTCATCCGTAGAACAGTGAACAGAGAAAGATGAAGGACTATATGTGTGAAAGAAGCTTCACTTGGCACTCTTGGCAGACGGCGTGTTCTCCGTCCTATACTAATAATTTACTTGGACAGGACCAATCGGTCCTCGACTGCATGCAGTCCCGGCGCTATACTACATAAAGTACTAGCGGTCGATCTAGACGATCATACCTAGCGAACCAATCATAGATCAGGCTTTGGACTCGAAATTCTCTCTCCGAAATTCAAAAGATCAGACGATTACACTTTGCCCGTCCCACCATTTCCTTCTTCTTTCCGAGCCTCTCTCTCTTTCACTCTCACCATCACATCAGGCATACAGGCTCCAGCAACACATCGCAACCTACCTTCCACTCTTCCTGCAGTCCTCTCCCACTCTATTCCACCCCTTCCACATACCGCCAGACCCCAGTCACGCACGCAGGGTGGGCTGGATCCCACCACGGACTTGCGGATACATAAGAGATGGGAACATCAGACAAGCGAATACAGCTGGCGGTGTCTCGGTCCAATGGCCCCAGCAACAATAGACGCGGTAGGAAAGGGCGACACGCAGGCCAGGCAACGAGGCCACAAACACAATGATGGCAAGGGGCTGGTGTCAAGAGAAGGTCAACCACTGGACTGAAGCGTGAAGAACCAATACACAAGGTCGTCAAGAATGTTGCCGAGTCCACAGATGCTTCACAAACTATACGCATCTGGCTTCCGAAGGGATCAACTCCACAAGAAGCCATCCACTATCAACGGGACAGGGCGTCTTTATACGACAGCACCACTAGCTCCAGATGGTGATCATGCCCATCTGCAACTTCTGCATAAAGTGGCTGTCGACGTGTCACCAAGGACGAGAGCAATAGCCTGCACTGAAAAGCAGGGTTGCCCGTTTGTCCTGGTCGTCATTCTTCGGCATTCAAAGTCCTCGTACCCCAGCACGATAGAGAAAGCCGTCTGGGGCCTTGAGATAAGCCGGCACCTTGTCTAAGAACTCGCACAAGTGTCAACAATCGGAGCCCGCCTTCACAGCTCAGCAATTATACTCAGGGGGGATGGCAGAAAACATCGGAGGAAATGTCACCAAGGCACAAGAACAATAGTCTGCATGGGAAGCAGCATTGCCCGTCGTAGTCTTAAGTACGGTGTTTTGGTTGTCAATCTTTGGCTTGCCGAGTGTCCCTACCCCAGCACGGTAGAGAAAAGCCGTCTGGGGTCGTAAACTTAGCCGGGATCCCGCCTGGGGACTTGCACAAGTGTCAACATTCGCGGTCCGCCTTCACGGCTTAACAATCATACTCAGCGGCAATGGCAGAAATCATGGGCATGTCACCAGGGAACAAGAACAGTAGTCTGCACTGCAAAGCAACTTTGTCCGTCGTAGTTAATAGGATGGTGTCCTGGTTGTCATGTTCGGCATTCAAAGTCGTCGTACCCCAGCACGGTAGAGAACAGCCGTCTGGGGCCTTGAATTTCGCCGGAACTCTGGAAATGTGCACAAGTGTCAGCATTGGGAGTCTGTCCACACAACTCAACAGTGATACTCTGCAATAACAAATCTAAACGGTGAAATGTCACCAAAGAATTAGAACAATAGCCCGCAGTCCTCAGCAGGTTTGCAAGTATAGTCTTCGTTGTCAATTTGCGGCAGCATGATACCCCAGACACCCAGACAGATGGAAGCGAGCCATCTGGTGCTTGGAAGGTCGCCGGATCAAGGGGTATTGCATAGAAGATTCAGTCTTCACAGCTTAACAACCATATTCAGCAGCAATGACAGACAAGAATAGCAGAGATGTCACCAAGGAACTAGACCAACAGTTCTGCACCAAAAAGCAGCTTTGCAACGAAAGACCTGGTTGTTGATGTACGGCTGATGTTTGCGCCAGACAGATGGGAGCCATCTGGCGCGATCCAATCTGCCAGACCAAGTGGTCCACAAGAGATCCAGTCTTCACAGCTCAGAAATTATATCCAGCAGCAATGACAGAATGGATAGAGGAAATGTCAGAAAGGACTCTGAGCAACAGCCTGCACCAGAAAGCAGCTTTGCTTGCGACGAGCGTCCTGGCTGTCAATGTACGGCTAAATTTTTGCTCCAGACGGATTGGAGAGAGCCGCCTGGGGCCTTTGATAAGCCTGCCGGATCGCCGCATATTACATACAAGGGACTTCCAGTCTTCACAACTCAACAATCATATCTAGCAGCAATGACAGAAAGAACAACAGAAATGTCAGCAAGGACTCTGAGCAACAGCCTGCACCAGAAAGCAGCTTTGCTTGCAAAGAGAGTCCTGATTGTCAATATACGGCTAATTTATACTCCAGACGGATGGGAGGGAGCCGCCTGGGGCTTTTGATAAGCCTACCGGATCGCGGCATATCACATACACGGGACTTCCAGTCTTCCCAACTCAGCAATCATACTTAGCAAGAATGACAGAGGGACATCGGGGATGTCACCGAGGATCAAGGATAATAGCCAGACACTGAATTGGCAATGCCCGTTGCGTCCTGGTTGTTAATGTACGGCAGGCTTCCTACCCCAGACAGATAAAGAGGAGCCGTCTGGGATCTTTTACAAGCCTGCCAAATCGGGGAATCTTACACACAAGGGACATTTGGTCTTCACAGCTCAGCAACCATACTCAGCAATAATGATAGAACTGCAACACGGCCGCAAGGTCCTCGATGTCACCATCACGAGTTCATCAAAAAAGCAGCTTCACACGCAGACTTTTCGAAATCAACAGCAATCATACTCAGCAGCAATGACAGAAATGGGACTCAGCAGAGAGGTCATCGATTTCACTGTCACGAATTCATCAACCAAGCAGCTTCACACACAGTCCCTTGAAGTAATCAATCATCATCATCATAAAGCATGGGCATTGACCAAAAGCAACACGCAAACGAAAAGCAAAAGGACAGTCAGTCTCTGATGGAAATGTTGCCATACGATGAAACAAAAGGAGGTGTGAAGCGAGCTCCCCTTGCCATTAAGATGGCCTTCGATATATGGCAGGCGAAAGTATCAAACCAGACATGTAGAAGCGCAACGAAGCGCAACGTCTGGTCTGACACGATCTTTGCCAGCTTCCCAGGCGATTGGGCCCAGTCATGAAGTGAGAATGGAGAGGCACCAACAATGAAAAGGTGCGCCCAGACAAGATATATATATCTGGAAATAAGAATGGGAGAAAGACTTTGGCTCTCCACTTGGTCGTCTTCGTCTTTCTGGTAGGTCACTGGGAGATGCCAACCCCAGAGGCCTCTTCTCGCATGCAGAAGTCGTGCCTGCTGGAACGAAGGAGGCATCGCAAAAATTGGACATGTCAGGTAAGTGCAAGCCAAGAACGGTGCCACCGAAAAAGATACAAAATGTAAGTGAGAAGCCCAGAGAGCAGGACCTGAGTGTCCCCAACCAAAGAAGGCATCACAAAAAGAAAGCTAAGTGAAAAGCGCAAATACAAAGACTTGAGTGACCTCAACCAAAGGAGACATCACTGGGATGGAAAATTCCATGTAAGTGGAAGCCAAGGGAGATGCCAAGGGAGTTGAACAACAAACCGTAAGTGAGAGCCAAGGACGATGGAACCGGAAATAAACAAAGATTTGTAAGTGACAAGCGCAAACACCAGCACCGTGGATATGTTATGTAAGTTGAAAGCCAAAGGAGATGCCAAGGGAGACGAACAACGAATTGTAATGTAAGTCATAATACCGGCTCCTAAGAGAGAGGGCTCTTCTCGCATGAGCTGGGCCTGCGAGAACAAAGGAGCCATCACTGAATTGAATGTTTCATGTAAGTGAAAGCCAAAGGCGATGCCACTGGACACTTAAAAACGCAAGTCAAGGCGCAATCCAAGGACCACAAGCGGGAGCTGTGTCTACAGGAGCATGAACGGTAGGTGTCACGAGAGACAGGTACGTCAAGAAAATCCAAGTGGGAAAACCATGGGGGACCATCACAAGCGGGAGCTGTGCGTAAGATATTGGGACCATGGGGAGTATCACTGAAGATTTGCAATCAACAGGTAAGTGATAGGATTTTATCTAATACGGCGGTATGTTCCCCCTCTTCTCATCTGAACGCGATCGACTCCGTAAAGGTGATGGTTCGATGTTGCGCCGACGCTGTTTCTTGTTTCGGCTGGTCTTCTCGTTCCGCCGACACTGGACAGTCGCCCGTGGATGAACGCTCGCCCTGGAGATGGTGAACCGATGGGCGAGAAAAAGTTGAAGGAGCGATGACGATTGGTGATACGAGGGAAGTGTTCGACACAGCTCCGTCGTATTCAATGAACCCGTAGTTGAGATCTCGCTCTGGAGATGGTGAATCGATGGGTGAGAAAAAGTTGGAGTGATGACGATTGGTGATACGAGGCAATGTGGTTGGCCCAAGTTGCTTCAGTAGAACCCGGAACCCGATTGGCGGCAGGAGCTGCTACAAAGCGCTCGATCTGGGCGCGATCCAGCCCTGGAGCAAGACAACTGCTTCTCTCATCTTCGCTCTGGCTCGCGCTGTCATCGCCTCGAGCTTCGTTGCGCAGGCGTTCTGCTTTATCGGACAGCTTTCTCGCCTCCTCAGCGCCGTCGATCGGCTTTGAATCAAGGACCAAGAGTGGCCTTCCTGAGAACGCTGTCAGCACGAAGCCTGCTAACTTGCTCAGCCTCGATCAAGTACGTACTGATAACCTGGCGAACGCAAAGCCACTTAAGTTGCCATTGCTCGCCGGTCGTTTGTGGAAGAGACCCACAAACGACCGGCGGTTTCGCGGCGGATTTCGCGCGTCGCCGCTTGAGGCGACAGAGAGGGCTGAGCCCAAGAGGGGGCCACTAGATACTTGCAGGTGTAGCTGCATGACCATGAACACATCAGTGAAGACACGCTTTCCTGAGGTGGAAGGAGTGAGATCAAGGTAACATCCTGCGACTGCGAGCAGCCGAAAGTAAATCTCGATGCTGTTGGGGGGTTGGTTCTCGGAGTCTGAGTACGAGGCCCTTGCAACCGCACGCTTGCTTGCGGTTTTGATGGGACGTGGAGGGGAGGCCCACGTATTTCGGCAGATCTTGCCTCTAATGATTAATGATCTATCTCAGATTATATATGCCGCTGGCCTTGGCTCTTCAATGGACTCTGGGCCCAATGACCCGCGGTTTCAACAATCCCCACGCAATTCGGCCGATCGTGCCGATGACGATTTATGATCTATTTCAGATCATATATGCCGCTGGCCTTGGCTCCTCGATGGTCCCTGGGTCCCCATGACCCGCGGTGTCAACCATCAGTATTGGCGAGGGGAGCTCGCATGAGGGAAACCCCCCACGCAATTCGGCTGATCGTGCTGATGATGGATGATAATCTGTCCCTGATAAAAGCCGCCGCTGGCCTTGGGCCCCAGTATGCCCGCCCGAATGACTCGCGGTGTCAACAATCAATATTGGCGAGGGGAGTTCGCACGATGGAAGCTCCCTATTTCGACAGATCGTGCTGGTGATGGTTTATGATCTATCTCAGATCATATATGCCGCTGGCCTTGGCTCTTCAATGGACTCTGGGTCCAATGACCCGCGGTGTCAACAACGAGTATTGGGGGACAGAGCTCGTCCGGTCCCCTTCGGCCCCAGTATGCCTAGAGGCCCAATGACCCGCGGTGTCAACAGCGGGTATTGGCGAGGCCAGCTCGCCACAGTATTTTTATATATATGTGTGTGTGTGTGTGTATGAACTGGTGAGTCCAGACGACATCGCTTTGAGGAGATGACCACTTGCTGCGGTCACAGTGTTGGTTGGAGCTCCAGTGATCACCCCAGTTCGAAGATGTGCGGTATCTCTGAAGAATGCTGGTCAATGTCGTGGCAATCTGATATGGGATGCACTCCCCTGCCTCTCCTCACTGAAAGAGACGTGCCGGGATGGGGGCAACGTAGCATTGTCGAGTTTGGCTCTGCTGTTCTTCACTGAAAGTGACGTGCCGGGGGCGGTCAACGTGGCATTGTCGAGGTTGTGGCCCCCCTCTCCTTCACTGAAAGTGACGTGCCGGGAGCGGTCAACGTACCATTGTCCAGGTGGCGGCATTGACAGTGGTCTGGTCTGAATCGGATCATCCTCCTCAAACATATCGTAGGCATCCCAGCCCATCCGTCGTGCAACACGGAGCCATCGCTCCACCCCCTCTCGCCATCTCGTGGCCTTATCCTCGCCTAAAGTGGCGATTGAATGCTTCGACGAGAAACCAGCTGAAGTCTTCGTAGAAAGGGGAGCGTAAGCTTCCTCAGAAGAGCCCTCGGCTTGGCCATATCCAGCGCTCATAGGAGGATAGGCACCAGCAGAATCGCCAAGGCCTGATGGTAGAGCGTATTGACTCAGAGGTCCACCATATTGCTGGCCGCTGAATCCACCAGATCCAAAGCTACCAGAGGGTCCAGCAAAAGGACCGGACCCGTGTGCCTGCCATGGGGAAGAGGCCCCATGCTGTATCCAGAAGGGGGCTAGAGCAGCGGAATGAAAGACCAGTGTGCAGCCACCGATGCTTCAATGCAGGACGGCTGATGTGCCTGGCGGAGCTGTGGTACCCACACCATTCAGATCCGCACTTCCAGTCTCCAGCCCAGAATGGCACCATACCTCCACCCAGGGTGGCCCAGAAGTCGTCTAGGCCACAGTTGCAACTGGTCGCTGGGGACTTTTCTGATGGTATTAGGCCCATCATCGCCAGGCTCGGCAATCCGTATACCCTGCAAGAGTACCCTATTCTTTTGCAAAGGGCAGGATGAGCCCGGTCAAAGACTCGTGTCCATGGTTGGGGTGCCGAGGACATCGAGGATGAGGGTCAATTGGTGGTGTGTCCCATGGTTGGGGTGCCGAGGACCTCGAGGATGAGGGTGAAATGGTGGTGTGTCCATGGTTGGGGTGCCAAGGACCTCGAGGATGAGGGTCAACTGGTGGTGTCTCCATGGTTGGGGTGCCGAGGACATCGAGGATGAGAGTCAATTGGTGGTGTGTTGGCATTGAAGAGGCAGGATGTTGGCGGTGCCAACTTTTGAATGATGAACTCAACAGAGCTCTATCGATGTTCGTCTTCGTTCCTTCTTCTGAAGTAACGGTTGAGCTTGCAATCGAAGAAAAGGCGGCCATTTGAGGCAGCACGACGCCTCGGAGCGCATCGTCCATGTTGTGATGCTATCGAAGGAGGTTCCATGCCAGATCTGGAAGGCATCGCAGCGCCGTTTGCAATTGTCAGAGCAAGATGCGTTATGAGTTTAAAAAGTTGGTCTAGGCAGACACTCTGAAAGGATCGTGCTCATCTTTGCCAAATGGTCGAGACTTGCAATGGCCTCTCGCGACAGTAACGATGCAGCATGTTCGTGGGTTTTCATCTTGACGAAAGCAAAGCCACGATCAGACTTCAAGCGAGTGCTTGCGAAGAGCCAAAGTATTGGAAGATTCGAATGATGTAGTTCTGGGTGGCACGAGAGATCAAGTTGCCGGCATAGCAAGTTGTTTGCCATTGGAGAGTTTGCGCAACAACCACCTCGTAGCTCTGCATACCGTAAATGGAGCAATGGTAGTGACAATGGGGCGTGGTGGGAGTCATGCTCATAGTGGATGTCTTCTGCCTGTGCTTGGCTCGTGTGGCCGTTGGCGGGCCTGCATATTGTCTGAGTGGCACGGGCAAGACGTTCACCGGCGTCGCAATATTCAGTCTGCAGATGTTCGAAGCAGCTGTCTTTTTTGGTTGGCTCATTTGCAAGGTGGCCTTCTGAGGTACTTGTCGTCTTCGATGATGCTCAGTGTCGGCATGATGCTGCTTCAGCTTCGACAGACTTTAGAGCCTGCTCATTTGCAGGGGTACTGGAGTCAGAAGAAACACTGTCCATATCTTGATGGAGTGTCTGTGGCTTGCTCCAGTTGTATATGCTTCACCCAAGCTTCTTCTTCTATTCCTCGTCAAATCCGACAGGGCTCCGCTGGCACGATCCAAGGAACCGAGACGGTGTTCTCAAGCTTTTTCTTCCGCATGTAGTCCTCCAATGCTATCAACCCAACAGGAAACCATGTGATCGGGGAGATGAGGCCAGCTCATTGGACCTGACAATGTTAGCTTAGGTCACCCATTGCCTCTTCGCTCCGATGCACACCTCTTGGAAATAAGTAACTTGCCTCGTTCCCATCTTCTTTTGCTGGGGTCTTCTTAAGCCACTTGCAAAAGCAGCGAGCTCGCGATCACCATATCATAGCGCTGGCGGAAGGCACCTTTCAAGATCACCATCGAATACCAGATGGACTATGCTCTGTACTGCCTGTCAGTCGACCGACGCCTCTCCACTGAAGGCCCAGGACAAGAAGGACTAAGATGGAGACTTACACTGTGGTAGCTGCCAGAGAAAAAGAAGGCAGGTGAGGGTGCGAAAGCATTGTGATAGCTGGGGATTCGAAGTGAAGATATAGCAAGTCGTGTGCGGGAGACTTGACGCCAGTGAATAAGCAGGAGCCCACGAAGCCTTTGTCAGAAATTTCTGTGCAGTATTGATCCCGAGTCATGGCGCGGTACTTGTCGTCGCTCATTTGGCTCTTCTTGGAAATCCTCGGTCTGCTGTGGTGATGGTGGATATATGATGGTTGATGACGAAGGCGATGCGGCTTCAGACTGGCTTGATGAGATCTGAAATGGCTTGATGAGAAAGTTGTGAAGTGCTGTCAATTCTGAAGAAATCGTCGCTCATCTTAGAGATCTCTAGTCTGCTGTGATGATGGTAGACAGATGATAGGCGATGAAGAAGGTGATGCGGCTTCAGACTGGCTTGATGAGGCTTGGAACGACTTGACGAGGAACGTGCGGAATGCTGTCAATTCTGGGAAGCACTCGCGGAATATTGTCCTCGCTCATCTAGCTCTTCTTGGTGATCTTGGGTCTGCTGTGATGATGATGCATAGACGATGCGTGATGAAGAAGGTGATGCGGCTCAAGATTGGCTTGATGAGGCTTGAAGCTGGCTTGGCGAGGTCTGGAATGGTTTGACGAGGAACGTGTGAAGTGCTGTCCGCTCTAAGAAGCCATCGCGAAATTTTGGTGCTTCACGAAGGCATCATCGAATCCATCTGAACATGAGCTGCTCTTGAAACGGACGCCTCTAAGTCTCCCTCTGTTGGGTTCGAGCAACAGCGTCACCAGCACCTGAGTAGTTTATGGTCATACCTCCAGGACCGTGGCACAAGGGCCGGAGATTGAAAATATTCATTGAGTTATGGAAGACTATCTATACACAACGTTGTCCATTTCTCCGCTCAGCCATCGCCCTTACCTGAAGCCTCAATGCTTCCTAATGTATGCCCCTTCGACAAGTGTGCAAACAATTTCCACCTACTAGAGGAGCATCAGTCATGTCAATATGTCGGATCGGAGCGGCAGTACTCACGATGTAACATCTAGGTACGTCGCCATGGGTGAGGGAAAATCCTTGCTAGTTGCCATAGCCGTCTACATCGAAGAAATAGTGGGCGATCTCGACAGACCAGCGCTATGCCTTGATGATGTCGCTATCTTAGGAAGACTGAACTGGGAGGGTAGGAGATCACAGAGCCTGAAGCCGCTGTTGATTAATTGAAGGCCATCTGGCCCCCTCGGCCTTAGAGGGAAAGGCTGATAGTGTCTGGAGCCACACCCACGGCATCTAATCGATGAGAGTCAGCAGAGTATTTGCATATTCAGCTCTACGTACTTTCATTCTGCCTAAGTCCCGACATGACTGGCCATAGTTTCAACCCGCATGTCATAATCTGGCGGCGGTGCTTTTCTCGCATTGGCTTCTGAGATCGACAAAGTTGGCTGTTGATAGTGGCTGTCCACGGTCAAGCCGTTTGTTTTGTTCATCGACAGGACGTAGCGTGGGATCTGCTTCCCCTCTATGTTGCTAGGCTGGGTACCCATGGAGAGGCTGAGACGAACCAGTGCAGTGTCGATGAGGTAGTCCGTTAGCCTGCGAAGAACTTGGTCGTATGGCTCAGCCAAGTGGCACCGAATCTCGAAAGGCGGATACTCGGTTTAGCAGTGCTCTGTGATGACTATCAGCTTGGGTGAATAAATAGAATGCGATCAACAAAGAGCTCACCTGATGCAAGCCCCTGCTCGGCAGCTGCCCTGTAAGCCTCATAGATGGAACCCTGCACAATGCTTATCCCTTCGCTGCCTTTTCATCACCCGGTCCTTCCTCGGCGGCCCCTAGGCTTAGAGCACTGGCTTTAATCTCTCTCAGTATACCCTGTACGTCCTCATGGCGCTGGTTGGACTTCGTAACGATTCTCCACTCTCTCAGATCTCTGAGCGGAGAAGGCATCTTTGATGTCTTCTTCTCGCCGCCACGATCACCTCGTCCGATTTCAAAGACGAGCTCCCTCCGCCGTAGTTGCCAGGTTGGTGTTGGTGTTGGTATCCGCCAGCTCTTGGGGGAGAATCAGCATAGCCAGCTTGCATTTGGTCTGGACGGCCATATCCACCGGCACTGCTAGGCCGGGCCACGATCACTCTCGTCCGATTTCAAAGACGAAAGGACCCTCCGCCAGCGCTTGGGGGAGAACCACCATAGCTAGCTTGCATTGGGTCTGGACGGCCATATCAACCAGCACTACTAGGAACACCACCAGTACCCTCGTCCGATTTCAAAGACGAGCACCCTCCCCCTCACCCACCCTGTAGTTGCCTGGTTGGTGTTGATATCCGCCAGCGCTTGGCAGAGGACCACCCTAGCCAGCTTGCATTGGATCTGGACGGCCACATCCACCGGCACTACTGGGCCGGGCCACGATCACCCTCGTCCGATTTCAAAGACGAGGGGACCCACAACTCCCTTGCATTGGATCTGGACGACCAGGTCCACCTGCACTACTGGGAACACCACCAGCACTATGAGGCATCTGAGCATAACCTTGTGGGGCCATGTCAGAGCCACCATAGCCTTGGTATCCGCGACCAGCAGGGCCTAAGATTGTTGTCAGTATACGCTTGCTTAAAGCTGGGCCATGTATGTACTAACCGCCCGATCGGCTCGCCTCCCTGCTCGATCTATCAGGGCCGGGCTATGCCGACCTCGTCCGATTTCAAAGACGAGGCGGCAATAGCCCGGCCCCATTTAGTTTAACGTGATTTCGCACGATCTTGAACTCAGGAGATGCATCCGAGGAGCAAGGTTGCCCACTGGCACGGGCATTAGATATGTTCAATGATGGTAGACCTTCCGTCATGACAGTGTACTTTGCTGAGTGGCTTTTGCTTGAAACGGCTGATGTAGAGCTGCATGGGTGGCTTCTGCATAGAGTCAGCATGGACCTTGACCAGCATGACCATTGATACGTACATGCACAGGACACTGCAATGACTTCCACCGAGACCTTGTCGATAGTCCCAATGTTGCCTCGTATAGTCCATTAGGTTCATAAGATAGCCAGCACCTTGTCATAAGATGGCATTGTATGTTGGGGAATATAGGCCTGAAGAAAGTGGCCATCTCAATCTCCTCCTTTGCATCAGGAGCGTGGACGGCTTGGTGCTTGTAAAGACCTTCTCAGATCAATGCACTCCTGCAGTATGGTCAGCGGGCTCGTCCAACGGAATGTTAGATGCTCATACCTTACGAAAGCTCAGACTTGACAACATCGACATCTCCTGTACGCAGTGCCTATTTCACGAACCATGCCGATACGATCGCTGAGCATGCTCACGCAGATGAAAAGATCTCTGCCTGTGTGCCAGTTCACCATAAGCCTGTGACATTACCTAGGAATCTGATGTCCTGATCTTCAGATGTCTTCCTTCTCATTCTGTCGCTCAAAGCCTTTGTTTCTGACGCATTGGGCTCGGCTACCGGTTGCTAGTATGTGAGATTCGTAATTCTGGGGCATGGACATCGACAGTCAGCTGGTAAGCTAGTGGTAAGAAGCTTGAAGGCATTGGACATTGCTGTTCTTGGCAAAAGTCGCCGTCGAAGGAAGGTCCGATCGGAGGGCTCGTCAAACGATTCTATGCAAATCAGCGAGGAGATAAGAAGGGGATGAGATCACGACTCACTGGGAATTGACACCGGTGTAAGATCGATCAGTCCAGCTAGCAGCTAAGCCAGTGTACTCACCGTCAAGCCTTTCCAGCTCTGCCTTGCAAAAAGAAGTCTTCCAGCTCCGGCTGCTATCGAAGAGGCTTTCAGTGTAGCGGGATGTCGAATGTCTTGGATCCTCGCCCAGCTTCTGGCCTAGCCATGTCTTGACCGTTGTGTGAATCGATGATGAGCCGATATGAATCTATCAGCTTGTCGAAGCCTTCGGTGCTTTGAGATGAATCAGCCATTCGCTTCTGAGGAAGTTAGTAAACCGTACTCTCGCTATGACCAATGATCTTAGTCGAGCTCTCCTTTGAACGAGGAGCTCATGATGAGTGATCGCCAGGACTCAAGTGCTTTCAAGCTGGAAAGTTGAGTGCTGGCAAAAGCATTTCTTTCTGGAGATCTTGTAGTGGAACATTGGACTTACCTGAGCGACGGCTGGTGGCACGGCAGCCTGGGATGCTGTAGGTCCCAATTTTGCGGCGGCCACAACTTTCAGGCTCGACGTTTATCTCGTCGCCAGGGTCTGAGTTGTCTGCAAGGCGAACGACTGCTGCC
>JAABUL010004949.1_pt1 | contig 17179 bp, 17 predicted proteins | sample 5559151 | NCBI WGS metagenome assembly JAABUL01 (sample SAMN10711876, study PRJNA513368) | rock metagenome | isolation source: Antarctica rocks | place: Antarctica: Victoria Land, Pudding Butte sud | reverse complement strand
CCCCCTATGGCATCATTCTGTAGCTCGCATCCGCCGTTGTGTGGCCGATGACCTTGACCGTCCAACCAACGCCGCTACCAAGGGGAGCGACGCCCCCGTAGCCCCCTTTGGTCTGACAATCCTCTACAATGTCCGTTGCCAGAGCTCTGACTTGCTCGAACGAGAATCGGTCGATGATAGTAGTGCTCCCGCAAGCGAGCTGTATTGCGCAATTGCTGTCCCTGACGTGAAATATATACGGAGGCGTCGACGGTTCCTTGGGGTAGCGTCTTTCCTGGAAAAGTTGCGCAAGACGGTAATGGGGAAGTCCACGTAGATAGTTCAAAGTCGAGCGGCAGCCATCAATAGAGGTGGTCTCACGGCCTTGGGCGGCTTCGAAACATAATATATTCGTTCGGGAAGATCCACCTGGGAGAAAAACCGTACTGTTCGATGGAAGCGCGAAATCTGCACCAACACGAGCCGTAATGGCTTCGTTGGGTCCCTGATCCGCATAAAGTGGTGCGTAAGCCTGTGCTGATATGGGCCATATGCCAAATATTGGATGAACCAACAGGAGTAGCACGTCGAGATGTCTCATCTTTCCAGGCCTACCCATGACGATGTCGAGAACGATTCCGAACAGCAAACGTAGTGCCAATTACCTTAGCCTCAGAAGATGTGGTTCCAATTCTATGTTAGCAGGTTTTGAGCAAACGGTGGACAATATTGATGCCAGGAGAAACAGTAGAAGGTGTAGACTATGAATGGAGCTGCAGGGCCTCCAGATTTGTGTTTGAAAAGGGTGGAAAGCATTGCCTCTGTCGATACGTCTTAGAGGTGTTGAGCTCAGCTGAGCGTTGAATTTTTGTGACGGACAGCTCTCTTATTTCCTGGAGGTTTCGCATGTCGCCTCTGGGGTTCGTTACCAACGCCAGATAGATCAAGTCAATCAGGGCGCTAAATTGAACGGACATCCCTCACGCTGAAGCGACCAAACATATTACTCAGACTCAAATCGCGTGGAACAGCTCAGTCCAGTGATGTTCTCACGGAAAATATTATTGTCCAGCCATATGTGGACGGATATGCAGGAGTGGCAGAGCACCTAAACAGCCGCATATTGAACTTTCTGTTCCATCGTGATGACGACAGCAGGCCCCTTGCAGCGCTTGCCCTAGGCTGTCCATAGAACTTTCGATAGGTTTGAGCTACATGATGGAAGTTTCGACTTCAAGCCATCTATGATTCTATAGTAACCCTCGCCTTCGCATTTGTGACCTTCACACCCAATTGCTTTGCTTTCGCCACGATGTCCACTCTCTTCCTCGACGATACTGCGTGTGAGATTCTAGTTGCTGTCAGCATCTCCTATCATTTGGTCTAATGGCAAGGTGTTCTGTGGAGGCGTAGACATACTCTGCCGCAAAGGTTGTATTGTGCATCAAAAGGAGTTCGACGTCATTCGGGTTGTGAACAACAAATGCCTTGTGGCCGGATGGCATCAGGTGGCGTGTCTTCTTATTTGAACCATATCCAATCTAGAAATCCGCACAGCAATTAGCTCTGTATTCAATACTTCCGGCTTTTGCGAAATATCGGACCCATTGCGACCTCCAACTTCAAGCTTCAATGCGTTGCTCCCTCGCATAGCTCGCAGTAGCTTTCGAGGAAAGAGGTCAGATCGTAGGGATATGTGCGGGTGTTTATCATACCGACGGCATAGCAGCCTGGCCCTTGAATCTTCTCCGAACTCGGTTATCAATCCCTTTGGGCTTACGCCAATTGGCGTCGACGCATTTATATGTGTCCTGATATGGTCAGGTTGAGCATGAGATGATTTGAAGGTTTTAGACTCGCGCTTTGATGACGATTGAATCTCTTTGTTCCTAGATGATTATCAGTACACATATTCTTCTAAGATTCAAGGTTCGGCCGGTGGGTCTGGAAGGCGAAAGTGTTTCCAGAAGAGTCACTCTTCTTAAGGGCGGAGGGGCATCTGGGGGCTGTGGAGGACTCGACATACGCTTCTTCACGATCTTGACGTGTTTCTTTGCAGCGACCATCTGTAGAATATCATCAGCTGTTGACCAAGCCTTATGCCTCGTGCCCTCGTTTGCCTACCTTGACGTACGTTGATCGGTGTTGTCTCAATATCCGACAGACTACGATAGAGTCGAAATTTCGTATCTCTTGTGGGCTTTAGCGGTTACCGCGCCAATCTTAAGCGACCGAGCCTGGCTGGGCAGCAGCGAATGACAATTTTCAGAGGAATTCTACTCGAGGAAGAAGAGAGAAACTGGATGCAATCTAAATCTCATGTATCTATTATGAGATTGATGTATCGTAGGCTTTGTTCTATTATTGCGCAGCCGCACGCAATAGCACTTCCGGACATGCATACTCTACTTCCCCTCCATGACCGACTCCCTGCAATGCTGAACGCCAGATGATCGTGACCTGAAGCACTCATTGCTGAGCACACTGAGGCTGACCATCTTCTTCGTTCTCATCTACCCACGTTCCCCCGCCTTCTTCTCCTTGACCAAAGTCCTCCACTGAATGACTCCGCAGTCAGTATTTCTACATCAGGCAAAATATCGACTCATGAGACTTCCTCAGACAACTCTCCCAGCACATAATGACAGGGGAGGGTCAAAAGCGGAAAATCAACTCACAGTTGGCTGTATCATCGTATGTCACATCGTCAACGTCATCAGCCTGGATCGGATTCTCAGGTTTTGGCAGGAGCTCTTGCAGCTTCCCAATCGCCTGATTATCGGCGAGCCATGCATGGTCGGGAAACTTGACCTTGACTACCAAATACAAGTCTCCTTTGAGGTCGCTTTTCTTGTGAGGCATGCCTTCACCCGCAACCTTTATGACCTGCCCAGGTTCCAAAGTACGGGCTTTTGGCTGCGGGTGCTGGATGCGAATGCCCCTGCCATCTAAATGCTTGATGACCACTCGCGAGAAACCACAGAGAGCTTCTGCTAAGGTGACTTCGACTTCGGCCAAGAGATCGGTGCCTTGCCTTCGGAAGGTCTCATGCTCGGTTTGTACAAGGCCGAAAATAATATCGCCAGGTTGTTGATTAGGTACCTGATCTGCTTCGCCTTCTAGTACTATTCTGTCTCCTTCTCTACCGTATGTAAGCTGACATCCAGGGTTTTGGACATTAAAAGCCTTACTTTGAGCCCCGTGGAATGTATATTTCCAAGACCTTTCGTTCTTGAGTAACACGTTCACCCTTGCACTTCTTGCACCGATCTTTAGGGTTGTACACGGTTCCAACCCCTTTACAAGAGCTGCAAATGGTCGTTTCGCGTGTGACCATGCCTGGCCCTACAGCCCGTAAACCTTCCTTGAAGCCTGTGACAGTCCATTAGCCTTGCCAGATCTCTAGCATTGAAGTTGCCGCAGGTACCTTTGCCTTGACACGAAACGCACTGCTTTGCCTTTGCCTTCTCTTTACCGCCACTGCCTTTGCAGAGGCTGCATATGATGTCTTTCGTGCTCGCAAATTTGGTAGTCTTTCCTTTGTACAAGTCCTCCAGAGTGACTTGGTACGGATGCTCTTCATCAGCGCCCTTCCGAGGCCTCTGTGGCCCTCTTGCTCCTCCGAAACCAGAGGGCATGCCACCTCCCATGCCGAACATCTGTGCGAGTATGTCATCCATGTCAGACCCTACACCAGCGCCGCGGCCACGGCTACCGTCAAAAGCTGACATGCCGTGAGTGTCGTAGAGATGTCTTTTATCATCATCGTAGAGAATTTCGTAGGCTTTGCTAACGGACTTGAACTTGATCTCCGCCGCAGATCGTTCGGTTTCAGCAACTTTGTCTGGATGGCTTGACAGTGCTGCCTAGCGTGTCTTAGGATAATACGCATGGGACATCAGTATCTTAGAGGATATTACCTTATGATAGGCTTTCTTGATCTCTGATTTGCTTGCTCCGCTGTCGATTTCTAAGACCTCTGCAATGATGTGAGTTCAGGTCACGCCGTAGAAATCGACAATCAACTGACCATACAGGTCTATGTCTTCCCCGGGACTGTCCACTTATCGTCGTTAGCTTACGCTTGTCGACATGAAAAGGGCACATACTCTTGGAGTTTGGTCAAGGAGAGATCGTGATCAGATTCAATCTAAGCATTGACAGTAGAATTGCTGTTGGTAGAATTTTTATGGCATGTGGAAGTTGGATACCCATTCCTTGTCAGCCTTGAACTCTTTGTACTTCCCAAGTTCATGATGCGGCAGGAAAGGCGGGCTTGGCATCAACAATAAATAAGTAGTATGCTTCCTCGTACACTAGATTCAGATCAACAATGGCAAACAGCCACCCCCAGTTGTAGAGGCTGGCTTGGAATGATAATCCATAGACAAGCCAACGTTGGGAGCGGAGCTTGGGTCTTTCGCAGATCTCGCACCCTATTCACAGCTTCGAAGCATGATGCGCCGGAGAGACGACCGTCGCAGAGATTACCAACGACCACAGCAAGAACGCGTTTCGCACCTTCCCCCACGGGCTACCTTCATTTAGGATCGCTACGGACAGCTTTATTCAACTATCTCACTGCCAGAGCTACTGGAGGTCAATTCATACTACGTATTGAAGATACGGACAAGGTGGGTCGACGGAAGATCCGAACAAGAGAGGCTGGAGTGGCTGATTGTCAAAGAGAAGGACGGTAGAAGACGCAGAGAGACGTCTATGCCAGGATCTACGGTGGGCTGGTTTGCAATGGGATGAGGGTATGAAGATACAGCTATTTAGGGCATGGCGCATGTTCTGATGTAAGCTAGGCCCAGATGTTGGAGGTTCGTATGGCCCTTACAAACAGGTACATCACAAGCATCTTTGCATTGAGTAATGGTCCTTACCCTTGTCCAGTCTGAGAGGACCGTATTGTACCAAAAGCACGCAACCGAATTGATCGACTCCGGGCATGCATATCGGTGCTTTTGTTCAACAGAACGCTTGAATGTCCTTGCCATGAGACGACATGCACTAGGCCTACCCGTTGACTACGATCGAGCATGTGCTGGCGTACCTAAGGAAGAGTCTGATGATTGCGCACACAAGGGTGAGCCACACGTCGTCCGATTGAAGGTGCCAGATCCGCCACCGCAGTACACAGATCTCGTGTACGGCGTAGTTGGTCAGCGGAGGAAGACAGAGAAATCTCAGTCACAACGTGCACAGCCTAGCTACGAGGACCCGGTTCTCATAAAGTCTGACGGCCTTCCAACATATCACCTTGCAAACGTCGTTGACGATCACCACATGGAGATTACACATGTCATTCGTGCAGTGGTAAGCGCGCGACTGATGATTCATCTCATGAAATGTGACGCTGACGAACTTGCTAGGAATGGATGGCATCAACTCCAAAGCACATGGTCATGTACAATGCATTTGGTTGGAAGCCACCAAAGTTTGCCCATGTAGGTCTATTGCAAGATTTTTCCCGGCAGAAATTGAGCAAACGGGATCTTGCCATGGACGTTCGCTCATTCCGGGAAGATGGCATCTTCCCCGAAGCTCTCGTCAACTATGTTGCCCTGTACGGCTGGTCACATAGATTGGGTGACGATTTCTTGAGTCTGCAAGACCTGGTGAAAACCGTAGGCTCAAGAGTGCGTCTTTTGTTAGCAACACGAAATTGACTGCCAATAGTTCGATTTGAAATTCACGAAAGGTAACACTATAGCCACCCCAGACAAGCTCGTTCATCTGCAGAAACGATACGCTCAGAAGTATGCCAATGAGGAGGGCGAAGAATACAATGCAATGGTCGATGGAGTCATTGTAGTTGCGCAGCAGCACCTCGAAGTCCATCCCGAGTACGGCGAATTTTCCTATTTTCCTGAAACCTAGCTCACAACTGTTTTAGAACCAAATTCTGCCCAAGCCGCGAGCTCAGAGGACGGGCAGCTGCTTTGCTGCGCCTCGACGCAGCGAATTACACCATTCCAAGAGAATTCTTCGAACGTAACTCTCAATTCTTTTGTTTCGAAGCCCGGAAAGATTACAGCCCACGCTCTGATGATGCATTATTGAAAGATAGGATGGACCAAATTGAAGGTGTCTTTTCCGCTGTCACCTATGAGGAATGGAAGGAAACAAACCTCAAGCAGGCGTCTGAAAATCTAGTTGAGCTTTTGCGCGCTAATTGGGAAATGATTAAGAGCAAAGATCCTGCAACGGACTGCAGGACTGCATTGAATCGCTTCTTACGCTGGGCGTTGACGGGCGGTCGCCCAGGTTTAACAGTGATATCTACAATGGCGTTACTGGGCAGAGACGAGGCTATACGCCGAATTGAAGATGCTGCAGCTTCTTTCTCTGATATCCTGGATGGAGCTCAGACAGACGGAGTTCCGATCTGATGGTTGATCATTTGCGATGGACTTCTCAACCTCTATTGATTGAACCATGATTTCGTAGCTCCATCAATGCTTGAGTGCGAGCAACGCCAGATATGCTCATGCCTCTAGATTAAGGATTCCAATACGCCAATATGCAAGCTTGCTTGAAACCCTTCATGCCTTCGAGGTACCATCTTCTTGATGAACGGTAGCCCCAACACCGTTAAACAGCTTAGCTTTCACTTCACTCGCCAGCAGCCCCGTGACCTCCTCGCCTGCAATCTTGTTGCTGTCTTGAATGACCTTGTTCAGTTGCTCGTCCTTCTCAGTAGATCGTGCACTATGCTGTCCGCCCCTCGAATTCGCTTTGATCGCCCTCTCTGCTTGCTTAATTTTTTCGCCCAAGTCCAGCATCTGCTTACTGCTATATTCGCGATTGGTGAAAAGAGGACTCTGGCTGAGAGTAGACACCCAGTATTTGTTCCATAGCAATTCCAGCAGATGCGTATCGAGTGTGCTCTTGAAATGGGATATCTCCAGTGAGTAGTATCTGCTAGCATGGGCGCCAAAGTCCTCAACCTTTGATAGTGGAATTGTCTGATAGCCGTCGTCTTCAATCTGTGCGGGCTTGTAGTCCTTTGGAAATGTCCTAAAAGCTCCAATTTCCACCCTGCCTGCCGAAATGGTACGGTCGGGATCAATGACCACAGCCACCCATGGATCCTGGAATTGCTGGTTATTCATTTCGGTATCGACATCAATACCAGATAGCCAACACCCGTAGCCTGGATGGCTGTGATACCAACCCAGTGCGTTTTCTGGCCGTCCATTGTCTCGACACGACTGTAAATATTGCACAATGTATTCGTTCGCTGCGTCTGATGCGTTGACCCTCGTCTCCGTACCTTCGACAGGTAGTCGGAAAGCATCTGTGACGATGAAGGTGTCGCCCATGATCTTGCCCTGCATCAGGCCCATTACTTCTATGGAGCCTCCAGAGCGTGCATGCATGACCATCTTGAGAAGGGCGACAGCGGATATGCGGACTCTCTTGAAGTAACGCGGGTCTTTCCGCCATGGCTGTTCATTTGCAAAGGCCTTCTGCTCTGCCTCGTCGTAGCCGTAGAGAGCATCGCGGTGAGGATCGACCAACTTGACAGCGTTCTCAAGCTCTTGTATCTGTGAGCGTCCGACCGCGACAAGAGGTCAAATGAGCTTACCCCAGGCTTTCTGTGCGGTGTCCATAGTGACGGAGGTCCATAGAAGGTCGAATGAGCTGATTGTTGTCGTTGTTGTTATAGTTGTTAAAGCAGTGGGACGTGCAGAACGGAGTTTAAGACATCGGGCCGGATTTATGGGCTTGTGTTGCTGCGGCCCGCTTTGTTTTGTTGTGACGCGATTTGGAACATAAACACTTTGATCTTTTGAGTCTTGCACTAACGCAACCATCTTGAGATTCTGATTATGTTTTCAAGGTTATATACAATTCCCAAGGAGTCGAGCTGTATTGAGTCGACATTGTCTTCGCACGGCTCCGTATACTTCTAGAGGGCCTTTGTTTTGAGGCTAGGAGCTAGATCCCTATTGGCCTCAGAGCGGGAGGCTCAGGATCCCAACGAGCCATGGATACTAGCTACCTCACCACACAGGTGTCTACCATCGTTGGTCAGCTCCATAGCCTTTTTGATGAGATCGGGGTACCCAATCATGAGAGAGAATCTAGAGAGTCGGAGGTACATCATCTAAGGTTTACGGCGACATACCATGGCTGATACCCAATATAGCTCTTCACTGCTCTGTCAGAGACACTGCATAACCAATTACGCCTAGTGACCGCGTATGCCAAGCATCTCCTTAGCAATGACTGCTCAGGCTGATTTTGATATAGTGAGAAGAGTGAACTTACCGAGGAAGCGAACCGGATCATTAAGACTATCAAGCAAATGGAAGGATCCCTCGAAGATCCCTCGGCGGACACTGACTACCAGCTGGATCAAACAGAATTAAAAGTGGCAGCCCCTCTTACACGCTGTTTACAGAGCTTGAAAGAAAAGCATAATGCGATCGCTAGAATCCATCGCGAGAGGTTCGAGCAGGTCAAGAGTAAGACCGTTATATCAGAATAAAGGGACCAACGCTAAAGTGATGTAGAACTTGCACAAGCCCTCGAATCATACTCTTCTCACCTGGAATCATCCTTCGTCAAAATCAAATTACCATCCACGTCTAATAGCGCCTCTCTAGCTCCTACCTTTGACCTTTCACCATCTTTTGTTACCTCCCTCGACAATGAATTCTCTCGAGTATACGAAGAATACACTAGACGTATCGCCTCTGTTAAAACCTTGGCAGAGGACATAGTGAATCTATGGGCAGAATTAGGCACACCACAAGCGCAAACAGAGAGCTCAATAGTGAAGTACTATCGAGATGCTCCGGAACAGCTGGGACTTCATGCCGATGACCTAAAGCGCTTGCAAGCGAAGCGTGATAGACTGATCGAAGAAAAGCGGGGCCGAGAGCGGAAGCTGAAGGAGCTGAAGAGCACTGTTGAAAGCCTGTGGAATCGGCTCAGTGTAGAGGAGACTGACCGCAACAGATTCCTCGCAGGCAACCGGGGATGTGGACTTAGGGCTATCAATGAATTCGAAGCCGAGTTGGATAGACTGAACGAGCTGAAGAGACAGAATCTTCATCTTTTTGTCGAAGACGCGCGATACAAGCTCCAAGAATTATGGGACGGTCTGTATTTCTCCGAGGAGGAAATGCTCCAATTCGCCCCAGCTTTCTCCGATGTCTACAGTGACGCTCTCTTATCTGCACATGAAGCAGAGATCTCAAGGCTGGAGACGCTGAAAGAACAACGCGCACCTACCCTGGATTTGATCAACAAGCATAGGTCGCTGATCAAGGACCGCGAAGACTTGACAGCTGCAAGCCAGGACGCTTCCCGTTTATTAGCGAAAAACAATAAAGGAGAAAAGCGTGACCCGACTCGACTGCTGAGAGAAGAAAAGATGAGGAAAAGAATCGCAAAGGATCTTCCGAGAATCGAAGTGGAGTTGAAGAAGACGTTAGAGGGGTGGGAAGATGACTATGGTCGACCTTTTCTCATCCATGGACTACGATACCTTGATGAGCTCGCAGCAGCTGCTGCAAAGAGCCTACCACCAAGGCCAAAGACACCATCTGGTCCAGCACCAGTAACGCAAAGGGTGCCGCTCAAATCTGCACCTGCACCATCATCTTCACGTGCTGGCAGCGTCATACGAGGCTATCCATCCTCTCGGGCAGGCACTGCAACACCAATTAGTACCGGTACACTTCGACGTAACCCAATGGAAAGTTCAGTATCCACTACAGGAGGGAGAACACCTTCGAAGATTCCAGCTCGCGTACCTCTGGGAAACATGCAACATGGTGGTAATTCACCAGAGCGTCGCGCTCCTCAACCAGAAGCTTCATACGATACCAACAGCATGCGGAAAATGGGCCCACCAGCTCGAGCACCACCTCCGAAGATGCGAGATCTCTTTGAACAGCCGAACACAACACCTGTCAGTACTCACGAACCCGAGAATTTGCGTTGCGAGAGTGCGGCATCCTCAACCGCTTCTGGTAGCGTCCGGCATATCACTCCAGAAGGTGTGTACGACGACCCAGAGCGCATGTCTTATGTACCGACCTCCTTGATGAACTCTGAGCGAAATACCCCACAGAACTACCGTGATGCACAAGCTTCAGCGCGGTACGACACACGGTACCAGCAGCAGGGCCAATACATTCCCACAGCAGATAGTCGTCAAATATCAACCACATCAACCTCGACCACGGCTGCTTCCGGCTCGGAGAATTGGGAGACCTTTGATGACGCATCAGAGCCTGAGGTCGATGCTAGCGAAGCATATAATGCGAAGTTGCGAGCGGCGAAGACCGGAAAGCGCTTTAAGCCCGAGGGCGGATACACTCCTCCTCGTGGCGGCCTGGGCAAGAAGTTCAAAGGTATGTATGGTGCTGGTGGCAATCATCAGCAGACGGTCGTCGAGGAAGAATGCGGAAGGCGGCTTGTCACTGGAAGTGAATCAGCCTGGACCGATGAAGATGCATTCTGATTTGAAGGTCACGATCTCACGGATTTGTTTCTTTTCGTGCGAATATTCCGGATCTGCGAAGACGACGACCCGTAGAGCCATCCTTTGGATGGATGGTCATCTCTCCGAAGCATTGTCTTATTGTATCTTATCCTTACTCTTCATGTCATGCCTTGTGTGGCCTCAAAGATCGACTGCTTGCGGTAGCAGATTTCGAGTGGCTGTGGATTGTGCAGGAGGTTGGCTTCCTCCAGATCTGGCTGAGCATTTCAGCCTGGCGAAGAAGGAATATAAAGCAAGGCGCAAATGAGATGTACATACATCGAAAGGCATGCAAACGGTCATAGAGTTGCCCACTACGAAGTTCTTCATTTAAATCAGTCAATTTTCTCTTCGGCGCTGCAATGACGCTTGCTTAACGAGATATAAAATGCAAGAGGCCTTGAAGGTAACAGAAACTTTTTGCTGCATCTATGGGGGTATCTTTGAGTAAATTCAATCCTGCAAGACCTTGAAATGCCGCTTGAGATTGGGTTACCATCCCTCAGCGCCGATTCCTCGGAACGTTGATACCACTTAGACGCCTCACACTAGACCAAATGCTATCAGAGACCTTGGAGGGCAATTTATTGCCCTTCAATCTTTGGTCAATTAAGAACAAGCCCACCACAAACTCCTCCTTTTCGAGCTTTCCGAGAAGCTGTGTGTCGACCAGATCCCACACCTCTTCGAGCATATCGTCGGGCAAACGACTCCGCTTCCAGACGTCCCGGACGACAACGTTGATGACTGCGGTCGATGGCTCGGCGTCTAAAAGGCCTTTGTTGGCGGCCCATACACCCTCATAGCGCTTTCGCTCCCGCTCAGTGACTTCATTTCGATAACGTTTGCGGTCCCCTTCGTGATGTTTGTTAGGGTGCTTTCTAACACGATGGCTGCGGTGCTTTCTGAAGTCGTCTTCGTCATCTGATTTTAGAGGTTCCCGTAAGGTTTGCCGCATGCCTTTAGCCGGACTTGGTGTTCGCGATTCTTCCTGGCTGTGGTGGTGGAATAGGGAATGTTTAGGGTGGCGGCGAGGTGGAGGTAGCGGTGGATGTTTTGTTGGCGAGGGAGCTCGGGATGAAGCTAGGGAAGAGGCCACCATCGCGTTGGCGAGGGAGTCGACAGTGAGTTGAGGTACATAGCTATCTGATGATCGAGTAATTTCCCTACCCAAGCGAACAGGGTCTGAAATTTGCTTGTCGAGCGTCTGGTAAGAGGGTGGAGTACGCCGCGAAATCGAGGTAGATGCAGGCACCGCTACAGGTTCCGATCGCCGTGTAGGTAAAGCCGGGCGAGAAGGAAGCCTCGCCGGTCTCGAGCGCAGGCCTGTAGCAACATTGTTCAAAAATGACTCCGTCGGATCTTTGTTTGAGACCGTTGAACCTTCAATTCTATGATGTGAGCCATCCAACGATGGACCTTTTCCGATCTGGCGACGGCCTGGAGACTCAGGCCTGGAGCGTGGCATCGACTCCATTGGCACCGGTCTCTTTGTTGACGTTCCAACTGGAACCAATGGACCTGCCAATCTCGCAGCTACAGCGGCAGCTCCCACATGTGAGGGTCTTCCGGAGATCGTGCTTCCCCTTTCTCGCCCCTGCGCAGCTGAAAATGTACGCAATGAAACAGAAGTGGAGATCGATGATCTCTTCAGAGGCCTGATGGGTGTTGGACTTGCAATCGAAGGGGGAAGCTTGTTGACATATCGAACGGAATGCGCGATGGGTGCCATCTGGGGCTGCTTGGATTCAAAAAGCTTCACCAGAGAGGTTGCATCTGCAGAAAGTGTTTGGTTCATGAGGCTAGCGCCTGTCAAGTCCTCCATGCTTTGGAGCGGGGATGGCCGTCGTGAGCTGGGTTTAGACGAAGTTGACACTGTTCGGGTTGGAGTAGCCCTTGAAGTAGCGAGTAGAGCAGCAATATGAGATGGTGATTGTTCTCTACATTGAGAAGTTTGGCGGGCAGGGACCCGTGTCTCCACGGGCCCAGTGGTCCCGGTCATCGTGATTGAAGGCCTGTCGGCCTGTGGTCTATCCCAAGAAGCTCCATCAGGTTGCCTTTCCTCCCTTCGTTTTCCAAGTCCGGCGCTCGAGGCTGCGGCAAAAGCTCCATTAGTGTCACTGTAGGTATTGGGCAAAGGTTTTGTCGGTCTGGGAGCTTTTGAAAAGGCATAGGAAGCCCCTTGAAACGCCGCTGCTCGGTGCTTCACATCGATAGGATTTGAGTAGTTGGATGGGGAGTGTTCCCGAGAAATGTTTGAGGTCATGGAGCCATGAGCTGTGGGCAGTGGACAGACACAGTATGCGAGTCTTCTGCATACTCTTCAAAAAGCGTCGCTTTATCCAGAATGCAGACGTTGGAGGATAAGTGATTGGAGGATCGTGAGGCTAGCCAAGCACGCGAAGACCGACGAGGCCAACCCTGGCAGCCCCTTTCTAAGTACTTTACATATGCATACCCCCCGGCTTTCGGAAATCCAGCTCGAGAGTCAAACATCCGTTGGTTAGTCGGTCATATGGCGAAAATCATAACGTCGTCGGGCTACAATGTACACATCCCTACGATAGTTCCTTGCTTAACGTGAAAAAGCTGATGACAATCCATATTCTAGTGTGCAATGGGTATCGATATTTGCCCCTCGAAGAGCATACGTCGATAGTGAGACCAACAACGCCTTGGCACAATGTTGACACCCACTGTGCCAATCCCGCTGATTTGATACGATCAACCGACCCTACTCCAAAGTCTCAAACATTCCAAGTACCGCCCATATCCAGCCTCGCCTAGACAACAAGCCAGCCATAGTGCGTTTAACAATAGCTTGCATAGTTTCAAACGTATTCCAAGCAGAGTCAGAGTTCAATGGTTTGGCCTTAGAGATATCGGACCTTTGGTCGCCAAGCTCGAAGGTGGGATTGATGTATGGGCTCATCTTCTGGCGTGTCATGGTCCGTTGTTCGAACGCATACGCTAATGCAATCAATAATTCCTCACTCCATCTACGGCCAATGAATGCAATCCCAAAAGGCATGTTAGGCGCCACGCTGACTGTCGTGCCCTTGGGATTCATGACTAGTGGCGTATCCGCAGGGTAGAAGCCTAACGGAACCGTGACGACCGGCAGTCCTGCGATGGCAGGGAGCTGAAAGGATGCAAATGTCGGCATCACCAGTGCGTCAAGTTTGAATCTGTCAAGGGCGCCAACGACGCCATGCTCTTCAGCCATGCGAAGGTTGGCCCGATAGGCATGGTAGGATTCTGGAGACTCGTTCGTGATGTTGAGATCTAACTCTCGATCCCAAACGTAGGTCTGCCCAAAGTTAGCGTGAGAGCTGAATAAGAAAAAGCATTCCGGCGGATGTCAGACGAAGTGGCGGTTGGCACGCTGCCAAAGCTCAACCTCCCCAGGACGGTCGAATACAAGCCGCTCAAGAGGTCTCACACATCAGTATTTATTTCCTTTGGGCCGTATTGTTCAGTACTGTTGAGGAATTGCCCCAAAATACGACTTCTCCTGACGCGTGCATTTTTGGGGTTTGGATGGCAATACTTACATCTCGGTCAGGGTATTCCTCTCGAGGGTCATTTCGAGTGAATTGAGCAAGGTCACGTAAATTGTAGACCTTGCTAGGATTCTCTTCGAGCATGGAAAGATAATCAGAGACGCCAGCAACGAAGTCGGTGTCGAGAACAATGCTGCTATTACGGTGAAACGCAGGAGGGTCAAAGGATTCAAAGTCTGCATCCTCGATCACCTTAGCTCCTGCGTTGGTGATCAACCCAACAGCCTCTTCGAAAGCAGCCATGACTGGCGCGGTGGAGCTACCGAGGAAGTGACTGATACCATTGCGAGGAATACCTAACCGGGCTCCTTTGAAGGCGGAGTAATTGCAAGCTCTGACATAGTCCGGCACCTGATCGAAAGGCTGAGCGAAGGTCCAATTATCGTACCTATCTTTTCCAGAGATCGCAGCGAGCATGTAAGCTGCATCTTTCACGGATCGCGCCATAGGTCCTACAGTATCTTGACGTAAGCTGATCGGAATGACCATGCTTCGTGATGTCAGGCCAACGGTTGGCTTGATACCCACTATATTGCTCCTCTCAGCTGGAAGAACGATACTACCACTTGTCTCGGTCCCAAGTGCTCCCAGCGCCAATCCGACAGATGGTGCCACAGCGCTACCACTGGAGCTTCCACCAGGATCTTGCTGTGGGTAGTAGGCTCCTAGTACTTGACCACCATAAGCGCTCCAACCGGCGGACGAACTTGATTTGCGTGATCTCATCTGCGCCCATTCACCCATCGTAGCTTTGCCCAAGATGACTGCTCCCGCATCTCGTAGCTTTGCAACAACCGTTGACTCACGGGAGACTATAGCGCCAACGAGTGCGAACGAGCCGGCTGCTCACGTTAGCCAACTGCTGTAGAATGAAGTAAGCTTCGCATCACCTGTGTTGTTCATTCGGTCTTTTGTGGCGATGTTGTCCTGCTTCCGATCAACACCCATTAACGAGGCCTAGCAGCGGAACTTGTACCTTGATCAAGATCGGAATGCCATGCAGTGGCCTATATCACTGTTAAAGGAAGTCACGACAGTGCAATGGGGGTTTGCCTACCCCCGCACGTGATCAGCGGCGCGCTCGGCATCCAAAGATGTCGCAATGGATAACGCATCTGGGTTGACCTCACTGACGGCACGAAGAAGTGGATTGGCTTCGTTGATTCTTTCGATATAGGCCTTGCAAGTTCAGCACGCAACCAGTTGAGACATAGGAATGAAGTAACATGCATGCACGAGGTCGACGCTGGTCACAGAGCCGCTGCTTTGGAGGGCGTTAAGATGGTCAATGCTGGCTTCATCTAGGCGGGGCAGGCCAGAGTGAAACAAATTTCCTGAACATTGGTAAGTAAGATGGTCGCCTGCGGTGCGCAGACCAGCAGTGAGTGCAACACAAGGAACGTACACCAGCCCCACGAGGAGGCTGATCCGGGGCATAGATCTGGCGGTGTGCTACCTTATTAGCGAGAGAGATGGGCGTCGAGGGGAGGGTCTTCTGGGTATGAAGGTATGAGGGTTCTCAAGCGTGCGTTGCTCTGATGGGGGGATTTTGAAAGTGGTACAGAGATTGTAATTGTGTGGAGGCGCGGATAGCGAAAGAGGACAAGTAGAGGTGCCCAGGTTGTAAATGGGAGAGAAAGGCAAGAAGAATGAAGGACTGTAAGGAATATGTAGGGAGCAAAGCAGGCGGTAAGGAGGTATTGTTTATCGTGAAGGGAATTTGGTTTCGGAAAGGAGTAGCACATGATATGATACAGGGCGAGGAAGGCACGATGATAAGCTGCGCTTTTGGGCAAACATGGCCCGACAAGAGAATGTTAATGTGGCCTGGGCGCTCCAGCGTACCATGGTCAACGCACACTTTCAACGGGAAGTAGTGGCATTGTCGCATTGTCGCATTGATAGGAAAGGACGGGCACGACTGTCGCAATTGAATGACATTGAATGATCAATCATCTCACACCAAGTGAGCCGGAAGACCCTCCGCGAGATAAGGGGCCAAGGTAATACCGTCGTTCACCTCAAGCGCACCGTTGCCTGATGCTCAATCACTCAATGACGGTAACAAGTGTAGATGCGGTCATGGCCACAATAATGCAGTGGATGGACTTTGGGCAAGAAGACATTTTGGAAAGAAGGCTGGGAGGCTGTGAGCTTCAACACGCACCGCATACGACCTACCTTAGTTCCTTCTGTGCTTACCTTACCTTACCTTGAAGTACCTTACCCGCTTTCGCGCGTCATTCCGCATCTGGCTTGGCGGGCCTGCCGGCTTGCTCTACTTCGGGACCTCGGACGGGACGAGGGGAGTAACATATCGTGCGTCGCCGAATACATGTCGTTGAATGAGACGCAGCTTGTCAACATAGAATGGAGTTGAGAAGGCCGTATTGGGGAAATCACAGACGGCCACCTTGCAGGGATGGATTCTCAAATGATTGACGCCAATGGTGTAGACAGTGCCCAAAGCCAAGCACGATCGTTGAGAGACGAAGAACTCGACGTCAAGTAGAAGAGTGCTGATATTGCATGTTGGCCGCTACAGCACTGACGGTACGTCCAGGTATCCAAATCGACCAAGGAATCATGCCAAAACACTCCCTTTCCATCTTTTGTATCTCACTCTCTTCAATCCGTTGAACGACAACAAAAGAAAGCCGACGGGTCCTGTTGCCGCAAGGAAGAAATTGGGCCCCCATGGAGGACCGAGCCATAATCCGCATGAGATTCGACAAAACATCATCGAGCGCTTCATCGCGAGATGGAGAGAAGAAGTCGGCGACGACATCCATCCAGCCTTCCGGCTTATCATCCCGGAAAAGGACAGGGAACGGGGCATGTATGGCCTCAAGGAAAAGACCATCGGAAAGCTACTGATCCGGGTCATGAAAATCAACAAGGACTCCGAAGATGGCTTCAACCTTCTCAATTGGAAGCAACCCGGACAAAGTACCGTGAGCAGGATGGCAGGAGATTTCGCTGGACGATGCTACGAGGTCATCTCAAAAAGACCGTTAAGAACCGAAGTTGGTGACATGACAATCGGCGAGGTCAACGATCTTCTTGACAAGCTGTCTGCTGCTCCAAAGGAGGACCAACAGACGCCCATCTTCACCGAATTCTACAC
>JAABUL010004948.1_pt1 | contig 17181 bp, 19 predicted proteins | sample 5559151 | NCBI WGS metagenome assembly JAABUL01 (sample SAMN10711876, study PRJNA513368) | rock metagenome | isolation source: Antarctica rocks | place: Antarctica: Victoria Land, Pudding Butte sud | reverse complement strand
GACTCCAGATTGGCTACAGTCCCGCCACATACGATGTGGCCCCAGGCTAGCGGCAGGTCTTTGATGGCTGGATCAACATTATAGCCAAACATGCGACAAAGGTCGTCTCCAGTAGTCATCTCTGCAACTGTGGTGATGGGGCTGGCTTCGATGGAGACGTTGTTGGGGTTGTATATCATCGTCATGAAGTGACCCAGCAGTGCAGGCATGGAGAGATCCATACACATGTGGCCCTGATACCGGGGCGACCTGATAGCTGTGAGTGAAAGGATTGTTGAGGGACTAGACAGCCTACCAAAACGGGATACTGTGCTTTGCGAGCAAGCGGGAAGCCTGTCGCACCGCATTGGCCACCTTCCGAGTGGAATTGCGAAAGACTTTGGATGCTTGGACTTCATGAGTTACAAATTTCTGTGGTCGAGTGTCAGTTCTCGCAGCAATGCCTTTCTTGCATACGAGCAGAGTGATGAAGAGGTTTCATGGAATGACATACTCCATCTCGTGGGAAGTAGTCGAGTCTGGCGTCCCTTTGGCCCTCGAGAATCTCCAAGATATTCTTCTTGAAGAACTCAAAGTTCTCGGCTTTGGGCCCAAGGAAGTACGAACTGATGGCTTGATGGGACTCATCTTCCGCTGGCTCAACCTAGCACAGATTGGTCTGTCAGCCTGTCTGAACCGAGCGATCTTCGGGAGTGGTGATGATTCCTTTATTAGACGCTATCGTAGGGCAAAGTCGTCCAACTCCAGCGGAACGTGGTAATGATCTGGCATGATGAATTGGAGAGGAGACGTACACTGTTGTAGATTGACATGACGCTTCGAATGTTGAATACTGCAATGTTGATAGTATTATCCAAGGTCAATATGAATTTATGGCAGGCGAAGGTTTGGCCAGATTGAACACAGCAAGCCATTTAAATATGTCGAAGACTGCTCGGTTTGGAGAACTTGCATTGTAGACTTGCGTCATTTTCGGCCCCGTATCTGCGAAGCCGTGATTGCCCAGAACGTCTTGCATCTATAAGAAATAGCGGATGAGGCAGGCATGCATTTTCTGTCGGACCATGCCAATGAGATGAGCTTGCCGCCGACCGTGCTAAGCTGTACTGAGCAAATGGTGCAGCATGCAGGCCCCAGGCGCTTTACTAGGTCGATTAGAGAAATGACTGAGCGGGGTTCGCCGTGGGTGGAAGGCAGTAAGTGCATGTCCTGGGATGAACGGCGTGAGTGTTCAGGTTTTAGCTTGCGTTGCTGCTGCAGGCTCCAAGTGTACAGGAATTGGTAGAAGTAGAGACTGGAGCGCTTGTAAGCATCGGGAAATGAACACAAAGTCAAGTTGCGTACCTTTATCATCAGTTGAATGACGTGGAAAGAGCATTGACCATGAAGGTATCCCGTTGTACCCATTGGCCCTTGCACCTACCAACTCCTTCCACTTGTTGAAGAAGATCGGCGTCTCTGCATTCAGCAATGTAGTACACGTGTGTGGCAATGGGAAAATGGCAGGGTCGAGAACAGGTACGGGAGGTACCACAGCCTGACTGGAAAACCCGGTAGGATGCTTCATGCATGCAAGTTTACCCCGCTGCAGATCTTGCGTCCCATAAACGGGTCAACGAATGCAAAGGGATCCTTTCGTGTGGGATTGACGGATTGTCGAGTCCTCTTTCAGATGCTGAACAAGGACAAGTGCAATCGTGTTGTATGGATCGGCCAGCTCATCATTGGGCTTGACAATGGCTGTGGGAGAAGTGTAGACCCATTGCTAGCAAAAGTAGATTGTAGTACCGGTGGCGTACAGCACAAAGATCGTTTCACGTCTTACCATTGACGTCTTCGCACGAAGGTGGAGGATCCAATAGTTGTTGCTTTTGCATGACCCATTGTGAAGGGACGAGGGCCAACGAAGTCAAGCTCGATGGTCGATTGATGGGCCGAGAAGTATAGTAGTCATGTCTGGAGTCTCAGCTTGTCATGAGTAAGTCATATCCTTCCTTGCTAGATCAGCCTGTAGTAGGGAGCTTAACGACTATGAAGAGTAATCTACAAAGAGAAGAAGCATCCAGCCTTGCCAAGCCGGGAGAACGACGGCCCGATCGCAGCGAGTGCCAAGCCCGGAATTGATGAGAAGCAGGAATTTTCCGCCTTCCTTCTCTGCTATTCAGTCCCAACCAACCACCCTTCGTCGCCATTATTTGATACCTTGAACAGAAAGCGCAGCAGCTCTCAATCACATTCAACTAGCGACTTGCTAATCTCCTTGACTCGGATGCGTCCTCTGATATTGGACGATGTGGCTCGAAAGAAATTGCGCACGCAGTCCTGACGACCGCGACCAATTATCCACGTCCGATTACAGTGCATATATTCATACTAGGTATGTAATGAACCGGAGGGCGAAGCTTCAGCTAATCGTCACTAAGCCAGACGGCGCCAGCCCTAGGTATGCAGTCGAACTCAGCCGCACGCCAATTTCGCTTCTGCCGCTCGTCTGATTGGCTTGACTCAGCTTCGCGCATCTCTTCAGGGGCGAGTGGTATGGACGGACACTAGGAGGCTGCCCTGCATTGCCTGATTTTCGCTATTCTCTTCGTCGTGGAACGCCTTTTGCTCCATTCTGCTGGCTGAGCCAGCCATGGCGCCTTATCGCTATTCAGATCTTTTGCAAGCTATGGATTTCCATAGCAATCTCTTACGACGATTTCGACAATCCAAGACTACCGACATCACGGAGAAGACACAAGTTCCCCGACTAAGCAGGAAACGCGACCTATTTCTCGCATTTGTCGTCGTTTCGCTTCCATTGCTGGTCATATCCGTAATTTTATTGGCTTTCGTTTTCCTGAACGACCGCGAGAAACCAGCCGACTACCTTGAGATTCCGGAGCTTCCCTTCTTCGATTATCCGCCTTTGGACGCCTTCTACACCAAAGTATCTCCTGGCCCTTTCCTTTTGGTGGGAAGCTGGGCAAGCAACATTGCGGAAATTGTGGTGGCCCCTATTATGGTGCTCTTTTCGTACGCCGTCGCTCGAGAGAGTCTGCAACGCTCTTTGAAAGACCCAGAGGACTCCGCCGCCCCGCCCTCGTTGCTACGTGAAATCATGCGAGGTACACACGTGGCAATATGGCTTTGGGTTAGTCAAAAGACCAGAAAATCCGCTGGAGTCAATGGAAAGGCTCCATATCTTCGTGTGGTGGATATCGCTGGCTTGGGATTGTTCGCAGCGACTTTGCTTACGTGAGTGACGAACTTCGAGCTTCTTCCTCTGCTCAATTACTGACCAGCTGATCAGATTGCTGGTTATCGTTGGAGGTAGGTTCAGCAACCATACCTGCGACCGATTCTACTAACAGAGCCCAGACAACTGGCTCCACGCCACAACGCAACCTTTGCAGATAACACATTACGCGGACCCGATCATACTAAATTCCACGGAGATGGCGGATGGCGCACTCGGATATTTCGCAGGCTTCTCACTAGTAGATGGTTGCAACGTGACAACTTCGGCCGCGCTACCACAAAACATTTCCGCCGCACCCCTGCCATGTTCACTCAATATGACCAATGGTTTTACTAACGTAGCCGGTCCAAACTATGCCTATCTCACACTCGGTACCGGCATCAGTCAAATTTCCTCGAGTTTCAATGGCCTAAACTTTTCTTCCCTAGGTCAGGCTGAGATCGAGGGTACAGGAACGCCGTATCAAGTCGTGACACATTCTAACGCCGGCCTCGACCATTCCCTCTTGTTCTACATGGATGCAGCGGTCCAGTATGACTTGACAGGTTATGATGGTGCAGGTCCGAATTATGGTATCGACTATATCGCAAACACCACTTCCATGGTCACACAATGCACCTTTTCAACCGAGAGATGTAACGTTCACCCCACAAACTCTAGCAACAACAACGATATCTCTATAGCCTTCCACTGCTACGACGACTTTGGTGGTGACCTTGGCCAAACGCCCTTGACAGGCCACGAGCGGGCTCAAGGGTGGAACATGAGCTTCTACGAACCCATGAACGGAACGTCGCACAACGTCCCCGTCCAGGCACAATCCAACCCCTTCCATTTCTACGTTGCCACTGCGGTGAACAGCATCAACTTCGACGACTTCCAAGCCCAGAGCAATTTACCAGAAGGATCCCAAGGGAACGATTCACTAGTAGACGGTGGGCGTGGCTTTACGGCCTTTGCCTTGAGCTGCGAGGCCACAATCTACGATGTCACATTCTCCCTTATCAATGGCTCTTTTGGGGACTTCAACAGCACGAGAAGCACGCCGCAAAAAGCATCCATCATCAAAGCCCCGCTTCAAGTTGGCTTCGGCCAGTATCACCTGTATCAAGCCGCCTCCATAGCCGTGCTGGCAACCAATGACTCAGTAGCCAACACGATGGCCAAGGCCTTCAGCCAGACTGGCATAGCGCTGGCCTCAGGAACCTTCAATCCCGATAGCAGTATCAAGCAGCGCTTTCGGTGGACGGTGAACGTCACCAGGGTGCCAAAGGCGCCGTTCTTCTATCTTGTCACGGTGTGTCTCGTGTACTCGGTGTTTGGGATGGTGATGACGGTCGTGGCGTTACATCTTAGAAGAAAGCCGGAGGTTAGGGATCACCAGGCTAAGTTGATGGTGGAGTGGGGCCCGGAGCTTCTTGAAATGGATAAGGATCATCACACAGAGAAGCCGAAGAAGGGAGAAGACGACAAGAAGGAGAGCACCTCGGGAAGGAGCTCTACCGACTTTGTTGATACGCCCGCTTGAGGGCGGTCCTGATGGCAAGAAATAAGACACAAGATGCGCTTTCTCCACATCGAAGCTGGCAATGGTGATCCATGCCTCGTTGCGGCAAACGACGCAGATGACATGCTCAACATGGTATGCTCTCATATCCTGTTGATATTTAAGTCCCTTCCTCACGATCGGTGCTATATTAGATGCCAATGCCCCGATTACCATTTTTAGCACGTTGAATCATCCCGACTTAGCGAAGGGGACTTTTGAACTCGCACAACACGCCAGCTTCTTGAATTCTATACAAGCATCGGTTATGTGTTGCAAGTCCCACCCGTATCGATCATTCGCTAAGAGCCAGATGTCAAAAGCCAATGCACTCTGCTGGATTATTGGATGCTATTATCCGGTCATATCGCACCAAAAACCCAGCTATCAACCAAAACATCCATACCAGATCGCACCTACCCACATCAAAGACATTCAATCCTACCCAAAGTCCCGAACCAAAGTAGCTGTGATCCTCTAGAGCTCCAAGCTTACAAGATTACATCCAATGCAAGCATCGTGGTCGACACCAAATTTGATTGAATCTCCACCTACCAGCGATATCCAAGAGGCAGAGATAGTGCGTGGAGGCATACGGAAATAAGAAATCCGTCCATCTCTCTCTCTAAAAGATTCGCTCAGCCAGCGTCCAAAAACCGTATGGTCCGATGTTCAGCCCACAACAGCTCGTGTATGCGGTGGAGAACGCTGAGTATTATCCCGATCTTGTCAGAAACAGCAATCACCAGGGCTTTGACCGGCACTCGCGCCAGGGTTGGAGTGGTGGTCAGCTATTCCGAAATGTTCTTTGGGTACTAGATTCTGTAGTACGTTGGGACGCGTGCGCAGGTTTTCTTTGATCTGCGTGGACATGGTAGGATATTCTATAGTAGATGGAGCAAACACACGACTGTTCGCAGATACGGCGTTTTCTGGCTGTGACAGTGCTTGATGGGGCAGCACTTAGAAATCTGCATGGAAGGTGCCATTGGCCCCATTCCTATTGCTCTTCAGCAACCCTCATCTGCTGGCCCCTATTCTGATACAAGGACCCTTGAAACCTAACCCGTAGGGGCTTAGCAGCCGCCTTGCCCGGCTTGGCGCGTGTGCGCTCTGGCGGCAACTACCTCACTTCTTGAGCTTCTGATCAGAGAAGTCGCACTTCTAAGGCTATATAAATAACATCCTCTACACTCCTCATCGCGGCTTACGTTAAGGCGTTGTATACTAGCTTTATCCACTACCACTCACATACAGTGCTCAACAGACCTGCTCTTGAACACCTTTCTAATCAAAGCCATCCTGTCTCAGCGATCGAGAGCATCCGCTTCAAGGAAGTCTCGTTTCTCTCGGCTTGATAGTCATAGCTCTCATCAGAACAACGTCTCCATCAGATCACCCTCGGTCATCCAAGCATGGCCCGTTTCTCCGAACTGCCAAAGGAGATTGTGGCGGAGGTATGGGAACACGTGCTGGCACCAGAAGATGTGGAGAGCTTTGCGAGGGTATGCAAGCAGGTGCACGGCCAAGCCGCCTCTTCTCTTCGCCTACATCGACAATTGAGGGACAAGTACACCATGTTCAGTAACGAAGATACAACAGATAAGTATGATGGAACTCGGTACCCTAGAGATCGTCCTTCGAACTTGCTTAAGGATATCATTGCCAGTCCTCATATCGGTCTTTATGTGCAAGAGCTTCATCTTCAGAGCTGGTATTTCAGATGGGAGCCCGCGGATTTCGCAACTACCCTGGGTCCCCTTGAGCAGAAATTCTTGCATCTTCCCTACTCTAACAGGTGTCTCGACATATTCAAAGATGCCTTGTCCAGTTCAATCATCTCGACAGAACTCGACTTTTGGACGTTTGAGCTTGAGAATGGGAACGAAGATTCTATAGTGGGCCTCCTGCTCCTTGCAGCTCCCAATGTCCTGAAACTTGAGCTCAACAAGAACGATGGACCAGAAAGGTTCCGACGCCTAATGGTAAGCCTCGCGACTGCAACTAAGCCTGGCATCCCGGCCTCGCTCCGTAAGCTGAAACATATAGAATGCGATGTCGGCGAAACCGAGGCTCCTCTTCACTTTGTAGCTTTCATGGCAGCTCTCCCGTCGCTGGAGTCGATCAAAGCCGAGACACTCTTTTCAATAGATCACAACGATGATCTCAGCTGCTTACCACCGAAAAGCTCTAATGTAAAAGATCTGAGTATCAAAAGAAGCACTGTTGATACAGCAAGCCTTGACGATCTTCTTCGAGGCTTCAAAGCTCTCGAAGCATTCGCTTACATCCAGCCACACCACGAAGACCCGGAATGGTCTCCTGAGTATCCAAATTTCGATCCCACAGCAATGTGTACGACATTGTTATCCCACACCAAAGACTCGTTAATATTCCTCAATTTCAGGGCAGAAATCGAAGATGGCACGCCATACGTCTGTATCAGTGGCCTTGATGGCTTCAACAAGCTGAAGCATATAGAGATCAGCCTCTGCCTCATTGCAAACTACAAAACCGCGGTAGTTACGTCAGATTGGCCTTCATCCATCGAGCCCATCAATGTGCGAGATGTAGACGTGGCAAACTATTTTCTGGTCAAAACGGTTACTTTCAAGATCATCGAGACCAAAGTTACTCGGCTACCTAAGTTAGAGACACTTGCGCCCTACATTGAAGAGGGGGTCGATGCTGACTCGCTCCAACACTTTGCCGCGATGCGAGACAAGTGCGAGAGTGCCGGGTTCGCGTTACGCATAATGGACGAGCCTGGAATGGACTTTGGGTGTTGTTCTGACGGACCTTAATTGTAAGTTGACAGTCCTTTTACAAAGTCATATTGTTGACATCAACTTCAGACATGGCCAGCTCGCTTGGAGCAATTTTCGGTGATGGATGGCCATTACGCACAGAAGTATGACTGTCTAGTAGTCTACGAGGCGAAGATGTCATGATTCGCATGCAATAGGCAGGAGTTCTCGTATAGCAAATCACCTGCACGTTGAGGTCGAATGGCTCAAGGAAATTGGGATGGTGATGCATATAACATAGATAAGGACCCATAAATGGACAATTCTGCCAGCTAAATTGATGATGTCTCCTTTGGACACCCTGACTCATCAACGTCTCCTGTCCATGCATCCGTCCAGCAACAACGTCCACCCTTTCTCAAGCTGAATCTAACAACAGTACCACACACCGCTTCCGCGCCATATCCCAAAGCCCTCAAAACTCCCAAACTTCCCTTGCTTCAACCCCCATTCCGAGCCTTCATAGTCGGCCTTCAAAATAAAGTTCTTCACCAAATTCATCAAGACATGCCAGAGTGCTGGAGCCGACTTAGGGTATAGCAGATGGCTTTCAAGTCCAAGAACAAATATCCCTGGCTGAAATTTCAGCACCGCATTTACCGGGTCTAATCACCTCTCATGTCCTCACAACCATTCAAAATGCAATCTGTACACCTCTTATCCCTCATTATCCCATGGTGCTATTCCTCCTCCTCCCCTCCTAAGCCATCCATACTAATTCCCACGATCCCATAATACCACCATCTTCTCCTCCTCCCCCTCTCGCCTTCTCCAACCCACCTACTCGATTCCCCTCGTCTCCTCCAGCCCATCCATACTGAACACCCCCATCTCCCACCCTCCAGCAACCAGCCCTTCCCAAATATAACCCCAAATTCAAATACCCAACCCTTCCTAGACCCACCAACGACATCCTCCAAAAACACTGCACCGCGACATCTTTCTCCCAATCCCGGCAGGCGCTCGACTGGTAGACTGTGGGACAATGTTGCCAGTTTCGTGTTCCTCTTTACGACGAGTTGATCTCGCAGAATCTTAGGATGTTCTATAGTAGGGTTTTTCATCAAGCACCATCGAAGATTGTAGAGCTGGCGATGGAAGCTTGTTGACCGAATAGGGCTCTCGAATGGTCGCACGGGCGTTGGGAGGTTGACTTGGGGTGGAGTTGTGAGGATGTTGGAAGCGTCCTTAGGCGGAGGAGAGGAGTGTTGGGGGAGAGGAGTGGTCGGGGTAGAGATGAAATACGAACGGGGAGCGTTGGATGGGATGTGGGTCGAAGATCTGTGGAACAGGGTGAGGGTGGTGGTTATGAGAATAGGCTGTATGGTTGGAGTGAGCGTTGGTGGATGAAGCGTTGGTAGAAGAGGAGGTGGGCGTGGTAACAGAATAGTCTATGGTACAAACCAATCTCAAGTCTACATGCTCGAGCGTTTTACTTGGGAGTGTCTCTATGCAATTGAAAAATCTGCTAGAACACCCCAACAGCCATCCACTTCATCCCCTCTTTTACAGCAAACATAGCACAAAAGCTCCGGGTACGTGCATACCGCGTCCCACTCTACAAACAACTCTGTTCCATGCTCTAGCGAACAAACATCCGCAATTCAAAGTCCCTTACAACATACAACTCCCTTCGAAATCCAGCACCTGCTCCTCCTCCCCACACACCGTTCAAAATTGTCACATGCTGAACTTGACCCCGAAGAACTACATCCAACAATCTGTCACTAGCAAACATCCGCTCCAAACAAATACACCACAAAAGCTCCGGCTACACGGATACAAACCACCCCATTCCATACTCCAACCAACAAACATTCGCATATCAAGGCACCTTACAGCTCCCTCCAAAACCTAGCGCCCCAACCTCCCAACTCGCGATCCTCCAATCCAAAATCCTACAACGTACCCGCCCCACACAAGAATTTTAAATCCAGTTACCACATCCACCAACTCCTTGCTAGCAAATATCCGTTTCAAAGCAAACATACCACCCATAAAAGCTTCGGGTACACGCATGTAGCCTAAAGCTCTACAAATAACTCTACTTCCTACTCCAACAAACAAACATTCGCATATCAAGACACTTCACAACTCTCTTCGAATCCAAGCGTCCCTTCCTTGTACGCCACGATCCTCTCTTCCGAGAGCTACACCATACACGCCCCACACGAAAAGGTTAACCTAATGAACCACATCTAACTATCTCCTGCTAGCAAAAATCCGCTTCAAAGCAAACACACGACGAAGACTCTATCTCGGGTACGCGCATCAGCCTGCGAATCTCTGAACAACTCCACTTCATACTTCTCCCAGCTAAGAGACTTATACATATCAAGGCTCCTAACAACTACCTTCGAATCCCAGCTTCCCATCCTTCTACGCCTTGATCCACCGTTCAAGATTCCCACATGCAGGAACGTCCCACAGAACAATCTCGACCCCAAAGTACCATATCCAACAATCTTTTGCTACCAAACATCCACTTAAAGGTAACCACAGCACAGAAGCTCCGGGTACGCGCATCTAGCCTACAAATTTACAAACAATCCTACCTCATTCTTCCGCCAAAGTTCTCTTCGATAACAAGATACCTTACAGCTCCCTCGAAACCAGGCGCCCACTCCTCCTACCCACGATCCACTCCCCCCACAATCCTCCATGCTGGAACGCTCTACACAAAGACTTTAGATCCAAATACTGTATCACAACTTCTCTCGCTAGCAAACATCCGCTTCAACGCAAACACACCATAAAGGCTCCGGGTATGCGCATAAGCCGTACCAATCTTCAAACAACTCCACTCAGAACTTTAGCTAACACCTTCCAGCTAACAGATTTACACATATCAAAGCTCCTAACAACTCCCCCCGAGTCGGGCTGCCTCCTCCTCATACCTCCCACGATCTATTACTGCAGCGACTCCACTATACACGCCCTAACCTCCTCCTACATCCCGTGATCCTTTCCTCCAGAGCTCTACACCATGAACGCCTCCACACCACAGACTTACTTAAAGACTACATGCCATCATCTCTCAATTCCCGCCATCACACCAGTTCAGCAAGCATCAACTCCTTACTCAATGATGAGACCGCCGATATTTCCTTCCCAATACCAGAAGACCCCTCTCGCGTCGACTTTGAAGTCGGCAACGGATATTCCTCACGAGTGCTATGACTCTATCGCGATTCGATATCTCTACAGATCTCGCTATACCCGCCAACCTATCCAGCCTATCATTCAAAAACAGCGCCCTCTCATTACACGCTAAGCACAAGAAAAACCAGCGCAGGGCAGGGTGGAAAGAGGCGCAGTGCTGGCGGACAATCATCCGCATCACACAAGATGCTTTGGCGACGATGCATGGAGTTCCATAACACATCAAAGCTCGGAGGGCGGAGAGCAATTGCAGGATGGTAGAAACAATTTCAGACGTCGAATCCCACGCCCCAAGCAGTGCTGAGCGAAGAGATACTGCATTCGGGCGGGGAGGAAGGGGAGCTGGAGAAGAATACACAGGAGCATCTAGTAAGGAAGGGGATGAGATGATTTGGGGAAGGAGAGGATTGAGGTGGAGGAGCTGGACTTGTGTAGTGGTAATGTGCCTGTTGAGATGGATACGACAGTTGAAAATTGAGGCTCGCTTGTTGTCTCGGATCATGGGAAGGAGGATTGCATGGGAGGCAAATCGCTGAGAGCGAGGGCGTGAATGAATGACATGAAGAAAGGATCGTGTGTTGGTTTATAAGGGATCGACAAGATTATCAGTCAGCTTCCAATCCAGTCTATTCGTCGCTTGCGAATGGGGTAGTCAGCCATCAATTGCAGTCTGTATGACTATCGCCGCTTGAGTATTGGCAGTCATTTCCAATCAATCGTAAAAACAGTACCAAATCCTTCCCAAACCAAAGCCCCTCTACCCAGCATTAATATTCTGCGCCCCAGTCGTCCCCCCCGGAACATCACACTGATGATACCCCAACACCGACGCCTCCATAGCCGGACAATCAAAAGCCCACTGATTCTTCAGATTCAAACAAACATTCCCCGACGCTCCCCCCGGCATAAAATTCGGATTCGGCTTCGCAGCCAACGCGCGCTTATCGAAGATATCCGGATTCTGACCCTTATTCACCATGCAATTCCGATAAAGCTTCCACCCCAACGCCTCACACCCGCCGAAGCAGGCGAGCCCGCCGGCAAAGGCAAAGGGTCCGGCCCAGGACGTGAGGGCGACTTCGACCATGCAGGCAGCGGTGCATACAGAGCCCCAGGTGACGTCTTCGATGAGGCACTCTTTGGCGCCCTCTCTGTCGTCGACGGGAGTTTCTCGAGGGGATAGGGCGCGGCTTGTCTTTGGAGGCGAGCATTTTCCGAGGGGTTGGCCGTTTGGCATGACGTTGGCTGCGAGGACGGGAGAGGTGTCTCCGGTCTTTTTGAAGCAGTTCCCGTTGCCGCCGCTTGTCGGGTAGATGACGTAAAGAGGGTCTAGGGTGCGGTTTCCTGCATCGTTGTAGCCTAGTGATCCGCCGATGCCTGCGGTGAGGATCTGGGTGTAGGCGGCCGTGCATGTGTCCTTGGAGGGAATGGAATTGTTGGGATCGACCATGAAGATGGCTTTGCATTCTCCGACGGTAACATCGTAGTCTTGCGTGAGGTCTTTGTTGCTGCAGATTTGGTTGATGGCGGTTGTGCAGTCGCCTTTGGAGGCTGTGTTCTTGCAGGTCGCATCGGTAGCACTCCAAGTGTAGAGGACGGAAAGAGGGTACGGAGCTACCGCTGCTGGTGCTGCTCCAGGGAGGGCATTGGTGAGATGGAGAAGAGAGACGGTAGCGGCTAGCGCTCTGAGAGCGTGTTGAGTCAACATCACGGATCGTAACTTGATTGAATTACAAGATGAATCGTTAGGCGTCGGGTGATCGAGGCGCGCTTGACTGTGTAAGATACTCTGAAGAAAATCGGTCTCTTTATACGACAGCGAAGATCAGAACACATAAGAGGGATTCATCGAAATGGGACTTCGAAACATGAGTACAAGCTTAATGACCAGTTGAGACAATGGTCAGCAGGATGTTTTAACATGACGCAGGCGACCCGTCCTCGATTGTGATGGCGGAGTGAAACCCCGTGCTAACAGAATACCGCTGCGTCAAAGTGAGATCACCCGTATTAGCAGCAAGATCCCAGGTAATGTGAAAGCACAGAAAAGAAACTCAGACGTGCTGGACTCAGACCAAACGTGTCATGAGTTGGTTTCAGAACTGCGGCTCGTTTCAAGGCTCAAGGCGCTTGTCGCCTGTAATGTTCATGCGATGAAGCATCGAACATCTATTTATACCCTGCCATCAAGATAAGCGAAATCGTTGAGGATGCGAGTATATGTGTTGTGTAATGGCTCTCAGGAGGACTTTCAAAATTAAGGAGACTCTGACCTGTATTACCGGAGTACTGCAAGCTGTTTGGGGCGGAGTCGTCTTGAGGGTGGCTATGAAAGCCTAAAGTAGCCATTCCAGTTGTCGACAGAGTGCGAATGCCAAAGAGCGGATGTGGTAGAAAGCCTGAGTTGTCTGTTAACGACAGCTTCTTGTAATGGAGAGTTGGGAGAGCTCTACCGACAATTTCGAAGTCCTTGCATTTTGCGAGCGAAGGAGTGAAAGGTGCTTCGGGAGTCTGATGCTGAATGCTGTAGGCATACTTCATCGACTCACACGGTAGCTTTTGACGCCTTTCTTTCTGTCGAGAGAATATCTTGATCGCTGCCATGACTCGGGATCCTGCATGTAGTGATGTCCGTCCGCTGAGCTAGATCATTTAGACGGATCGCGCACAGTCCTGGAGGCCTTGGAGAAGGAGGAGGCATTAGTAATGTCAAGATCGGTCCTTTCTGCAATACAATAGAGCAAAGGTCATGGAGTATCGTGACTTCTGGTAGCAAGAAGCGCTCTTTCAAATTTTCTGCAGAACTAGATCTGATCTAACCGTTTACGGAAAGATAGCGGCATCATCCGCCGCTAGCTTCCCCCTTTTCAAGCTTATGAGTATCAACGTGCCAACCATCGTGATTACCAGGACACTTATCAACCTACTTCGTCTCAGCGAAGTACACATGATTGATCTTAGGAAAGCATGAATTTGTAGCTACCAGGGGACATCTGTAGTATGGACGACAGGACGCATGAATGAATGACCACGCAATCAGTCGTGATCAAGAAAGACTGCCCCAAGCAATCGTGGCACTGAGCAAGCATGGACGTGACCAAGTGGAGACACGCTGATGACGATGAGGATGTTGAGATCCTCGCGTTGAAAATCGGTTTGAAACTCTCATTCGTATGTGAAGCGTAAAAGCGGATGATTGTACATGTCCGAAATAGCATCATCATTCATCAACCACCAAACATATACCTTCAAGACATTTCAGGGAGAACGGCAAGGCGATATTACGATGACAAGGGTTCCCACTTCAGTAAAAAATTATAGCTTGGCGATCGCCGTCTATAGCATTTATTCACAAATCGGCCAAGCCGGATATTAAATTTGCAAGGGGTCGAAAAGAAAACAACACCTACACGATTCGAACTGAGTTAGCCAGAGCTCTCATTTGTTTTGCAAACATAGAATACACTGAAGTTCTCGCTTAGCGTCAGACATTTTGACTGATAGGTTCTCCTCATATGTTAATACCAATGGTATGAACAACACAGTCTAATTAGAGCATTTACTCTGTTTAGAACAAACAGATGATCATCACTCGCCAAGTAGGAAATTATTAGGAATGTGCGCTTACCAGCTAAGCCATGTATCCCTTATCCGCGATGCAATTCCGCTTATTTTAATTCATATTGCAATGTTTACTTTTTGATCTAGGGACTTCAAGCATGGTACATAGTACTTTCAGTGCACTAAAGTCCTTAACAATGCTTGCAGGAGTCCATAGTATGTTAGAAACGTCGTACAGTATTATCCAATCGCCGTTGGTAGCAAATGTTCATGATCACATCTAATTCACACGCTAAATCCGCCAAGCACAACATTAAATGCAATCACATCAATCAAAAAAGAAAAGTATAATGCCTGTAGGGATCGAACCATGTTAGTTAGAGGTTCCAAGGATTCTTGGAAACACAATACATATCATCTGATAGCGAGGCTCAGAAGAGTGATTCGTAGAATCACTGATGTTGGTAATGCCTCACTGGTATTAATAACGTAGGATAGAAGACTTCATTATCATAGCCAATCAACAAGTGAATGAGTAGGAAAGTCTACTCACAGTTCCACTGCGCCATCTATCCCATATTTGTTATCCAGTTCGCCTTATTTTAGTGTATATCCATTGTTTACTTTCTTCAACTCGGGACTTCACGCGCGGTGTATCGTAATTTCAGTGCATTATTAATCTACTAACATCCTTAATGAAGCATGTACGAGTTCATGATCATAAAGTATTATCTAATCGCCGTCGGTGGTACTATTCATGACCACGTCAAATTCACACCACGTATTCGCTAAGTACAGCCTTAAACGCAACAAAAAAGGATCAAAAAGAAAATGAGACCTAGATCGAACCAAGTCAGTTAGAGCTCTGATAGATTTTTACAAACATAATACATAACATGTTGTATCGCGGCTCAGAATGTTGATTTTTGTACCTCACTGGTCTTAATGACCTAAGATGAAATCTGACGAATTGTTGTTCATCACGGCCAATGACAAGTAAATAAGTAGGAAAGGTTACTCACGTTTCGACTGCGCCAACTGTCCCTCTGTGTTATGTTGTTCCTCTTATTTTAATGAATAATTATTGCATTGTTTACTTTCTGCACCCAGGGACTTCAAGCACGGAATACACCACTTTATTGCGACAAGCTCGAACTCGAGTACACTGTCATCGTACCAAAAGTCCCAACAATGCGTGTAGCAGTCCATGCTATGGTGATATCGTCGCATAGTACTAATCCGTACCGTTGAGAGCATCATTCGTGTCTATCTCCCAAAGGAATCTGCACCATGGCTCAACGCCCTTCTCAACCCCTCCAACAGAGCACATACATCAACAACCTCATACGTCCTAACTACCTTTCAAAATACCCAACCAACATTCCAGCTACCAGATCAGCGCAAGTACCATCCTCCCAAACCCCAGATAGCTTACCAAACAGCTGATCAACAGCCCAGCTCCCAAATTTCAGCATGAACCTTCATCAAACACCAACACCCAGCTGTTCACCCACGCTCTCCTCTCTCCTCTTCGATTCACCCACCAAATCACAAACACCCCTGGAATTCAAAGCGCAAATCAAAATCTTCTCTATGCACATCTATCGCCATCCCTGAACGTCAACCGACCACCTCCTTCCTGCCCTCCGACCCACAACTACCGAGCAGAAACAGACCCCATTCCAAACCGCAGATGGGGACCCTATCCCTACACCAACACGCACCACCACCCTTTCCAGACCACCACAGCCTGAAGGCCGGTTCGAATACTTCCACGCTCTCGGCCTTCTGATCTTGACCCACAATCCAATCAATACCTCCACAGCCTGGACAGAGCGCCAAAACCCCTATCCATATACTTCAATCAGCATTCCTTCCAAAAAAAACACAATATCAAGCGCAATTCGAATACTTCCATACTCTCGACCTCTCGATCCAGAACCCTCGACTCAAAAACAATCCCTCTCTTAAATCCAGAACCACAAGCACCTTCTCGACACAGTCTCCACAATGCCAAAAAAACATCGCAACCCAATTCTCAAACTCCCATCACGATTTCTCCCACACAACCACTATCATGACCCTTCAGCCAACCCGAAAAGTTTCACCATGGCCGTTTCACAGCCTCGCCAGAGGAGCCGATCGAAGCCTAGTTCTACAACAAGCATGAGAGTTAGCGAAAGCATGGGAGTAGTATGCCACTGCGCAGAAGAAGAAGGAGGAGGAAGAAGGGAGGATGTGATATACCATGCGGCTGTAGGAAAGTTGGGGTAATGGGCATACATACACTGTTAGCGCATGCGCAGTCATTGAATGAGCAGTTGAGCATCTCCCATGGAATCGACGAGATGATTTAATTATTTGGATCTCTTAGCGAGAGGTAGAGGGAGATGAAGATGCCAAGATTATACAGGGTGTCAGGATGAGATTTCTGATGACGGGATGAAGGTATTAATCATGATCTGTAGCATTCGGCGAGTAAATCGTTCCATCGTTAGAATCTGTAGTACAGCATATAGTATGCGCAACGAAGAGAGCCACACTATAAAAACCCCCATCCTCATGTCGTGAGAACTCTACATGCAGTCTTTATGTGCAATCAATCTATCCGTCCCAGCACAGGCAATCTCTTGCCCCTACTCGCACTTTTCTCCCTTCCCAAGCCATGGTATAAAGAGCCTTCAGAGCCTGGTCCTCCTAATGCCCTGATCCAGCGTAGCCCCTCTAGTCTGTACGCAGATCGTTATAGATGATGGATTATTGAGTCCCAACGCAAACTTTGTCTAGCTCCCACCCCAGTCTTCCATCTTAATCTCAAGCCACGGCTCAAACAGTGTCCAACGCCTCCACCACACAACGCT
>JAABUL010004946.1_pt1 | contig 17182 bp, 18 predicted proteins | sample 5559151 | NCBI WGS metagenome assembly JAABUL01 (sample SAMN10711876, study PRJNA513368) | rock metagenome | isolation source: Antarctica rocks | place: Antarctica: Victoria Land, Pudding Butte sud | reverse complement strand
GCCGGCGTCCTCGGGATAGCCCTCGACGACGCCTCCGCCCAGGCCGGCGATGAGCTGCAGCGCACCGGCCAGCCCCGCGGACGCCACCCCCTGACGCCGGTGCCCCTTGCCGACGAAGCAACAGGCGATGCGCCAGTCCGGCGAGCTCGTCCGGCCGCGCTCGTACGCGGCCCGGCTCTTGATCCGCGGCAACTCGTCGGGTGCTCCGAACTGGCACCAGCCCAGGCAGTCGTCGCCGTCGAAGACGAGCGCGGCGTGCGTCGTGCCGGCGCGAATGCGCTCGAGCTTGCGCCCGCGATTCACCTCGGGCGTGCTGCCGCGCCCAACGCCTTCGGGGTGGAAGCCCATGCACCAGCAGCCTCCGAAGACACCGTTGTTCAACTCCACCAGCGCAGCGAACTGCGCCCACGTCGACTCCGAGAGCGGCCTGACCGCGTACCCGGGTTGCTCCACCAGACCAACGCTAGCCATCGGACCAGCCTCCCTCTAGCCAGTGAACCGGCCTCGTGAACCGGCCCGGTGGACCGACGCGCGCCCGGACGGCGCGGCGGCGCCCGCGCACCGCCGGGCTGAGCGCGGCCAAGGCGGTGACAGCGGCCACTACGGCCACCGTGGCTGCGGCGGCCGGGCCGGCCGTTCCGGGCGGTCGCCAGCCCGCCCGCTGCCCCGGCCGCGGGCCCAAATCCACCCTGACTGCGACCTGGGGGCGGGTGGCGGGGCCGGCCGGCCGGCCGGACAGCGGGAGCAGCCGCACCCGGCCGAAGCCCAGCAGGGAGAGCGGGTCGAGGTAGGTTTCGCCCCGGATCAGCCCCCAGTGCAGGCAGGCCGCGGTCGGGCAGCCCGGATGTCCGGCGACCAGCTGGCCCAGGGGTTGGCCGAGCCCGACCGGTTGGCCGCTGCGCACCAATGCGGTCACCGGCTCGTAGGTCGTGCGCAGCCCGCCGTCGTGCAGGACCGTGACGACTCCGCGCCCGGCGAGCGGGCCGGCGTAACCGACCACTCCGGCGCCCGCCGCCAGGACCGTCGCGCCGGGGCGTGCGGCCATATCGACCCCCCGGTGGCCCGGCCCGTAGGGGGTGGCCGGTGGCAGGAAGGGACGGACCACAGCGGGAGGGCCGGGCAACGGCCACGCCCAGGTAGCGGCCCCGACCGGCGCGGCGGAGCCGATGCCCAGCGAGAATGCCGCGCCGAGTAGAACGCCGACCAGGCACGACGCCCGGACGCTCACGCCGGCAACGGGACGGGGCGCGCGTCGGGTCATCGGGTGAGCGTGTCCGAGGGCGGGCCGGCAGAGGCGCGTCGGGGCGCTTCTGGGGACGGCCGCCCCGCTGTGGACGAGCGCAGCGCGGCCGGGCGGCCGGGTACACTCCCACCAGCGGCCCGCAGCAGTGGGTCGACTTCGCGCGCCCTCCCCCAATCAGTCACACCGGTTGGGGAGTGTCCACTCGGTCCAGGGCTGACGCCCCGGCGGACACCACCGGCGCCAGGCGCAGCCGGCCGGCCGGCCGGCTGCGGACAACCGAGTGGGCACGGTCAGGGACCGCGCCCAAGACAGGAGTGCGCGGCCTTGGCTACCCAAGTCGTCTCGATGCGCCAGCTGCTGGAAAGCGGTGTCCACTTCGGGCACCAGACCCGGCGGTGGAATCCCAAGATGAAGCGCTTCATTTTCACGGAGCGCAATGGCATCTACATCATCGACCTGCAGCAGACGCTGACCTACATCGACAGCGCGTATGAGTTCGTCAAGGAGACGGTCGCCCACGGCGGCACCATCCTGTTCGTCGGCACCAAGAAGCAGGCTCAGGAAGCCGTCGCCGAGCAGGCGATGCGGGTCGGCATGCCGTACGTCAATCAGCGGTGGCTGGGCGGGATGCTCACCAACTTCCAGACGGTCTTCAAGCGCCTCCAGCGGCTCAAGGAGCTCGAGATCATCGAGCAGACCGGCGGCGACACGGTGCGGACGAAGAAGGAGTCGCTGGTCCTTCAGCGCGAACGGATCAAGCTGGAGCGGACCCTGGGCGGCATCCGCGAGATGGCCCGCGTCCCCAGCGCGGTGTGGATCATCGACACGAAGAAGGAGCACATCGCCGTCGGCGAGGCGCGCAAGCTCGGCATCCCGGTGGTGGCGATCCTCGACACCAACTGCGATCCCGACGAGGTCGACTACAAGATCCCCGGCAACGACGACGCGATCCGCAGCGCTGCCCTGCTCACCCGGGTCATCGCCGACGCCGTGGCCGAGGGTCTGATGGCGCGGGCCAGTGCGCGCAGTGCCGGTGAGGACGACGGCAGCGACAAGCCCGACCCGGGGCAGTTGGCGACCGACGAGCCGCTGCCGGACTGGGAGCGGGAACTGCTGACCGGCGAGGCGCCTGCACTCAGCGCCGCTGCTGCCGCCCCTGCGACCGCCCCCGCCGCGGCCGAGCCGGCCCCCGCCGAGCCCGTGCCGGCCGAGCCGGTCGCGGCCGAGCCGGCCCCCGCCGAGGCCGCTGCGGCTGAGCCCGCTCCGGTCATCGAGGGCGCCGGCATCGACGCCACCGCCCCGGCCGCCGCGCCCCAGCAGCCCTAACCTGATCCACCCCCTCATCACGCGAGAGAGAGCAATGGCCAACTTCACCACGGCAGACATCAAGCGGCTTCGCGAGCTCACCGGCTCGGGAATGATGGACTGCAAGAAGGCGCTCGACGAGTCCGACGGCGACTTCGACCGAGCGGTAGAGATTCTGCGGATCAAGGGCGCCAAGGACGTGGGCAAGCGCATCGGCCGTACCGCCTCCAACGGACTGGTGGCCTCGCGCCTGCAGGGCAGCTCCGAGGGCGTGCTGCTCGAGGTCAACTGCGAGACCGACTTCGTGGCCAAGACCGACGGATTCCGAACGCTGACCGACGGGCTGCTCCTCACGCTGGAGTCGGCGGGGGTCGACGACACCGACGCCCTGCTGGGCCTGCCTTTCGCCGGCTCGACCGACACCGTCGCCCAGACGTTGGAATCGACCGGCGCAGCACTCGGGGAGAAGGTCGAAGTGCGGCGCTTCGTACGCTTCGACGACGGCTTCGTGACGAGCTACCTGCACAAGTCCAGCCCCGACCTGCCGCCGACGGTGGGCGTGCTCGTCGAGCTCGACGGCGAGCACGCTGAGGTCGCGAAGGATCTCGCCCAGCACATCGCCGCGATGGCGCCCCGCTACGTCACTCGGGATGAGGTGCCGGCGGAGACGGTCGAGGTCGAACGCCGCGTCGCCGAGGAGACGGCCCGGGCCGAGGGCAAGCCGGAGCAGGCGATGGCCAAGATTGTCGAGGGCCGGGTCAACGGCTTCTACAAGGACGTCACGCTGCTCGAGCAGGCGTTCGTCAAGGACACCAAGAAGACGGTGCTGCAGGTGCTCGACGACGCCGGGGTCACCGTCAAGCGCTTCGCCCGCTACAAGGTCGGCCAGCCCTGACCGAGAGCCAGCCCGAGCCGAGAGCCGAGCCCCGACCGCGCCAGCCGAGCGGTCCGCGACAGATGGGAGCACTCGTGACCGAACGCGCCATGCCCGACGGCCGCAGCTGGCGGCGGGTGCTGCTGAAGCTCTCCGGTGAGGCCTTCGCCGGTCAGGGCAAGCTCGGCGTCGACCCGCTCGTGGTCCGCGACATCGCCCGGCAGGTCGCCGAAGTCGTCCGGACCGGCGTCCAGGTCGCCATCGTCGTCGGCGGCGGCAACTACTTCCGGGGGGCGGAGCTTTCCCGGATGGGCATGGACCGCGGCCGCGCTGACTACATGGGCATGCTGGGTACGGTGATGAACTGCCTGGCCCTTCAGGACTTCTGCGAGAAGCAAGGCATCGAGACCCGGGTGCAGACGGCGATCACCATGGGGCAGGTCGCGGAGGCCTACATCCCGCGGAGGGCCATCCGGCACCTGGAGAAGGGACGGGTCGTGATCTTCGGCGCCGGCCTCGGCGCCCCGTTCTTCTCCACCGACACCTGCGGGGCGCAGCGGGCGCTGGAGATCGGGGCCCAGGTCATGTGTAAGGGGACCCGGGTGGACGGCGTCTACGATGCCGACCCCCGCGAGCATCCCGATGCGGTGATGTTCGACGAGCTGAGCTATTCGGAATTCATCTCCCGCGGGCTGCGGGTCATGGACACCACAGCGGTCAGCCTGTGCATGGACAACTCGCTGCCGATCGTGGTGTTCAACCTGGAGGACGAGGGCAACATCACCCGCGTGCTGGCGGGTGAGAAGATCGGCACGATGGTCACCGCCGGCTCCTGAGGACCCGTGCGGATGACGGTGATCTGCGGGCCGACAAGGAAGGCAACCAGGACGTGATCGAGGAGACCCTCTTCGAGGCCGAAGAGAAGATGGACAAGGCCGTCGAGCATTCCAAGGAAGACCTCGGCACCATCCGCACCGGCCGAGCCACGCCGGGCATGTTCGCCAAGATCGCCCCGGAGTACTACGGCGCCCCCACGCCGGTCAACCAATTGGCGTCCATCTCGGTGCCCGAGGCCCGGATGGCGATCATCAAGCCGTACGACGCGGCCACCCTCAATGCAATCGAGAAAGCCATCCGGGACAGCGATCTCGGGGTCAACCCGACCAACGACGGTCTGGTGATCCGGGTCCTTTTCCCGCAGCTGACCGAGGAGCGCCGCCGGGACCTGATCAAGGTCGCGCGGGCGCGGGGTGAGGATGCCAAGGTCGCCATCCGCAACGTCCGCCGGCACGCGAAGGAATCCCTCGAGCGGATCAACAAGGACGGCGACGCCGGCGAGGACGACGTACGCCGGGCCGAGAAGGAGCTCGACGACACCACCGCGCGCTACGTGCACGTCGTCGACGAGCTGATGCGTCACAAGGAAGCCGAGCTGCTCGAGGTCTGATGCCGCTCCCGTGTCCGTAATGCCGGCGCCGGCTCCCGTCCCGTCGCCACCCGGCCCGCCTGCCCCCGGCCGGAAGAAGCCGGCCGGGCGCAACCTGCCGGCCGCAGTCGCGGTCGGCTTGGGGCTCGGAGCACTCATCCTGGTGCCGCTGTTCGCGGCCCGACCGGTCTTTGTCGCCGTCGCCGTGCTGGCGATCGGCTGGGGCAGCTGGGAGATGGTGCAGGCGGTCGAGGCGCTGCATGCCCGGGTGCCGGTCGTCCCCCTGCTGGCCGGCGGCGCAGCCATGCTGGTCGCGGCGTGGCACGGCGGCCTTCAGGCGCTGGTGCTGGGCCTGCTGCTGACCGCGGTCGCGGTCGCCGCCTGGCGGGTGACCGGCGATCCGGCCGGCTACCTGCGCGATGTCCGGGTGGGCGTCTTCATCGCCGGGTACGTGCCGTTCCTGGCCGGCTTCATCGTGCTGATGGCCGGGCCCGACGACGGTGCGCGGCGGGTCACCACGTTCGTCGCCACCGTCGTCTGCAGCGACGTCGGCGGCTATGCGCTCGGCTCGTTGATCGGGCGCCATCCGATGGCCCCGACGGTCAGCCCCAAGAAGTCGTGGGAGGGATTCGCCGGCTCCACCATCGCCTGCCTCGCCGCCGGCATCTGCTTCCTCACCCTGCTCTTCCACGGCCGGGGTACGTGGCGCGAGGGCGCGCTCTTCGGCCTGGCGATAGTGGCGGCGGCGACCCTCGGCGACCTCGGCGAGTCGATGATCAAGCGGGACCTGGGCGTCAAGGACATGGGTCGCCTGCTGCCGGGTCACGGTGGGCTGATGGACCGCCTGGACTCGCTGCTGGTCACTGCGCCGGTCGCCTACCTGCTGCTGCAGGCCTTCGTCCCGCCACGCTGACCTCGCCGCCGCGCCGGCCGCCGGCGCCACCTGCGGATCGAAACGGCCGCACGGCGCTCCCGTGAGACCATGAAGGCGCCATGCCTGTGCCTTTGCCGCTCGTGTTCACCGAGCCCCGGCGCGCTCGTCCGCCGCAGCACCTGGCCGACCTCGACCCGGCCGCGCGTCGGGCCGCGATGCAGGAGCTCGGGGAGCCGGCCTACCGGGCCGAGCAGCTCTCCCGCCACTACTTCAGCCGGCTGGCCGACGATCCGGCCGGCCTGACCGATGTGCCCGCGAACGCCCGGGGCCGGCTCGCCGGCGCCCTTCTGCCCCCGTTGCTGACCCCCGTACGCCACGTCACCTGCGACAGCGGGCGGACCCGCAAGACCCTTTGGCGCGCCTTCGACGCGACGCTGCTGGAGTCGGTGCTGATGCGCTACCGCGACCGGATCACGATGTGCGTGTCGAGTCAGGCCGGCTGCGGGATGGCCTGCCCGTTCTGCGCCACGGGCCAGGCCGGCCTGACCCGCAACATGTCGACCGGCGAGATCGTCGAGCAGGTCGTCGCCGGTGCGCGGGCATTGCGGGCCGGCGAGGTGGCCGGCGGTGCCGGACGCGTCTCCCACGTGGTGTTCATGGGGATGGGCGAGCCGCTGGCCAACTACGGTCGGGTGCTCGCCGCCGTACGCCGGCTGACCGACGCCGCACCGTCCGGCCTCGGCCTGTCCCAGCGCAACCTCACCGTGTCGACGGTCGGCCTGGCGCCGGCGATGCGGCGACTGGCCGGCGAGGGGCTGGCGGTCACCCTCGCCGTCTCCCTGCACGCTCCCGACGACGAGTTGCGCGACACCCTGGTGCCGGTGAACACCCGGTGGAAGGTCGCCGAGGTGCTCGACGCGGCGTGGAACTACGCCGGCGTGACCGGCCGGCGGGTGTCGATCGAGTACGCCATGATCCGCGACGTCAACGACCAGCCGGAGCGGGCCGAGCTGCTCGCCGATCTGCTGCGTGGCCGGCTCGCCCACGTCAATCTGATTCCGCTCAATCCCACGCCCGGCAGCGTGTGGGATGCCAGTGACGGCACGGTCCAGCGCGAATTCGTCCGCCGGCTCCGCGCCCGCGGCATCGCCACGACCGTGCGCGACACCCGCGGTCGCGACATCGACGGCGCCTGCGGCCAGCTGGCCGCGGTCGGTCCGTAGCTCGCCGCTGACGCACGGCGGGGACGCCACATCTACCTCCGGAGCTGAGTCCCGGTCACATGAGCACCCTCACTGTGGTGTGCGCACGCTCAAGCGGAAGTCTCGTCCGAGCTGAGGGTGGTCGCCATCAGGTCGCGGACGGAGGTTGGTCGGTGTCCGAGGAGTTGGCCGAGGCGGGGTCGACGGCCGCAAATTCGCCTCGGCGGCTGGCGGTGAAGATGCTCAGCGCCAAGTCGGTTAACTGCTCCGGTGTGCCTGCGGCGACCAGGTCGGCCCGCGTCGGCGAGGTCTCGGCGTGCACCGTCTATGACACCGGCCCGTCCGCGGGGAGCCGGACCTCGCCGGTGTGAAGGCCCTGGCTCAGCATCCACATGGCGCTGCTGGCGTGAAAGCCGTCGCGAAGCGAGGTGAACGGGACGCCACATGCCCGCAGGTCCAGCTCGGTTGTGCGTGCGCCCTGGTCGCGGTGAATAGCGAATTCGGGTCGGCGCCCATGTGACTGGTGTAGAGGATGCGCCCGGCGCCCGCGGCCTCGGCGGCGTCGATGGCCTGCCGGTGCGGTGCCGAGTTCGGGCTGGCCAAGCCCAGCGCTATTCACCCTGATGTACGGCGACCCGGAGCCGGATCAGCGCAGCGCCGCGGCCGACGCCGCGCTGAGGATCCTTGACGCCAGGATCCACGAGGTCGCCGCCGCCGGAGGCCTGCGTGTGGATGAGCAGCTCGCCGTCGACATGGTCCACGCGGCAGGCTGCGGGACGGTGCTGGCCCTGCTGGCCCACCCCGCCGAGCGTCGAGATCCCCGTCTCTCCGACGCGATCTTTGAAGCGGTGATCGCCGCCATCGCCACCGGCAGTGACGACCGCCACGGCGCGGGCCCGGTCCCCGCCGCGACGCCCTCCGAGCCCATCTGCCAGACATAGCTGCACTCAGCGACAGCGAACGCCACCTTCTCGACGAGTGGCTGGCCCGGATCACCGCCCACGCCGCCGGCGAGCACTAACCGGGCAGAGCGCACACCGAGACCGACGACGGCTGCGCTGAGTTAGGACCACTGAGTGTTGCTCATCGCGCTCACCTCCGATCGGCCACACCACATCATTACGCGCTGCTAGTAGACTCTTACCAAGCGTTATGAACCGGCGCGGCGATGCTACCCAAGACTTAGGCGATCCGGAAGCGACCGGATCGGGCGGACTGGGGTTCCGTTGGCCGGACGACGGCTACTGCTCTGGATCGGTGAGCGGCTGTCCGTCGCGCGAGTCGCAGCCGTGGCCAGGTCGGCTGGGTGGTCTGGCGGCGGGAGGCTGAGGGGTTGATCGCCCCCGCCAGGCCGTCCAGACTTGTCACATGGGTCTCCCGCGCACTGATCGAGTCGACGAGCTGACGCTGGTGCAACTGGGGCACGTCGACGTCGATCCCGAGGTGCTGACCGGCGGGGGTGAGCCGTTGCGTGCGGCGATCGGCGCAGAGCAGCCCATCGACGATCACCTCGGTGAGATCGCCGGCGGACTGCCTGCTGACGGCTGGCGTCTGGTCCACCGATCGGCGGCGCAGCCCGGGCTGGGCGTCAGCGAGGTGTTCGCAGCCCCCTGCGGAGACCCTGCCACCGGGGGCTGGGCGATGGCGTCCCTGTCGGCGCTCAGGCCTGACGGCGCACGGATCTTGAGCGCTGATCCTGGACCCATCCGGGTGTTCCCTGGTCGAGCCGCCCGCCGGGCAGGTCTGTCGTTGACGTGGCCCGATGATCTGACCCCACGAGCTGGCTCGATCCCAGAGCTTGAGATCAGACTGCGGAATCAGACGGACCAAGTGTGGTCGAACGACCCGGAAGACAGTGCCCACGTGCTGGGTTGGCTGCTCGATAGCAACGGGGAGCGACTCCAGAGATCGCCTTGGCACGCGCACGGACTCGGCGATCTGCTGCCCACCCTGCACCCCGGCGAGATGGTGATGCTTCCGGTCGCAATGGCGTCGTTCGAGTACGTGGGGCTCGGGCGCGGCACCCACCAGCTCGACGCGCTCGTCGTTGCGCTGGGCCTGCGGTCAAGCGCCGGTTCGCTCACTTTGTTGTAGGCACAGGCCGGTCGGATGGCGGCCGAGCTCGGCCGGGGCAGGGCCGACCGACCGTGACGTTACGTTTCGGCGTGCGTACGCGGCGCATAACCAGACGACCACCTCCGCCGTCCAGTAGAGGAGCGCGTTGCCCGACTCCTCTGCCCGCCCGGGCTCCGGCCCGGGCAACGCCCTTGTCCCCGCCCGACTCCGGCAGATCTCGTCCTGGTCGCTGTGGAGCCAGCCCCCGGGCCTGGTGGCCTACGCGGGGTTGCTGGTCGGGACGGCCGTCGCTGCCATCTTCGTCGGGCTCATCCGGACGCCCTTCCTGCGACGCGAGGTGATCCTGTGGCTCCTGCTGGCCTCGGCGGCGACCGCATGTGTGGAGCTGAGCCGGCGTGGTGACGAGCCAGCCGGGGTGGCCAAGGACCTTCTGTCGACGTGGACGATCCCGGTGATGCTGCTGCTGCCGCCGGTGTTCGCGCTGTTGACCCCGTTGCCGTTCACGCTGGTCAAGCAACTGCGCGGCCGCCCGGGCCTGGTGCACCGCCGGGTCGTCAGCGCGGCGGCGATCGGTCTGGCCGACGCGACCGGTTCGGTCATCTTCGATCGGCTCGCCGGAGAGGGGCCGGGATTCTCTATCGCCTCGGGGCGGCCCGGTGGCGCGGTCGCCGCCGGGCTCCTCGCCGCCCTGGTCGCCAGCATCGTCAACACGCTGCTGATCGCCACTGCAGCCCGCCTCGCCATGACCGGCAGTCGCTGGCGCAGCTTCCTCGGGACGCGGGAGAGCGCCGGCCTCGACGTCGCGGAGAGCTGCGCTGGGTTGCTCGTGGCGATGGCGTGTTCGGTCACCTGGCTCGCCACCTGGCTCGCGCTGCCGCTGGTGTTGCTGCTGCACCGGACTCAGAGCCACGCCCAACTGCGGGCCGCGGCGCGGCTTGATCCCAAGACCGGGCTGCTCAACGCCGGCGCCTGGCAGGAGGAGGCCGAGCGCGAGATCGTCCGGGCCAACCGTGATCGGCGACCGCTCGCGGTCCTGCTCGCCGACCTCGACAACTTCAAGGAGGTCAACGACCGGCACGGCCACCTGGTCGGTGATGAGATGTTGCGGGCGGTCGCCGAAGCGCTCGCCAGCGGCCTGCGGTCCTACGATTTGCTCGGTCGCTTCGGCGGCGAGGAATTCACGATCGCGCTCCCCAACGCCGACCACGTGGAAGCCGGCCAAATTGCTGAGCGGCTGCGGCAGCAGGTTGCGGCGGCCGCTCTGTCAGTGGGCGACGAGGTGGTGCACGTGACCGTGTCGATCGGCGGGGCAATCCTCGGCAGCGAGGGCACTGACCTGACCGACCTGCTGGCCACCGCCGATGCCGCGCTCTATCACGCTAAGGCCGCCGGCCGGGATCAGGTCGTCTTCACGTCGCCGTAAGCGCCGGTGCGGGTTGGCCGGCCGTGTGGCGTTGGCCGGCTTGAATCTCACGCAAGCACCGCGCCGCTTCCGTCGCGAGCCGGGCCAGCGCCTCGGCCTCCTCCGGGCTCTCGCAGCGCAGGATGCTTCGCGGCAGCCCGCCGTACTCGATGAAGACCACTGCCGGGGGATCACTGACCACGGTGTCGCCCTCGACGAAGTCGAAGGCCACGATGTGGCAAGCGACCGTCACCCGATTCTCGGGATTGCCCCGGTGGGGGAGGTCGAGGGCGCCCACCCCGACCTCGTGCTTGCGGCTGCCGAACTCCAGCCAGTGCTCCTCGTCCTCGCACCAGGCCGGGCAGGCAGGCAAGGTCGCCGGCGCTCCCGCGACCGCCGCCATCGTCGACCGAGGGATAGTCGGCCGAGGGACAGTCGACCGGGCGACAGTCGGCCCGGGGATAGTCGGCCCGGGGATAGTGGTCACGGCAACTCCTCGGCGGCGGCTGGAAGTGCGGGCACTCACTGCGAAGCGTGACAAGGATTTAGCGATCCGTCACTGAGTACCTTACGTGGGCCTATGCGGGGCAGGTCAAGTGCCGATTTGAGGTCAGCCGGTGCGGGCGGTGGCCGCGACGGCCAGCTCCCGCAACACCGTCCGCGAGCCGGCGTCGATGTCGGCGGTGTCCAGTGCACAGAGCGCCTGCGCCAACCGCTCGTCGATCAGGCGCTCGCTGTCGGCCCGGGCGCCGGTCTCCTCGATCACCTCGCGCAGCGCGGCGACACTCGCGCCGCTCAGATGCGGGTCGCCGAGGTGCCGGCGGAGCAGCGCCGCCTGCGCCGGGGTTGCGCGCTCCAGGGTCAGCGCGATGAGGACCGTACGCTTGCCCTCCCGAAGGTCGTCGCCGGCCGGCTTGCCCGTGGTGGAGGGGTCACCGAAGACCCCGAGCACGTCGTCGCGCAGCTGGAACGCCTCGCCGAGCGGCAGCCCGTAGGCGGAGTATGCGGCGGCCAGGTCCGGGGGCGCGCCGGCCAGCGCGGCGCCGAGGTGCAGCGGGCGTTCCACCGTGTATTTCGCGCTCTTGTACGTCGCGACGCGCATCGCCCGCTCCACCGAGGACCCGCCGATCGCCTGCTCCAGCAGGTCCAGGTACTGCCCGGCCATCAGCTCGGTGCGCATCTCGTCATAGACCGGCTGGCCCCGCAGTAGCGCGTCGGCCGGCAGCCCCGAGGTGTTGTAGGTCTCGTCGGCCCAGATCAGGCAGAGGTCGCCGAGGAGGATGGCGGCCGAGTCGCCGAACGATTCCGGGTCGCCCCGCCAGCCCTCGGCCCGGTGCAGGGAAGCGAAGCGCCGGTGCACCGCGGGGGCACCGCGCCGGGTGTCGGAGCGGTCCATCAGGTCGTCGTGGATCAACGCACAGGCCTGCAGCCACTCGAGGCAGGCGACCGCAGCCACCACCTCGTCACCGTCGCCGCCGCCGGCTCCGCGCCAGCCCCAGTAGGCGAACGCCGGCCGCAGCCGCTTGCCACCGTCGAGCAGGAAGTCCGACAGCGCCTCGGCCACCGGCCCCAGCTCCGGGCTGACCGCATCGAGGCGCGGGCGCTGGCGGGCCAGGACGACGTCGATCGCCTTGGTCACCCGGCTGCGGAGCTCGGCCCGGTCGACCGGACTGTCTGACGGCACAGATGTCTCCGATCTCGGCGTACCGCGCCAGTATCTGTCCGCGGCTACGCTTTCGACGCATGGCCCTGGGACGTGCATCGACTTTGCCGCGGACCGTGTCCATCGGCGACCTGCTGGCCACCGGCGGGCAGTCGGTCTCGTTCGAATTCTTCCCGCCCAAGACCGACGAGGGCGAGCGCCAGCTGTGGCAGACGCTCCGCGAGCTCGAGCGCCTCCAGCCGACGTTCGTTTCGGTGACCTACGGCGCGGGCGGGGGCACGCGCGACCGTACCGTCGGGATCACCGAGCGGATCGCCACCGAAACCACGCTCACGCCGGTCGCCCACCTCACCGCCGTCGACCACTCGGTTGCCGAGCTGCGCCGGATCGTGGGGCTCTACGCGTCGGTGGGCGTCCGCAACGTGCTCGCGCTGCGCGGGGACCCGCCGGGGGATCCGCAGGCCGAGTGGGTGGCCCACCCGCAGGGGCTGGCCTACGCCGAGGACCTGGTCCGGCTGATCCGCGACGCCGGCAACTTCTGCGTCGGCGTCGCCGCCTTCCCGGAGAAGCACCCGCGCTCGCCCGACCTCGACAGCGACATCCAGTACTTCCTGCGCAAGTGCCGGGCCGGGGCGGAGTACGCGATCACCCAGATGTTCTTCCGCGCCGAGGACTACCTGCGGCTGCGGGACCGGGTGGTTGCGGCCGGCTGCGACATTCCGATCCTGCCCGGCATCATGCCGGTGACCAACGTCGGGCAGATCGAACGCTTCGCGGTGCTGTCCGGGGCGGCGTTCCCGGCCGAGCTGGCCGAGCGGCTGCATGCCGTCGAGGACGACCCGGAGGCGGTCCGCGCCGTCGGCGTTGAAGTGGCGACGTCGCTGTGCGAGCGACTGCTCGCCGAGGGCGCGCCGGGTCTGCACTTCATCACCCTCAACCGCTCGACCGCGACCCGTGAGGTCTGGTCGCGCCTCGCGCTGTCCGCGCGTCCCTGATGGTCGCCACCCTGCCTGATCGGGACAGCTACTTCGCGCTATGGTCGCAGCTGCACGGCGGGTACGACCCGCAGGCCGCGTTCTGGCCGCGCCACTGGCTCACTGTGAGCTACCACTGCGCCCGCCCGCTGGCCCGCGCAGGAGTGGGCCCCAACGTGGTGACCGGCGGGGGCGGCCTGCTCAGCGCGGGGGTGGTGGGCCTGGCCCGGCTCGGGGGCCGCTGGCCGCTGCTCGGGGCGGCCGTCGTGGTGTCCTCCGGGCTCGTCGACAGCCTGGACGGCGCGGTGGCCGTGCTCACCGACCGCGCCACCCCGTTCGGGTACGTCCTGGACTCCGCGGTCGACCGGCTCTCCGACGGCTGCTACCTAGGCGCCCTCCGGCTGCTCGGGGCGCCCCCCTGGTTGTGCGTCGCCGGCGGTGCGCTGACGATGGGCCAGGAGTACCTCCGGGCCCGCGCCGGCAATGCCGGCTTCGACGGTCTGGGCGTGGTGACCGTCGCCGAACGGCCCACCCGGGTGATCGTCGCGGCGGCTGCCCTGCTCGTCGCCGGCTGCTTCCCCGCGCGGTCGACCGGGGCGGGCACGGCGGGCGGGGCCGCCTGGCTGGTGCTGGGGGCGGCCGGCTTCAGCCAGCTGGCCACCTCGGTGCGGCGGGGTCTGGCCAACGGATGAGCGGCGCGCTGACTCAGCCGAAAGCCCACACCACCCGTACGCTGACCGACACCTGCTGGGAGCCGGCCTGCACCGGCACAGAGGATTCCGCTGCACGGGCCGATGGCCGGTAGGCGTCCTTGGCGAGGGCGATCGGGTCGGGGGGAGTGGTGTTCTCCGAGATCACCACGACCCGGCCCAGGGTGCGGCCGGCGGCCCGGGCGTAGGACTGGGCCTTGTTGCGGGCGTCGGCGATCGCCGCGTCCCGGGCCTTGGCCAGCAGCGCGCTGTCGCCCTCGAGATCCAGCGCGATGTCCTGCACCCGCGCCGCATTGCCGCCGGCCTGGGTCGCCGCCGTGATGACCGCGCCGGCGGTCCGCAGGTCGCGCAAGGTGACCGAGACGTCCTCCGAGCCGGTGTAGCCATGGAGCACCGATGCTCCGTTGGTGTAGTCGTAGTTCGGCTGCAATGACAGGCCGGCGGTCTTGAGGTCCTTGCCGGCGACGTGGTGTGCCTTGAGCGCCCGCAGGACGGCGGTCGTCGCGGTGCTGGTCGCCCCGAGGGCGTCGCTGGCGGTCGGCCGGGTCAGGCTCACGGTCAGGTCCAGCCGCAGCACGTCCGGAGTCCCGGCGACCTTGCCGGTACCCACCACCTCGACGCCGGGCAGCCCGGCGCCGGCCGCGGCGGTGTCCCCGGGGGGAGAGCTGGTCGGCCCTCCGGTCGGAGCCGGCGAGCCGGCTGCCGGCGCGGCGGCTTGGGCGACCTGAGCACGATCGGTGCCGACCAGGTAGGCGCCGACGGCGATCGTCAGACCGGCGGCGACGGCGGTGATCCGGGCGGCCGGGCCGACCCGGCGGCCGGCGCCGGCGGGGCTGATCGCCGTGGGGGTGGCAGCGGCTGGGGCCGGCGCGGCGGCAGGGTCCGGGACGGCGGGGGGCGGGTCAAGCTCGGGCATGGCTTCCTCCGGTGGCTGGACGACCGCGATTGGACGCGGCGGCCGGCCGGCCGGTTCCCGCCCGGGTCAGCTCAGCGCGCCGGGATCGGCCGGCACGTCCACCGCGTGCTCGCGCAGCGCCGCGATCCCGACGATGTCGAGCGCGCGCTCGTGCGTGGCGGCCAGGACGACCGGCGCGGCGGCCCCGTCGGCATAGGCGTGCAGCCAGCGGGCGGCCACCACACACCAGCGGTCACCTGGGCGCAGCCCGGCGAAGCGGTATTCCGGCCGCGGCGTCACCAGGTCGTTGCCGGTCCGCTGCTGATGGGCCAGGAACTCGGCGGTGACCACGGCGCAGACCGTGTGGCTGCCCAGATCCTCCGGCCCGGTCGTGCAGCACCCGTCGCGGTAGAAGCCGGTCACCGGATCGCTGCCGCACACCTCCAGCTCCCCGCCCAGCACGTTGCGCTCCCCGGCCATGCCGGCATTGTGCCAGCCGCGGCATCAGGCCGGCCCGATCATCCCGGCCACGATCTGCGCGGACAGGGCCACCAGCGGCAGTCCGCCGCCGGGATGCGCCGAGCCGCCGACCAGGAACAGGCCGGGCAGCCGCGACCGGTTGGCCGGCCGCAGGAACGCCGCCCGGGGGCCGTTGGACGAGCTGCCGTAGATGGCCCCGCCGGGGGCGCGGGTGGCGCGTTCGAGGTCGGCAGGGGTGCGACGGTGGGCGAACAGCACCCGGTCCCGAACGTCCAGGCCGCGCGCGGCCAGCCGGGTCAGCAGCAGGTCGGCGTAGCCCCCGGCGAGCCCGGGGAAATCCCAGTCGACCCCGCCCACGCCGTGGCGCGGCGCGTTGACCAGCACGAACCACGACTCATGCCCGGCCGGCGCGGCGGCCGGGTCGTCGGCCCGGCTGACGTACAGCGTCGGATCGGCGACCGGCCGGGGCGGTCCGGCCCGGCCGAAGACCGCGTCGAACTCCGCGTCGTAGTCGGCTGGGAAAAAGACGTTGTGGTGTGAGATCCCCGGCGTACGCCCGCGCAGGCCGAGCAGCAGCACGAAGCCCGACAGCGACGGAGTGGCGCGGGCCAGCCGGGCGAGCGCGCCGGGGACTGTCACCAGGTCGGTGTAGAGGTGGGCGGCGTCGGCGTTGGCCACCACGACGTCCGCGGGCAGGCGCCCGCCGCCGGCCATGGTGACCCCACCGGCCCGGCCGCCGACCAGGTCGACGGAGCGCACGTCGGTGCCGGTACGCACCACGACGCCCAGCTCGGTGCACCGGTCCAGCAGCGCCTCGGCGAGCCGGCGCAGCCCACCGCGGACGTACCAGCCGCCGTACGCGAGCTCGGCGTACGGGACGGCCGCCAGGGCAGCGGGCGCGCGCCGGGGGTCGGAGCCGGTGTAGGTGGCGTAGCGCTCCAGCAGCAGGCGCAGCCGGGGGTCGGCCAGGTGGGAGCGGCCGAGGCCGCGCAGAGTTTGCCACGGCGCGATCGTGGCGAGGTCGCGCAGGTGCACCGACTGGCGCAGCAGCGTCGCCGGGCCCTCGATCGGCGAGTGCAGGAAGGGCCCGCTGGTGGCCGCCCAGATCGCGGCCGCCCGGCGCCACAGCCGGTCCCAGTCGGCGCCGGCCGTGCCCCCGAGGGCCGCGTGCATCCGCCGGCACAGCTCGTCGTGGTCGGTGCAGACGGCCAGGGTGGTGCCGTCGGCGAAGGTGCAGCGCGCCACCGGGTCCAGCGGCACGAGGTCGAGGACGGTGTGCAGCGGGTCGCCGGTGGCCCGGAACAGGTCGTCGAACACCTGGGGCATGGTCAGCAGCGACGGCCCGGTGTCGAACGTGAAGGTGCCGGCCGGGGTGGTCACCTCCTCCTGCGCCAGCTTGCCGCCGACCCGATCGGCCTGCTCGCAGACGGTGACCAGGTGTCCGGTGGCGGCCAGGCGGGCCGCGACGGCCAGGCCGCCCACGCCGGCGCCCACGACGACGATCCGGCTCACGGCAGCGGCCGTCCCTTCCAGGCCAGCTCGCCGCGCCGGTGGCGCCACAGCGACCGGGCGGTCAGCCAGCCGAAGGCGACCACCGAGGCCGGGTGGGCCAGGGCGTCCGGCCAGACCCGGCCACCGGTCCGCCGGGCGGCGACGACCCGGCCGAGCACACCGGCGGCGTAGCCGGCCAGGCCGGCGCGCGAGCCGGCCAGGGCGGCCAGCGGCGGCACGACGTACACCGCCGTCAGGGCCGCGATCAGTGCCGCCGCGCCGGCCGGTGAGCTGAACGCCGACCACAGTGACTTGCCGTAGCCGTCGGCAAGCTGGGCCCAGTCGTCGTACATGGTGCAGGTCGCCAGGGGTGTGCCGTCGACCACCCCGCCGGTGCCGCCGGCCGCCTTGACCGCCCGCAGCAGCGCGACGTCCTCGAGTACCTCGGCCCGGACGGCTGCGTGCCCGCCGGCGCGGTCGTAGGCGTCGCGGCGCACCGCCAGGAGCTGCCCGTTCGCGGCGCTGAGCGACGGCCGCCGCGAGCGCTCGGCCAGCCGGAGCGGCAGG
>JAABUL010004945.1_pt1 | contig 17184 bp, 16 predicted proteins | sample 5559151 | NCBI WGS metagenome assembly JAABUL01 (sample SAMN10711876, study PRJNA513368) | rock metagenome | isolation source: Antarctica rocks | place: Antarctica: Victoria Land, Pudding Butte sud | reverse complement strand
GTTCGGTCCAGCGGTTGTACACCGAAGGTCGCGGTGCGCTGATCGGGGCGCAGAAGTGAGGGTTGTCGAACGCGATGCAGAAGGCGACACTGCCAGGATGGCAAAGGAACTGAGTACCAAAACGCGCGAGAAGCTGGGTAAGAAGTTGTTCGCACTGCCCAACAAGCGCAGGTACCCGATCCCGGACAAGACGCATGCGCGGAACGCGTTGGCTCGGGTGGCTCAGAACGGCACACCAGCTGAACAGAAGAAGGTGAAGGCGGCGGTGAAGAAGCGCTTTCCCAGCATCGGCAAGAAAAAGGCCGAAGCGACCTCTTAGCTGCCCGCCGCAGTCAGGCGGTGATGTCGGACTCCCTGGCCCGTAGAGCACGCTGTACGCCGTCGCGCCCCTCGCTAACCAGCCGGTGCAAAGCCGGTGGCACGTCCGAGCGGGTGAGGTACTCGTTGGTGACGCGCACCGTATCGGCCGAGACAGACCATCCCGGATAGAGCCCCACCGCGACATTCTGGGCCACCTCGCTGGTGCGGCGGCGCCAGACGTCGCCGACGATGTCGAAGTAGCGGGAGACGTAGGACTCGAGCAGGGCCCGCTGCCTGGGCGGGCCGAAGCCACGGATCAGCGCCAATCCCGTCTGGTTGGGCAGTCTGTCGTCTTCGGTGGCCATCGACCAGGCCTGCGCCTTGGCCTCGGTGGTGGGCCGAAGCGCCCGGGCCGTCCACGCTTCACGCGCTCCGGCATCGGTGAGATCGCGCTGCAGCTCCGCCTCGATGTCGCCATCGTCGGCAGCGCCGGCCGCCACCAGACTCTGCAGCAGATGCCACCGCAGTTCGGTGTCGACGGTCAAGCCTTCGACCGTCTTGGTGCCCTCCAGCAGGGCTCGGACGGCGGAGAGATGGTCTTGATGACGCGCGGCCGAAGCGAAGGCCCGGGCCCAGCAGAGCTGATGGTCACTGCCCGGCTCGGCGTCCTGCAGGTGCTGGGCGGCCGAGTCGGCCAGCAATGCGAAGCCGGTGGACGACCAGGCCGGATCGGCATAGAGGTCGAGGGCGAGTACCACCTGGCGCAGCAGCAGTTGCACGACACCGATCCCGGACTCACCGCCGACGCCGCTGAGCACCAGCTGCAGGTAGTCGCGGGTGGCCAGCTCGCCATCTCGGGTCATATCCCAGGCGGCCGCCCAGCACAGCGCCCGCGGCAGCGACTCGGCGAAGTCACCGATGTGAGCGGTAACGGTGTCCAGTGATTTCTCGTCGAGGCGGATCTTGGCGTAGGTCAGATCGTCGTCGTTCAGCAGGACGACGTCGGGCTGGCGCTCCCCGAGCAGCTCGGCGATGTCTGTCTTGGCCCCGACCACGTCGGTCTCCAGGCGCCGGCGCCGGACGATTGCGCCGTCGGCCAGATCGTAGAGCCCGATCGCCAGCCGGTGCGAGCGCAGGGTCGGATGGTCGTCGGTCGCCTCCTGAAGGACGGAGAAGGCGGTAAAGACACCGTCGGCGTCGACGTCGAACGTCGCCCGCAGGGTGTTGACTCCCGCCGTCTCCAACCACTGCGCCGACCAGCTCGAAAGGTCGCGACCTGATGATTGCTCCAGGGCCGTGAGCAGGTCTGCCAGCCGGGTATTGCCGTACGCATGCCGCTCGAAATAGGAGCGCAGGCCGGTGATGAATTCCGACTGCCCGACATAGGCCACCAGCTGTTTGAGCACGCTGGCGCCCTTGGCGTAGGTGATGCCGTCGAAATTGACCTCGACCGCCTGTACGTCGGGGATGTCACAGGCGATCGGGTGAGTCGAGGAGAGCTGGTCCTGGCGGTAGCCCCACGCCTTGCGGCCGGTGCAGAAAGTGGTCCACGCTTCGTCGTAGCGGGTCGCCTCTACCGAAGCAAAATGCGAGGCCCACTCGGCAAAGGACTCGTTGAGCCACAGGTCGTCCCACCACTGCATCGTGACGAGGTCCCCGAACCACATATGCGCCATTTCGTGCAGGATGGTGTTGGCGCGGCTCTCGTACGCAAAGCGGGTGACCTTGCTGCGGAAGATATAATCCTCGGCGATCGTTACGCAGCCGGCGTTTTCCATTGCCCCGGCATTGAACTCCGGCACGAAGGCTTGGTCGTATTTGCCGAAGGGGTAGGGAAAACCGAACTTCCGCTGGAAGAACTCAAAGCCCTGCTTGGTCACCTCGAAAATCTCGTCAGCATCGAGATAGCGCGCCAGCGACTGGCGGCAGTAGATGCCGAGGTCGATGTCGCCGGCCTTGTCCCGGACGCCGTGATACGGGCCGGCGACAAAAGCGGAGATGTACGGCGATATCGGAGCCGTCTCGGCGAAGTGGACCGTCTTGGCGCCGCCGGCGGCCGCCTCGTCCGTCGATGCCACAGCGGCGTTGGAGACGACCTCCCAGTGCTGGGGCACCGTGACGTGCATCGTGAATCGAGCCTTCAGGTTGGCCTGGTCGAAGCAGGCGTAGACCCGGTGGGCGTCGGTCGTCTCGAACTGGCTGTAGAGGTAGACCTCGCCGTCGACCGGGTCGACGAAGCGGTGCAGCCCTTCGCCGGTATTCATGTACAGGCAGTCGGCGTCGACCACGAGCAGGTTGTCGGCGGCCAGCCCGGGCAGCGCGATGCCGTGCTCGGGGTCGTAGGCGCTGGTGTCGACCGGCTTGCCGTTGAGGGTCGCCGAGCGCACAGCGCCGGCAACCAGGTCGACGAAGGTGTTCGCACCCGGCTCCGTGCAGCCGAACTCGACGCGGGTGACGGACCGGAACGTGCCTTCGCCCGGCTTCCCGCCGCCGTCTGTGGCGTCGAGGTTGATGTCGTAGGTCGAGACCTTGAGCAGGCCGGCGCGTGCCATGGCCTCGTCGCGGGTGAGATTGCTGCCGGCCACGTGGATGCTGCTCCTTCGTAGGGGGGTGACGTTGAAGGGTCGCACACGGGAATAGCCGGCGTCGCTTCAACCGCTGTAGTCACCAGCCTAGAGAGGGGCACCCTCATGCCGCAGTCCAAGCGCGTTGACTTCTGGTTCGATCCGGCCTGCCCGTGGGCGTGGCTGTCCTCACGGTGGCTGCTCAACGCCGCCGGCGTCCGCGATCTGCAGCCGCGCTGGCATGTCATGTCGCTGTCGGTGCTCAATGAGGGGCGCGAGCTCCCCGCGGACTACCAGCAGATGATGGTGGAGACCTGGGGTCCCGTCCGGGTCTGCATCGCCGCGCAGGAGAAGTTCGGCGACGATGTCCTCCTCCCGCTCTACACCGCGCTGGGCACCCGGATCCACCTGCAGAAGGCGGGCTTCGGCCGGGACATGGTCGAGGCTGCCCTCCGCGAGGCCGATCTGCCGGTGGAGCTGGCAGATGCGATGACCTCGACCGACTACGACGACGCGCTGCGCACCTCCCATCACGACGGCATGGACCGCGTCGGGGAGGACGTCGGAACGCCGGTGATCTCGGTTGACGGGATCTCCTTCTTCGGTCCGGTGGTGACGCCCTCGCCCACCGGGGAGGCGGCCGGCAGGCTGTGGGATGGTGTCGTGCTGGTAGCGGCGACACCGGGCTTCTACGAGCTCAAGCGCACCCGTGAGCAGCCGCCGATCTTCGACTGACCGGCACCCGCTCGCGACATCGGCGACGGCAGACAAGGGGCACTGATGCAACCCAAGGACTCGTTCTTCATCGGCGGCAGCTGGGTGGCCCCGGCCGGCGACGGCGTCATCGACGTCGTCAATCCAACGACCGAACAAGTGATCGCCACGGTGCCCGAGGGGACCCCGGCCGACGTCGACGATGCCGTCGCCGCCGCCCGGCTCGCCTTCGACGCCTGGGCCGGTACGCCGGCGCAGGAGCGGGCGAAGTACCTGACCGCCCTGCAGGAGGCGCTGGCCGCCCGCACCGACGAGGTGGCCCGGACCATCTCGGCCGAGATGGGTGCTCCGCTCAGGATGGCGCTTCAGGTGCAAACGGGCCTGCCGCTGGGGGTGCTCGGCACGTACGCCGCCTTGTTGCCCACCTACCCGTTCGAGGAGGAGATCGGCAACTCCCTCGTCGTCCGGGAGCCGGTAGGTGTGGTGGCGGCGATCACGCCGTGGAACTACCCGCTGCACCAGGTGGTCGCCAAGGTCGCGGCGGCCCTGGCAGCCGGCTGCACGGTGGTGCTCAAGCCGAGCGAGGTCGCCCCGCTGACCGCGTTCCTGCTGGCCGACATCTGTGCCGAGGTCGGCCTGCCGTCCGGCGTGTTCAACCTGGTCACCGGCTACGGTCCGGTCGTCGGCGAAGCACTCGTGGCGCATCCCGACGTCGACATGGTGTCCTTCACCGGATCGACCGCCGCCGGCAAGCGGGTCACCGAGGTGGCAGCCGGCACGGTGAAGCGGGTCGCGCTGGAGCTCGGCGGGAAGTCGGCCAACGTGCTGCTCGACGACGCGGACTTCGCCAAGGCGGTGAAGGTGGGCGTGGCCAATGCCTTCCTCAACGCCGGGCAGACCTGCACCGCCTGGACCCGGCTGCTGGTGCCGGCCGACCGGCACGACGAGGTCGTGGCGCTGGCGGCCCAGGCCGCCGGCCGCTTCTCGCCCGGGGACCCGATGGCCGAGGGCACCCGCCTCGGCCCGGTAGCCTCGGCCGCCCAGCGCGACCGGGTCCGCGGTTACATCCAGACCGGAATCGATGAAGGGGCTCGCGTCGCGGCTGGCGGCCCGGAGGCGCCGGAGGGCCTGGACACCGGCTACTTCGTCCGGCCGACCGTCTTCGCCGGTGTGCGGCCGGACATGACGATTGCCCAGGAGGAGATCTTCGGGCCAGTGCTGTCGGTGATGCCCTACGACGACGAGGAAGACGCGCTGCGAATCGCCAACGGCACCGTCTACGGCCTGGCCGGCGGCGTCTGGTCGGCCGACCCCGACCGGGCGCTGACCTTCGCCCGGCGGATGCGGACCGGGCAGGTCGACGTCAACGGCGGGCAGTTCAACCCGGTGGCACCCTTCGGCGGCTACAAGCAGTCCGGCAACGGCCGCGAGCTGGGCCGCTACGGCCTGGAGGAGTTCCTCGAGGTCAAGTCGGTGCAGCGCTAGCCGGTACGGTTCACCGGTAGGTCGCCTGGGCAGGCAGCAGCCATGGCGGATTCCCAAGAGGGGTCAGAAGGCGACGTGGCCGGGCGGGTGCTGTCGGCCGGCCGGCGCGGCATCGGCTCCTTCCACACCCCCGAGCGGCTGGTCGGGGAGCTGCGGGCCGCGCACCCGCAGGACAGCAAGGACATGACCGTCGGGCGGCTGATCCGCCTGCACTGCACCGAAGGTGCGCTGCAGGGCGCGGCATCCGGTCTCGGGGGCATCTTCACCCTGGTCATCACCCTGCCGCTGTCGCTGTTCGCCGGCGGGGTGATCCAGGCCAGGCTGGCGTACGCGATCGCGCTGGTCTACGGCCACGACCTGGACTCCGCTGAAACCGAGTCGACCGTCGCCCACTGCCTGATTGGTGGCCGCGGCACCTCGGCCACGGCCGCCGGCGTCAGCGGTCCCAAGGCGCTGACGGCGGCCTTGCGGCGCAAGGCGGTGCGGGGGGTCGGCACCCGGCTGCTCACCCGGGTCGGCGGCGAAGGTGCCGCCCGCCTCATCCCCGTCGCGGGTGCGGCTGTCGCCGGTGCAATGGACTACGGCTTTACCCACGCGGTGGCCACCCGAGCGGTCGAAGCGTTCCGGCGGTGAGGACCACCGGCCGGTAGGTTGGCCGGCATGGCGGCCCCGATAGCGCACCCGCTCGACGTTGCCTGGGTCTCCGCCGGTGGGACCGGAGGGCAGAACTACGACGAGTTCGCCTCCGGCGACGAGATCGCCGCAGCCATCACCGACGCCCCGGACTCCGTGCTGGCCGTCGAGATGCCGCACTTCACGCCGGCAGCCCGAGCGGCCGGGGCGACATTTGCCGGGTCGCTGCCCGATGCGAGACATCGGCTGCACCAACTGCAGGACGCTGGACGGTTCCATCGGCACGAGGACGTGGTAGCCCCCTACCGGATCACCTCCGACGCCGGCCTGACGTACGGCGTGCTGGTGATGGTCGACACCGATCAGATCTCGACGTCGGCCGACGATCCGGGCCGGGTGATCCGCAACGAGGACGTGTTCGCCGCCACGGTCGGGGAGCGGACTGCGCTGATCTCGGCGCTGCATCACCTCCTCAGCCCGGTCCTGCTCCTGCAGGCCGACGCCGGCCCCGACCTTGCCGGCCTCCTCGCCGGGGTGATCGCCGCCCTGGGCCCGGCCGCCGTTCGCGACACCGACCCGGCCGGGCGGACCCACGAGGTCTGGCTGTTGCCGGCCGGTGCCGACCGCGACCGCCTGATGGAAGCGGTCAACTCCGGCCTGCTGATCGTTGCCGACGGCAACCACCGCAGCCTCGCGGCCCAACAGGCCGGGCTCCCACGGTTCCTGGCGCTGGTCACCACGGCCGGCTCGGTGCACATCCAGCCCTACAACCGGCTGGTCGAGCGCCTGGGGATATCCGCCCCGGAGTTGGTGCGGCGGCTGGAGTCAGCCGGCGCGCAGGTGTCGCCGGCGGCCGGCCGGCCCGCCGGGCCGGAGCACCCCGGGACCGTCGCTCTGTATCTTGCTGACGGGAGCTACGCGGTCACACTGCCGGCGGTACGGACGGGCAGCGTGGTCGACCGCCTCGATCACAGCGTCGTCGAGCGGGTGCTGCTGGGCGAGGTGCTCGGCCTGGGCGCCGACGACCCCAATGTGCGGTACGTCGGCGGTGACTACCCCACCGAGTGGCTGGCCGGCGAGGTCGATGCGGGCCGGGCGGAAGCGGCCATCGTGATCAGGCCGGTGTCTGTGGCGGACTTCGTGGCGGTCAATCTCGAGCGCCTCAAGATGCCACGGAAGAGCACGTGGTTCACCCCGAAGGCACGGGCCGGGCTGGTTCTGGCTGAGCTTCCGGAGCGTCCCGGGCTACCTGAATCTCCCGAGCTCGCCGGTCGGCCGGCAGCGGCCGGCTGACCCGCCGGCGGACCGGCCCCACCGCCAGCACGAGGGCCAGCACCAGCCCGCCGAGTAGCCACCCAGCGATCACGTCGCTGAGCCAGTGGTAGTCCAGGGCGGTCATTCCCAGGCCGGCGGCCGCGGCCAGTACGGCGGTCAGCAGCCGGCGCCGGCGCACCAGAAGGGCCGCGCCAAGACGGCCGCCGAGGCTGGCGGCGTACTCCAGCAGCAGGCCCCAGCAGACGACGGCGCTCACGGCGTGCCCCGAGGGGTAGGAGATGCCAGCGGCGTGGATGCGGTCGTGTCCCGAGCTGGGCGCCACCCGGCCCACCCCGGTCTTGATCAGCCAGACCGACCCGGCCGTACCGGCCAGGACCAGGGCTGCGGTCACCAGCGGCCGAGAGGTGCCGTGCCGGCGAGCGGACAGGGTAGCGAGCACCAGCAGCGGTGCGACCAGGAGCCGGGGGTGGCCGACCAGCGCCAAGCCGTGCAGCGCCAGCCGCACCACGGCCCCGTGCAGATGGGCATCAACGGCCAGATGGGTAGCCCAATCCAGCCGGCGCACGAAGCCGTGATGCACGACGTCGGCGGTCAGTGCGGCGCCCACCAGCAACAGAGCGGCACACAGGCCTGCCGTCGACAGCTCCGGCGAGGTCGAGCGACGCATACGGTGATCGAATCACGAGCCCACCTGCCACACTCCACGAATGCGTGTCTACGTCGGATCGGACCATGCCGGGTTCGAGCTCAAGAACCACCTGATCACCGCCCTGCGCGGCCTCCGCCACGACGTCGTCGATGTCGGGCCGCAGCACTATGACCCCGAGGACGACTACCCGTCGTACTGCCTGGCCACGGCCGCTCGGGTGGTGGCCACGCCGGGCAGTCTGGGCGTGGTCGTCGGCGGCTCGGGCAACGGCGAGCAGATCGCGGCCAACAAGGTGACCGGCACGCGGGCGGCGCTCGCCTGGAGTGAGGAGACGGCCCGGCTGTCACGGCTGCACAACGACGCCAACGTGGTCGGCATCGGGGCCCGCATGCACACCGCCGAGGAGGCCACCGCCATCGTCGGCGCGTTCGTGGCGACGGCGTTCAGCGCCGAGCCGCGGCACGCCCGCCGGATCGCCCAGCTGGCCGGCTACGAGCGGTCGAAAGTGCTGCCGGAGCTGCCCGATATTGGGGGCACCGGCGGCGGTGGCACGTAGCTTCGCCGGACCACCCGCAGGTCCCGCTCGGCGGCCGCCTCGTCGGCCGCGGTCGGCCGGGCCGCGTCACGGGTGCGCATGGCGGTGCTGGTGCCCACCTGCGACGGTCCTGCGCCGACCAGCCCTCGCAAACCCCGCTCGTCATCGGCCGCTGACCGGCTCTGGGTACGCTGCGGCCGCTTGCGCCGGCCGGGTGCATCGGCCATGTCCACCTCCGAGAAGGGCCCGCGTTGCCTGAGGGCCACACCATCCACCGTCTCGCCCGCGACCACAAGCGGCTGCTCGGCGGGCAGACCGTGGCCGCCTCGAGCCCGCAGGGCCGCTTCGCCGAGGGCGCGGCCCGCATCGACGGTCGCCGGCTCGAACGCACCGACGCCTACGGCAAGCACCTGTTTCACAAGTACGCCGGCGCCGGCTGGCTCCACGTGCATCTGGGGCTGTACGGCTCCTTCCTGACCGGCGTCGGCGTGCCGGCGCCGCCGCGGGGGGCGCTGCGCCTGCGGCTGGTCGGCGAGGGCTGCTGGCTGGACCTGCGCGGGGCCATCACCTGCGAGCTGATCACGCCGGCCGACCGTCGGGCGCTGGAGGCGCGGCTCGGCCCGGACCCGCTGCGCCGGGGCGCCGACCCTGATCTCGGCTGGGCCCGGCTCTCCCGCAGCCGCACGCCGGTCGGGCAGCTGCTGATGGACCAGTCGGTGGTCGCCGGGATCGGCAACGTCTACCGGGCGGAGCTGCTCTACCGCCACCTCGTCGACCCGTTCACCGCCGGCCGTGACCTGCCCTACGCCCTGTGGTCGGCGATGTGGACCGATCTGGTGTTGCTGATGCGCGACGGGGTCCGCACCGGCCGGATCGTCACGACCCGGCCGGCCGATAGGCCGCGCGGCCGGGTCACCCGTGAGGACGCCTGCTACGTCTACCGCCGCACGGGTGAGCCCTGCCGCGTTTGTGGCACGCCGGTCAGGACCCAGCTGATGGCCGGGCGCAACCTGTTCTGGTGCCCGCGGTGCCAGGCGCCCGGCAGCGTCGGTTGGCCGGCGACCCCGGGATGAGCGGCGGCGATCAGAAGATCTCCGGGCAGGCCGGCGGTCGCTGGGCGGACAAGGCGGTGGAGGCGGCTGCGAGCGCGCCTGGCCGATCCTCGGTGACCAGGCCGGCCGCGGCCAGGGTGGCCAGCGTGGTCCCGCCTAGGTACCCGGCGCCCAACGCCGCCACATTCAGGCTCAGGTCGGCCTCGTCGGTCGTGCAGACGCACCGGGCGCCCGACGGGTCCCCGGTCAGCCGGAAGCGGCCGGCGTTCCACGGGCAGAACGGGTCGGCCACTTCGAGCACGACGTCGACGGGCGCGGCGTAGGTCCGGGCGGCCAGCGCCCGGTCGACATTGACGAGCCGGACCCACAGCGAATCGACCGACGTCTGCTGCACGGCCCGGGGGTTGTCGAGCAGGTAGCGTACGGGCTCATCGGCAGAGGCGCGATCCCACGTCACCGTCCGGATCAGGTCCATCTCGAGCAGGAAAGACCATACGGCTGCGTACCCGGCCGGTGTGGTGGCCTGGACCTCTCGGATCGCCAGCTCGCCCTTCGGCCCGGTGGCGTCCCAGCGGCCTTTTGTGTTGAAGATGGCGTAACCGTCGGCAATCCCGGCGTCGTCGGTGTGGACGGCGTAGCGCAGCGCGCTGGCACCGTCGCGGCGCCGCACCGGGTCGTACGTCCGCGCATCCCACCACGACCCACGCCGGTCCAGATGCCCGACCCGGGCCGTCCGCACCTGGTCGTAGACCGCTGTCATCGCCGGCCGGGCGTCCTCGCCGGAGCGGAGCAGCAGGCGCCCTCCCCGGGCGACCTCGGGGCGGATCCGGGTTTCAGTGTTGGCGATGCTGACCTGGTTGGCAGTGCACGCCGGGCCGTATCCGAAGCGGCCGTAGATGCCCGCTTCGGAGGCCCAGAGGATCGCCACTGCCTCGGTTTGCTGCTCGTGCAGCTCGTCGAGCTGGCGGCGCATCATCGTCGCGAGCAGCCCGCGCCGGCGGTGGGTCGGCGCGACCGCTACGGCGGTGACAGCCGCCACCGGGATCGGGCCGCCGGGCACCGTCAGCTCGCGGGTGTTGGCCGCGGTGGAGGCGACCGGCGCGGCTCCGTCGAAGAACGCCAGGGTGCGCTCAGGCTCGACCAGCGACCGGTCGAGTTCGAGGTCCTCGTCGTGGTAATCGGAGAGGAAAACGCCCTCGATGAACCGGGCCATCATCGGCACCTCATCGGCGGTGATCGGGCGAAGGGTCATCCCGTTGCGGTCCAAGGCCATGGGAGTTGTCTACCAACCCGCGCCGAAGACAACCAGCCAGTTTCCGCCAGCCGCGCTCGACGACAGCGCGCTGATCCTCCGCTGGCGTACCTGATCCGGGTTCAGCCGGGCCCGTCGGTGGGCTCCAGCGACCCGAAACGGGCCAGCGCCAGCGCGCCGGCCACCGAGAGCAGGAAGCCGGCCACCGCGACGCCGGCGTAACCGGGCCGGGCGGAGTCGCCGAGGGCCAGCACCCCGACCAGGGCAGGAGCGACCGTTTCGGCCGTGACCAGCGGTCCGGTGGCGGTCGTGACCTGTCCACGCTGGAGGGCGGTGAGATAGCACAGGAACCCCAATACCGCGGCCACCACCAGGGCATAGGCGGCCGGGTCCCGGATCAGCCGGGCCGGTTGCAGATGGGGCAGGACGCGCACCGCGACACCGACCACGCCGAAGGCAAGCCCGGCCACGAGCCCCAGGACAGCAGCGGCTGAGGTGTCCGGCAGCCGGCCGGCGGCCGCACCGGCGGCGATGAGGACGACGGCGCATACCAGGAGGCCAAGCCGGAAGCCGGCGCCGGCGCCCACCGGAGCCTGCTCGCCGGCGCAGAGCGCCAGCAACACCAGGCCGGCGCAGACGGCGCCGACCGCCACCCACTCGCGCGCGCTGAGCCGGACGTGGAGGAGCCGGGCGGCCACCACGGCAACGACGGCGAGGTTGCCGGCCACGATCGCCTCGACGACGAACAGCGGCAGCTGGCGCAGGGCGGCCAGCGAGAGCACGAACCCGGCGGCATCGAGGGCCAAGCCCAGGAGGAAGGGCAGCTGGTGCAGCAGCCGCAGGAGCAGCCGCGGGTCGATGCCGGCGGTGCGCTGCGCCCGGCCGGCGGCGCGGGCCTGGAACACGGTGGCCAGGCCGTAGCAGATCGCGGCCAGGACCGCTCCGAGGATCCCGAGCACCCGCCCATCTTCCGCTGGGCTGGTTGGCCGTCCCGGCCCGGGCTGTCTTCGGGGTGACGGTCGGCTTACGTCTGCGGCAATCATGCCGTGCACCGGCGCGGCAGGAGGATGATCGAGGCCGTGGATGACGGGAAGCCGATCGGGCGGCGCATCGTGCTCGGCATGCTGGGGCTCAGCGCGGTCGGTGTGGTGTTCGGTCGCCGCCTGCTCGACACCGAGCAGAGCCTGCTCGCTCCGGTGCAGCTCCGCGACCCCACCGGGCTCAGTGGGCTGGTGCCCGCCGGGGCCGGCTTCCGCTTCTACTCCGTCACCGGCGGCCAGCCCAGTCGCTCCGCCGCCGATTATCGTCTGCGGGTCGCCGGGCTGGTTCAGCGGCCGGCCACTCTGACACTGGCCGATCTGGCGGCGCTGCGGCAGACCGCCATGACCCGCGACTTCCAGTGCGTCACCGGCTGGCGGGTGCCTGCCGTGCACTGGTCGGGGGTCCGGCTGGCCGACCTCCTCGACCACGTCGGCGTGGCCGCCGGAGCGGCCGCGGTGCGCTTCACCTCCTTCGACGGCCAGTACACCGAGAGCCTCACGCTGGCCCAGGCACGGCACAAGGACGTCCTCGTCGCCACGAGCATGCTGGGCACACCGGTGTCACGTGAACACGGCGGTCCGGTGCGGCTCTACGTAGCGCCGATGTACGGCTACAAGTCGCTCAAGTGGCTGGGTGGCATCGAGGTGACCCGGAAGGTGGCCCCTGGCTACTGGGAAGAGCTGGGCTACGACGTGGACGCCTGGGTGGGCCGGTCGAACGGCCGCAGCGATGCCCCCGTCGTCTGAGCCGCGGGTAGCTGACGCGCCGGCTGTCCGGCTCCTGCTGCGCTTCACCCGGGGTGAGCGCTGGGTGCACCGCGGGACCGGGGCGGTGATGGGTGTCTGCGTGGTCACCGCGGCGATCCTCTACCTCGGACCGCTCTCGGTCCTGGTCGGCCGGCGGGCGCTGGTCGAGCAGATTCATGTGATCGCCGGCATTGCGTTGCCCGTCCCGATCCTGGCGGGCTGGATGTCGGCCGCCTTCCGCACGGACGTACGACGGCTGAACCGCTTCACCGCCGGCGACTGGGCGTGGCTGCGCAGCCGCGACCGGCGCAGCGGCCGGCTTCGGGTCGGCAAGTTCAACGCGGGTCAGAAATTGAACGCCAGCTTCGTCACCGGCGCGATCCTGGCGCTGCTCGGGACCGGGCTGATCATGCGCATCGCCAACCACTGGCCGCTGTCCCTGCGGACCGGCGCGACCTTCGTCCATGACTGGCTGTCGTACGCCGTGGCCGGGGTGCTGCTCGGCCACATCATGTTTGCGCTACGAGACCGGGCCGCTCGAACGGGTATGCGGAGCGGTCTGGTGCCGGTCGATTGGGCCTACGCCGAGCACCGTGCCTGGGCTGATGACCTCGACGGACCCGGTCTCACAGGGCGGGAAGTCAACCCGCCGTGACCGCTCCGCCGGCCACCGGGACCCGGTCCAGCGCGAGGATGTCGTCGGGCTCGGGTGCTGGCGGCAGTACGGAGGCCGGCGGCAGTGCGGAAGCGGCGGCGGGGACCGTGACGTGAAATGTCGACCCCTCGCCGAGCCGGCTGTCGACCCAGATCCGCCCACCCATGCCCTCGACCAGCCGCTTGGCAATGTGCAGGCCGAGCCCGCAGCCCCGGGTGTCGCGGGTCAGATGGTCGCCGAGCCGCCGGAACGGCTCGAACACCTCGTCCTGCTGCTCTTTGGCGATGCCGGCACCGAAGTCCTGTACGGCGATCTCGATCTCGTCCGCGGCGAAGTGGATTCCGATGACGACCGGTTCGGTGGATGGGGAGTACTTGTCGGCGTTCGACAGCACGTTGGCGAGCACCTGCTGCAGGCGCGCCGGGTCGCACATGGCCTGGGTCGGGCGCCCGTTGGTGTACTGGGACAAGGTGCGCCCGCTGGCCGGCGAGAGGTCGGCCACGGCACGCTCCACGACGCGGCTGACGTCGGTTGCCTCCGGACGCAGGCTGAACTCGCCGTGCTCAATCCGCGATGTGCTCAGCAGGTCCTCGACCAGCCGCTCGAGCTGGTTGGTCCGGTCGAGCAGCTCGGCCATGACCGCTCGCCGCTGCGGCTCGGCCATCTGGAAGTCCGGCCGCAGGAACAGCGAGAGGTAGCCCTTGATCGGAGTCAGCGGAGTACGCAGCTCGTGGGAGACGGTCGCGATGAAATCCTGCTTGGCTTGCTGCACCTCGCGGTGGGCGGTGATGTCGCGGGCCACGATCACGGCGAACTCACACGCCCCACCCGGCGCGCGTACGGCCGACACGGACACGGCGGCCTCGCGGGTGGACCCGTCGGCCATGTCCAGCGTTACGTCGGCCGTCAGGTGGTCGGCGGAGCCGACGCGATCCAGCTTGGCGAAGGCATCGGCGATGCTGACGCTCGTCTCATCGGCGCTCCTCCCGAAGAAGGCGCCGTCGAGTTGCTGGCCCACGGCGCTGTCCTCCGAGCGGTTGGTCAGCCGCGCCATGCCGGGGTTCCACGAGGCGACCACCCCGTCGGCGCCGACCAGGACCACTCCGTCGGAGGCATTGTCGATGACCGCCGACAGCCGGGTACGTTGCTCATCGACCTCGCCGAACAGCCGGGCGCGCTGCATGGACGCCGATGCATGGTTGGCGAAGGTGCCGACCACCTGCAGCTCCCGGCGCTTGAGGTAGGCAACCCCGCGGAAGCCGACCAGCAGCACACCGGTCCGCCCGCTGACGCTCTCCAGCGGCGCGAGCACGCCTTCAACGACGCCGAGCTCGGCCAACTCCTGTCGCAACTGGGGAGATTCCTCGCGAGCTTTGACGATGACAGGCCCGCGGGCGGCCAGGCCGGCGGCCAGCACGGCCGGCGCCCGACGCACGGCTGCGGGGTCGCCGGACAGCAGGAGCGCGGTGATCTCGGCGCCGAAGAGGGCCTCGGCGCCTCGCTGCACCGCTTCAGTGACGGCTCGGGCATCGACGTGCTGCAACTCCAGGGTGGCGGCCTGCAGCTCGCGCCAGCGATCGAGATCGAGCTGCACGCGCAGGGCGTTGTTGTAGACGTAGTAGATGCCGAGCAGCAGCAGCGCCAGGAGCAGTAGCGTCTGGGGCGTCCAGCTGTTCACGGCGACTGCACCCAGGCCGGCCGCGGTGTTGCCGAGGAACATCAGCGTGCGCAGCCGGGCGCCCTTGGTCCAGACCCTGAACACGGGGATGCCCTGCGACCAGCCGACCGCCAGCGCGACGACGACGCTGCTCCACAGAAAATACGTCGCCGCCGCCGCGCCCAACGCCAACAGGGAGCTGAACGACAAGGCGCCGCCGTGGATTCTCGCCGACCAGTCGCCGGTAATCCCACTGAAGGTGAGCCGGGCCAGAATCGTGCCAATGGCAAAGGCGCCGGCGTTGAACAGGCACTTCCGCAGCGCGCGACGCATGCAGAGGTGACGGACCAACACGGCGATGGTCCCGGCGATCACCAGCACCGGCCAACCACCGACCACGGTGCCGATGACCAGAGCCGCCTCACCCCAGGTGAAACTGTTGCCGTTGGCGCCAAAGCGGATGCGCAGCAGCGAAATGTCGCCGACGAGGACGATCACTGCCACGAGTACGAACTGCTCTAAGGTGATCGGGGTCCGGGTGCCGAGCAGCTCCCATCCAGCCGCTGCCATGCCGGCCAGACCGGCGATAGTGAGGGCAGCGACGAGAGCGTTGACCCGCTGCGGCCGGCACTTGGACGGCAGCATGATGGTGCTCACGGGGCCGACCGATAAGGCGCCGACCCGGCCGGCGCTGCGCTGGCCACCTCGCCGGGCAGCGGATGCCACCACGGCGTGCGGTTGCCCCAGAACGCGGTCAGAAAGCCACTGGTCCACGAGTCCGACGTCCACGAGTCCGACGTCCACGAGTCCGACGTCCACGAGTCCGACGTCCACGAGTCCGAGGACCAGGCGGCAGAGGTCCACGAATCCGACGTCCACGAGTCCGACGTCCACGAATCCGGGTCCCAGGGCAGGCACAGCGCGTCGACCTCGCCGATGATCGCGGTTGGGGTCTTGGTGCCGGCGCAGACGGTTTCCACGTGGCGCCCGCCACGGCTCCCCTCCAGCGAGCCCAGCCCGCTGCCGGCGAACTGCTGCACCGGCGCCGTCCACACCTTCGCTGCCAGCGAGCCCGGATACCAGAGCCGGCCGTTGCCTTCGGCCACCGACGTGGGGATGTTGATGGGTATCGTTGCCGACGTCAGGGCGTACTTCACCTGGTCGGGTTGCAGCCACGTCCGAGCGCTCAGCAGCAACGCGACGCTGCCCGAAGTGACGGCGCTGGCTTGTGATGTACCGCTGCCACGGATGTAGGCAGCGCCGACCCGGGCATCTGCATTTTCGCGGTCGATCGTCGAGCCCGGGGACTTCGTGGAGACGATGAGGCGACCCGGCGCGACGAGGTCGGGCTTGTCAAAGGCAGCCGCGGTCGGGCCGCGAGACGACCACAGCGCCACGACGTCATCCCCGAGGTTCAGATTCTGGAAGTCGTTGTATGCGCCGGCGGTGATGATCAGCGGGTCATCGCCCGGTTTGGTCACGGTGTGCCCAGTGGGCCCGTCGTTGCCAGCCGCCGCCACCACGACCACGCCCGAGTGCCAGAGCCGCTCGACGGCGAAGTCCAGCGGGTCGATCGACGGGGACTGGTCAGAGGGCGTGCCCCAGGCCAGCTCGACGACCCTGATGTTGTATTGCGTGCGGTGCGAGCCGATCCACTGCATGGCGGCCAGGACGGTCGAGACGTCGGTGGCACCGTTGCGCCCGGCCACCTTCACCGACAAGACCTTCGCCTGCGGCGCCATGCCGACATAGGCGCCGCCGGCCTGGCCGGCCGAGGCGGTGCCGTCACCGGCGATGACACCGGCGATGACGGTGCCATGGCCGTAGGAGTCGAGGGTGCTGTCGCCTTCGCCGGAGAAGTCGGGACCGGCGATGACCCGGCCGGCCAGGTCGTCGACCGGCGCGATGCCGGTGTCGATGACGGCGACGGTGACCCCACTGCCGAGGTTGCCGGCGTCCCAGGCGGTCGCGGCGCCGGTGCTCTTTGCGTAGTTGCTGGCGGTGGTCGCTGCGTTGAAGGAGAGGTCGGAGAAGCGCACCGCGGTGTCGGTTGCGACGTGCGCAACCGCCGGGTTGGCGGCCAGCAAACGCTCGGCGGAGGCGGGCAGCCGGGCGGCGAAACCGCCGACGATGGGCAGGCTACGGCCGACGCTGCCGCCGAGGGATCGGACGGCTGACGCGGCCCACTGGGTCTGACCGGTGCGCGCGGCAACGACGTAGGGCCGCAAGCTCGACCCGGTGACCGGGTGGCCTACCGCGCTGCTGCCGACCGATCGGCCGGCTCCACCGGCGGCGAGTGCACCGGCGACGACGCCAGCCAGGAGGGCACCGACCAGCAGCGACCCCGCAACCCTGTGACGGATCCACCGACCCACTGCTCGCTCCTCTTGGCTCAGCGCAACGGCTCGTCGAGCGCCATTGGCGTCATATCCGAATGTCATCATCGTCACGTGGGCCCCCGTCCGTAAGGCGTATATGGGGCAGTCGGACTAGCTAGAAGTGACTAGGGCGTGTCTGACCGATCTTGGCGGTGGGTGGCGGCAGTCTGGGTCGATGAATCGTATGCAGGTCCTTTCGGATGCGATGTGGGCGCGGATTGAGCCGTTCTTGCCGGATCGGACACCTC